>Ga0153924_1000052_pt1 | contig 84341 bp, 63 predicted proteins | sample TSNJ008MetaG_FD_104709 | JGI IMG/M metagenome (GOLD analysis project Ga0153924, IMG submission 104709) | Attine ant fungus gardens microbial communities from New Jersey, USA - TSNJ008 MetaG | ecosystem: Host-associated > Fungi > Mycelium > Unclassified | place: USA: New Jersey, Wharton State... | reverse complement strand
TCTTTACTATCAGGAGCAGTTTCCCAATACCACTTTCTATGTTTCTCCTGCGGTAACACAGGATATTACCCGCAGCAACTGGCATCAGTCTTCTGATAAAATTGACATCGTGCTGGGAGAAGTGACACGCTGCGGCAGTCAGTTTCATGATATACTTAAAAGGTATATATCTAATTAGTGCGAGAGGGGGACGTTGCCCGGGTTTGCGAAAAGCACCTCTCATTCCACAGCGGCGTCCTGGTGCTGCCTGGCGTAAATATGTACTTTTAAAATACACTTTTATAATATGCAATCGAGCCAATCGAGTAATATGCATCCATAATGATGGAAAAAATTGACGTTCTCACACTCTCATGCTATACTATTTTGGATAATATTACGAGGGAGCATACATATGAAACGTAAAGCACTAAAAGCCGCCTTTCCGATAACACTTCCGGTTATGGCCGGCTATTTATTTCTCGGTCTTGGTTTTGGCATTCTGTTAGAAAGTAAAGGATTTTCCTTTATTTGGGCCTTCTTTATGTCAGTAATTATCTATGCCGGTTCTATGCAGTATGTGGCAATTGATTTGCTTTCAGGCGGTGCCACTTTTCTGGCAACCGTTTCCATAACGATTATGATTCAGATTCGGCATTTATTTTATGGCCTTACTTTAATTGATAAATACCGTGATGCCGGTAAGAAAAAACCAGTTTTAATATTTCAATTAACCGATGAGACATATTCACTGATTGCATCCGCAAAACCACCGGAAGGTATTGACAGGCATTGGTTTTACCTATGTATTTCCATCCTTGATCATTGTTATTGGATTATTGGATGTACCTGCGGGGCATTGTTTGGTGCGCTGGTGGATTTTAATTCTAAGGGCATAGACTTCGTCATGACTGCGCTGTTTCTGGTGATTTTTATTGACCAATGGCTAAATGCAAAAGATCACGTTCCGGCATTGACTGGTGTCATCTGCTCTGCGTTAAGCCTGTTTATATTTGGCCCGGATAACTTTATCCTTCCGGCTATGGTACTTATTTTATTATTATTAACTATATCTCGCAGAACTTTAGAGAAACGGGGTGAATCAAATGCGGATTCCTGATACTCAGGCTTTGATTATGATTTTGATCATGGCAGCGATCACTTTTTCAATTCGGGCTTTACCATTCCTGCTATTTCCGGGAAATAAAAAAACGCCGTCGTACATATTATACCTTGGTAAGGTACTTCCCTTTTCCATCATTGGTATGCTTTTGATTTATTGTCTGAAAAATGTTTCCTTAACAGCGGCACCTTTTGGATTTCCTGAATTTATTTCAATCACTGCGGTCGCTCTTGTTCACTTATGGAAACGAAATATACTGTTAAGTATTGGCGGCGGGACCCTGCTATATATGTTTTTAGTGCAGGTGATTTTTATTTAGCCCCCTTTTCTTTTACGGCAAACCGTATTACAATAAACTCAAACACATTTGAAAGGAGTTATATTATGGCAAAGAAATTCAGTAAATTATTATGGGGAATTCTCATCGTTGGGGCGGTGATTGCAGGAGGAATTGCTTTTTTTAATAAATACAAAAACAAAAACCAAACTTCAGACAGCAATCCGGATGAATTTGAAGATGAATTTGCAGAAGAATTCACCGTTGATTTTGAGGATGCTGCGGATGAGGATACTACGCAAGTTATCAATAATCGTGAATATGTAACGATTCCCACTGAAAATAATGTAGAACAGTCAGGGGAAACTTTACAGAACCGGAATTAAGCCAATGACAATTGCCGAAACGAGGGACAGACATACGATAGAGCGGTCTTTACGTAATGTCTTCCCTCAAGAAAGTATTTCTAAAATTTCTGCTTTCAAACATTTCAGTCTTTCATCCGCATTTTGTAAATCTGCACCCTTCACCCCTAAGTATACTTTTATCTTAGGTTCCGTACCTGACGGTCTGATACAAAACCAGGCATCGTTGCTGAGTTTATAGTATAAAATATTAGATCTTGGAAGTCCGGTATCGGATTCCACAACTGCTCCTGCATCTTTTATTTTACCGCTTTTGTAATCACGGATATGCACTACATCATATCCGGCCACTGTTTTCAGAGGTTTTTTTCGGATTTTTTCCACCAGTCTTTCTTTTTCCTCTTCTCCTTCACTGCCATTAAAAATTCGAATTGCTAAATCTTCTTTAAAATATCCATATTTTTCGTAAATATAATTCATTTGATCCCAAAGACTTTTTCCCTGCTTTTTATAGTATGCGCAGGCTTCACACAGGGTCATGACTGCTGCTATTGCATCTTTATCTCTGGCATGCGTACCCACCAGACATCCATAACTTTCTTCAAAGCCAAACTCATAGGTATATTTTTTTTCCTCTTCCAGAATTTTAATTTGTTCTCCAATATATTTGAATCCTGTTAAAGTCTCAATTAATTTTAAATAGTATTCATCTGCCACTGCATCTGCCATATTTGTGGTTACTATGGTTTTTATGAGTGCTCCCTGTTTCGATAGAATACCTTTTTCTCTTCTTTGGGAAAGCAGATATTCACAAATCAGTATACCCGACATATTACCCGTAAAGGAATGATATTCATTTGTTTTACTGTCTTTTGCATAGATTCCGAATCGTTGTGCATCAGAATCTGTTGCCAATACAATGTCAGCATCTACTTCTGCCGCCAGTTCCAGTGCTTTTTCATAAACGGAAGGTTCTTCCGGATTCGGATGCTTCACCGTTGAGAATTTTTCGTCCGGCTCTTCCTGTTCCGGAACAACATAGACATTTTGGAAGCCAAGTTCTTTTAAAACTCTTCGCGCCAAAATATTTCCGGTACCATGTAATGGAGTATAGACTATTTTTACATCATGGCCCATTTCTTTTATTACTTCCGGCCTGATTACCAGTTTTTGAAGTTCCTTTACATAACAATTATCTATTTGGCTTCCTATGTTGTGCAGAAACCCCTTTTGGCGCGCTACCGCTTCAGGCAACGTCTTCACCGAACGGTAATCAGAAACCCAATCTAATTCATCAACAATTTGTACATCTCTAATACCCGTCATCTGTCCCCCGTCTTCCCAATATATTTTATAGCCATTATACTCTGGCGGTGTGTGACCGGCAGCAATCACAATGCCTGCAATACATTTTAGTTTACGAACAGCAAAAGACAACTCCGATGCAGGACGCATAGCATCAAAAAGGTAAGTCTTGATTCCGTTGGCGCTAAGACAAAGTGCTGCTTCTTTTGCAAAAATCTGTGATTTTTTTCTGCAGTCATAGCCAATTGCTACACCCTTACGTTCTCCCATTTCCTCAATAACTAAATTAGCAAGTCCTTGTGTTACCTTTCGAATTGTATAGATATTCATACGGTTCGTTCCTGATCCGATTACACCTCTAAGACCAATTCCTCCAAAAATCAGCTCTCGTCCAAATCTATCCCTGATTTCATCTTCATCCTTTAAACCGTTCAGTTCATTTCGTGTTTCTTCATCAAAGTATGTATCATTGCACCATACTTTAAAGTTCTTTTGAAATTCTTCCACCTTAAAATACCTCCCAAATACATCTCACATGATTATTGTAACCATTTATCTTTATTTAAGACTGTATTATGGATACCATTTTATGGGGAATGATTATTTTTTTATATAAATTTTTTGATATTTACATTCACGAATTCCAAACTTCTTTTAACTTTGCAACTGCTTTCAAAATATCCTGCTCACCCAGATTTGCATACCCTAAAATCACAGTAGGACTGATTTTCATATGAGGAGGCTCCACATAATAGTCTGAAAGCCTGTATATCTTAACTCCGACATTTTTCGCCCGGATAACCGCTTCGTCCTCAGAAAGCCCGTTTTGAAAACTGACAAGCAGATGAACACCTGCATTTTCACCAAATACTGTAATCTTTTCGATTTTTTTCAGATTTTCCAACAAGATATCATGCCTGCTCTTATACATCGCCCGCATCTTGTTTAAATGCCGTTCGTAATAACCTTCATTTAAGAATCCTGCTACAATCATCTGATCAACTCTTGATACCGTTGATGAAAAAATCTGTCCTTTTTTTCGATATTGCTCCATCAACGGTTGGGGCAGCACCATATAACTTACTCGGATTGCCGGTGCTATGGATTTCGAAAAAGTTCCGATATAAACCACTTTGCCATGGCTGTCATAACCCTGCAGCGAAGGAATTGGTTTTCCTTTATAACGGAATTCACTGTCATAATCGTCCTCTATAATGAAACGGCCATTCTGTTCATTTGCCCAATTCAGCAGCTGCATACGCCGTTTGATGGGCATGACCGTTCCCAACGGATACTGGTGGGAAGGCATCACATAAGCAATGTCTGCCTTCGCCTTTTCAAGCTGCTCTATATCCATGCCGTTATTATCCATATCAATCACAAGCATTTCGTTTCTCAGGGATTCCAAAACTTTATATGCCTTTTTGTATGTAGGATTTTCCATTGCAATCCGGTGTCCGCCGCCCAGAATATTACAGAGTAACATAAGAAGGTAATCCGTACCGGCACCGATGATTACCTGATTCCAATTACAGGAAACACCCCTCGCCTGATGCAGATAGGCTGCGATGGTTTTCTGCAAAATCTCTTCTCCCATGGGCGATCCCAACATAAAAAGTTCCTGCTTGTCATCCATTAAAATATTTTTGGACAGTTTACGCCATGCATTGTAAGGAAAACTTTGCAGATCAATTCCATTTGGAGAGAAGTCATATGCGTACTTGGTAACAGGTTCTTTGATATCAATCATTTCTTCCGGATTTACCCGATTTAAATGATATAATCCATCTAAATCACTGATAAAATAACCTTTACATGGAACCGCCTCAATAAATCCCTCAGACTGTAACTGCCCATAAGCTAAGTCCACCGTACTGCGGCTAACCTGCAAATGCTTTGCCAGCTTTCGCGTAGAGGGCAGTCTTTCTTTGAAAGACAGCCCTCCATTCTGGATTTCCTTTTTTATATATTCATATATTTGCTCATATAATGGTTTGGATGATTTTACATCCAGATTCATCGTTAATTCTGTCATAGCACTCCCGTCAGCATATAATATGCTGCTTATTATCTATTTGACTTTGGCAATTTAAATGAACTTTTCAGTGACACAATACGGTTAAACACCAATGCATCCGGCTTGGAATCTTTTGCATCTACGCAGAAGAATCCCTGACGTACAAACTGAAAACGGTCATAGGCTTTGGCACCTGCCAGATTTGGTTCTAAATAACATTCCTTTAAAGTAATCAACGAATTTGGATTCAGGTTCAGGCTTCCGTCTTCATTATAGACTCCTTTTTCTTCATCGATAATATTCTCGTAAAGACGCACTTCTGCTTTCATTGCAGTAGGTGCTGCTACCCAATGAATGGTGCCTTTGACTTTGCGCCCGGTAAAACCTGTTCCGCATTTTGTCTCGGGATCATAAGTACAGTGAATTTCTGTCACCTTCCCCGTCTCATCCTTTTTAAAACTTTCACATTTTACAAAATATGCATTCATCAGACGTACTTCATTCCCCGGATATAAGCGGAAATATTTTCGCGGAGGTTCTTCCATAAAATCTTCTCTTTCGACATAGAGTTCCCTGCAAAATGGAACCTTACGCTTTCCTAATGCCTCATTTTCCAGATTATTATCCACATCCAAATATTCCACCTGATCTTCCGGATAGTTATCAATAATTAATTTGATTGGGTCAAGCACTGCCATCATGCGTGACTTTTTCAATTTTAAATCCTCTCGTATGCAGTACTCCAGCATCGCATAATCTACGGAGCTCTGACTCTTGCTTACACCGCACAAATCGACAAACATTTTGATAGACTCCGGTGTGAATCCCCGCCGTTTCAGAGCAGCAATAGATACCAGTCTTGGATCGTCCCAGCCATCTACGATTTTATCCTCTACCAGTTTTTTAATATACCGTTTCCCGGTCACTACATTCGTCAAATATAGTTTTGCGAACTCAATTTGCTTTGGCGGATGCTCATATTCTACTTCACGAACCACCCAATCATAAAGCGGCCGGTGGTCTTCAAATTCTAACGTACAGATGGAATGTGTAATCCTTTCCACCGCATCTTCAATAGGATGAGCAAAATCATACATGGGATAGATACACCAGGTATCTCCGGTATTATGATGGGTCATATGCGCCACGCGATAAATAACCGGGTCCCTCATGTTAATATTAGGAGAGGCCATATCAATCTTCGCCCGCAGTACCTTCTCCCCATCTCCATACTTACCATCTTTCATATTTTCAAAAAGCGTAAGATTCTCTTCCACACTGCGGTCTCTATAGGGACTGTTCTTACCGGGGTTCGTCAAAGTACCGCGATATTCCCGGATCTGCTCTGCCGTCAGGTCACAGACATACGCTTTTCCCTTCTTTATCAACTTTACTGCTGCTTCATACATGTGTTCAAAATAATCAGATGCAAAATACAGCCGATCTTCCCAGTCAGCTCCAAGCCACTGAATATCTGCCTTGATTGATTCTACAAATTCCAGCTTTTCCTTCGTCGGATTGGTATCGTCAAAACGCATATTGAATTTACCATTATATTTCCTGGCCAGTCCATAATTTAACAGTATGGATTTTGCATGTCCGATATGAAGATAGCCATTGGGTTCCGGCGGAAATCTGGTACATACGGTCTCACAACGTCCTTCCTCCAAATCTTTTTCGATGATCTGCTCAATAAAATTCCTGGAAACTACTTCGCTTTCCATAACCTGCCTCCTCAAATGTGGTATAATGATTCATCTTAGCATAAAATGGGCTGAAATACAAATATTTCGAATTTATGCAAAAGAATTTATTGTATCTTAATAAAATTATTGATAAAATTATTAAAAACGTCAGGAGAAAATCATGTATTACTTTATTGTAAATCCGAAATCCAGTTCGGGAAAAGGGGCAAAGATCTGGGATGCTCTGGAACAAAAGCTTCGCAAAAAGAAAATTTCATATGAAGTATTTTTTACCAAAGGAATACTGCATGCTGCCGAATTGGCCAACACGCTTATCAATTCTAAAACACCCTGCACTATAGTCGCAGTCGGAGGAGACGGTACTGCCAATGAAGTAATCAACGGATTAGCTGCCGGGAGCGGTATCACATTTGGCTATATTCCCACCGGCTCAAGTAATGATCTGGCCAGAGGGCTGGGACTCCCATCAGACCCTTTACAGGCATTGGAAATTATTCTAAACCCCACACGTATTCACGATATGCGTATCGGAATTAATTCATCAGGAACTGCTGCCCGGCATTTTGCCGTAAGCACCGGAATCGGATTTGATGCTGCCGTCTGTCATGAAGCCCTTCATTCCCGCCTGAAAAAAATACTAAATAAATTCAGGCTTGGGAAATTAACCTATACGGGTATCGCATTACGCCAGCTTATCCGTTTAAAACCCTCTGCCATGGAACTGGTTTTGGATAATCAGAAAAAATTCTTCTATCGCAATGTTTACTTAATAAGCGTTATGAATGTAAAGTATGAAGGCGGCGGCTTAATGTTTTGCCCAGAAGCTGTTTCCGATGACGATTATCTGGATATTTGCGTAGTGGAAAATATATCCAAGTTCAATATGCTTCGATTACTGCCTTTGGCTTTTCAGGGGAAACACATTCATGCTAAAGGGGTTCATATTTTTCGCTGCCATACTGCAGTAATCCGCTCAGACGTATCCCTTCCTGTGCATACTGACGGGGAATCTCACGGACACCGGGATCATATCACCGTAACACTGGATACGACCCACTTATCCTTTATCACCGGTTAATTAAACCCGTAAAATTTTCGTGATACCTTATAAGCCGCAATAGACACTTGCCTGCCTCCTTTCCCCGGCAGGTGTACTGCCCGGCCAAGAAGCCCCATCCGAAGCTTATAATACAGACCCAGGTCACATTTCTTCAGATACTGCCACAGCTCCTGTTTTTTGCTGAAGTTCTCATCTGTTCCGGAACGTATCAGCATCATAGAAGATACTGTCATAATAATGTCTAAATAACTTAACATATACTTGTTTAATTTTTTATTTGTAATCTTTTGCCCTGACATAAACTCAATCATTAATTTATTCACATAAATCTGCTGATCAATTCTTCGGATCATAACCTCTTCGTTTACCGATTGATCCGACCTGCCTATAAAATAATGATAAAAATTTACGTCCATATAGTACATATTGTTCACAAAGGGCAGCGGCTGAAATACAAACAGGTTATCTACATAAAACGTATGTTTCGGTAAATTCAGACCACATTCCCTAAGCAGCATTGTGCGATAAATCACGGAATGCATCAATATATAATGCCCTTTTTTCAACATGCCTACATCATTCCATCCAAATACTTTATTTCTTGGAAACGATGTACGGTACTGCATTACTTTTTTACGCTTTACGCCCACTTTATCGTAAATAAAATTGCTGATCAACATATCAATTGTATCCGGACCGCCTATCAGTTCTTTTATTGTATGAACAATCTTCAGCAGCACCTCTGAATTTACCCAGTCATCGCTGTCCACTACTTTAAAATACAACCCGGTAGCATTTCGAAGTCCGGCATTCACTGCCTCGCCGTGTCCGCCGTTTTCCTGATGTATTGTTTTAATAATAGAAGGGTACTTTGCAGCATACTCATCTGCGATCTCAGCAGTCCGGTCCGCCGATCCATCATCAATTATCAATATCTCTACTTCTTCACCTCCAGGCAGCAGAGATTCAATACATTTTTCCATATAACTTTCCGAATTATAACATGGTATTGCTATCGATAGAATTTTCATCGTATTTCTCCTGTCCTAATTTTATCTGTAAATATTCTGCATAGGCCGCAAAGGCTGCCGGCATCGGGTATTCCTTTTCAGTATTTTGCGGTTCAACAAAAATCAAATTCTGCATGAAACTTGATTCCAACTCTTCGACGCGAACGACATATCCAATCATATGCCATTCAATATGACTGAAAATATGTTTCGCTTCTGAGAGCTTCTGTATACGAATGGGTGACATTTGATTTTCTTTTATATATTCCAGCACTTCTTTTTCCGTTAAGTGCCCTTCTAAATTGGGAAGTTCATAAAGTCCGGCCAACAGTCCCTTAGAAGGACGTTTCGAAATAGCAGCCTTATCTCCGTCTTTGATCACCAATACCGTTCTTGGCTCAATGCGTCTTGGCTTCCTGGGCGCTTTTTTCGGAAGTTCCATAACGATATTTTTACCCTTTGCAAGACAAATATTCTGTAATGGGCATATCTCACATTTGGCAATCCCATTTGGCACACAGACGGTCGCTCCCAATTCCATCAGTGCCTGATTAAAATCACCCGGTCTATCCAAAGGCATAATCTCTTTTATATCTGCTTCTATTTGATTTTTTACTGATTGTTTTGTGATATCTTCATAGCTTGCCAATATACGTGAAATCACACGCAGTACATTCCCATCTACTGCCGGAACCGCTATGCCAAAGGCAATGGAAGCCACTGCTCCTGCCGTATAACTCCCAATGCCCGAAAGCTTTTTCAGGGCTTCATAATCTGCCGGCATCTCGCCCTGGTATTCTGTCATTACCGTAATTGCCGCTTTTTGCATATTCCGTACCCGGTTATAATATCCAAGTCCTTCCCAAAGTTTCAGGAGCTTGTCTTCTGGACAATTGGCCAAGGCTTTTATCCCGGGCAGAGCTATTATAAAACGTTCAAAGAAAGGTTTGACTGCCTCCACTCTGGTTTGTTGAAGCATTATTTCCGACACCCATACACGATATGATGTCGCTTCTTCCCGCCATGGAAGCACTCTTGCATTTTTGTCAAACCATTCCAACAATAGACCTGGTACTTCTTTTAACATAATATTACTTATCCTTCACCGTTATTTTCAATGAACCTTTTCTGATGAATAGCTACCGGTAAAAACAGATAACCGGAAATCCTTCATAAATCAGTTCATAAATCGAGCGCGCTGCATCCGTTGGCAGATTGATACATCCATGAGAGCCATTGTAGGTATAGATGGAACCTCCAAAAGACCATCTCCAGTTTGCATCATGCATGCCTATACCACCGTTAAAAGGCATCCAATACGTAACCGGCGTCTCGTAACTGTCACCCGGTTTCGTACTTTTCAGCACTGCCGGAGATTTCTTGTAATAAAGTGAAAAGGTACCTGACGGAGTTCTGCGGCTGCCTCTGGACATATCGCCGGAAACAAAATCTGAAGAAACAACTACCTGACCGTTTACGTACATCCATAGATGTTGCTTTGTCAAATCAATCTCCACATAACTGTCTCCTAAATCACTATTGTTCCAGCTCACGGCTGTTTGCGCAAAATTTGCCGTGCGCTCACCGGTTATCCCCAGGCGAACAAGCTCCAATAATTCCTGTGACTCCAGTTCCTGATCAATTTTCCAACCATAGTGTCCGCCTTCTACAGTTACATAAGAACCATCATTGGTCTTAAAATTTCTCGCCTGATTATAGGTGTCATATTTCAGTGCCAGTCCTGCAACATATCTGGGTATCCGGGATTCATCCAACGTTACATTTCCGTTCTCATCAAAACTTAACCAATCCTTAATAATAGTACCATCCAGAACTTCCGTATTCTCCCCAAATTTATATGTGATTTTTGTCTTGGCATATTGATTCAAGCCATTCAATAAATCATTCAATTCCTGATTATCTGCTTTTATCTTTGGCGATTCATAACAATTCAATTCTTCCAAATTGATTTGTGTTGTACTTTTTTCAACGACCTTTTCCATTACCTGACAGAGTTTGGAACAATCGACTTTATTACCCTCATCTTCTTTCACAATACGATATGTGGTATCGTAGAATTCCAGCTTTGCATCCACCGGCGCCGTCTCAATATCGCTGTCGAAACAACGAAGCCCCTCAATAGCTTCATCTAACTTATCTACATCAAATATAGTAGCAGAATCAAAGAAAAGTTCTGTCTCCTGCCATAAACTTACCGGCCACGCAAAAATATTTTGTTCTTTTTGCAAAGCACCTACTTCACCTTTTGGCACATAATGGTAATCTATTTGGCTTGCAATTATAATTTCTTTGGCACCGCCGCGTTCAACTAATGTAATTTTGTATTTAGATAATTCTTTTGCAATATATTGGTCTGCTTCTTCTTCCGTACAATAGGATGCATTAATACCATTGATAAAGGTGTTAAATAAAAACTTATTTCTAAAATAAATAATTCCCACAATATATATGATTAATAGTATACCCGCCAATGATATTGCCAGTATTAGAATACATTTATTCCATGAAAATTTTTTCTTTTCGGACAGTTTAATATCTGCATCTTCACTGATCCCCTGATTTTCTGATTTTTCCGTTTCCGGCGTTTTCGACGCCTCTCCCGGTTCTTCTGCTTTCTTAGTTTCCGGCGGTTCTTTCGCCTCTTCCGCTTTTTCAGCATCCGATGGTTCTTTCGCTTCTTTCGCTTTTTCTGATTCCGGTGTTTCTTTCGTTTCTTCCGCTTTCTCAGTTTCTGGAGTTCCTTCCGCTTCCTCTGTTTCCGGCGGTTCATTTACTTCTTCCGTTTTCTCTGCATCCGGCGGTTCTTTTGCTTCTTCTGCTTTTTCTATATCCGGCGGTTCTTTCACTTCTTCTGTTTTCTCTGCTTCCGGCAGCGCTCCTGTTTTCGTTTTTATTAAATTTTCTATTTCTTCAGACACAGCGGCACCGACTGTTTCCTCTGACCTTATCGGCTCATTTGAACCTGTCATTTTCTCTGCTTTTTCAATTTCATTCACTATAGATTTTTTGTTTTTTTTCACATTCAATTCCTGCTTTACAATTCGATTTCTGTTTCACTCATCTCATTTCTTATATTTATTATACGATGTCTATGTATAATCATACCATTTAACTTAAAAATGATAAAGCTTTTTTCTGATTTTTCCTGTCCAAAAAATTTTTTCTTCTTACATAGTCAAAAACGTGCTATATCCACAGCATCTTAGCATTGATTCCATACGTATCGCATCATCAAGCTTTCTGAATATTCCTACCTGTACTTTAAAATAGTCTCCTTCATAAACAATATATGCGGGAAATCCTTCCTTTTGAAGATGGTAAAGTAAATTCTCTGCATTTGCGGAAACCTTAAAAGTCCCTGTCTGCACCCGATAACTTATTTTACTCTCTATTTCCGGCGTTTCTGTTTCATCAAATATTTCATCTTGGATATTATCTTCAATTTGCTGTCCACTGGCCTGATTTTCTAACGTCTCAAGTATTCCTTTCGCTATTGCCATAGCCATATCATCAAAGCAACTGTCAAAAAGCTGATTATCCACATCACTGTTGATACAGCCCGCTGCTAAAGCAATTGCTGATAAGTTGATTTTCTGTAAAATTGCATTTTGGGGGAATTTTTGAACACCGAGATTATGAAATCCCACCTCTTCCAATTTCTTAACCACATTTTCTGCCATAGTTTCTTTAATCCCGGAATGGTCATAGACCTGGGCTTCAACTCCGGAGAATTGATTCGGCTCCGTACTCGAATTACGCTGCAAAGACAAAAAATAGTCTGCTTCCGACTCATTGACCAGTGCGGCTTTTTCTGCAATTGTCTGATCCACATCCTCTGTTCTGGTATAGAGGACATCCATATTCATACTTTGCAATATTTGTCCAACCGCTATAGCCAGCCGCAGGTTATCATTCTTTTCCAGGCGTTCCCTGTAAACAGCACCTGTATCATTACCGCCATGCCTGGCATCTATAACTATTTTAGTCATAATAATAAATACCTCTTTTATACCTTTATAAATATGGTATGAAAGAGGGTATTCTTTTGTTAAATTATTTTACAATTATTTTTCCTGAAAAAATGCAAATTATTCGTGACTGTCTGATTTAATCCAATGCCGTATATTTTGAGGACTTCTTCTTAAATTTACTTAACAACCATTCCTTTACTTTATAACAAAACTGTACAAAGCCGGACAAATTCTGAATAAGCATAATTGCCATGCAGATCAGCGGTATTGCCAGGGCTGTTTCCCAACGCCAGATATTATTAATACCTAAAAGTTCAGGCATACTGATAATACCGGTTATGAATATACTAATTATAATGAAACATAGTATCCTGCGCCATTTGTTTAAAGGCTTACAGACACGTATCACTACAAGCATTGCAACCGCACCGCCTACAAGCAAATCATACGTATATGTCATAATTTCATTCATATCCCAGAAAGGACTTAATATCTGTATCATCAGTAAACTAAGTACCATGGTCATTGCCGATGGCAGTGCCACCTGCAGAACGTGCCGCAGAAAGCCGGTATTGTTGACGTTTTCCGTATGTTCCAGTGTCAGGATAAAGCTGGGTATTCCAATCGCAGTAGCACTTATCCACGAAAGCTGAATCGGAATAAAGGGATAAGCACGCTGCAATACGATAAAGATAATGCACAATAAAACCGAATATATGGTTTTAGTTAAATATAGTGAACTGACCCTTTCTATATTTGTTATGATCATACGTCCTTCGCTGACTATGTTTTTCAAACATGCGAAATTAGAATCCAGTAACACAATATGTGCCGTCCGCTTGGCAGCATCACTTCCGGCGGCCATGGCAATTCCGCAATCCGCATCTCTTAGAGCCAAAACGTCATTGACGCCATCTCCCACCATCCCGACTACGTCCTTATTCGCCTGATAAGCTCTTACAATTCGTTGTTTTTGTTCCGGCTTCACACGCCCAAAGACAGAATACTCTTTTACCTGTTTTTTTAGTTCTTCAAAGTCCTCCGGTAATTCACAGGCATCCACATACCGTTCTCCTCCTTCCAATCCCGCTCTCACCGCAATATTGGATACTGTTACCGGATTGTCACCGGAAATAACCTTGATATCTACTTTCTGTTCTCTGAAATATGAAAATGTAGCCATTGCTTCCTTCCGAATACAGTCTGATATCACAATCAATCCTATAGGGGCTACCCCTGCAACACTTCCATCTTCCGCATTTATTTGTTCACATCTTCCCAACAGCAATACGCGCAGACCTTGTACAGAATAAGCATTTACCTGTTCCGTCAATTTCTCATCCTCTGTATTAAGAAATTCCGGTGCCCCCAGTACAAAACTATCATTATTCTGGTAGCTGATTGCTCTGTATTTTCTTTCAGAAGAAAATGGTATTTTCTCTTCCACACTCCACACAGTTGTCTTTGTAAACCGTTTCATTAAGGCATTCTGGGTGTTATTCACGTCCTCGAATGCAAATGCCATCTCGTTCATAATCTCTTCTACTTTTGCAGCTTCGCATCCATTGACACCGATAACTTCTACCACCTCCAGTTCCCCGGTGGTAATCGTACCTGTCTTGTCAAGGCAAAGCACATTCACTCTGGCAAGTGCTTCGATGGCCTCCATTTCCTGTACAAGAGCTCTTTTTTTTGCCAGTCTTCCCACGCCCAGGATAAAGGAAATACTGGTAAGAAGCACCAGCCCTTCCGGGATCATGCCTATTACACCTGCTACTGTACCTACCAGACTGTCTGACATAGAATTGTCGTCCAACCGAAACTGAGATATGAAAAGCAGCACGCCAATGGGGATAATCAATATCCCTAATACCTTAATAATTCTGTTAATCGTTCTCTGCATTTCTGAAGTGGCACGCTTTTTCGTCTTTGCTTTCCTGGCTAATACTACCGCATAATTTTCATCCCCAACACGCTGAACCTGCCCAATGCCATTCCCTGCTACAATGAAACTTCCGGATAACAAGGAGTCTCCTGTTTTTTTTCGGACTGGTTTCGCCTCTCCGGTCAGCATGGATTCATTGACTTCCAACCCTTTTGATTCTAACACTACACAATCCGAGCAGATTTGATCTCCGCTTTCTACCATCAATGTATCATCCAAGACAACTTCATCAATCGGAATTACTGAAAAAGCTCCGTCTCTGATGGTCTTTGCTTTTGAAGTCGTTATTACTGCAAGCTTTTCAACCAGATTCTTTACTTTCAGCTCCTGAATAATTCCGATTACAGAATTAATGATAATAACACCCATAAAAGTTATATTTTTAAATTGTCCCGATATCAGAATCAGCACACCTAGAAATAAGTTCAAAAAGTTAAAATAAGTCAACGTATGTGTCATAATGATTTCTTTATTGGTTTTAAATATATTATCATCCGACACATTCACTTGTCCGCATCTTACCCGGTGGTCTACTTCTGCCTCTGTTAATCCTTTATATTCATTCCCTGTCATGTTGTTCTCCAATGATTTTTGTCTGCTGTATACAGTTCAGTTATGTATCATTTATTATACAAAATTGATTCGTTTTTGTATAGCGTATTATGGAAAAATTAAGAGATTCTATTTTAAATTATATATTTTTTAATTTTTTTATTTACGCATGAATTTAGATTTGCTATAATGTCCAAGTAAACTTTTTGTAATATTAGTACAAAAGAAATATTTAAAGGAGGAAAACATGTCATACGTAGACGAGGTAATTGCAAAAGTAATCGAACAGAACCCTGCTGAACCAGAGTTCCATCAGGCCGTAAAAGAGGTGCTGGAATCTCTCAGAGTTGTAATCGAAGCAAATGAGGAAGAATATAAGAAAAATGCTTTACTGGAAAGGCTGGTAAATCCTGAAAGACAGTTTAAGTTCCGTGTACCATGGGTTGATGATAAAGGTCAGGTCCAGGTAAATACAGGATACCGTGTACAGTTCAATGGTTCAATCGGACCATACAAAGGCGGTTTACGTCTCCATCCTTCCGTAAATCTTGGGATTATCAAATTTCTGGGATTTGAGCAAGTGTTTAAAAATTCTCTGACCGGTCTTCCGATCGGTGGCGGCAAAGGCGGTTGTGACTTTGATCCAAAAGGTAAATCAGATCGCGAAGTAATGGCATTCTGCCAGAGTTTTATGACGGAGCTTTGCAAATATATAGGTGCTGATACAGACGTACCTGCCGGTGATATTGGAACCGGTGCAAGAGAAATCGGTTATATGTTTGGTCAGTACAAAAGAATTCGCGGGGTTTATGAAGGCGTATTAACAGGCAAAGGGCTTTCTTACGGCGGTTCTTTGGCAAGAACAGAAGCAACCGGTTATGGCTTATTATATCTGACAGAAGAAATGCTGAAAATTAACGGAAAAGATATTGCAGGCAAAACAGTCGCAGTATCCGGTTCCGGAAACGTTGCTATTTATGCCACCCAGAAAGCTGAAGAACTAGGCGCTAAGGTGATAACCATGAGCGATTCCACCGGTTGGATCTATGATCCGGAAGGCATCGATTTAAAAGCAATTAAAGAGATCAAAGAAGTTAACCGTGCACGTCTTACAGAGTACAAAAACTACAGACCTGATTCTGAATATCACGAAGGTAAAGGAGTCTGGAGTGTTAAATGTGATATCGCGCTTCCATGTGCCACCCAGAATGAATTGCATTTAGAAGATGCTAAAATGCTTGTGGCTAACGGATGTTTTGCTGTTGCAGAAGGGGCAAATATGCCTACTACTCTGGAAGCCACTGAGTACTTGCAGGAGAATCAGGTACTGTTTGCACCCGGTAAAGCCGCAAATGCCGGAGGCGTAGCAACTTCCGCATTGGAAATGTCACAGAACAGTGAACGACTGAGCTGGACATTTGAAGAAGTTGATTCCAGACTGAAAGCTATTATGGTTAATATCTGCCACAATATGGCAGATGCCGCAAAACGTTATGATGCCGGAAATAATTATGTACTCGGCGCTAACATTGCAGGCTTTGAAAAAGTAGTCGATGCTATGAATGCGCAGGGTATAGTTTAAACTCAATATTTTTCATGTGACACAAGCAAGAAAGACAACCCATACCTATAAAGTGGGTTGTCTTTCTAATTTTTAATTTTACCTAAGTTTTATGGAATTTAATTTTGCCCAGCTTCCATAAATATTTTTACCCTTTACCTTACGGTAAGCGCGTACTTTTACATAATATGTTTTTCCTTTTTTCAATCCCGTCTGAGTATAGGTGCGTATTTTCGCTTTCTTGATCGTAGCCGTATTATATCCGGATTTCTTTTTCAAGGAATACTTTACCTGATAACCACTGGCTCCCGTAACTTTTTGCCATTTAATGCGCATGGAGGTAGAAGACAATTTTTTCAGAGTTACTTTTGGGGTGCCAACTTTGGTTTTTGCAGATACTGCATTGGAAAACTCTGCAGTTACTGCTATTACCCCGTTTACTTTTTTGTATGCTCTTACTTTATAATAGTATTTCTTATTGAATTTCAGCTTTTTATCTTTTTCCTTTAATGTTGATCCATTTTGAATAGTCTTCACCAGTTGATAGGTTCCGTTCTTTGATGTGGCACGGTAAATTTCATAACCGTCCGCCTTATCCACTTTATTCCAGTTTAACTCAATGCTATTACAGGATGCCGACTTTGCTGTTATTTTACTTATTTTTTTAAGAGTTGGCAGTGGTTCCGGTTCTGGTTGCGGTTGCGGTGGTGTAACTTCTTCCACGGTAATAATGCAATCTGTCTTTATTGCCGGATTCTCTGACGACGCCACTGTTATCTTAGCAGTTCCTGCTTTAATCGCGGTGACATTACCGTTTTCATCCACTTTAGCCACAGATTCGTTATCAGAAGACCATGTCACGTTCTGAACTGCATCCGTGGGTTTTAATGCTGCGGTCAGAGTAGCTTTATCTCCTGTTTTTAAATTTAAGGTTTTAGGAGAAACTACTATGTCGGTTACAGCTACGTCTAACACCGCAATCAATCTTACATCGTTTGCCGGCATAGTAAATGTTAAGGAAGTGCTTGTTTTCTCTTGTTCGGTAAGGGTAATACCCCTGGCTGACCAATATAGGAAGTTCCCGGTCGCAGGCTTATTATAGGTAATCGTTACGGTTTCACCTTCAGTCGTTACAAATGGGTCGGATGTACCGTTTTTTACATAGACGGAATAACGTGGTGATGGAGCGTAATCAGATTCCTGTCCATAAGCTTCCATCAGTGCTTCTTCTTCCGTGGCGGACAAGCGCATGACTGTGCCGTGACGGAAATTCTTGTCAAAGGTATTGCTTTTGGAGTTTGTGCCTGAGGTTGCAAGCTTTGTCCACATTTGCGTGTGGAAATCTTCCTCTTCAATGACATATCCACGGTAAGCATTGTCGTCACCCATAATACACCAGCGTCCATCCGGCAGCTGATAACTGGTCAGACCTTCTACGTCCTCTAAGCCGAAGGAGCCATGCGTGCCACGGGCCATGATACGTTTCCAGTCATTGATGTCGGTGCTTAAAGTTTCGCAGTAGTCAACAACTGTATACCAATCCGAGGTGCTGAAACGGTAATACAGGCCATTTACATAGGCAATTGAGGAGTCAATAATGTTCTTTTCACTGCTTGTGTTATCATGTTCATCGGCCCAGATCACCGGTTCTGTAAATGTGTGGAAATCACGGGTGCGGGATACGTATATTCTCAGTGCTGAATCCACGGAGGAAGTGGCGCCGTCGCGCTGATCCCTGGAAGCCCAGTAAACCAGATAGTCACCGGATTCTTCGTCATATATGGCTTCGGGTGCCCATACGTTTCCGGCATAGCTAAACACCATTTCCAGACGGCTCTCGGTCCAATTGATCAAGTCGTATGACTCCCAGACAATGACAGACTTGCTGCCATTCTCCTGATCAAAACCATTTTGCAGATCCGTACCCAGAATCCAGTATTTGTCACCCTCATGCGAGCGGATAACATGTGGATCACGGACGCCGGTATAGCCTACAACAGACTCGGCAACCGGATACTGTACGCCGTTTTTCTTATTGATGGTATTCCAGTGAAGACCGTCTTCACTGAATCCGTAAAAAATCTTGTGAAGGCTATTGGTTGTGCCTGTGCTTCCCGAAGGCTGCAGGTTGGTACTATTGAAATATGTCCACAGATATCCGGCACTATAGTCCGTATCTAATTCAGGATCAATCGGCGTCACATTAGCCAGGAATTCTTTGTCTATTGTCTCACCCTGCGAATCTGTGAGGGTGGCTGTCAATGTGACAACAACGATTTTGCCGCCTGCAGGACGGGTAACGACACCAGGCGCTTTACCATTAATAACCTTATCGGTAATGATATCGGGACGGCTTGACTTCCATGTTATTGTAGTGTCATACTCGCCTTTTTCCGGCATGGTTATGTTGTGACGTACATCATCGATTCCGAAAAGCTCCAGCGCTTCTGCGGCGTTTCCTAAGTCAAGGGAGTTGTATGGTTCCAAAGCCGACGCATTCAAGGTCATGCCAAATAATAAACTTAATAAAATACTGATGATTACTATCCATTTCTTTTTAAGGGTTTGATTTCTTCGTTTCATACATTCCTCCATGATTCTTTTTATTTACATCCATCTCCTTTTCTCCTTATTTGACTGCCAATCATGACCGCTTGTAATTAATCTATTATACAGGCGTTTTCAATAAGGGACAAAGCACCTTAACTATATCCTAAAAAGGCAATATGATAAATGGAATAATTTATTATATTTGTTGGTAATTTTACGTTTATTCGTAAGTGACTCATAAATAAGTGTATGCATTTAAAGCATTCCAATAAGCATGGCGATATCCTGGGCGAATGCAAATTCCGTAACTCTGAAACTGATCTAAAGCCGTAACCTGTCAAAGATTTCACCTGGGTTCAAATTTCTTTTTCAAGACCAGAATGTTTTTCCCCCCTTCATATAAATATTTCATTTCATCCATGCTTTTTCTCACCATGTAAATTCCCAATCCGCCTATCTTCCTTTCTTCTGCCGAAAGATTAATATCGGGATCGGGAGTCGCCAAAGGATCGTAGGCTATCCCGTCATCTATAAATTCCAGTGTCAATATATCATCGGAAAGTTCCAAAATAACAGAGGCTATAGAAGCACCGGAATAAAAAACAATATTCGAATAAACTTCATCCACTGCGACCATCATTTTAGCCACAATCTTATCAGAAGCTCCCATTTCAAAAAGGGCATCTTCTGCAAATTGCATCACCCGGGTATTACTACCGAGCGTTACTGGTATATCCAGCCGTTTCATAAAGATTCCTCCTTGTGCTGCCAATCATTCAAGCGCTTTTGCCAAACCTGTTTCATAGAGCAGCCAACTGATTTTTACCTGGGGTTTTCATAAATTGCTTTCCGCCAACTTATTTGTGTGTAATATCATAAATCTCAAGAGCCAACATAGTTAAATCATCAAACTGCGGAGCTTCCCCTACGAACAGCTCCACGTCTTTATGTACTTCATGCAACAGTTCTTTTGGCGCAGCTGTCAGATTATTAGAAAACACCTGTTCCAACCGTTTCTGCCCGTACAATTCATTCTGAAGATTGGTTGCTTCAGGAATACCGTCCGTATAGAGCAAGATAAGTTCACCGGGGAGCAGTGTGGTTTCATTCAGGATATACTTCATATCCTCCATTCCGGCAAGTACAAAGTTCTTTTTCACCGGTTTCATATATTCTATTGTTCCGTCAGTTTTCCGCTTTAATGGGGAATCGTGTCCTGCATCGGCAAAAAGAAGTTTTCCGGTACTGATTTCCCAGATTCCCAGCCAGGCCGTAGTAAACAAAGATGCCTTATTCCCATTACACAATTCATTGTTGGCAATATTAAAGATTTCATCCGGGGACAGCTTCGCCTGGGCATAGTTTTTAATGACCGTTTTGGAAATAACCATAAACAGGGCTGCCGGCACTCCCTTACCGGACACGTCACCGATTACGATAGCCAGATGGTCGGAATCCACCATGAAATAATCATAAAAATCACCGCCCACTTCTTTTGCCGGTTTCATAAGTGCATAAAGATCAAATTCTTCCTGTTCCGGCCGGTAGGGAAAGATATTCGGGAGCATGTCCGCCTGGATTTGCGCAGCCACAGAAAGCTCCGCCCCGATCCGCTCTTTTTCCGCCGTAATGCGCGTCAAATTTTGAATATATTGGTTGATATCTTTCTCCATTATTTTTATAGAGTTCAATAAAGCCTCTATTTCATCTCCCGAATGGATTTCCAGCTTTGAAATAGCGGTTTCCTCCAAGGCATCCGCTTTTTCCCTGTCAAAAACGAAAGACATGGCCGCTGCCGAAAGCCGTCTGACCGGATTGATGACGAACCTGGCCAGCAGCATGTATAGGGAAACAATGGAGATTAACGTGGCAATAAAGATCGCTATGATAACATTCCTAAGGAAAAGGTGACGTTCCGCCATGATTTCATCCATGGAAACATCTGCCCCTACCAGGGCAACTACAGAATGTTCCGAATCCATAATCGGCACAAATACGGAGCAAAGCCATCCCACATCAGGATTATTGCTGATAAAAGCCGGAATTCCGTCTTTCTGGGAGCTTGTGTCTGCCCCATCAGAAACCGCAAATACATCCCCTAATTCCATGGCCTCCCCAGACTCATCCGCATCCATAATTGCAACAGCCCGGTCTCCCTGTACTTTTTCAATATACAGATATTTGATCTCATTGCATTCCTTGATCTCGAATAAAATATCCAGCATATTTTGATAGTCATCATCTTTTTCCAAGGTGGTCGCATAATAATTGATCTTATCCGGATTCATCATGCCGGCGGCCGTCCTGGCAACATTGGTAATTAACCTCTTGTAGTGATCGTCAATTGTCCTGGCATAGGTATCATAACTGATCCAGACCGCCATACTTGCGATAACCATTATGATGATGATAACGGTTAAACTTATCTTTTTTTGTAAAGACATCTTCATAATCACGCCTCCTAAATGAATTTTTCAAACTTTTACCATCAACGTATTAAAGCCTTGGTAACGCCGATAGAAAAAGTCTTTTGCCTTTTGTTTTACCATCATAATCCCAATTTTCTTTAACTCATCTTCGCTGTCCAAAAGGCTGACTCTTTTCGTCTTCATTTCAAAAGGATTGAAGCTTCTGGCATTATCTCTGATATGAAGCTCAAAATCCCCATTCATCTGAGCGACCAGTGTAATCTGAATGTAGACCTCCTGATCCAGTCCAAATGCATTGTCAATAATTGCACTGCACAGCTCCTCAATCGTCATGGAAACGTAATACTGCTGTTTGAAAACAGCCCCCCACTTCTTACAAAACGCTTCTATATCCTGCAAGGGAATGTCCGGCCGGCCGTTTTTATTTTGAATCAGGATACTCATAATACGCTCCTTATCCACCTGCTGCGAGGAAGGCCGGTAATATTTTTTGTTACGGAAGAATGGATAAACAATCAATGTCGCCAGCTCTGTCGCAGGAAAGAGCCACCAAAAATTCCGAATTCCAAAGCTTCCAAAAATCAGGGTAAAGGCAACCAAAAACAGGGCGCCCCTCAAAGTAAAAATCAGCAGGGAAAGCCGTTCCCTGTCTATGGTCTGGTAATAACCGGACAGAATAATGGAAATACCCGCCATCTCCGCCCCCATGCAATAGATCCGTATAGCCCTTGCCCCAATAAGAATTTCTCCGGCATTGGTAATCCCAAACACCCGGCAAATGGAAGGAGCCAGTAAAGCAAGGACAAAAAGCAGGGCTGCGCTGGATAATGCTCCAAACCACAGTGCCATATGAAACACTTTCCGGCTGGCATCCATATTTTTTTCTCCATAAAAAGTGCTGCTAAGAGGCTGCACCGCGTCATTTGAAGCCTGGAACGGCAGAAGCCCAAGATAAGAAACCACATTAAGAATGATATTGAGAATGGCTACGCCAAAATCGCCGCTGATCCTGATAAGAATATGGTTGGCACAGATTATAAAAATAAATTGTGAAACATATTGATTAGAAGTAGCAAAACCTTTTAAAAACGCAGGAAATACCCAGGCCATCCTGGGACAGGCAAATGCCAGCCGCAAGACAGACTCCTTTTTCAACAAATGAGGAAGATAGATAAGGATACAGACCGATTGTCCGATAACCGTTGACCATACGGCTCCCGTGATACCCATATCCCATACAAGTACGAACAAAAAGCTAAGAACCACATCCAGCAGGTTCCCAACTACAAAACCCACTCCCGCAAGCCGCTGCCCACCGTCATTGCGGACAAAAAAATAAAGTGGGGTGTTGACAAAAAAGACAGGTGCCGAGCACAGAAGTACTCTTGTATACTCCCCTGACAGCCGATAGAGTTCTCCGGAGGAAGGATGAACCCCCAGCACGAACAATACCTGTTTCAAAAAAAACGCCCCTAAAATTACAAATAAAAAACTGACCATTAAAGAAGCAATCATCATCATGTTAAAAAGCGTGAGCGCCTGCTTTACCTTCCCCGCCCCCAGAAGTTTCGAATATTCAATCGAACCGCCAATTCCCATACCCATATATAAAAGCGCATAGACCATATAAATAGGAAGTGTCATTCCAATTGCCGCAAGACCGGCCGGTCCAATACGAACCCCGATCACAAAAGAATCCACAATATTGGCAAAAGCCAGTCCCACGGCCGAAAAAACAGAAGGAATTAAAAATTTGTAAAACATTTTTTGAGCAAAATAATCTGTCATAACAAAACCGCCTTCCATACTTCATTGATCCGGCAAGGACGCATTTTCTGTTTGTGAAGCCTGATCCCGGCCACACCCATGTCGTCATCACCATTAATATAAGTATACTTCTCAGAAATAAAACGAAAAAGCTCATGAAGCGTATAATAGAGCAAGCCTGTCATAGGAATACCTACCTTGGCTGCCTGAACGGCAAATGTATCCCCCCATATTTCCCCTCCGGCTGCAAAAGCCTGGGGAACTTCATCCACATATACGATAATTCCAGCCATCTTAAGGCTCTTATACTCGCGGATGATTTTTTCCGTTACCAAATAATCTGCCTGTCCCGGACGCCCCAAACGAATCCGGTGCTCCTTCCAATCCTGCAATATACAGACAGCATCCATCTCCCTTCCCTCCAAAACCTCCGTCCGAAGCTGATGCCTGCTTTGAAGATGATGCATTTCATTTCGTATCCGGGCAAATTTCCCGCCGCACAAACCAAGCTGTTCTGCCCGGGAATACAGGTATTCGCAATGATTATCATCACGGGTAAACTGAAACCGTCCCGGAAACTGGTGGCTTAACCACATAATATCTTCCTTTTGCATATAAAGAAGTTTAAAATCCACTTCCTGAATATGTGTTTCTATAAATGCCGCTGCCTGGCTTCGGTTGCCGCAGGGGAAAAAATAGGAATTGCTTCCTTCATCCTCACATTGCACTATATAGAAATCTTCCTCCAAAAAAAGAGAGCACTTCAACGTTTCCTGCCAAAGATATAAAGTACAAAAAGAATGGGATAAAAAATCATGGTGCCATTTTTTACGGACCGCCTCAATACTCTCCCTGTCACACTGCCTAATCTCCCGAAATTCCATACGCGCCCTCCCCTTAGGATCTGCCTATGCCATCTGCCTGGTGGCCAAATCATAAAACAGCCCTTTTCGCTTCATCAAGCTTTCATAATTCCCCTCTTCCACAATCCGCCCTTTATCCAGGACCAGAATCCTGTCGCAATCCTGTATCGTACTTAATCGATGGGCAATCACCAGCCTGGTTGCTTTCAATTTTGCCAAACTTTCACATACCATGGCCTGCGTCCTGTTATCCAAAGCAGACGTCGCCTCATCAAAGAACAGGATCTTAGGCCTTCCCACAATCGCTCTGGCAATCAGGATACGCTGCTGCTGGCCGCCAGATATCGTCCTTCCCATCTCTGAAAGAACCGTATGCATACCCATAGGCATCTGCGTAATATCCTCCGAAAGCCCCACTTCATCCGCAACCCTCATGGCATCTTTTAAAGTAGCATCCGGCGAAGTAATTACAATATTTTCAAAAATACTCCCTGCGATCAGTTTACCCTCCTGCAAGACAGCACCCAGCTTCTTGCGAAGCTCTCTTTTATCCATCTTATCAATATCCTTGCCATCATAATATATTTTCCCGGAACCGGGCTTCTCAAACCCCAAAAGCAATTTCAAAAGCGTAGACTTGCCGCATCCGGAAGCCCCCACCAGTCCAACATACTCGCCGGAACGAATATGGACAGAAAGATCCCGCAATACCAGCCCCGCCTCTGCCGTATACCCAAAATCAACGTTACTGATCTCGATATCCCCGGTAAGCTCCCCGGGCAGCTCAGAATCTTCTTCATATTCAGGAAGAGATTCCAAAATAGGCTTCATTCTTTTCAAAACCGGTTTCATGACATTTATCTTCATCAAAGAAGTGCTGACCGTCATCATGACTGCACAAAACGCACCGAAAGCTGCCATAAACGCAGTAAATTCCCCGATACTAAGAGAAGGCTCCAAAGGATTCCCCTGATTCTTTATCATCTGGTAATAAAACACCACTGAAAAAATGCCAGGCACCGCCACCGTAAGCATCTGTACCACATTGCCCAGTCCTTCTTTCCGAATATGGTTCTCCTTCGCCTTAATATAAGGTCTTAAATACTCAAGAAGAGACCGCTCTTCCACCCCTGCCATCCTGATCTTCTGAATCCCCGTAATAAACTGATAGACATGGCTGTTTGCTCTTGCATCGTGCTCCAACAAGCCCTCTTCATACCCACCCTGCCGAACAGCCAGCAAAACAATAACCGCCATAATCGCCAATAGCAGCAACAATCCCAGGGTAGCCATTTTTGCGGAATAAAAGAACATCTGAAACAAATAAAGCAAAGAAAACACCGCAGCAACAAAAGTCTTAACCGCCGCATCCAGGATCAAGCCAAATACCGTGTCAATCTTCAATAGCCGTTCCGACAGCTGAGCCGCCTCATATTTCCGGAAGAAACTGGGCGGAAGATGAAACAACCGTTCACAGGCACCTGCAAACACTGCCCCTTCCATTTTCCGTATATTTCTAAAAGAAGATAAATTTTTTACAACCGTAAAAGACAGGCTCCCAACATTGCAAGCCAGCATCACCAAACATATCTGAATAATCCCTGCCGAATAACTCATGGGAATATAACGGTCATAAATCTGCTGATTCAGCACAGGAAGCAAAATGCCGATAAAAGTACCCAGCAAAGCAAGCACCAGAAAACGGATCCAGTCCCCGGCATCCGTTTCTCTTAAAGCAAACTTCCAAAGATCCGCCGGCTTTATGGCCTGATTCGGAAAAGGACGGTACAAAGCGCAGGCCTTCTCTTCCAGCTTCTGTGCAAATTCCTCATCTATCCGGCATGTTTCATGGGTATCCGGATGGTATGCCAGATATCCCCTGTGTCCGTGAGGCAATAATGCTACCGCCTTATGCCCTTCTTTCAGGAAGCCGATCAGAGAACCGGAGTCCTTTTGGTACCATTTCCTCCCAAGCAGCACTTCGCGCAGAATAAAATGAGAAACCCGGGCCACGTCTTCTGCCCTGAAACGGCGCCCCGCCGCTGCGATGATCTTTGTATAAGGCGCTATCGGAATCTTTCGCCTGTCACAGACATAGGCCATCGCATCATAAAGCAGATTCCCCGCCTCCGGTGTCTCCCGGCGAAAATGTTTCCTGCCAAACAAGGCATAAATCAGGCGCAAACTCTTTCTTCTGGTATCTGCCCTCTCCATGTGAGTCGCATAAATATAATTTTCCTCCTTCACAATATTCCTGTTGTATTCCTCCAGAATCTGTTCCGTAAAATTCTCTTCCCCGTAGTTCGTAATGGAAGCCCGCTCTACAAATTCTTCCCCGGCTTCTTCCGTCATCGTACCCGGCTGTTCGTAAAGTACGGCACAATCCAGCGCCACAAGGCACAACACCCAGGTCTGTCCCTCAAAAACAGTCCGCAAAGAAGGTATCCTCTCTCCTTGCCCGGCCTCATGAAGCAGATACCTCCTGCCCATCACTCCATCCTGTTTCAGAGGCGCCACATAAACAAGGACAACGCCCTCCCTGACCAAATACATACTGTCAGGATATACTGTCACAAACGACTTCCCGCCTCGAAGGGTTATAAGTTTTTCCGCCATATCTTCCACCACTTCCATTTCCCCCAATTCCTTACAAATTCATTTCGTATCTTTTGAATAATCTTATTCTGAACGATATATCTGTTAAATTGTCTGTATTAATCTTATATAAAAGCCTTCCTCCCTCATAAGCTCCTCATGAATCCCTCTTTGCACAATCTTCCCCCTATCCATTACAATAATTTCGTCACAGTCCCTGACCGCCGACAGGCGGTGAGCCACAGTAATACAGGTACAACCCCGACGCTTGATATTGTCCATAATCTCCTTTTCCACCAGCGGATCCAGGGCACTGGTAGCTTCATCCATGACTAAAATCGTAGGATTCGTAACAAGGGCCCTTGCTATCTCCAGTCTCTGCCTCTGCCCTCCGGAAAGGTTCGCCCCCCCCTCCGCAAGCATATAATCATAGGCTCCGGGCTTTTGCGTGATAATATCGTGTATACAGGCATCCTTTGCCGCTTTAATCATATCCGTTTCCATAATATATTTATTCCACATAGTCAAATTCTCGCGAATCGTCCCGGCAAACAAAATAATATTCTGGCTCACCGTAGAAACGCTTGCATGTATCACATCTGCCGGTATTTCCTTCATAGGAATCCCATCCACACGGATCTCCCCATCCCAGGGCTGATACAAACCGCTGATTATTTTGGCCACCGTAGATTTGCCGCTTCCCGACGCCCCCACAAAAGCAATCGAACTCCCCACAGGAAGCCGGAAAGAAAAATCCTCCACCAAAGGCTTCTCCAAAATACTGTATCCAAAAGAAACCCGATCCAACTCCACCAGCCCGGACAGCTTTGTCTCCATATCTTCACGTTTACTTCCCTCATCAAACAGAGCGTCCTCCCGATATTTCAGGATATCTTCCACCCTGGCCATATCGGTCTTAGCGGTTTGAATTTTCCGGATAAATCCCATCAAACTGTTAACCGGTGCCACAAAAGAAGCCAGCAGGCCGGCATAAGCCACCAATTGCCCTGCCGTCATGCTTCCCCTTATCACAAGCACACCTCCATACATCAAAACCAAAACACTGGTGATATTCTTTGACATCTCAGGAACCGCATTCAGCACTTCTTGCGTGCGTTCCATTTCCTGCCCTTTTACGGCCGTCTTAGTATAATAACCCAAGATCTTTCCCACATAAGAATTTTCCACGCCCGAAGCTTTCAATGAATCAATAACCGAAACCCCCGTATAAAAAACACCCTGCATCTTCCCAAGATCCTGCCGCATCTTCCTGGACATATCCGAAAGCCTTACAGATGAGAACTTCATCAAACCAAAATTAACCAAAGACACACAAATACCGATTACAGTCAGCCAAACGCTGAAAGCCAACAATAAAACCAGGTAAAACAGGGATACAAAAATATTCAATATCGTTTCCGCCAATTCCCCAGCCAGAAAAACACTGACACTGTTATTATTCTCCACTCTCCCGGCCAAATCACCTGCGCTTCTCTGGTCAAAAAAGGCCATCGGCAGGCGAAACATATGAAAAATAAAATTATGCGCTGAAACCATTGCCAATTTGTTCTGGAACCTTAAAAGCAACGCCTCCCGCAGATAAGTAAAAAACATTTGAAACAAAACAGTACCCACCATTATAACCAAAAATTGCGTCACCCATCCTGTCGTCCTGCCAATCAAAATATCATCAATAAAGACTTTTGCAAGAACCGGCATCATCAGCCCCGGAACCACCAACAGCAACCCAATCCCCAGCAAAGACAACACTGGATGCAGCTGCCCCCTAAACCTTATTTTCACAAAATCAAGAATACTGCGGTTCTGACGTTCTTTAACAAAATCCTCACCTTTCTCAAATTGAAGGGTAATCCCCGTATATCCCTCATCCAATTCTTCTCTGGTCAGTCTGCGGCGTCCCCCCGCGGGATCATTTACACAGTAAAAGTCTCCCCTCTTTCCTTCAAACACAACAAAGTGATTAAAATTCCAATGTATAATACAAGGAACCACCGCAGAATCAAGCAAGCCCTCCAAACTATAGCGGTATCCTTTCGCTTTCAACCCAAATTTCCCGGCCGCTCTTACCAAATTCCCGGCCTTGCTCCCATCCCTGGACACGCCAGTCTCAATCCGCATCTGTTCCAAAGGAACGTCTCTGCCATAATACCCCAAAACCATCGCCAAACAAGCTGCCCCACATTCCGTAGACTCCATCTGAAAAACAGTGGGCGTTTTTACATATGCCCGCATCACTATCGACCCCCATTTTCACTTGCATAATTATCTATCCCATTAGCTATCTCATAAGCTATTCCACGTCAAGCGTATCCTTAACCTTCGGTATCAGCATGGTAATTGGAGTTTTTTTATCCGTCACGATACTCCCACGCACCAGAGTCCCCTCTGCCAACTCTGCTTTTGCCCCTTTTGCAGAAGACCATTCATACCCGCTCACCGTCGAAGGATCCCGCACAGGCTCACAGCTAATCGCCACAATGGCATCATTCCCTGCAAATTTATCGGCAAGAGACTCATCTCCTAACTGCACCACCACATCTGCATAAGAAGTCACATAATCCTCCACCTTCACTACCACAGCCCTGATATGCCCATACTCCTCCTTACTAAAAGTCGTAGGATAAAGATGAACCTCCATGCCCTTTTTAATCTTCTTCCCATTATCCAGAGGCATGTAACAAATAACAGACGCCCCTGACCCTGTTTTGCCATCCCTATCCACCCGGCCGGAGTCACCGACAAATATCCCCGGTGCTTCTTCCGTAAGCGGAATATTCCCCAAAAACGCCCAGAGCAAAGCCGCAAGGACAATAATCCCACCCCCTATCATAGCAACCCATGAAAAAGGTGAAGTAATCACAATCAGCCTGTCCAATTGTTCCGGTGAATTTAGTTTCTCCAGTGATTTATCCCTAAACAATTCCGCCATCCTAATTCTCCCATATATAAAAAATAACAGTTGCTTCATAACAAATAGATCCGCAGACCAGTTTAACTGAATTCAGCCAATTCATACCCATCACCCTTACTCCATAGTAAGGATATCCGCAAACCCGGTCATCTCAAAAACCTCCATAATCTCCTCCGGCACTTTCTTCAAAATCAACTTCCCGGAAGATGCCCTCATCTTCTTTTCAATCTTCAGCAACACCCTAAGACCGGCACTTGAAATATACTGCAATTCCTCCATATTAATCTCAACCTCTTCCATCCCCGTTAATTCCTCATAAGCCGCATCCAATTGCACCGCTGTAGTAGTGTCCACTCTTCCTTGTAAAATCAGCGTTATATTATTTCCATTCACAGTTTTTATTATATTTAACATCTTTTTCATTTTCCTCTCTATTATTGCTTATTTTAAAAATTTTTTTCCATTTTAAGCCTTGAAAAGCCAGTGGAGAGTAGGAGTGGATGTCCGAAGTGTGAACCCGCCCACTCCCCCCAATGGCATCAACCTTGCCCACTCCCCACGTCCTTCTCATCAAAACCTAAATTCTCTCTTTAATACTCTCATCAATATCTTTCGTAACTTCTCTTCGCACATCTCTCAGCGCCCCCCCGGAAACAGCATCCAATTCCTCTTCACTCATTTCCAGTTCAACTTCCTTCGCAACTTCTTCCTGTTTTTTTTCTGACATCTCTAAATTCTCCTTTCAAAAATCATTATCTGATTATCAGAGGGCCACTGAATCCACTGAAAGCAGCAGCCCCCCAACAAGTCGCCAGCGGATTACCTCACCCTAATTGCCTTAGGTGCCCCAAATTTACCATAAACCTTCTTCTTCCCAATCACCACATATGCACGAACTTTGACATAATATGTCCTCTTGCTCTTTAGCTTAAGAATATACTGCAACTTCTTCGTAGTCTTTGCTTTCTTATATTTCCCTTTTTTACTGGTAGCATAAGCAGCCTGGTATCCTGATGCACCCACTGCCTTCTTCCAGGAAAGTGAAACCTTGCCGGCCTGCCTGCTCGCAACCTTCTTAATATTCACCTTTTTCGGAACAATCCGGAACGTCTTCGTAACCGTCCCGCCATAAGCCCCTTTCCCATTAATCCGTACCGTTGCCTTACCAGTCTTCTTATTCTTCAGATAAGACAGGGTATAATCTTTCTTCCGCTTCAGTTGTTTCCCTGAAACGGTAACTTTAGGCTTCGGTTTAATCGCTTTACCGGTATAAGATTTATCACTGATCGCCCCCACCTTAGCCTTTACAATCTTAAACGACTTGCTGACCGTTCCGGCATAAGCCCGTTTACCGGTAATTGTGAACTTACCGGTGCCAACCTTCTTATTTTTGCTATAAGTGACAGTAAAATCCCTGCCTTCTGTCAATACTGCGGAACCAACCTTTACGGTCATCTTCACCTTAAGTGCCTTCCCGGTATAGAACTGCTTTCCAGCATAAGTAACTTTAGCTGATTTAAGAGATTTCGTGCCACGGGGATCTACCGTTACCGTAGCTGTCTTCACCATAATGGCTTCATTCGGCAAAGTCAGATAATTGTTTTCTATGGAAGAGCTTCCTGCCCCATCCCCATTTACGGTGCTATCCTTTGGCATAATATAAGAGGTCAAGGTTACTTTGCCCGGTTTTAATGCCTCTATAAATCCGTCATGGATCTTGGCTACGGATTCATCTGAAGATTTCCACAATACTTTTAATGCACTTGCTTTTTCTTCTTGGGTAGTCATCAGGAACTGGTTGCCGCTCTTCTTACTGTTCTCATAAGTAAAGTTGTTCATATTCACATTTGCCGACAGTTCCGTAAAATCCCCTACGACCAGGGACAGGCCTAATTTGCTTCCAAGGACAATATTCTTTATTGCGCCCATGGCAGCCAGTTGATTCCTGGTTGCTTCCCTTGTAATCTCTTGCGTCAGCCTGGATTCCCGGATACTTCCATAAATGACGGCATTTGCTGTCAAAGAGCCATCACTTTCTTTCTTACTTATGAATGCTTTCCCAGAATCTATAGCCACTGCCGTCTCAATGAACGCGCTTTCTCCAATCCCCAGCGATGGGATGTTTGCCTTTGTTACTGACGTATCCTGTTCATCCTTTTCATAGCCAATTTCCATCCAGGTCGCATCCGAGCGCCTGTTTCCAGTATTGGTGACCTTAGCTTTCACCAGGAAGCTATCCCTTTGCACACCCTGCTCCACGGAGAAGTCTTCCAGGGAAACAAATTCACTAATGGCCTCCGTGAACGTCTTCTGAAGCAGTACGTCATCATTCTTGTTGGTTACTTCTACGGTAAAGGTAAATGCTTTTGCTCCTTCCTCCGGTTTAAAGCCAAAGCCAAATTCTTCAGTCCTCCCGCCATGGATCGGCGCCAGTTTCCGGTCGCCTGTTCCGTCACCCGTCGGATCGTACAGTTCATTCCCGGCACTGTCTTTGATGGAAAGCTTAAGATCTTCAAAAGTATCCAATCCGTCATTCTTCAGTGTAATGATTCCGCCATTATCTGCACCCGCAACTACGTCATCCAGTTCCAGGGCTTCCAGCTTCAGAACGGAAGCCGGATTGATTCCCAATGATACCAGCTTCCTGCCGCCAATGTCTTCTGTCGGATAGTCTGCTTCCTCCCCATTTTCCACCGTGGTTCCAGACTTCACGGCCATTGCAGTCAACTGTCCCCTGTCGTTCAGATCAAATCCAATGTTACTGTAGTTGACGCCGGATTCGTCTGTCACCTTTACGGGAGCCGTCAGTACACCTGTATTGGTATCATAACGTGCAGTATAGATTTGGGTTTCAATCGTCTGGTTTTCGACTTGTAATGACTCTATGCTTCCAGGCTCTACATCCTCTTTCAATGTAACGTCACGCTGTGTCCATAATGCATAGACATAATTATCACTGGCTTTCACATCAAAGTCCTGGATTGCGCTCTTTAAAAATGCCGCATCCGGATCTTCTTCATCCACCAAAGCCCTCTCCCCGGTCACGATGTTCTTAATCGGTTCATACATCCCTGACTTATATCCGTTTGCTTCCCCTTCTTCTTCAAATCCCGAAATATCTGCCGGGTTTGTCTTGTCAATGTAGTAATAATCCTGCCCGCCGCCTGTGGTATCTTTGACCAGACAATGCTTCACCACATTGGACAGGTTCAGCGCTTTGATATCACCGTCGGACAGCCACGTAAGTATCGTCGCACTGGTCTGATCCCCGGATGTCCTGGTCAGCCTGACATTGGAATTTTCCACGTCATTGCTGGTAACCATCACCGTATGGGTAAACTTGCCGTCCTTAAAGTCATATATCTGCAGGAAGATATCCCGGTCATTGGTAGTTTCCTGATCTCCGTCATAATCCAGTACATAGGCAAACAGCCCAAGCCCATTGTAGCAGATGGAATCACACTCTACGATCCATGGATCCGTAAGTCCCGTCAATTCCGTCACCATGGGAGCTTCTTCCCAAAAGCCCTGCTCATCCAGGTTCTCTTCCAGCCTCACTGCAGGTGCCAGATCCAGGAATCCCTGACCATACCATGCATACTCATATACATTTGCGTCTATGCCCTGTGCAATCAGTTTTCTCTTTTCTTCTGCGCTATAAGTATGCACCCATCGATTCGCGGTAAAATCATACTTCAGGTATGCCATCAGGCTATACGGGGAAACAACGTCGCCTGCTACGCCTTCCTCGTGACCGGTCGGAGTATATTCTGATTTCGTATAGTAGACAATGAGCTGCTCATTTATTCCCAACTCGCTGTCTGCCGGGCAATATGCAATATGAGGCTGATTGTCGCCGGTGAAATCTTCGGCAGTTGACTTGGTTACCTCCTGAATTGGTCCCATTGTCTCTGTAGTCTTGTTGAAGAATGCGGAGTGGATATTTCTTGAGTTCAATACCTGCAGTAAATCCGGGTCTTCGCCAAACACACGGTCAGCCGCCGACCAGGTCACCAGTACGCCCCGGTCTCCCAGGTCAAATACATTCGGATCGTCACATAATCTTCCGTTATCATCAATGATAGAAGGAGGCGTCCAGATCCCGTTTTCATAAACGGAGTAGAATATTGCGGTACTGTTTTCCTTTGTACGCGCCGGCACGTCATCCACAAAGACCGCCAGGTATTTCCCATCTGCCAATCTGGTCAGCTGTGCATTTGGATACGGATTGACGCCTTCTTGCAGCACAAACTCTTCCACGCCATGATTCTCTGCCAGACTGCGGCTCTCCCCATTTCCTTTTGGATACCATCCGCTTCTGCTCTTCAAATTCTCCCTTTCACTGACTTCAAATTCACCCAGGGTCTCATAGAGATAATTTTCCGGAGACAATGCCCTTGCACCGTCATAACTTTTTCCAAAAAGGTCATAGCTCTCGGTAAGGAATTTAAACCTTTTATTGAAGATCAGGATTTTTAGGTCAATGAATGCTTCTAAGGTTACCATTCCGTTATGTTTCTTGTCCGCAAGAGTATAGAAATTAAAGGAAAATGCCGCACTTCCCCCAACCAGCAGCTCCAGGACGCCGGAAATACCGGTGCCTGCCGACAGAGTGATTGTAGGCGAAATGTTAAATTCTCCCGCAGCATCAAAGGCCCTGGTGCTGCTGTTCATATTAAAGCTGAATAAATCTACCGTTCCTGCAGAATTTTTCAGGTCGGAAAAATAATACTTCGTGGCAGCGGTGTCAACACGCTCACAAACCATCATCGTTGCACTGCCTGTTACGTCCGCAGAAAAGACAATGATGACCGGAATGCCTATGGGGGTTACATACTCTCCCCTTACGGTAACGCCTCCCCCTGCTTTTACAGTCAGGGTCAGCGCATTAAAATACCATTGGCCGCATTTTTCGGAAGACTCATCTACATCCTTAGTCATCCTCAGGGAAATCGAAAATGCAAAGTTGACATAGCCTGTGGCTGCCACTTTTCCTTCTGTCTTATTTGCGTCATCCACGTTTTTCAACGCCTCTTGCTGTTTAGTGCTGCCAAAGGGTTCCAGTGCCGCTTTCTTTGCCTTTTCCTCCAGCGCTTTCTTGCTGTCATAAAGATCCTTTTGGTCACTTTGCGTCCCTTTATTCAAGTCAAAACCAAAAGTTAGAATTTTCTCATTGCCGTCTGCAGATGAAGTTACATATTTGCTATTATCGAACTCCCCGTCCCATCCAAAATTAAAGGCAGAACTCACGGTTCCAACCAGCTGAATGGCTTTTTCAGGGCCGCCAAAATTGAAACTGGACAGGATGCTCATCAATCCAAGGCTTTCTCCAAAAATCACTCCCGTTGCATGTTCATAATAGCGCTTGCCCATATTATCCTCGAACTGCACCGTCATCGTGGCACCAGGAGGGATATTAAGGGTTTTCGGATTGAACTCAAACTGGAAGATGCCGTTGGTGCTTGACACTTCCAGGGCCGAACCTAAGGAACTGCCATCTTTACGATAGAACCGCAGAATTCCCTTTCTGGCAGCAACCGCATTATTATGGCTGAACGTTGGTATGATGATCTGGTATGTATTATCGCCATTGTGGAGGCTCAAAGGGTTGAGTGCAGTGGTGTCACCCTTTTTCAGCACTTTTACCGAGTTGAAATCCACATCTATGACTCCGTAGGAATCTAATACATAATTGGTGAAATTATTAACCGTATGGATCTGGGACAAGCTGGATCCTTCGTATATGACATTGACCAAATAGGATTCCATGCTGGCATACGTATTGCTCTCCGCCCCAAAATATCCGTAGGTTCCCCGGTAATCCGGCCCTGTTGTCATGGCGATATCTCCTACGTTTACTGTGGCACCGTTCACATAATTGATCATCTCTTTTTTATCTAAAATTCCTTTGTCCCTTAGCAAAACTCTTCCTTCTATGATTCCGGTCTTGGCATTGGCAGACGCCACCTGGAAATCATAGTAGATCATAGAGAAGGGTGCCCTGGCTGTATAAGACAGCACATTCCCATAACTGGGGGTGCGGACAAGGCCATATCCACTCATTGCATTCTGTTCCGTTTCAGACAGTATCCCGTCACTGTTGGTGTCACCGGTAAAATCTTTCCATACCGTTTTATATCCCTGATCCGGGAGGCTGCTGATCAGATAATTGGTGAACAGGTTCACCGGCTTGATTACCATGGGCTTCTGGTAATTCCCGCTCTTGCTGTTGGCAGCATTGTTGGGGTCACTGTAAACTACGGCACCTTTGGTCGTATTGCTTCCTCTTGGGTCAGCCTTTACCGTAATCTCCGGAGTGGTGTAGTTCATGGTGATGTAATTATAAGTTTTCTCCGGGGAAAATGTGATTACATTCCCAATCGCCGAATTAAAAGTAACATTACCGATTGCGGTACCCGAGGCTGCATTCAAGGAGTCTGTGCTGTACAGATTGAAGCTTTGTACGGCATTGCCTGACGTGGCTAAGCCATTGACTTCTATCGTATCCAGCCGTTTTATTTTGATACTGCCTGTTGCACCGAATCCATTACCATAAGTAGCCTTCTTAGAATCCGCATTTTTTAGATACACCGTTGTCTCATTTGGCTCAAATACCGGCCTAAGTACAAACACACCATTTTGCAGATAGTTTCCTTTATAGGTATTGACAAAATCTTTGGTGAATTTGACATTTGCAGCCGGAATGGTGGCACTCCAAGTATTGGTAGTGTTTTTTTGCTTTAACTGGAACCCTTTAAAAGACACCGTGCTTGCATTGACCTGTACCCGGCTTCCGGTATTTTTATTGGTGCTGAAAACACCGTTCAGCGTAATAGTATCTGTGCTTGTCCGATATACGGTCTGGGTGGTCGTATTCTTGACACCACTGTTAGATGCAGAAATCACCCCATTACCCATTACGATCTGGAGACCATTGTCATAACGCTGACTCCCCTGGACGTTTGCGCCATTGGCTCTGTATATCCGTTCCTGATAGGTCGTAGTGGGGAAACTCGCCGCATTGCCAGCAGAATTGTCGATTTGATAAGTGTAGCTTTCATACACGATTTCCACCTTCGTGATTGTCGCAGAGGAATAATCGTTGTTACCGGCAGCTACCGTACGGAAAGAAATCGACTTGCCCAAGTCCTTATCAGCGGCGTTTAAGTTTACGGTTATTGTCCCCGTCCTGGTACCGCTGTCACCCGACCCAATGCTTGCCGAACCAATAGAATTGACACCGGCCCTTACTTCCAGCTTTTTTTCATAGGAAGTCGTATATTCCTTCTTTTTATCGCAGGCACTGGGATTGATGCAATAATTGCGGGAGCCCGAAATGGAATAGCTGATTTTTACCTGTGCTGCAGTGAACAGGTCCATCCCTGTTAATACGTCTTTCCATGCCGACCAGCCTGTTCCCGCAGTTGTATTTACACTTGTATTCCTTATGTCAGACCAGGTGGCCTGTCCTGTCATATCCTCCATGTCATCCCCGTCTGCGTTCCTTGCAGCGGGGGCATTCACGGCGGCTTGCGGGTCAGCCTTTGCCAAAGCTTCTGCGTCCCCTGCTTTGGAGGCATCCGGTGTAGGGGATGCCCCGGCGGGCAGTTCACCTGTAAGCGTTACCTGCGTGACCTTTTTATCTTCATTCAGAGTCGCGGTGTCGCCGTCCAGGCCTACATAGAATGCGGCATTTTCTGTAGCGCCTTCCCCACTCAGGAGAGGGATCTTTATGGTCCGTTCCTTCACACCCTGGAGAAACAGCACTTCTTCCCGGAAGCTTTCATAGTCTTTCCCGGCCTGTCCGGTCAAGGCAGAAGTACCAACGCCAACAGAAGCAAACAGCCCCACGCCGGAAGTCCGCAGGATGGTGACGGAGACCGTCCCATTTGCCCTGTCTACGGTAATGGAGTCTTCCATCATTTCAAAAACAGCTTCTTCATCATACTCGTTGTCTATGATGTTGATATAGGCAGTATAGGCATCGCCTATCTCACAGTTTACCGGATTGTAGAGAATAAGCAGGATCTGCTCTTCCCTTGCTGCTATGTTGTAACCAATGATGTTTACTTTAAACGATTTTTTATACTCACCGTCCCGGAAGGACAACGTGTGGGATACGCCGTCCATCTGCTCCGCCGCCTGGCCGGTAGCCTTGATTGCCTCTTCCGTCATCTCCTGTGCCAGTTTGTGGGAGGCGGAATTCTCTTCCAATACTGTCCAGGAAGCGCGGCCCGAAGACTTACCTGTATAGGCTTCCCTGGCAGCAGATAAATTCGTCGCCGTTACTTCAAGCGGATCCTCTGTTTCCAAATCCTCTTCAGAATCCTGTTCTCCCGGCTCTTCCCCTATTTGCAGGGTATCATCTTCCACATCCTCCATGTCCTCGCCATAGAGCTCTGTCAGCGGCTTTACATCTTTGTTTCCTTCTAATACCCTAGTCATAACCCCGGATTCTTCCACCTCAATACGGTAATCTTTTCCATAGGATGCCGACACATCGATGGCTTTGAAATCAACGCTTGCTTCTCCCCGGGTACCGCCCTTCCTTACTACATCCACTTGCAGGGAACCCTGGTTTTTTTCCACGTTTATCTGGGACACGCGCCATTCAAACGCCCCATCCGGATACTGCTCCACAAAGGATGCAAGTTCCTGTTTCAACGCTTCTTCTGCTGCTCCTTTCCCCGTGTCCTTTGCGGATGCGGGGATGATGCATTGCGTAATTAGAATGCATACCAACAGAAATGACATCTTTCTTTTCCATTTCCTCATTTTTGTTCCTCCTTTTTCACTTTGAATCCTGCCCGAAAATTTGACACAAAAATTCATCATCCCCCCTTTCGTCGGTTTAATAAATGGTAACCGGCTGCATATATGATTAATAACAGAGAACCTATCTGTATCCAGGTGAGTCCCAGCACCAGTACGCTCCCTATATTATCCATGAAAAACTCCGATATAAAGATGGCCAAAGCGAAACCTGTAAGGGCTTTCTCAAAGACGGTTTTACCCCGATGCTTCCAAAACACCATCAAGACCAGGAGAAGTATCATCATCCCGGCTTCCATTAATTGGGTCGGATAGACCGGCCAGGTAACGCCTTTGTGATATGCCACGCCCTCCGTATACGTGACCGATAATGAGCCATGATATGGTTTGCCATAACAGCAGCCATTGCATAAACAGGCAACCCGGTTGAACATGTGCTGGATCACGATTATGAAACCAAACAGATCCAACATCTGCCGCCTTTTTATCTTGTCCCGCAGCATCAGCCGATAAATGAAGGGCACCGCTGCTGCTAAAAACAAGACCCTCCCCAAGTAATGCATCCCCCCGTATACAGACAGATCTTCCAGAAATTCACGAAAATTACTCCATTCCCAATAGGTGAGCCGTTCGAGAAATTCCCCCGAATAGGAACTGAGTACAAATAATCCGTCTGTGACGGCTGTTACAAGAATTAATTTCTTCCAATCCCTTAAGATCTTATTTCCCCAATACAGAAAAATCAGATTTCCCAAGATGGTGCCTGCTGCAAGCAGGATATCGTACATCCGTAAAAAGCCAAGCCCTGGTATTATGATTTCTGGTTTCATAAGTTTTTCACACCTCCTCTAAAGAGGTCTTCGACCCCAAATGGAAAGCCTTTATGATTGCAGTGATCTCCTTTCTATGCATCTTCAACAGAAAATGCTTTGCCCCTGCAATCTCATGGATTTCAAAGCCGCCTTTTATCCATTGCTTCCACTTTTGGTATTTCCTACGGTATCCAAACGTAAGTGGATCCCTTTCCCCAAACACAAGCGCAACGGGGATATTCAACTGGTGCATTGGCTTTTTCCTTAGATAAGCGGCTGCTTTTTTGACATCCATCCGGAAGCGCCCGAGGTGTCTGGCTGATAATTTTCCGGCGTCCTTGCCGTCCCTGCTCCAGTTTAATGCTTTTTGTACGGCAGAATCAGGCAGGATATCCCACCAGGTAAAGATTTTCCCATTCCGGCCAAATCCCCGGAATGGAAGGGATTCGCATAAGATAAGCGATACCGCTTTACCTTCCAATATTCTGGCAAGTTCCATCGCCAGGGCTGCCCCTACGCAGCAGGCTAATATTTCAATTGTCGTATATTCTCCTGATTCGTCCAGTAAAGCGACAAGTTCTTTCGCAGTCTGTTCTATATTTATATTCAAAAAATATTGTAGGTCAACTCCGGCAATCGTATCGTAATCTTCTTTCAGGGACCTCGCCAGTTCATAAAATATTTCCGGTTCTCCGCCTCCGTATGGGATACAGAGCAATAAATCATGCCGTTTTTTATGCGGCGTTTCTCCTAATTGACTTCCTTCGTCCCAGATGCGCAGGCCGTTCTGCCTTGTGGAGACTGCCCTTTGGGACCTGTCAATAGCAGCGGCGGTATCTGGATCCTTACCATTTTCCGTGGCCGCCATTTTCACTAATTGGGCAATGGTAGGCGTATAATAAAAATCCTCGTAACGAATCCGCCAGCCTCTTTCCTCCAGATCTGTGACTATCTCTACGATAGATAACGAATCCAGGCCAAGAGATAAGAGATTGTCATGGGGTGCTATAGTCTCAAGCTCTAAATGGGGGGAAATGATCCCGGCCAGTTCCTGCTGTTTTCTTTCCAGCTGTACGCCGGACTCACCGCTTTTTCCGTCTGGTTCGAGGTCTTTTTGACCGCCTTCCCGGAACATTGCCATGATTTTCCCCCTGTCTAATTTGCCATTTGGGCCTGTTGGCATCTCTTCTAAATATTGACACTGTGCAGGGAGGCAATAATGCGGCAGGTAGGGCGCAATGGACTGCCGAAGCAGGGTTTCCCCCATATTGGATCCGGAATAACAGCAAGCCAGCATCCGGCCATGCAGAAATACAACGGCATGGGTTGCGAGAGTGTGTTTCAGGATTGCATTTTCAATTTCAGCAAGGTCAATCCTCATCCCTCTTAATTTGACCCTTCTGTCTTTTCTCCCAAGAAAATATAACTGCCCGTCATAACCCAGCTTCACCCGGTCCCCGGTGAGATATGCCGGCATTTTACGAAACTCTGTGAAACCGCCTTTGGCTTTGGCTTGATAATAGCCTTTTCCTACCAGCGTCCCCATTACACACAGCTCACCTTCTATCCCCGGGGGCATCTGATTGCCTTCCCGGTCAAGGACAAACAAATGGGTATTATATACGGGCCTCCCGATGGGCACCGATTCCCGGCGGCCCTCGCATGGATACCAGGTAACATCAATGGTACACTCCGTAGGTCCATACAGGTTATACAAAGTTACACCGGGTAATATTTGATGGCACATCTCTACCTGGTAAGGATGCAGTTCTTCACCGGAAGCTATAATACAACGCAAGTTTGGAAGGGAAACTTGTTTTCTTCTTACCTCATTTAAAAAGAGCGTTAACATAGAAGGTACGAAATGTACCATGGTAATTCCCTGTGTTTCCATGGCATTGGCTATCGCATCCGGATATTTTTCGCAATCCTGGGGCAAAAGGCAAACCGTCCCTCCATAGAGTAAAGCCAGCAGCAGTTCCCATACGGATACATCAAAGGTGTTGACTGTCTTTTGAAGGACCTTATGTCTTCCGCCAAAGGTGTCCGCCATCCATTCAAGGCGGCAGGCCAGTGACTCATGAGAAATCATGGCTGCCTTTGGCTGTCCCGTGGTTCCGGAAGTAAACATATAGTAAGCGATATCTTCCGGTGCATATTGAGGTTGATTGTTGGTCGCATGAAAGGTCTTATCCGCAAACAAACCGTTATCAGGCAGGCATTTGAGCGTTTCTGCGGAATTTAAAAGTCCCCCTATACTTACGCATTTTATGTTTTCCCGGCTGTCTGTGATGACGATATCACACAACTTTTCTATTTCCCGTATCCGTTCTTTTGTATCTCTTATCCCTATTGGCAAAAAAGCAGCGCCTGCCCTTAGAATGGCGAGCATCGCAATTGGAATCCATATACTGCGTTCCAAAAGAATGCCTGCAATAGTGCCTTTTCCAACCCCGCGTGCCTTAAGGCCTCTATAAAGATCTTCCACATATTTGGCCGTCTCCTGGTAAGTCACTGTTTTTTCCTGCGACTTCAAAGCAATGACATCCGGAAATTCTTTTGCAATTGCCGCAAACCGCTCCGGCAGTGATTGCTGCCAGACCCATTTTTTTGTCCGGTTAAATGCATTCATTACAGCCCGATCCGTATCACTAAATATGCTTATTCCGCCTAAGGCAGCACCTTCCCCCGCCTCCGAGATGCCTTGCCCGAGAATGGCAAGCAGGCGTTCTGTCAACATATCTATATCTATTTCGGAATAATTTTCCACACGGTACCGCATGTCCAATTCCAACGTTTCCTCTTTCTCATCCAAAAAGATCTTCAAGGGTACTTCGCTGTGCCCGTTTAAAATCTCCACGCATTTTCCGTGTTCTGTAAGGGGCAGGAAACGTGCAGGGAGATAAGATACGGAGATATCAAACAAAGGGGCAGGAGGCTTCAAATGCCGCAATAACTCATGGTATCCATAATCGGAATATTGTGAAACTCTGGCTAATGTTTTTTTGATTCTCTTGCATAAAGTAACGAAAGTATCCTCTTCCTCTATCCTGGCCATAACCGGCAATGTATTGGCAAACATCCCCGGAATATCCAGCTGGCTTAGTTTACGATTGGCCATTATTCGCCCTATCACGCCACAGGTTCGGGTTTTCACTTTACAAACATAATAAATCAGCGCTCCAAAGAATACTGCTTCCATTCCCACTCTATGTTTCCTGCAAAATCTTTCTGCCTGGCTTCTCAATGTTTCCGGGACAATATAACGCTTACTTTTTGCATCCGGCTGAATGCCCGCCCTTCTTAAGTGCCACTGATAATCTGCACCCTGCAACTGTTCCTCAAACCATGATGCGGCCTGATTGGCTTCTTCCCCAGTCGCTTCTTTATCGGTCAACTGTTCCTGCAGCAGCCGGATATAACGGCAATCCGGCATCATATCAGGCTGTTCCCCTTTTTCCAGCAGGAAATAGAACTTCTCACGCAGAGCCAGCATGTTTGTAACCGCAACACCATCTATGATTAAATGATGATATTTGTCAAAAAATACATATTCTTTTCCTCTTTTGATCAACCGCAGGTCAAATAAAGGGACATCATACAACTCCATAGGCTCACGCATCCATTTTTCTGCTATTGCCAGGAACTCGCTTTCTGTCTTATCACTAAAATCGTATTTTATTAACTTATAATCCTCCATGGGAACGGTATAGAACTTTCCATTTTTCCCAACCCTTAAATGAAGCGTCATGACATGTTTTACAAAATAAGAGATACTATTTTCTAAAATAGCAGGATCCCGGTCGCCATATACATAAAACAGGCCGCCAATATTTCCAATACCGGTAAAACGGTAAGCATTGACTTCATCCCAGATAGTTTGCTGAACGGATTTCATATAATAGTATTGCCCCATAAGCCTCTCCCTCCGATGTTCTTTTCTTTTTCCCACTGTAAACTATTTTATGTATTGAAAATTTATATTCATTTACAAACTGACTTTTTACAATTTGAATAGACACTGGTACGTATTTTGTTTCCTGTCTTTTTATATCCCTTTATTCTATAGTAGTACATTCTTTTTGTTGACTTCTTCCTCTTATAAGATGAAACATTCTTTTTTGTTGTTCCAAATTTAAAATATGGGCCCTTTTTCCTTTTCGCATAAAATATCTGATAACCGGTTACATGCTTTACTTTCTTCCACTTCAGATAAACCATGCCATTCTTTCTTTGAATGACCTGCCGCAATGTGGGGGCGGCAGGACGGGCAGGGCTTTGGACTTTCTCCCCGCCAGAATTCCCCGGGGGTTCGGTGCCCGGGGGGGCAGTGCCTGGGTTTTCAGTACCTGGGGGGGCAATGCCTGGGAGTTCGGTACCTGGGGTTTCAGTGCCTGGATTTTCATTATCTTCTTCTACAATATCCAGAAGATTTAGCCTTGGATACTTATGTACGGCTCCCTGCATATCCGTATAGCTTACCTTCCCTGCCATGCGCCGGATCATGCAATCCTTTACAGCTTCAGGCCGGTAGTCCTCTTCCTTCTTATTGCAGCCGGCAATGACCGCTGCAGCTGCACTGACCATAGGGGCTGCCAATGAGGTGCCGTCTGCATTTATATATCCCCCGCCCATTGTGGTCGTACAGATATAATTGCCCGGTGCGGCGATTTCATACTTTCTTTCCTTATCCGGCATATCGTCTGATGCAAAATCCCAATTAGAAAATAAAGATAAATTGCCAAACTGATCCTGAGCCATCACACCCAGCACAAAATGATAAGCTGCCGGATACATATCCCCATTGGGGGTAATCATTCCATTTGACGTAGGGTATCCGTCATTTCCGGCAGAAGCCACCAGTACACAATGGGAAGAAGCCTCCAGCAATACACTCTGTAGAATATAAGAATTCCCGTAGCCGCCAAAGGACATATTGATGACATCCGCACCGTGCCGGACTGCATATCGTACGCCCGATACCACGCGGCTGGCGGAAAAAGTATTATTTACGGTTCCCGCCTTCACTGCCATCAGCCTGGCGCCATAGGCTATCCCCACACCGCCGCCATTATAAGGAGCCATGCCAATCACCCCGGCGACCTGGGTCCCATGACCGTTGTCATCATAAGGAGACTGTTCCTGATGGATCAGGTTCACTCCATAAATATCATCTATATATCCATCCCCGTCATCATCAACCCCGGTGATTCCATTCTTTTCTTCAAGATTGACCCACATATTCGCCTGAAGGTCGCTATGGTCAAAAGCTATGCCGGTGTCAATCACCGCTACTACCACATCCTGTCCCGGCAACTGGCACTTTTCACCCATCCGGTTCCAGAGGGCTTCGGCATCAAGGCTATCCAGATACCATTGGGTGCCCCGCTGTTCATCGGAACTTTCCGTGGGTAACCGTATTTCTCCACCCTGATACAAATAGTCCGGTTCAGCAATCAGGATATCTTCCCGCCGGTTTAATTGCTCTACTGCTTCCCACACATTATTTTTCTCCAGTAACGCCTTGTAAAGCGTCTGGCGCCGACCGGAAGCAGAACGGGAAGAGGTATTTGGGGAAACCACAGCGTTACCAAGCTCACCTTGCGGCTCTATGGCACAAATTCCGTATTCCTCCAATTCCTGTGATAATTCCGCCTCCCATGACCGAGTATCATCACATGAACTGCGACTGCTCGCCGAAGCAGGCAATCTATCTTCGTCTCTTATAAATAACACCGTATTCTCAACATATTTCACCTGTTTTCGATATGCTTTTTGTTTATGTAACCGCAACATTTCTTCCATATCCGCCGGTCTGCTCCCGATCTGCATATCCACTAAAATAGCTGCCGCCCGAGCCTCGCCTCCCATGACCTGAAAATGGTCCCCCATTGACATCAGCAGGCAACAGCAAAGAAGAACAGAATAAAGCTTCTTTTTTTTCATAATCAGACACCTCTAACTGAATCGTTGTATATGTAAAATATTGTAGAATCTTTTTGTCTATAAATCAACAGAAGTAGTATGAACGGGGGATTATGGCGTGAACGGTATTGAACTGCTATAATTTTTATAAAATTAGGCTTGACAAAATGATTTGATTAGATTAATTATTTATGATACAATATGAAAAACATGGTTTTTATTGAAGAGAAGGATAAGATATGAACGTTGCTATATGTGAAGACAATGCCGCAGATCTTGAAAGCATATGCGGTTACATAAAAAACTACTGTGCCAGGAATTGTTTCCTGATAGACATCTGCACCTATAACAGCGGAAATGCGCTTCTCAATGCTTTTTCATCCAAAAAATTCGACATCATCTTTATGGATATCCTAATGGACGGCATGTCGGGCATAGATACCGCCCGAAAAATCCGGGAGACAGATCCCTCCGGCATCTTGATTTTTATCACCACCAGCAAAGATTACTCACTGGACGCTTATTCTGTCGATGGCACTGCATATGTGGTGAAACCGCTTGATGAAAAAAAGATGATCCGGGTACTTGATAAATGCCGACAGGAATTTATGAAAAGCAGCCGCTATATCACGGTGCCTGTCGGCCGCCATGAGGAAATGCGCATCTCTTTTGCAGGCATTCGTTATGTAGAGGTCTATAACAAGGAGGTCTTATTCCATGCAGATTCTAAAGTCATCCGTACCCAACGCATGACTCTGGATGAGGTCTTCCTGGCACTGGGCGGCGAGCCGTTCCTGCGATGCCACCGCTGTTACATTGTGAACATGAACTATGTAGACAAGCTGCATAACAGGGTTTTCCTGATGAAAAACGGTGATAGTGTGATGGTACGTAAAAATGGATACTCGCAGATTCAATTCGCTTACAGCGATTTTATTTCCAAAAGATACTTCTGGGGTGATTCCACATGAACGGATCAGTAATGAAACTTCTTGTCATTCTTACGGTGTTGGTTTTATCTTTGAGTCCGGCGGCTTTTGCTTACGCACGGGGTCAGGAAGAAGAAACAGTAACCTGTCAGGATGACATCGTTTATAATGAAGAGGAACTTGCCGCATGGTGCGAAGAGCATAAGGACAGCGGCGGACAGGTCACGCTGGGCGGTATGGTCGTAATTACCAAAATACTTGGCATGAACAGTGCAAGTGCGCATATTACAATAAATACAGGATCATACGGCATTGTATATAACGGCGGATCCATACATATCTATAGTTCTGGAGGCTTTGAAATCACCGGCGAAGGCGTGGATGTTCCCGTTTTGGATGTGTACCAGGTGGGCGGCTGGTACATGCATTGGATCAAGGCGGTACAGGGCTTAAATATTACCGCCACCGGCAGAGGCAGCATCGGCGGAACCGCCCTGCGCATTTCACAGGATGACGAATATTCCGCAGCACTTGAATACATAGGAGATGAGGGTCTCATCCGCTCAATTGGAACGGGGGCAGTAGGAGTATATCTTGCCGGCCCGCTTGATGTGTACTGCCTCAACATCGAAACGGAGGGTGAAAACAGTGTGGCCGTATATGCCGATGGGGGGGCTCATTTATATTACTGTAAGCTAAGGGCGGAGGGTATCGAATCCTCTGCTGTCTCCGGTTCCGGAGATATTCTCTTAGATACCTGTGCCGCTTTTCCTGAGCCGCAAAATGTTCGAATGATAAAACGGCACATGATTGATACGATTGATCAAGGCCTCTATTGTGCGGTGAAACAATTTAACAAAGAATATTTTTATCTAAACTGTAACTTTACCTTCCTATTAAGCGGCGGAGATGGCTTTTCGCCTGTTACTCAGCAGTTTTACCTTGAGTTTGATCTTGACCCTCACGATGTGGATACGGATATTTTAGGAAAAACTATCATACAGGGAAACCTTATACCGGCCTTTCAGGGGCTGGGTCTTGAGGATGGTTTTCCGCTTGAACTTGTGGTGGAAGTCAGGGATCCGTCAATCCCCTGTATAAATTATTTAGGTTTTTATAATAATTGTTCGGGAATTTATGCGGGCTTAAACTTTTGGGACACCTACAACCCTGATAACGGAAATGTAATTCTATGGCGTTCGGACGATGGCGGAGAAAGTTGGTACGACTATACCGCTTCGCCCGATATCGAATGGGACGGGTACTGGCTGCGTTATTATTACGGCGAACTTACCTCCCCCGTTCTACTGCAGCTTGAAGTCCCTGGCACAGGCGAATCTAATGTCGTCACAATACAATCAATTGACGGCTATGTGACCAACGGTATTGGCGGCGACCGAACCGGTGTTGACAGAATCGTGGTGAATAATGGTGATGATGCGCTCACTGCCAACAATGATAACGGCAACAATACAGAAAATCCTGGTCGGAAAATTGAATTTCCGTTCAACAACGGGAATCGTTTTAACAGCGCAAATAGAGGCAGCGGGAATCATTTCGGCAGTTTGTATAGAGACAACGGGATTAATTTCAGCAACACGGTTAGAATAAATGATTCCAATAGTACGATTAGAATAAATAGGAATGATTCCGGCAGTACGAATGAAAGCAGCGAAAATTCTCAAGCTGGCAACGGCAGGAATTCGTCTTTTGCCGATCACAAAAATACTGTTACAACGCCCCTCGGGGAAACGGCAAATGCTGACGAATCGGATACGGAGAACTCAGCTGAATCGAAGGACGAATCGCAGGCCGGCTCTACCGGATATTCAATCGAAGAAGGAAATATAGAAAATACCGCCAAGAAACCGGACGGTATACGCGCTGCTTCGGATTCCCCGCCTGACATGAGCATATGGATCATCCTGTCGTTCTTGGCTGCCGTTTCGGTCACGTGTGCACTTGTCTGGAAACGTCTGCGCAGTATGGGCAGGCGGCAAATCCCGTTCCTATTGGCGGCAGGCTGTGCAGCCGCTGTTTTTACATGTTTTCTTGCCTATCGCTATGACAATAAATATATGGTTTCCGACCCGATAGCTTCTTACGGCGTTCTGCAGATAGATGAAAAGGATTTATCCGAACATCCGGTGATGATGCTGCCGGATGGCTGGGAATACTACGGTGGTCGGCTGCTCTCACCGGAAGATTTTTCCGATGGCACGCTTTTACCGGATGAATACATCCGTATCGGCCAGTACGGCGGTTTTGAGACTGTGAAACCGGTTACCTCTCCCCACGGCAGCGCCACCTACCGTCTGGTGATTGAGACTACGAACAGGCCTTATTCTTACATGCTGGAGCTGCCGGAAATCTTTTCCTCTTACCGTGCCTACATAAACGGCAGCCTGTTGGCTTCGATGGGCGACCCGGATCCAAAGACTTACTATCCCGAAACTCTAAACCAGACTGTCACCTTTGAAGCGGCAGGAAGCATTGAGATCATTATTGCAGTGTCGGACTTTTCCCATTTTTATAGCGGCATGGTGTATCCGCCTGCTTTCGGCTTGCCAAACGCCGTGTCCCGGCTGCTATCCGCCCGCTTTTTATTCCGTGCCGTTCTGTGCGCAGCCGCCTTGGTCATCGGGCTGCTTTGTGTCCTGGTCGGTGCATTGAGCCGTCAAAACCGGACTTCTGTCTTATATGGACTTTTATGCCTGTTTTTTGTTGGCTATATCGGCTATCCTATAGTCAAAACATTTTACAGCGGCTATTATCCTTTTTATGCGCTGGAGAATGTGTCGTTTTGTGCCATGTTTGTCGTGGTGATGCTGCTGCAGCGAAAAATATGCGGCTTGAAAAACAAATGGAGCCTTGCCTATCCGCTATTCGGAATATTTACCTGTGTGGCATCAATCGCCTTGCATCTGACGCTTCGAAGCGGGAATCTGATAATCATCTACGCTTATTCCTGGCTGATCTCCACCCATGAATGGATTACGGCGGCGTATCTCACCGCTGCGGCCATCTATACGGTTTGGAAGAATGCTGTTTATTCCAGACCTATCCTAATCGGTATCGCAGTGTTTGATACCGCCCTTGTGATGGACAGGCTTCTGCCTTTACATGAGCCTGTCGTCACGGGCTGGTTTCCTGAGCTTGCGAGCTTTATCCTTGTGTTGTCCATCGGAGTGGCCATAGGCAGGGATATAGCACAGAAGTATACAAGAAACGCCGTACTGGAGGAACGGACAAGGAATTCGGACCGTCTCCTGCAGATGCAGCGGAGGTATTACCCGCTCCTGCAGGAGAAGATCGGAGAAGCAAAAATCGCACGGCACGACCTTCGCCACCATTTTATCGCCATCTCCGGCTTCCTGGAAAACGGTCAATACGACCAGCTAAAGGAATACATTTCAGATTACCGTACGATTCTTCCTGACAAGGAGCCGGTCAGCTATTGCCAAAACGAGGTGGCCGACATTTTAGCACATTATTATGCGCACCTCGCTGCCGAATATGAAATCCGGCTCACGTTTGGGCTGGACATCGGCAATGAAATAAGGATGCCAGACCCCGACCTGTGTACCTTGTTCAGTAACCTTCTGGAAAACTCGGTGGAGGCTTGCCTGCGCCAAGCAAAAGGAGAACGGTTTATTACGCTTTCAGCCAGCCACCGGTCGGACATACTGGCGATTCGCATGGAAAACAGCTGTGGAAATGTGGCGGAAAACACTTTCGGATTCCTGTCTTCAAAAGGAGAAGGGAGAACAGGATATGGATTAAATTCCATAAAAGCTCTGGCGTGCCAGTATAATGGGGCAGTTGAGTTCAGCCATGATGAAGCCAGAGAGGTGTTTATTAGCAGAGTTACTTTGGAGATTGGGTGATTTATCCTCTATGTGTATTATTTATTCAAACTGGGACAGCAATCTATTACGACACTTATAAATGCGTTCTTTGAATCGAAAATACAACACAAAAACAAAAGGGCACCGTAAATACGGTACCTTTTAGCGTGGAGCTACATCTCCATTGATCGTATCCACCTACAAGTATTCAAGAAAATGTAATACTCTTGATTTTGAATTAGTTAAAAGAACGGTATTGGTCAATTCAGTCGTCAATTCAGTATTTTAAAGTCAGAAAATCTGTCTTTACATTTCAGGGGATTTATGATATATTTGATTTAAAGAAGCAACCGCCCACAAGGGAGTTGACCTTATTTAGTGAAAAATCACCTCATGTTCCGGTCAAAGTACAGAGGTGATTTTTTTGTTACTTTTTCTTTATCTTATAGATAAAAGAAAGTAATGCTATTATGAAAGTCCCAAAAGCTATTAAATCCTGAAACGAAAAATTCATTAGCACCCCCCCTTTCTTATGTAATCAGTAATAGAGGGGCCAATTCTCTCACCAGCATTTTTATCCCAGTAATACTCTGTATAAAAATAAGGGAAAGTAATGAAGAATGAAGGTACTAAAGGATTAGTTTCTAATCCAAGGGATTTAGCTTTTCCAATATTTTTTCATTGCGTTTTGCACAACTTTAACTTTGTTCTGTATTTCACGAATTTGTCGATCGCTATTCGGATTCTGCGTAATTGGATTATGCTTCACTATGTAATCTTTTTCCCTTTTCTTGCGCTCTTCCTCAGTGACATTGGAAGGTAAATACTCAAGCACTCTAAAATATAAATTAAGTTTTTCGTCTGACAAATCCTTACTCGTCAATCCTAAATATCTGGGATCCTGAAAAAGATCATATAGATGTTCTCCGCAACGTTTAATCATATGAACCGATTCTCCAATATACAAAGGCAATGCTGAGCATAATGGTTCGTCATCTTTCAATAATTCCACCATATACACACCGGCACCAATTGCACGACTATCTAATTTCTCTTCTTTTTGAAAGAATCTTATTTTAATGCTCATCTTACTCTCCTCTTTTCTTATTCCCCTGTTGGTGGAATCGGTGGCATAGCATTTTCAAACAAGCCTTTAAGCTCATCCACGGAATCGGCACTAACCCAAGCTGCCATTCCTGTTTTCCAAACCAAGCTGCTTGTAAATAATTGTCCCGCATTAGCCATCTGCTGTAATGTGTTAATGTCAAAATACAACAGTATCTCGGTTTACCGACTATGACTAAATAACTAGTCAGATGAAGCCGACTCTCTAAGCTCCGCAAATTTTGCTGTCATTGTTTGGTTTTCACGTGTCAAACGCTTGATTGTTAAATCTTCGGCTTTGTTATTAGCCAAACGCAGATTGTTATCTGATGACAACAGAGCGTCTCTAGTCTTTTGCAAATGGTCAATTGTTTTGTCAATCTCTTCAATTGCAATTTTAAATTTGCGGCTGGCAAGATCATAATTTCGTGCAAAACCCGTCTTAAAACTTTCTAGATTCTCTTCAAAATGTGTAATATCAATGTTCTGGCTCCGTACCAATGCAAGCTCTGATTTGTATTTAAGCGTATTCATTGCAGCATTTCTTAGAACTGTAATCATGGGGATAAAAAATTGTGGACGAATCACATACATTTTGGAGAAACGATACGAAACATCTACAATTCCAGAATTATAGAACTCACTATCCGATTCCAGCAATGAAACCAATACAGCATATTCACAATTTTTTTCATTACGATCCTTATCAAGTTCTTTAAAGAAGTCCTCATTCTTCTTCTTGGTGGCTGTTTCATCGCCCTCATTTTTCATTTCAAACATAATTGATACTATTTCATTGCCTTCGTCATCCTTTTCGCGGTAAATATAGTCCCCTTTGCTTCCAGTTTTTATATCATTATCTTTCTCAAAATATGCAGTAGGAAAAGCCGTTGTACGAATTTGGTTAAATTGAGTCTCGCAGTGTTGCTCTAAAGTCTCCCCGACCATCTTTGTTGAAAGCTTAGCCTTCATATCTTTGTAATAGGCAATCATTTCATCTTTAGATTTAAGTTCAGCAATGTATTTGTCCTTAAGAGAGGCTTCGAGAAGTTGTCTTTCTGAATCTTTGGCTTTAAGCTTGCTTGCCAACGCATCTCGCTCCTTTTCAACCCTATTCACCGCCTCTGAGACTGCTAACTGTTTCTCAATATCCTGTGCACTCATTTTGGTCTTAAGTTCAACAATTTGAACTTCTTTTTTTGTGAGCTCATCTTTAAATCTGTTCCTTGTGTTTATTTCAATAAGTTTTATTGCATCTTCTTTTTTATGTAATTCGGCAGTAAGAGAATCACGTTCTTTCTCTATTTTAGCCAAGGCTTCTGTAACCGCCAGCTGCTTTTCCGTATCCTGAGACTGTAACTTTTCCTTTAATTCAGCAATCTGAATATCTTTTTTTGTAAGGTCATCTTGAAAGCCGCTCTTTGTGTTTACTTCAATAAGTTTTATTGTATCTTCTTTTTTTTGAAGCTCCGCAGTGAGAGAATCACGTTCTTTCTCTATTTTAGTCAAGGCTTCTGTAACCGCCAGCTGCTTTTCCGTATCCTGAGACTGTAACTTTTCCTTTAATTCAGCAATTTGAATATCTTTTTTTGTAAGGTCATCTTGAAAGCCGCTCTTTGTGTTTACTTCAATAAGTTTTATTTTATCTTCTTTTTTTTGAAGCTCCGCAGTAAGTGAATCACGCTCTTTCTCTATCTTAGCCAACGCTTCTGTAACTGCTAATTTTTTTTCAGTCTCAGTTGCCTCAATTTTTACTTTTAATTCTGCAATCTCAGCATCTTTTTTTGCTGAATCCGCCTGTAAATCATTTTTTGTATTAGCTTCAGCAAGTTTGATAGCCTTTTCTTTGTCGGCTTCAAGCAAAGTTTCCCGCTCACGCAAAGCTTTCGCAAATTCTTGGTCACGTACTTGTTTCACAATCTCGGCGAATCCTGACTCATCAACTTTGAACACCTCATTGCACTTTGGGCATCTAATTTCATTCATTTTTCTTTTCCTCCGATGACTATAATGATCTCCTACTCTATTTTTGTAAAAAAGTTTAAATTATATGGATGATGTTAAATAAAACTGAAATTTACCATGGATATCCATTTGGATATCCATTTGATTCTGCCATACTAGCATCTTCATCCGCTTCTGTTAAAATATTACCTGTATCTGTGTCTATCACCCTGTATGCTCTTCCATAACTATTACATTCTGCCACAGAGTATGCACTACCAATGTTATCAGTTTCAGTTTTAGAGTACCATTCTCCTGTAATAAATGCTTTTAATTCAACTTTGTAACGTGGATTTTGTTTTATAGTTGTAGTTGTAGAATTTTCTATCGAGTCATCATTGTCGATGTTGTCACTAATGTCTATATCATTATCATCTCCGTTACTCGTAAAGTTTGCCAGTACAGCGACAATCGTAGCACAAACAAACGTACCCCCAACAATAAGTACCTTTTTGATAATGTTCTTTCTTTTTCCCCGACACTCTTCACATAGTTTGTTGTTCCAATCCTCGGGTAATTCATTATTACATTTCTTACATGATTTATTTTCCAAATAGATACACCCCCAACAAATTAAAATTTATCTTCCATCTTCACATTATAGCCATAATTTTTATTGGATATTTCATATCATAATATACCATAATATTCCATTATGCAATATTTATCTACAAATTTCATATACATTTTGTCTGAAAATACTGATTACGATTACGGCTATTCTATAGAAAAAGCTGTATTAAATACCTTGAAAGAAATCTTCCCATTCCGCATGAAATATATCCTTTAAAGCTTTTAACTCACTGACCCTTACATTACAATAACCAATTTCGATTTTAGAGTAACTACTTTTAGATATATGGCAACCCGCCAGCTGCATTTTTGCTGTCACTTGTTCCTGCGTTAATTTTGATTTTTTTCTTAAAATACGTATGTTTCCACCAATCAAAATATCTTGTTTTATTTTCTGCTCCATAATCTCCCCCATAATTTCAATAAAAACAATATTTACTCCATATAACGAATTTTTTCTTGATTTTATCTTATTTTTAGACTATAATAACTCCATATATGGAGTTATTATTTGAAAGTTGGAGGGATTTATTATGGAAAACGTCAATATTGATGAAAACCTTGAAAATTTAAAGGCTAAAATTGATGAATTGAAAGCAGGGACTCTTTACAGACTACTTATGAAAGATAAGAATTATAATAAGATTTCAACGGAACAAAGCAAAGTTGAAAAAGCATATATGAAATTAAAGCTATCAAAAAAGCAAAGAAATATGGTAGATAAACTGTTATCCGCAACGGATGAAATGAACATGGAAGAAAACACATATAGCTATCTGGCCGGAATCTATGACAGCGATAATGTTATGGTAAGAGAAACATTGAGATTTTGGAAGAATTCAGATCAAAAAAACGAGTTGCCATTATCCGCAACGGAAAAGACGTCCATGGACGCATTGCGTGAGTTATACATTATATCTTCGGAGCTTAAACAGACCGAAGATGCTTTGAAAGAATCCGATAGGCAATTATTTGATTACATGAAATATAATTTTTCGGAAAAAGAAAAAATGGTTTTCTATGATATAATAAATTCTATTATGAGAATCAGGGAAGAATACTTTTTTAAGACGGGATTCAAAACAGCAGTTAAATTGTTGTCTGACTGTTTCTAATAGAATCTCCATAAGGTAAAAAATTTTCGTGCTAAAAAATGTCTACCCTGGTGGGATTTTTAGTGCGAAATTTTTACCTTTCGGGAGATGTACTCTATGATGAATTTTTGTAGATGTGAAAAATTCTGTAAGCATGATAATTTATAGCAACCGCTCTCTGATTTTATCGGGTTGTCTTACCCCTGTTCTTTGGGATATTTTTGCCTTGCTCTTCTCTTTCTTTGCTGCCCCGATTATACTCTTCCAATACCTGCCTCGTCAGCCGCTCATACATATTTTTATTATGTGGGTATACTAAAGATTTCCATTGCTCTCTCCCGCCTTCGTCAGTGGTCCGGTACTGGGGCATTGATACAAACAGTCCATTTTCCCCATCCATAACCTTTATGTTCTGGTTGGCAACACCCGTGCAGGTTCAAGTCCTGTTATCCGCATGATATTGCTCGAAGCATTGATTTTATCACTGCTTTGGGTATTTTTATTTTAATGAAAATGAGAAGGTAGGGAGAGGTTAAAAACTTGATTTTATATATTTTTCTCCCAAATTTCTCCCAAAGGAAACAATACCAAAAATAGAATACGAAATGTTCTTCAAAAATTGAAAAAGATAGTGTCTTCATGAACTGTCTTTTTTGTTTGCCATACTGGTGAATGGAAACAATAATATTACAGACTGTAAATAAAGGAATTATATTTGATAGTTGTGTAAATTTATACTTTTAATATACACAGCTATTTTTTTTAATCCAGTTCTGTTATAATTAACTAAATTTGAATTTGTAGAAATAGAGCGATCTAAGTAATTAAACATAGGAATCAGAAAGGCTGGTGTATAAGAGATGCGTCAAGCAAGAAATGCAAATGTTGATTCAGCTATATCAATTGCTTCTTTTGTTATTGAACAGTTAAATACTGACTATTTTAATGTTAATCAATGGCTAGAGTATAATGATTACTATGAAGAAGCAATCAAGAAGTGGCAAAAACCAAATAGGAAGACGTTGGTGCATGATTATGTTGAAGCTGTTTATTTAGACGATCAGAACAATGTTCTTGATAAACATTTTGTGGTAGATGTCATTAGAGAAATACAGGGGCTTCTAGAAAATTATGCAATAGATTATTCTTCGATTGGATATATTGATGTGAGTGACATGAAATATGATGATGGTGATGATACAAATGAAGAATATGCAGAGAAACTTCAATCTTTTTTTATTGACAATCTTCTTGATGTAATAGTTGATGATGCTTTTACAATCCTCTATTCAGATAAAAATTTTTTACATGAATTTAACCGACAATGTTCAGAAGTGATTAAGGGACTGGATAAAAATAATTATCCAGATGTATTAAAAGAAGATGGTGTAATAAAACGAATTACTTATTATCCAAAATGGATGAAAAGAGGAATTGAATATAGAGATAAATTAAGATGCTCAATATGCGGATGCGATTTATCCAGTGCTTTCACTACTTTAACAGATGAAAATTTTGATCATATTATTCCATTACAAGTAGGAGGAAATAATGATCCGTCAAATTGGCAAATAACCTGCGAAACCTGTAATAAGTCGAAAGGTGCTAGAAGTAGTGAATTTAAAAACATAATTTTTCCATTTTGGAAGATAGATTTAGATGAAGAATAAAGAATCAAGTTTGTATATGATTGTATGAGCATAATCAGCAGTATGTCATTTTTAAGATGGGATTCAAACAGCAGTTAAATTGTTGTCTGACTGTTTCTAATCAAGAAGCCCATAAGGTGAAAAATTCTGTAAGAATAATTTATAGCAACCTCTCTATAATTTTATCGGTCAATTAATTTCTGAAGTTTATTTTGTAATTTTAGAACTTCTGTCATATGTACTTACCTCCATCACTATTTACGAACAAACATTCGTTCTATCACAAGCTGCTAAAATCATGATAGAATGTGTGGTAATCAGATGGTGGTGGGTTAACTTTTTATACCATAGGCATAATCGTTTCAGTCCTTCAGCTTATTTATTACACCTACTATGACTTCATCTGACTCCCTGCTCCAAACCTTTTTCGACCATATCTCTTGATATGTGGGTAGGGTCTTCCAGGGTAAGACAATAATCTTTCATTCCACAACCTCTCGATTTACAACTTCGGTTTACGTTTACCTTTTGGGCTTTAGTTTGTATTGCAACTTTACCCACCTGATCGACTTATAAAGTTTCTGTTCGTAGGCTCAAGAATTTTGCTACACCACTTCCTTCCTTCATCCATACCATTATTGATACCAACTTGTGGTTCACTACACTTGGCGGTAAATACCCGTGGCCGGACTTTCACCAGCTAGATTAGTGCCATGACTGGCACATAATAAAAAAGCACCCGGATCATCCGAATGCTTAATGAGGAAAAATATAAAATTGCTTTGATTCCTTAATTATTTGTAGTAGTACTTTTCTCTTAAGTAATTGATATCGTCTGCGGAAAGTCTGTCACAATGCTCTGCTTCTTTCAAAGAGGTAACAAACATCCTTAAATGGTGCATATATGCGCTATGGTTATGCTCACTGTCGTTCTTTTGATATTTTTCTCTGGCCTGTATCAACAGACAGATATCCTCAATAAGATATTCCGGTAAATGCATTTCCTGAATTTCATATGGCAACATAACATCCTTTACCATGGTTGTTCCCTCCTAGTCTTTATTTTGATTCCTGTTCGCTTCTTTTTGATACATATAAAGGCTCCTAGCACCCAGGATCCCCTCAATTTGCTTATTCACGACATGTGACAAGGCGTCAAGCCTTTCATCCGGTAAATTGATCTTGCCGCTTCTGTCAAAGGTGAATCCTTTCAAATTGATCAGATCTGACCGTATTTCCGGGGTAAGCATCGCATGAGCTACAAGGTTAAAGTCTTCACCAATGGCCGGGCCTTTCAATGCCATATATTCGTCCAGATTGTTAAATTCTTCTTTCTCCGCATATGGAAGCAAAGCCATGTTATTATCAAAAACCGGTGCCATCCTTTTTATTTCCATGGTATCGTTGTCAACGATCACGCCATGGTTTCCCATGTGGCGGTCCGTGTTCAAAATCAGGGCATCGAATATGATCATCCTCCGGAACGCTTCATCACCTCCATATTTCCCATAAAATTTCAGCAAGTCACCCGGATCCGCCCTTCGAGCAAATATATTTCCTGCCGGCACAAATCCTTCTTTCTGACTGGTAAACAAAAGACATCTGGATGCAATTTTTCCATGATATTTTACCAAGTCATATTCCACGCTGGAGCTTGCTATATGTTTCGCTATTTGAGAAGAATAATATTCTGAATAAGGCTCCAGACCGGCATTACGTGCCCCGGTACTCCCTCTTTTCAACAAATAGATGTCTTCCCCATATCTTGTCCAGCATTTTGCAAAGGTACCGTCCGTTCCAAATTCCGGAGACGTGGTTGAAAAGTTCTTGCCATATAAGCCACCTTCAAACGCTATATGCGCAATCAAATCATTAAAGTCATTTTCATATAATGAAACATCTTTCCACCTTAAATTGCTTCCAGCTTCTTTCACCCAGAAAGTATCTGTCAAAGTGAGCGCATGAGATACACGTATGTAGCCATCCAAAGTATTACATCCGCATTCAGCTAATAGTTTTTCTATATGCTCCCTGTGTTTCGGTGCCCTTCTGTTCTCAAGCCACTCCCTCATATTTGTAAATCCGTATGGCCGGATCCCAGAGTATTGTTCTCCCTCTTCCACCTTGACGCCAAATTCATACGGCTGCAGTGAAAATTCCAATATCTTTTCATCCTTATTCATTAACATAAAATCATTTTCTAAAAACATCCTCTTCACCTCCTTACTTAATTATTTCGTTATTTGTTTCCTGATCTTTCGGCATCCATCTCATTTTATCTTGTCCAATTTTCACCGTATCACTTTTATAAGATCATCCAGTCGTACTATAAACCATCTCTTTTTATTTTTTATGATTTTATCCCATATGCTTGTTAATTCATGTCTTACATATTGAGCATGAATTGTTGCCCTGCTTATAAAGACGAAACATACATTGGATTCCTCTGGTCACGGTTTTTTAATTCTTTCTGTTTAATTTGATTTCTAAATTTTAGCATCCATATACATACTCTGGTCAATATGCCAGGCAAAGAATACCTGGCCGAGAAACTTAGAAAGGATTTAAATATAAAACAAAAAAGTCCTGACGAGCAAAAATGCATTATCAGGACTTATGTGCAGAAAGTTATCGTATTCCCCGAACATATTGATATAAAGTTCGTGGTGGATACGACAAGTGGAGCTGAGGGGAATCGAACCCCTGTCCGAAAGCCTATCCACTGAAGCATCTCCCATCACAGTCATTATATTAACATTCCCTCCATCTGATGCCTAATGACAGGCTTCAGACTTTAGTAGCTTCATAAGTTCTTTTATTTCCGCAAAGCTTAGGAAACAAAGTGCCCCACATCATTTGATGCCGGTAACTTAAGCTGCGGGTAGCTTAAGGCCGACAGCAGCAACTAGGCTGCGTACGCTAAATTTTCGTCTGCGTTTATATTTTTTTCCGGTTTACTATGCGGTCCCGGCCCGCAGATGGCTTCTTCAACTTCAAAACCCCCGTCGAAACCAGTACAACCCCTAATGTGAATGTACGGTATGCAGACTGGACATTTATTATAATCCCAAAACCAGAGGTATGTCAATACTTTATGTTAAAAATCAATAATTTGATGTTACAGTTCAGCCATGCAAATTTTCATTGACATATGCAGGAGAAAGCTTGCTTTCGTATGCATATGTCGTTGGAAATTTATTTGGCGCTCTGCCAAAGCGAGATGCAGCGAAGCGAAATCGAGCTTATGGCTGAACTGTAACAATTTGATAATTTGACCATCAATAATTTGTTGCACGGATCAGAAAATATGACTGTGGATGATCACAAACAGGACAGACATCAGGAGCTTCCTTTCCAATGTGAATGTGCCCGCAGTTTGCACACTGCCAAATAACTTCTTCTTCTTTTTTAAATACTTTTTCTTCCTCAATATTGGCTAATAATGCTTTATATCTATCTTCATGTTCTTTTTCAATCTTTGCAACTTCTTCAAATAAGTATGCAATTTCATCAAATCCTTCTTCTTTCGCTTCTTTCGCAAATTCAGCATACATCTCTGTCCACTCAAAATGTTCACCGGCGGCGGCGTCTTTTAAATTTGCAACCGTATCCGGCATTCCACCATGTAATAGTTTGAACCAGATTTTTGCATGTTCCTTTTCATTCTCAGCGGTCTCTAAAAATAAGTTGGAAATCTGTACATACCCCTGCTTTTTCGCCTGACTTGCATAGTACGTATACTTATTTCTGGCCTGACTTTCTCCTGCAAATGCAGCCAATAAATTAGCCTCTGTTTTACTTCCTTTCAAATCCATATAGATACCTCCTTTTGATATTAGTAATGATTACTGTTACTCTAACTCTAACATGGTTCTAACGTAATGTCAAGGCTTTGCCAATACACTAATAACATATTGATTATTTGGAATCGTCTTATGCGTAATATTATTGATTTTTATCAAATCTACGTCTATCCATAATTCTTCTGACGCAACCATTACATTTGCCAGCATAATGCCAAAATTCAATTCATTATATTTCCATAATGCATTATGGCTGATTACAGGCTTTTTGGAAAAGACATGAATTCTGTTTTCATATACGACAAATCTCCATGGCTGGCTGTTAAAGCTGGATGGTGCCAGCCTTGCAGCTTCTATCATCTCTCTAATCCACGATTTGGGATGCTCCTTAAATACACATAACTCGTCAATAGAAAGACGTTTTGCCTCATTTCCGTAACGGATAGGTGATGATCTCGGCAGTCCAAATGCCATCATTATCACAAATTCCAATCCCAAGTCTTCCATTTTCTTATCTTTTACCCGTGCCATTCCCTGAAAGCAGCTGCCTATGCCTTTCGACGTGAAAAAAAGAGAAATCTGCTGCATAATAAAGCCTGCATTCATATCACTTTTTTCTTTCTTCTCAGAATAAACTGCCAGATAATAAGGTGCAGTCACATTTGCAATGCCTTTGATTTTCGCCCGTTTTGGAATATTCTCAATTACTGAAACCATCGTTTTGATTTCCGGAAACAATAAATTCAAAGATTCAATAAATTCCGGAATTCCCTTTAATATTTTATCTTCTACCGGTTCCATGCGGTAATTGTGCTCAGAATGTCTTGCATATATTGCTTCATATAAATTCATAAATCAATCTCACCTTTAATAATTTGTAACATTATTGTAACATATATTCAGAGATTTGCAAACATAATCATTCATAATTATTCATTATTTTTTTTTACAGTTCAGCCGCCCTATGAAATCTTCGTGTGTCCCCATAATTGTAATCGGGAACGAAAGAAATATACATTCTCTTCCGCCCCCGTTTTATCTAAATCTTATACTATACTTCAACTGTCCATCCATACGTATCTTCCAATTCACCCAGTTGAATCCCCGTTACCGTGTCATACAGTCTCTGACTGAGCGTTCCGATACCGCCATCACTAATTTGAAATGTTTCATCTTCATAACGCAAATGTCCAACCGGAGAAACGATCGCAGCAGTACCGGTTCCCCATACTTCCTCCAATGCACCGGTTTTGGCCGCTTCTTCCAGTTCATCTACTGAAATTTTGCGTTCCTCTACAGGCAGTCCCCATTCTCTGCAAAGCCGGATGCAGGTGTCTCTGGTAACACCGGACAAAATACTGCCGTTAAGCCTGGGGGTAATAACGGTTCCGTTAATCTTAAAAAAGATATTCATTGCCCCTACTTCTTCTATATATTTTCTTTCTACTCCATCCAGCCAAAGAACCTGTGAATATCCTTCTTCATGTGCCTTTACCTGTGCCGCCAAAGAGGCTGCATAATTTCCTCCCGTCTTGGCTTCACCGATACCGCCCCTTACTGATCTTACATATTCATCTTCAATCCAAATTTTAACCGGATCAAGCCCTTCCGGATAATATAAACCCACCGGTGATAAAATAATGATAAATTTATAGGTATTCGATGGCCGTACACCCAAAAATGGATCCGTAGCTATCATAAACGGACGGATGTACAAAGATGTCCCCGGTTTTTCAGGTATCCATGCCTGATCTAATTTCACCAGCTGTTTAATTCCTTCCAGAAAATCTTCTTCCGGAATTTCCGGCATCATCAGCCTCTTGTTAGACCTGTTTGCTCTTTCGATATTTTTATCCGGACGAAACAGTAAAATCCTTCTGTCAGCTGTTTTATATGCCTTCAATCCTTCAAACATTTCCTGACCATAGTGAAATACCATTGCCGACGGATCCAGAGATATTTTGCCATATGGCATTATCGTTGGTTCAAACCATCCTTTGCCCTCTTCATATTCCATGATATACATGTGGTCTGTGAAAATAGTACCAAATTTCAAGGGATCATCCGGTCCCGGTATCTGTTTTGGATTTTTTGTTTTCTGAATCTTAATTTCAAACATGTGCATCATCCTCCCGTAACGTTTTAACAACTTTTGCTTTCAATTATTATACGTTTCAATTCCAATGTCAAGTAGTTTAGTTTAAGCTTTTTTCTTCTCATATTTCAAAAACATATATACCAAATCAAAATAGGTCTGTTCTTCACTGGCAGCCGTTACTTCCCATTCTTCCATTTGGTCCAAATCAGGGAAATAGGTGTCTGCTGAATATTCGTGATCTATCTTTGTTACATGAGCCAGGCTGCAAAGAGGCAGCAATTGGCGATAAATGCTTTCTCCTCCGATCACATAAATATCCTCACTGTCGTACTTTTTCAATTCCTCCAGTAACTCCTCCTTTGAATGAACTGCGACAGCTCCCTTCACCTGATAGTCAGGATTGCCTGTCAGTACAATATTGATCCTGTTTTTTAATGGCTGGCCATTAGGAAAGCTCTCTAACGTCTTACGTCCCATAACCACTACTTTTCCGGTAGTAGTCTCCCGAAAAAATTTCATGTCTGCCGGAAGATGGGTTAAAAGCTTATTATTACAGCCTATTGCCCAGTTCTTATCCACTACAACGATTAAATTCATCTGCTTAACCTCCTGTTATCTATATTGCAATCGGAATATTTTTTATTTGCGGACCTGTTACATAATTCTCCACATGAAGATCATCCACGGTAAATGAATAGAAATCTTTCACATCCGGATTCAACCATACCTTTGGAGCTTCATAACTTTCTCTTGTAATCAACTCTTTTACCAGAGGGATATGTCTGTCATAAATATGGGCATCTGCGATCACATGAAGAAATTCACCCACCTGCATATCACAAACCTGTGCCAGCATATGAATCAGTAAAGCATATTGACTGACATTCCAGTTATTTGCCGCTAATACATCCTGTGAACGTTGATTTAAAATTCCGTTTAAAGTCAATTTCCCACTGCTCTTTTCCTGTGTAACATTAAATGTCATACTATAAGCACAGGGATAGAGCTTCATAGCATGTAAATCGGTATGTACATAGATATTTGTCATAATCCGGCGGCTGAATGGATTGTTTCTCAGATCGTAGAGTATCCTGTCAACCTGATCCATCATCCCTTCTTTATACTGATGCTTCACTCCTAACTGGTACCCATATGCTTTTCCGATGGATCCGCTCTCGTCTGCCCATGAATCCCATATATGACTCTTCAAATCCTTAATATTATTGGATTTTCTCTGCCATATCCACAAAATTTCATCAAACGCACTCTTAAGTCCCGTCCTTCGCAAAGTTAAAGCCGGAAATTCTCTTTTTAAATCATAGCGGTTAACAACGCCAAAACGTTTCAACGTATAGGCCGATTCACCCGTATCTTCCCAGATTGGCCGTACCTTTTCTCCTTCTGTACTCACACCATGCTCTATGATCTCTTTACACATATTAATAAATATCTGATCCGCAAAACTCATAACGAATGCCTCCAATTAACCTATTTCTGTTTTTCTATTTTAAAACCATTTTCATTTATTATACTTTAGCTTTAAATATCAGTCAACAAGCTAAGTGAAAAACAAAGAGGAACCATTATTTCACTAACGGTCCCTCTTTATCTTTACAATAGACATATATAGTTAATCCTGACAAGCTGTCTTTATACTAAGCCTTCTTCCTTTTGGAGAGTAAATCAAAAGTAACGGCACCTAATAATACGATACCCTTTACAACTTTCTGAACATCTGTCGTCCACCCAATCAGGGACATGCCATTGTTCAGGATACCCATCGTAAAAGCTCCAATCACGGCTCCAATAATGGTACCTACCCCTCCTGATGCTGCCGCACCACCGATATAGCAGGAAGCAATGGCATCCAATTCAAAGCCATCTCCCGCCTTTGGGGTTGCGGATGCATTTCTTGCCGATAATACAATGCCGGCCAATGCTGCCAAAAGACCCATATTTGCATAGACCCAGAAAAATACCTTTTTTGTATTAATACCGGAAAGCCTTGCCGCTTTTGCATTTCCTCCCAATGCATACACCTGGCGCCCTGCCACTGTCTTACTTGCGAGGAAGTGGTAAATGACTACCAATATCAACATAATAAGGAGGACGATGGGTATGCCGTTGTAACTTGCCAGCTTAAAGAAGAAGAACCAGACAATACCCAGAATAATAATATTTTTGATGGCAATCTGCCAGACAGGCTCCGTCTTGAAGTTATATTTCTTTTTTGTACTGTAGTTTCTCACTTCAAAGAAAATAAGCAGTACTGTTGCAAGGATGGCTGCAAAAATACACACGAGATCCAACGTGCCGCCGCCAAAAGATACCTTGATGGTAGGAAGAAATCCTGCCCCTACCCTTACATAACCCTCCGGCAAAGGACCTTTGGTTTGTGCCTGTAAGATCGTGTAAGTAAGACCGCGGCCCATCAACATGGTTGCCAGGGTCACTACAAAAGGCGGAATCCCCAGATAAGCAATGAAAAACCCTGTAAAGACTCCTGTTGCACCCCCTATAAGCAGGGCGGCCAAAAAAGCAACCCAGATGGGCATCCCCATATCCACAACCAGGATTGCCGAGCAGGCGCCGCATAACGCAACAATGGAACCTACCCCTAAGTCTACGTTTCCGGTCAATACGCAGAACAGCATACCGATAGCCAGAATCACGACATAACCATTCTGCATAATCAGGTTATTGATATTAACAGGCGTGGCATTCGCTCCTTTGGACAGTATGAAAAATATTAAAAAGATTGCTATCAAAGCAATAAACATGCCATATTGCTTAAAATCAACATTTCTTTTCGTCTTCGTCGTCATAATCATTCTCCTCATTCATTTCTATTATGCGCCATAATACAGCCCATAATTTTTTCCTGTGATACTTCTTCTTTGGTTAGCTCTCCCACAATCTTTCCTTCGTTAATGACATAAATCCGGTCACAGATTCCAATTAATTCAGACATTTCAGAAGAAATTACGATGATGGCCTTCTTCGCCTTAGCCATATCGTTGATGGCGCAGTATATTTCGTATTTTGCCCCTACATCTATGCCACGGGTGGGTTCGTCCAGGATCAGCACATCCGGCTGGGTGAGCATCCACTTGGCAAGCACTACCTTCTGCTGATTTCCTCCGGACAAGGAGCCTGCCGTTTGATGAATTGAATTTGCCTTGATATTCATTAAAGTTCTGTATTCCTTTGCTTTAATCACTTCTTCATTACTATTTACCACGCCATTTTTAGAAAAATATTCACTCATGGCTGCCATGGTCATGTTGTGCTTCACATCATCAATTAATACGAGTCCGTAGGTCTTTCTGTCTTCAGAAGTATATGCAATTTTATTTTTAATGGCATCTTTTACATGCTTTAAATGGATGCTTTTCCCATGCATCCTGATCTCTCCTGATATTTTCTGTCCGTATTCCCTTCCGAAAATACTCATGGCCAGCTCCGTACGTCCGGCCCCCATCAGGCCTGCAAATCCAACCACTTCCCCTGCACGCACATGAAAAGAGATATCATCTATCATTTTCCGGTTCGCATCATCAGGATGGTATACGTTCCAATGATTCACCTCCATGATCTTATCGCCAATGGGACATTCTTTCCGGCTTCGTTCGGGATAACGATTGGTCATCTCACGTCCAACCATCCCTTTGATGATCCGCTCTTCGGAAAAGGAGTCCTCGCTCTTCTTCAGAGTTTCAATAGCCTTGCCATCCCGGATAATGGTAATGGCATCCGATACATAACTGATTTCATTTAACTTGTGGGAAATTATGATACAGGTAATTCCCTGTTTCTTCAGATCCAGCATAATCTGAAGGAGCTTCATGCTTTCTTCATCATTTAATGCTGCGGTAGGTTCATCTAAAATCAACAGTTCCACCTTTTTTGCCATGGCTCTGGCAATCTCAATCAGCTGCTGTTTTCCTACTCCCAGGGAACTGATCGGTGCATTGATATCTTCGTCCTCCAGTCCAACCTTTTTCAGCATTTCTTTGGCCCTGCTTCTTGTCTCAGTCCAGTTAATGACACCCTTCATGGATGTTTGCTCATTCCCGATAAACACATTTTCCGCTATAGACAGGAAGGGGCTTAGTGACAGCTCCTGGTGAATGATGACGATTCCTTTTCCTTCACTGTCCTTTAAGTTGTGAAACTGACCAATCTGTCCATTATACAGGATATCGCCATCATAGGTTCCATATGGATATACTCCGGAAAGTACATTCATAAGTGTAGACTTCCCGGCTCCGTTCTCACCGCAAAGGGCATGGATTTCTCCACGTTTCACCTGAAAAGAAACGTCATCCAGTGCCTTTACGCCGGAAAATTCCTTAGTGATATGATTCATTTCCAGAATAATATCTGACATCTGCTCTCATCTCCTTTATTTTTATATGTAAAGTCAAAGACCCCGCAGCAAGCTATGGGGTCTGTTCTAGCGAAGAATCTTACAAACCAATATCTTCTGCCTTATATACTCCGCCGTCCACAATCACTTCTTTGAGGTTATCCTTATCCACGGCAACCGGAATGCATAGATAGGACGGAACGGTCAGCACGTTATTGTTATACTGTTCCGTATCGTTGATTTCCGGCTCGGTACCTTCCAAAACAGCCTGAACCATGGTTACGCATTTCTGAGCAAGAATTTTCGTGTCTTTGCAGATGGACATGGTCTGATGTCCGGACAAGATGTTTTTACAAGCCATAGTTTCCGCATCCTGGGCAGTAATCATCGGCCAATCTTCGCCAACTTTGTACCCGGCACCTTCCAGAGCAGAACGGACGCCGTATGCCAATCCATCATAAGCGGTAATGGCAATATCCAATTTTTGATCTGCGTAATTAGCAGTCAAAATATTTTCACATCTCTGCTGAGCGGTTTCCTGTGACCAGCGAAGCGTGTTGTTGCTTTCGAAATCAATCTGTCCTGACTGACATACCAGTACTCCATCATCTAAGTATTTCTGAATCACTTCCATGATTCCGTCATACACGTAGTATGCATTGTTATCATCCGGAGACCCCATGAACAATTCCACGTTATAGCTTCTGCCCTCTTCCTTGGCTGTGGCAAGCTGCATGTTTTCTTCCACATACTGAGCCATCAGGGTACCTACGGCTTTATTGTCAAAGGTTGCATAATAAGAAACTGCATCGGTATCCATCAACAGACGGTCATATGCGATTACCGGGATTCCGGCGGCTTTTGCCTGTGCCAATGCATTAACTAATGCAGATGAGTCTACCGATGCTACTACCAGGCAGTCAACACCCTTTGCTACCAGGTTTTCAATCTGGGAAACCTGAGCCTGGACATCATCTTCCGCATACTGTAAGTCTACTTCATATCCTAAAGCTTCCAACTGTTCCTTCATGTTGTTACCGTCGTTGATCCATCTTTCAGAAGACTGCGTAGGCATTGCCACACCAACGATCTGTCCACTGGCGGACGCAGCGGGTGTTTCCCCTGATGCATCATTGTCCGCAACATTAGATGCAGTATCTGCGGTTGTTCCGGCATTGTCATTAGAGGTGTCCGTAGTTCCACAACCAACGAGCAGCGAGCCAACCATTACAGCTGACAGTAACAGGCTAAGTACTTTTTTCTTCATAAATAAAAATCCTCCCTTTTCTTTTAATTAATATACTGTTGTAACATGATTACATTTTACCACTTCACCTTGAGGATATGTTCTAGAAACCAAAACACTTTTTTGGAAAAACAAACCAATAAAGGAGAAAGCCGGAGTGCCAGCTCCGATTTCCTCCTTTTTACAAACATCAGTGTGCTTTAGCTAATTGAGACCTATTTCTTCCGCCGAATAATATCCACCTTTTACAATAACCTCCTCAATGTTATCTTTATCCACTACAATCGGGACGCAAAGATAAGTTGGAACTGTCAATACGTTATTATTATATTGTTCCGTATCGTTGATCTCTGGTTTGGAATCTTCCAACACCGCTTGAACCATAGTTACACATTTCTCAGAAAGGACTTTCGCATCTTTATAGATCGTCATCGTCTGATGTCCGGATAATATATTCCTGCAAGCCATGGTGTCTGCATCCTGGGCAGTGATCATGGGCCAGCCATCACCGGCAGTATATCCGGCACCTTCTAAAGCAGTACGGACACCATAGGCCAAACCGTCAAAAGCGGTAATTACAATATCCAGTTTCTTGTCTGAATAATATGCAGATAAGATATCTTCACATCTTTCCCGTGCTGTTTCCTCCGACCAACGAAGTGTATTAATGCTTGCAAAATCCACCTGCCCGGACTGACATACTAAAACACCGCTTTCCAAATACGGCGTAATTACTTCCATAATTCCATTGTATACAAAATAAGCATTGTTATCATCCGGAGAACCCATGAATAATTCTACATTATAAGTCCTGCCATCTTCCTGTGCTGTCGCAAGCGCCATCTTTTCCTCCACATACCGGGCCATCAAAGTGCCAATGGCTTTATTGTCAAATGTAGCATGGTAAGAAACCGCATCCGTATCCATTAACAGACGGTCATAGGCAATCACCGGAATTCCTGCCACTTTCGCCTGTTCCAGGACATCCACAAGTGCAAACGAGTCTACTGACGATATCACAAGGCAACTGACACCCTTTGAAATCATATGTTCTATCTGAGAAATCTGGGCTTGTATATCGTCATCCGCATATTGAAGGTCTACTTTGTATCCTAACGCTTCCAACTGTTCCTTCATGTTGGCACCGTCGTTGATCCATCTCTCAGCAGACTGCGTGGGCATTGCCACGCCAATCACCTTGATTCCGGAAGCTGCACTGTCAATAGCTGCACTGTCGGCAGAAGTGTCTGCACGGTTTCCCAATAAATCTAACCCACATCCAACCAGCAGGGAACAGATCATTGCTGCAGGCAATAACAAACGATATAATTTTCTTTTCATCTCAAGGACCTCCCACAAAAAATCATTTCATTTTACTATCCGTTTCATTCGGTGGCTGCTCCATAGCTTTTAATCGCAGGAATACCCTGGTTCCCTTCCCTTGATTATTCTTTATCTGCAATCCGTATTCTTTTCCATAGTATATTTGAATTCGTCGATTCACATTATTAATGCCAATCAAAGTATGACCTTCAATTTCTACGTCTTCCTCTTCACTTAATATTCTCTGGATGCTCTCCCTGTCCACCCCGACTCCATCGTCAATAACCCAAATCATCAGATCACCATCCTGGCCGCATACATGTACTTCGACCGTACCGGGGTCAAGCTTAGGTTCGATCCCATGGACAATTGCATTTTCCAATAGGGGTTGTATAATAAACTTTGGAATCATATACTTGTGAAATTCTGTGGGAATATCAATTATAAAGTTTAGCTTTTCTTCAAACCGGAACTTCTGTATTTTTAAATAATTTTTTAATGCCTCTTCCTCCTGGGACAGGAGAATAAAATCCTTACCGGAGATTGTGCCCCGCATTAAATCCCCAAGTGATTTAGCCATCTCTCCAATTTCCCTGACCCCTTTTGCTCTTGCCGTCCAATTAATTGTTTCTAACGTATTGTATAAAAAATGAGGGTTAATCTGCATCTGCAATGATTTCAATTCGGCTTCCTGTTTCAAAATCCTCTCTTTAAATACCGTTTCAATCAGCTGATTGATATCTGTCACCATCCGGTTGAAATTTCGGCTAAGCTTTCCCACTTCATCATTGGAATCTATATTGCAGCTGACGGAAAAATCCCCTTTTCCAAAGGCAGCCAAAGCATCTGAAAGTACAATTAACGGTCCGGATAAGCTTTTTGCCAATAGAACCGACAAGGCAATACCAATACAACATATCACAAGGGCTGTCATCAGGATTGTATTCCTCAGATCTATGATTTCATTCTGATAGTAGCTGGATGGAGTAATACTGACCAGACACCAGCCATTACTTAGTGGATCACTATTGGATATGTACATCTCTTCCCCATCGATAACTTCCGTAAAAAAGCCGGTCGTACTGGTATCAAATGCACCCATTGTTTCTATATGATCCACATGTTTACCCAGCATATCTTTATTACTATGAGACACGATTTTACCCTCAGAATTAATCAAGAACACGTCTCCGGCGTCCACATACATCAGATCCTTGAACTTATCATAGATGTATTGTTCTTTTATATTAATTATGATATACCCCATAGGTTTCTGTGTCTTCAGGTTATTAATTGCACAGTTAGCTGTAATAATGCCATTATCCTTATTGGTAGTATGCCAATAGATGCTCCCTTTCCATTTATATACAAAACGTTTATACTGCATTTTCAAATCATGAAATTGACGTTCCTTGTTATGTTCAAACACAACATTATTGTCTGCCACTATATAGACGGAAACAACTTCATCATACGTCATGATATAAGATGACAGCATATTTTCAATCACCTTTTTTCGCTGCAGCTGTTCATAAGAACTACCCGGTTTGGTGATAGCGTCATACAGTAATTGTTGTAATTCCACATTTCCCACAATATTAAACGTAATATCTTCTATTTTCTGAAGATCATATTCTATATTCGTTATGGTCTGCCGAAAGATATCATGCATGTATTCTTTGGTCTTTTTTTCCAACATACTGCCGGACAGACGATAACTTTGTAAAGTGCTGACACATACCGATATCGTTACGAGACTCAAAAAACATATGATCAATTTCGATTTCAGGGATAAATTTTTAAAATTGTTTTTAATAATTATAATTATCTTTTTCATCGTCTCCCATTCCTATGCGTCATTTACTCTAAGCATATAACTCCCAATCATTTCAATCCTGCGAAGGAAAAACTAAGAGTTTATTAATACGTACCTGCTCTTGTGTTTCTGACATATGTAAATCTGCATTTGCCCTGTAATCATTCGGCGAAACACCGAAGCACTTACGAAATACCTGACTGAAATAACCCTGATCACCAATGCCCACCCGATTACATATCACGCTGATTTTTAAAGAAGTATCCTTTAGTAATCTGGCGGCATGATACATCCTTACCGATGTTAAAATTTTGAGAAAAGAATGACCCGTTTCTTTCTTTAAGATCCTGCTTAAATAAACAGATGTGAAATGTAATTCTTCCGACAATGAAGTTAAAGAAATTTCCTCCTGAAAATGTTCCATAATATATCTTAAGATGACCTGCACCGTGTCCTTCGTTGTTTCATTTTCTTCAATTACGATTTCTTCAGATTTTTTCACCAGTTTTAAATTATCAATTTCTTTTTCCAACAGTTCGGTTCTTTTGCTTCTGGTTCGTTCCTGTTGCAATGCATCACCGGCGCGCAAGACACATGATAAGATCTCATCGGGATCGGAAGGTTTTAGTAAATAATCAAAAACACCTAATTTCAGACCTGCCTGAGCATATAAAAAATCACTATAGCCGCTCAGCAAGATTACTTTCGCAGAAAGTTTTTTTTCCGCTATAAACTGCGTCAACTCAATGCCATCCATCCCTGGCATCCGAATATCGGTCAATACAATATCAACCTCTTCATTCTGCACCATTTCCATGGCTTCTATGCCATTAGAAGCCACCCCAATCACGCGTACCCCTATCTTTCCCCATTCCTGGGATAACAAGCCATTGCGGATCGCTCTTTCATCATCAGCAATCAATAAATTCATCATAGTATTCGCTAACCTCCCATGCTATTATTCCTGGATAGCTGTTGCAGCTGCAGCATCTGTTCTTCCGGATCTTTTCCGGACAAGATAGACTGCGCCGCATTATTAAATTCGACGCCGCAGACCGCACCTAACTTCCTGTCAAACCAGGGTGTCAATCCTTTTAATTTCTTCCGCAGAGCCATAATCTGAAGATACAATGGATGCAGCCTTTCTTCATCCAGTTCTATACTTGTTAAAATTACGTGTTTTGCCTGATACGCAAATTTTTCCTGATATTTTGGTTCCGAAAACATTTTTACAAATGCACAGGATGCTTCAATATTTTTACTGTTTTTCGCTACTGCATAGTACTGATCCTTAGAACCTACCATAACTTGTTCATACTCGGAATTCTTAGGCGGAAGAGGAAATATACCAATGTTCTTCGAGACCGGAGAGGTCTCATTGGTCAACAGGGCAAGATCCCAGGTTCCCATAAAATACATCGCTGCTTTTTCATTTATGAACAGGTCTCTCCCTTCATCCTGAGTCAGGTCAAGAAAATCTTCCGGCAGATAATTACCTTCCAGCAATCTTGCAAATTCCTTTGCAGCACGCACATACAGTATATCATTCCATGCACTCGTACCATTTACCGTTCCATGATACAATTCCATTCCCCCAATGCCATTCACTACCTGCTGCAGGAATTCGCCCGGCATCCAGGCATCGGAACCCGCCAGGGCCAACGGAAGAATTTCCGCATCGCTAAGAACTTTGCAGATTTCAATGAATTCATCATAGGTTTCCGGAACCTTCAGCTTCTGTTCCTCAAATATTCTGGTATTATAATACATTACAGCGGTTGTCCATGTAAAGGGAACTGCATAGATGCCGCCGTCAAAGGTCACTTCCTCAAAACAATTTTCATCCAGTCCAAATTTCATCTTCCATTGTGGGTCTTTATTGAATTCTTTTCCGATCTCATATACTTTTCCACTATCAACATATGGTTTTAGAAATCCACCTTCCCACGTAAAGAATACATCAATGGTGGAATTCTTAGCCATCATCGTCGCCAGATTTAACTTATACTGTTCATTTTCATAGGTTTCCACTTTCATCTCCGCATGATACGGATTGTCCGCACTGAAATCCTCAGCCATCTCCTGCACAATTTTTACAATTTCTTCATCATTTAAGCTTCCCGGCATCAGCACCGTTAACGATACTTTTTCGCTGGATTGGCAGCTTTCATTTTCATCTTCTTCCGAGACATTACTACTACTTGCACATCCCACCATGCATATAAAAGCCAGTATTATGATAATTGTCTTTTTCATCTTGCCTCCCTTTCATTATTATTAAGGTGGGGCATACTAGTTCCGAAGCTTCCCCAAATTCACATCCTTCGCAAACCCGGCCGCATTATACAAAAACAACACATCCGTATACTCTTTCTTCTCCATTAAGCCTCTCAAGCTCTCATTATAATACCTCAAATCCACGAAATCCACCTCCGAAAAGTCTAAAAAAGCAAAAGGCAGAAAACAATGCGCATACGAATCCTTTATCACCAGCAGCTTCCTCATACTCCCATTTTCAATAGATGCTTCTACGAACGGGTGATTTCCGCCAAAGAATATACCATATTTATCCTTCGTCTCCAGAGCCGACATCTCATATAAATTATGTTTCACCGCTTCAGAATTACTATACTTTAACGTATATCGGTACTCCTCCTTTGGGATAAAAACCTGGATCGAATCTCCGGAAAACCTGCCGCCTACTTTGGACTCCAACGTCCCCAGAAATTCATCCGATACCGTCTTCACTTCAAAATCCGCCAAATCCAAAGGTTTTAAGCCTGCCATTTTACCCCACTCATCATAAATGTAATATGCCGCCAAAGTCTTAAAATGATGATCCGTCCGATAATATAGTTCTTCATCCGAATGTTCTTTCAGCACCTCAAGCGTATCTACCCAGGTTCCATTCGGAAGCGCTTCCTCAATTTGCCGTAAGTATATTCCTTCATCATAAGGAGATGCATAAGGCGGAAGCTTTTCCTCCAAAACTTTCACTGCATTAGGCACTACCATAGCCGTTATATGTTCTTCTCCATATATGGGCAAATATTCTTTCATGAAATCCGCAAGACAGGAAATATTACGCTCTGCCATATCCATGCCGAAAGTGTCGGTGTGCTTTTCAATCAGATACCCATCCCCGGCAAAATAGATATCTTTGATTTCCTGTCTTAACTGCACACGTTCTAAAACAGTTCTCACTCCAATCCAATTGTCCCTTTGAATAAACTGATCTGTTATATATTGTTCATAATCTACGGAATACGCACCTGAGAAAAAATATCTTACCGCCAAATCCGGTTTCTGCTCCAGAACACGGTTTTCCCGTTCTGAAAATTCCCGCTCCGGTTTCATTAAATTTGCTGCCGTAATTCCAAAGATCATGATTAGAAACCATATTATAATGACCCGATTTTGCTTCTTATTCATACGCACTCCCATTTCTAATGATTTCTGTATTAAAACTTAAAATATAAAAACGGATTATAAGATGCATCCACAAGGTATGCCACAGAAATTACAAATACCCCTGTATAAAAGACACATTTGAACAAAGTAACTGTCCATGATTTTTCCTTAAAGCATGCAATAGCCCTATTTGCCAGATTTTTCGGTATGGAAGTTGAACCAAGCACTAAAATAATCAACAGGAATATGTTGTTATACAGCAAATATACCGTCTCCCTGTTTAAGAAGCCCTGACCGTAGCCACCGAACATTGCTCTTAAAAATACTCCACTGAAAGCAATATCCTCACACTTAAAAAGTATCCATCCGACAATCACGATGAGAAAAGTATAAATTCTCTGCAAAACCGCCGGTAATTTTTTTATATATTTTCCAAGCACAAATTTTTCCAAAACCAAAAAGAAACCATAATAAACACCCCATAGAAGGTAATTCCAATTAGCCCCATGCCAGATCCCGGTCAGCAGCCATACAATCAGAATATTACGCACCTGCTTCCATGCCCCTTTGCGGTTGCCGCCAAGGGGAATATATACATATTCTCTAAACCAGGAACTTAAAGATATATGCCACCTTCTCCAAAATTCAGTGATACTTTTTGATATATATGGATAATTGAAATTTTCAAGAAAATGAAATCCAAACATTTTTCCAAGTCCAATCGCCATATCAGAGTAACCGGAAAAATCAAAATAAATCTGAAATGTAAAGGCCAAAGCCCCCAGCCATGCAGTAACTACCGGGACTTCCTGCATCGGAATGGCTGCAACCGTATCCCAGAGCATTCCGATGTTGTTGGCAAGCAATACTTTCTTTCCCAGGCCTATCATGAAGCGATGGATGCCGGCTGAAAAATCATCCGTATTTTCACGTCTTTCCTGCATTTGTTTCGCAATCGTCTTATACTGAACAATAGGACCTGCAATCAATTGGGGAAACATAGATACATACGTTCCATAGTTGATCCAGTTTTTCTGTACTTTTGTATTTCCACGGTATACATCTATAGAGTAGGACATGGTTTGAAAGGTAAAGAAAGATATCCCAATCGGAAGAGGAATTCCCGGCAGAGGGATTCCCCATCCGGTCACTGCATTTACAGCACCTATTATAAAATCCGCATATTTAAAAAATATTAAAATGCTTACATTGGCAATTACTGAAACTATCAGACATGCCTTTGCCCGCTTTATCTCGCCGTTATTTCTATAATGGTCGATCAAGCGTCCTATTGTAAAATCCATAGTTATGGAAAATAACATCAAAAATACATACTTTGGCTCTCCCCATGCATAGAAGAACAGACTAAATAAAAATAATATTATATTACGAATTCTTCTGGGCGCAGCATAATAAAGAATAAATACCAGCGGAAGAAATCGAAACAGAAACAGCAAACTGCTGAATACCATAAAATAACACTCCTCAAAAATAAAAAAACTATTTACAATTACCGCATTTATTATATAATATAGTTGGAGAAATGACAACAAATTAATACTTGAAAATCAGGGGAGAAGAAATGGCGCAGCGCAAAAGACGAAAACGACAGCAACCAGGTCGTCTTTTTCATATACTTATTTTGATCATTATATTACTTTTTATCTTTGAAGCAAACATATTGATAAATATGTTTAAGAAAGAAAATATTAAAAAAAACATCCAGACAAATGGTGCAGTTACAAAAAAAGCATCCTCTGAAAAAGAGTTAAGTACCAATACAAATGTACCGGAAACAGATGCGCAGATAAAAGCCGCCTCTCCTGTTCCACAGATCCCGGACAGCCCTTGTGTGGTTCATCGCCAGGATACATCCGTTGATGATACTTATTTTTCAGATGCGGTTTTTATAGGTGATTCCAGAATGGAAGGATTCCGAAACCAGTCCGGTATTTCAACAGGAACGTTTTTAACCGGCGTAGGAATGGATGCGGAAAATATCTTTGAAACACCTTTTATTTCTACTGAAAGTGGCAATATTACCGTCTATCAGGCACTTTATAACAGCGATTATAAAAAGGTTTATATTATGCTGGGTACGAACAATCTGGGTGATTACAACTATGATGACTTTAAAGAAAAATACCGCATCTGTCTTGGCGAAATCAGAAAAATATTGCCAAAGGCTGATTTTTACATCATGGAAGTTGCATATGTAGAGGAATCTAAAGTAACTACCGGAGATTATGTAAATAATTCTAACATTGACAAGTTAAATGAAAAAATACTGGAATTATGTGAACAAAGCGATTATAATTATATAGCTATTAATGAAGTGCTTTCTGACGGTAACCGTTCCCTCATAAAAGATGCATCCAGTGATGGGGTTCATATATATGATTCCTATTGCAAATTATGGCTTGATTATTTGAAATCTCACTATGTTAATACAACGGATGATACAACGTCTGACACTGCTTCCACGGAAACAGATTAGAAATTTGTCTCAGAAATTACATTTAAACTTGATATATAATATAAGGAGGAAATGACGAATGAAAAGACATATAAGTTTTCTTTTAATTGCCATGCTGCTTCTGTCAACGACTGCCTGCAAAAGTTCTAAAGAGAATAAGGAAGTAACAGAGACGCCGGCCGCCCTGGCTGAAAAACTTGCTGCGGAAACGATCACAACGGATCCCCTAAATTCCATCGCGCCCGAAATTCTGGCCTCTACCTACTTCGTGGATATGGAACAAATCGAGGACAGTTCCGCATTATTAAGCAATGGTGCGACATCATGTGAAATTACCGTCATCAAGTGCAAAGAAAACACCTATACTTCTGAAGTCAAAAAATTATTTGAGATACGGGTAAAGAATCAGGCAGATCTCTATATTACGTACAATGCCGCTGAAGCCAAAAGGCTGGATTCCGCTATTATAAAAATATCCGGTAATTACGTTGTTCTCTGTGTATGTGATGATAACAGTAAAGCTGAAAGCATTCTAACCGAGGCTGGATTCTAGGGGACAAATGATACCTCCCCCAAGCACATCATCTCCATCGTAAAATACAACTGCCTGTCCGGGTGTAATTGCGCGCTGCGCCTGTGAGAAGGTACACTTGATCTTATCATCACCGCATTTACGTATTTTACATGAGGCACCCCCATGATTATATCGTATTTTCGCTCTCACTTCCAATTCCCCATCCATATCCGAAATTGACATAAAGTTCAGATGCTCTGCATATAACGTATCTCCATATACGTCTTCATGTTCACCTATAACAACTTCATTCGTTTTCGGTCGAATTTCTTTCACAAATACCGGATATCCCATTGCCAGATTCAACCCCTTACGCTGTCCTATGGTATAATGCGTAATTCCTTTATGCCGACCGATGATTTCACCTTTCATATTCACAAAATCTCCCTGGGGTATAGGTTGTCCGGTATTTTGTTCGATAAACTTTGCATAATCGCCATCCGGGATAAAGCATATTTCCTGACTATCCGGCTTGTGTGCAACCCGCAGCCCGATCTTTTCGGCGATTCCCCGAATCTCTTCCTTTGAATATTCACCTACCGGCATCAATGTATGGGAAAGCTGATACTGATTCAGATTATAAAGCGCATAGGTCTGATCCTTTGCCGCCGTCACTGAAGTACACAGTGTAAAACGTCCGTTTTCCAATTGCTTTATTCGCGCATAATGACCGGTGGCAATATAATCTGCGCCAATTTCCATGCTTCTTTTGAGCAGTGATTCCCATTTGACATAACGGTTACATGCAATACAGGGGTTTGGTGTACGTCCTTTCAAATACTCTGAAATGAAATAATCGATAACGCTTTTCTTAAATTCATTTTTAAAATTCATCACATAATATGGAATATCCAAATCCTGTGCAACCCTTCTGGCATCGTCTACTGCACTCAGGCCGCAGCATCCCCCATTTTCCTCCTGATGCCCGAACTCTTCCTCCTGCCAGATCTGCATGGTTACCCCAATTACTTCATATCCCTGCTCTTTCAGAAGATACGCAGCAACTGAAGAATCTACACCGCCTGACATACCTACTACCACTTTTTTCTTTTCCATGACATCCCCTAATATTTCTCTAATATTCCTCTGTTTCCTCATGCTCTTCAATATCTGATTTTGGCTTTTTAAGTCCTTCTATTTTTATGCCTTTCTTTTCTGCATAATCCCAAAGTGCCGCATGAATAGCCTCTTCTGCCAGCAAAGAACAGTGTACCTTTACAGGCGGCAGCCCATCCAGAGCTTCCATCACTGCCTTATTGGTAATTTTCAAAGCGTCCGTAATATACTTCCCTTTTACTAATTCTGTTGCCATACTGCTGGTAGCAACTGCCGCACCACACCCAAAAGTCTTGAATTTTACATCCCGGATAATATCGTTGTTATCAATATCCAGATAAATACGCATAATATCACCACATTTTGCATTTCCTACCGTACCTACACCACTAGCATCCTGGATTTCTCCTACATTTCTTGGATTTTGAAAATGATCCATTACTTTTTCACTGTACATTCTATTTCCTCCTTTTTGTCCATGCCTTTTGGACATTCGATATACCCGAAGGGTGCTTCCTCCTTTTTGTCCATGCTTTTTGGACATCCGAAATACCCGAAGGGTGCTTCCTCTAATATTAATTATTTATTTTTTATAAAGTCTTCATAAAGGGGAGACATGCTGCGCAGACGCTCTACGATCTTTTTTACAGCATCCACTACAAAGTCCATATCTTCTTTGGTATTGTCTTTGCCCAGAGTCAGACGCAACGATCCGTGGGCAACTTCATGGGGCAGACCGATTGCCAGCAATACGTGAGAAGGATCCAGAGAGCCGGAAGTACAGGCAGAACCACTGGAACAGCAAATCCCATCCATGTCCAGCATGATTAAGAGAGATTCTCCTTCAATAAACTGAAAACTAAAGTTGATATTATTGGGGAGCCGTTTCGAATAATCCCCATTCAATCTCGTGTATGGTATTTCCTTTAATACACGGTCAATCACATGATCCCGCAGTTCTTTCTCTTTCTTTGTCCGTTCTTCCATCGAAGTAACAGCAAGTTCTGCCGCTTTACCAAATCCTACGATTCCGGGGACGTTTTCCGTACCTGCACGGCGTTTGCGTTCCTGAGCACCGCCATGGATAAAAGAACGTATCTTAATGCCTTTTCGTATATATAAAAAACCGATACCTTTGGGACCGTTCAATTTATGAGCACTTCCGCTTAACATATCAATATAATATTCATCCACATTAATCGGCACCTGTCCGTATGCCTGTACTGCATCCGTGTGAAATAAAATACCATGCTCCCGGGCTATTTCGCCAATCTCTTTTATTGGCTGGATAGTGCCGATTTCATTATTCGCAAACATAACAGAAATTAAGATGGTGGTGGGACGAATTGCTTTTTTCAGTTCTTCCAACTTTACAACGCCATTTTCATCTACATCCAAATAAGTCACTTCACAACCATTTTCCTCCAGATATTTTGCCGTATGCAAAATAGCATGATGTTCAATTTTCGTCGTAATGATATGGTTGCCTTTTGATTTATATGCTTCTGCAGTTGCTTTTAAAGCCCAATTATCAGATTCTGATCCGCCTGCCGTAAAATAAATCTCATTTTCCTGTGCTTCCAAAGACTTTGCAATGATTTCCCGGCTTTGGCTGATTGCCTTTTTACTGACCGTGGCAAATTCATAGACACTGGAAGGATTGCCATAGTATTCTTTATAATATGGCAGCATTGCTTCTAAAACCTCGGGTGCAAGTTTTGTAGTTGCCGCATTATCTAAATATATCAATTTCTTCATTTTTCATCTCCTTAAATTTCACAGTCCATATTGTTTACCTGACCTTTATTTTTTGCTTTTTTGCTTTCTTCTACCAATTGATTCAGTTTTATATCATCAACCGCTTGTGTAATACTGTCATTGATCTTCTGCCATACATACTTTGTTACACATAAGTCTGCACTCTGGCAGCTGTTTTCCTCTTTCTGCCCGGGACACTCCACCGCTTTCAGGTTTCCTTCCAGGGCCCGCAGGATATCACCCACCGAAATCTCCTGTGCCTGTTTCGCCAGCTTATAACCGCCTCCGGCTCCACGAATACTGGTCACCAGGTCTGCTTTTCGAAGCTTACCGACCAACTGCTCCAGATAACTTTCCGAAATGTTTTGCCTGGCTGCAATACTCGCAATGGATACTGCTTCCTGCTCACTGTACATAGCTAAATCAATCAAAGCCCTCAGTCCATATCTGCCTTTTGTGGATAGCTTCATTTTCTCACCTTCCGTCTTTTGTTATCCGTTTTTTAATCCGAGTATTTTACTGGGATTAATCAAAATCCAATATAACACTCACAACTTGTTCTGTCAAGTACCTATGTAGAATATACATAAAGAAAAAGTAAATTGGAGTCTCCATGAATAAGAAACATGTCATTCTGCGCGGAGCATTCATTTTAACTCTGGCTGGTTTTATTAGCCGAATTATAGGCTTCTTCTATAGAATATTCCTTTCCCATACAATCGGTGCAGAAGGAATGGGAATATACCAGTTGGTATTTCCGGTCTATACTATGGTGATGTCTCTGACGGCTTCAGGCATCCAAACAGTCATTTCCCGCAATGTATCTGCAAAAATGGCTCTTAATGATAAAAGAGGCGCACGGGATACTCTTATATCAGGACTGCTGTTGTCTTTTTCGCTGTCACTGTGTGCCTTTTTTATATTACACCGGAATGCAGCTTTTATTGCAAACCATCTTCTTTCAGAATCCCGCTGTGAAGATCTTATCAGGCTGCTCGCTTACTCTGTCCCTTTCAGCAGCATACATACCTGCATCAACGGCTATTATCTGGGTCTGCGCCGCAGTAAAATCCCTGCAATCACTCAACTGCTTGAACAGGCCGCCAGAGTCAGTGTATCTTACCTGGTCTATGTTATAATGATAGAAAAAGGTATTCCGGTCACACCTATTCTGGCAATAGCCGGCTTAGTATGTGAAGAAATTGTATCCGGACTTTTTTGCCTGACTGCCGTTTTATTTCATTTCAAGCCGTCTTTTGGAAAAAAATTACATAAGCAGTCATTGCGTTACATGGAAAATTCGCTGCCCAGCCTCCATCATATGAAAAGCATCTTTACCCTTTCGTTTCCATTGACCGTTAACAGGGTATTGATTAATTTACTGCAAAGTGTAGAAGCTGTCTGCATTCCTATGCGTTTGCAGTTATTCGGATTAACGAACTCTGAAGCATTAAGTATCTATGGAGTACTGACCGGTATGGCGCTGCCTTTGGTGCTTTTCCCTTCCGCCATCACAAGTTCCATTTCGATGATGCTTTTACCCACTGTTTCCGAAGCTCAGGCTGCGGATAATAAAAAACAAATTACCTATACTATCGAAAACACCATTCGTTACTGTTTGCTGCTGGGTATTCTCTGTACCGGTGTGTTTTTGGTTTATGGAAAAGATATGGGATATCTTCTATTTCACAATGAAAATGCCGGTCAATTTATTCTTGTATTGGCATGGATCTGCCCTTTCCTGTATCTGGGAACTACACTTTCCAGTATTTTAAACGGTCTTGGAAAAACTACTACATCCTTTATTCACAATACAGCAGCCCTGATTATAAGAATTCTATTCGTATGGTTTGCAATTCCCCGTTTTGGAATAACCGGTTATCTATGGGGCGTACTGGCCGGTCAGTTATGCATTGCCGCACTTGCCCTTTACCATTTACGAAAAAATATATACTTTCATTTTGACAGCATCAACTGGATACTGAAACCTGTTCTTGCTCTTCTCATTAGTACGGGAATTACATTTTTTGTAAAATATATCATAGTAAAATTTAATTGGAATTTAAATCCTTTCATGGAAATTATTATTTTATGTATTTTACTCTGCAGCGTGTATCTTGGCATGATGTTACAAAAGCCACGCGAATAATTTTACGTTTATATTGACATACTAACTGTGTAAATTTCAATGAGAAAAGGAGGCTTTATCATGAACAAGATATCAGAATTAGATTTACAGAATCTTCGTCACCTGATTGGCGGATATGAAACTACTCACTGTAAAATGAATGCTTATGCATCTCAGGCAAATGACCAGGAAGTAAAACAATTTTTCCAGAAATCTGCACAGTCCGCACAGGAAACCAAACAACAATTAATGAGTTTTTTACAGTAGGAGGGAAATGTCATGGATGAAAAAACAATGGTAACTGATACATTGAATGGTATCAATGGTGAATTAGTTCGTTACAGCGAAATGATTTCACAAACGGAAAATCAGGAATTAAAACAAACATTGAAGCAGATCCGTAATCAATGTGAAATGTCTCAGGAAGAAATTTATCAGATTGCCCGCAGCAAACAATACTATGTACCTGCTGCCCAGGCAACGCAGGATGAAATCCAGCATGTGCGTTCTATTCTGAGCCAGGGATCTTCACAGGGTTAAGAACTTCATAAGAAAATAAAACCTTGTCATCCCCAATAAAATATGACATAATAAGTATGTCAACTGAATGAAAAAATAGCAGGTAATATCAGTATAGATACTGCCTGCTATTAATACATATTTTAAAGGAGGATGGCAGATTGAAATGTAAAATTTCTGTTTTAGTATTCTTTTTCTTATTTTTATTAGTTCCATCCAATGTAAAAGCTGCAAACTGGCAATGGTCAGAGGTAGATGATAAGTTACAATACATAGATCAGGATACCGGAAACTATATTTCCAATACTTTTAAAACAATCAAAGGTTATACTTATTTCTTTGATAGAAATGGATATGTCCATACCGGCTGGTTGAAATATGGAAAAAATTATTATTTTTTTAATGCCAGCGGTGCAATGGTTAAAAGTAAATGGATTGGAAAATATTATTTCCAAAAAAATGGAACTATGGCAGTCAATAAATGGGTCAATGGTAAATATGTTGGAAAGAACGGAGCCTGGATCCCTCAATATATAAAGAAGAAAACGGCTAAATTTATTCGTACGGCTAAAGGTACCAAATATCGTAATTATAATGGCACCTATTCAAAAAAGACATGGCAATGTATTAAAGGTAAATGGTATTACTTCTATTCTACCGGGTATATGGCTGTTAAAACCAGGCTGGGAAAATACTATGTAGGCAATAATGGACAGATGTATGTCAATAAGAGTGTTAGAATAGGGAATTACCGTTATTATTATGGGAGGGACGGAAAACAGTATAAGAGAGTGAAAAGTGCTGGTTAATGTGTGTTGGCAAATAGGACGCCACCGTGGGAGGCGATATGCTTCACGCAAACAGGGCAACGCTCTGGCGAACTAACTGCTAACTACGACCACGTCGGCGCCCAGGAAAGCCTGGGCGCCGAGGTCTGGTGTGCCCGGTGGGCACACGTTCTAACGGGTGAAAGTCCCCAATCCGCCCGGCAGTGGGAAGGATACAGCCGAAACCAAGGGTGTCCAT
>Ga0153924_1000051_pt1 | contig 84550 bp, 73 predicted proteins | sample TSNJ008MetaG_FD_104709 | JGI IMG/M metagenome (GOLD analysis project Ga0153924, IMG submission 104709) | Attine ant fungus gardens microbial communities from New Jersey, USA - TSNJ008 MetaG | ecosystem: Host-associated > Fungi > Mycelium > Unclassified | place: USA: New Jersey, Wharton State... | reverse complement strand
TGAGGGGCGTAGGGGTAACCCCGATGATGATCATGGATGCTGCCATTGTTGTATATGTAACGAAAGTATTAGTTAATCTTTGTAAGGTTCTGGGGGTGGAAAATATCACGCCTGGGAATACATAATAAAGAATGCGCTTTGGCGCATTCTCGCACTGAGCGCGGTCGCTTGCGACAAATTTCATCTTGCGCGAGTGCGCATCCCCCGGAGGTTTTTTCATCTTATAGGAAGCAATTTCCTATAAGATGAAAACAGGGGTAGAGACCATCATCTCTACCCCTAATTCTATTCCGCATTCTTCGCCGCATTCATCAGCATATCTACGATATCACTTCCATATTGAGCCCGGACATCGTCATAAACTGTTTCGCACATGCTCTTCATTTCTTCTAATACAGCATTATCCAATTCAATGAACTGAACACCAGTCTCTGCCATTAGAGCCTTTCTTCCGTCCTGGCGTTCGTCACATACCTGTCTCGCGTACTGAATCGTATCCTGACCTGCCAGATCAATCAATTCCTGATCGGTCTCACTCAGTGAATTATAAATTTCCTGATTCATCAGCAGCACCATAGAGGAAGGCAGGTGGTTTGTCATAACCATATACTTCTGCTGTTCATATACTTTATTGGCATACACAACCTCTACGCCATTTTCCTGTGCATCAATCGTACCCTGCTGCAAACCAATATACACCTCGGACATCGCCATTGGCGTGGGATTTGCTCCTAATGCCTTCCATATGGAGACATGAAAAGCGTTATCCATTACACGAATTTTCAGCCCCTTCAAATCTGCGACCTCGTGAACCTCTACATTACTGGTCAACTGACGCATTCCTTGATCATAAAATCCCAGCAAATGCAGACCATTATCCTGATAAATCTCTGCAAAATAACTGCGAACTGTGTCGTCATCCATCACCTTCCGAAATACATCTACACTGCTATACATAAATGGCAAATCAATCGCCGTAACCTGATCAATAAAGTTCGATGTGGTACTAACCGCACTGTTATAAAAAGTTATGTCACCATTCTGACAGGATTCACAGCACTCAACATCACTACCCATGGATCCGCTAAAATGTAGCTGTACCTTTATCCGGCCACCGCTTTTCTCATTTAGCTGGCTGGCAAAATAATTGATCATCAATCCCTGTACCGTATCCTCCGCACAGTCTGCCGCATAGATAAAGCTATAGCTTTCACCCTGGGTGTAATCCGTTCCGCCGGCCTCACTCTCCGCTGCTTTGGTCTCGGATGAACCTGCAGTAGCCGCAGTCGTTTCGGCCACCGTTGTCTGTTCCCCTGAGCCTGCACAGGCCGCTAAGGACAGCAGCATCGAAAATACCAGTAACCATGTATATATTTTCTTCATATGAATCTTCTCCTTTTCTTATGATGTTTTACAGTAAGCACAAGCTTAGCTGCGGGAATACCACAATCAGTATCAGGGCCAGCATAAACAAAACAATAAATGGAATTGCACTTCTTGCAATCTCCACAATCGGCATCTGGGCCAGCCCACTAGCCACAAAAAGATTGATTCCCACTGGCGGAGTCACAAATCCAATGGCCAGATTGACCACTAAAATAATGCCGAAATGTACGAGGTTCACATTGACAGCCTGCATAATCGGGGCCAAAATCGGCGTCAGAATCAGGATGGCCGGTGCCGCGTCCATGACCATTCCGACAAACAGCAGGAATATATTGATAATCAGGAGGATCGCCCATTTACTATGGAAAGTTTCGGTAATCCACTCACTGAAGAATCGGGGCACATCCATAAGGGCAATCACTCTGCCGAACGCCGTAGCCGCTGCCAGAACAAATAGAATCGGTCCGATCGAACGCAGGGCTTCCATAAATAGACTCGGAATTTCCCGGATATGGATTGTTTTATAAATAAATATTCCTACAAACAAAGCATAAAACACGGAGATCGTCGCAGCCTCCGTCGGAGAAGCAATTCCGCCGTAAATGCTGCCCAAAATAATCACCGGGGTAAGCAGTGCCCAGAAGCTGTCCTTAAATACCCGCCAAAATCCAAGACCCCGCAGCTCACCTACCGCTGCCTGTATCTTCGTTTTATCTTCCCCATTCTTCCGGCAATAGTATACACAATAAATCATCAGGCAGAAACCGATCACCAAGCCCGGAACAATTCCTGCCAGAAACATATCACTGACCGATGTACCGGCTGCCGAGGAATAGAGCACAAAAGGGATACTAGGTGGAATAATGCAGCCCAGGCCGCCAGCCACTGCAATGACCGCCACCGAAAACCGCTTTTCATACCCTAATTTCAGCATGACCGGAATGGTCATACTCCCCACTGCAGCTACCGTAGCAGGCGAAGAACCGGAAATAGCGCCATAAAACAGGCAGGTCACAATTACCATACAAGGAATTCCTGCCGTCAGATTACCGGCAAAATAAGTAAATACATCAAATAATTTCCTTGAAATCTCTCCTCTGGCCATAATTACACCAGAGAGCATAAACATGGGAATCGCCAGCATTGGAAAGCTGTTAACTCCACTGATCATGGAACGAAGAATCACAGCGCTTCCGGCTGAGAACGTCGAGTCCAACAGTCCAGGGAACACTGCCGTGATTGCCATGGACAACGAAATCGGCATGGCAAACAAAAGCAGCATAAAAAATGCAAGGAACAATACTACTGGCGGCATATATAGCACCTCCTTATTTTCTTTCATCTATCAATAGATCCTCGGTTTTCCTTAGCTGTACAACATTTCGAATAATATTCTGGACGGAGCGGGCAAACGCAAGTCCAAATCCCACCACGGTTGAGCCTTGTACCCAGGCCATATTAATGCTCATTGCTGAGCTCTTCTGCCCACTGGCTATGGCAGAGGCCGCATAGGCCCACGCCTGAGGAATCATATAGATAAAAAAAGCAGTCATCAGCAGATTCACCACCAATAATATTGTATACTGTACCATCTGCGGCAGCAAAGTCACCAGCTGTTCAATTCGCAGAGAGATCTTCTTCTCCAGACAGTAACCGATGCTGATAAATGTAATCCAGACAAAGAGGAAGCGGGTAAGCTCTTCTGTCCATGATAGAGAATTATTAAAAACATAGCGGCAAACAACCTGAACTCCCATGATCAAGGTCATTGCCATAAGCAGGATCATCATGATTTTCTCTTCCAAGTTCTTATCCAGCCACCTTAAGAATTTCATCTGCTTCTCCTTTTAATACTGAAGACCTCCATTGATATCCAATACCTCTCCTGTTGTCCAGGCGGACTCATCACTTGCCAAGAATGCTATCGCACTTGCCACCTCATCCAACTCACCGATCCGCTTCAGTGGAATTCCAGCGTTCAGCCTTTCTTGTGCTTCCGGTCCCTGCGATCTGGCCAGCTTGCCTCTCAGCGGTCCGGGGGCAATACTGTTTACCGTAATATTCCAGGCTCCAAGCTCTTCTGCCAAAGCCATGGTAAGTCCTACCACGCCAGCTTTTGATGCTGCATAGTTTACCGCCACACCAGGACGGCCCTTCCGCCCTCCCAGGGATGAGATTAAAACGATCCTCCCATATTTCTGCGCCTTCATAACCGGAACCGTGGCTTTTACCGAATGAAATGTACCCGTTAGATTCACATCCAAGACACAGCTCCAATCCTCTTCCGGCATGTCCTCTACCGGGCTGTGCTTTAAAATCCCAGCCGTGGTTACCAGTACATCAATCTTTTCAAAATGCTCTCTGGCAAATTTCGTAACTTTATAGCAGTCTTCTATTTTTCGTACGTCACAGACCACTGTCTTTACCTTGGATACATCCAGCCCTTTGGCCGTAAGCTCCTTCTCACAAGAGTTCAGCGCTTCTTCTGACAAATCAGCCAGGACTACATTCGCTCCCTCTTCTATAAATCGGGCTGCCGCCGCAATTCCCATATCTCCGCTACCGGTAATCACTACAGTTTTCCCCACAAAGCGATCCATCATTCTCATCGTGTAATCTCCGTTTCCTATAAAAGATTATTCTCATCCCAATAGCTTTTCGTCCGTTCCAGACACTGGCTTGCAAATTCATACGCTCCCAATTCTGTCAGCCGCCGCTTATGAGGAATCTCAATTCCAATCACTGCGTCCTGGCGGATATTGCAAATGATTTCCGCAATTGCCACTGCTCCTTCCCCCGGATACAGCCGCTCCTGCCGCCCGCTTCTCGCGAGTTCTTCCCCGGTATCAGGAATTCCGGCGGCAATATCACAGACATGAATTAATTCAAACCAATCCATTGGGCATTCCCTCAAATCCTGAAGAGAAACCCTTGACCGATACCAATGAAGTGTATCCACCAGGATCCTCGCATTCTCCCTGTCTGCTGCCTCTAATAAGTTTTTTGCATCCTTCAGGGTCTTCACCTCTGCCCAGGTTACAAACTCCAGATTCACGGTCAGCCCGTACGTACCTGCCAAATCACAGAGTTGGCCAAAGCAATCCGTATAGAAGGATGTATCCGGCGTCCAGACACTACATACAGCACTGCTTACACCCAACTCTGCGGCAGCCTCCAGATCCGCTTCATACGCGCCGATCTCCGTACCCTTCTGAATGGCGATCAGGTCAAGATCATGGATTGGAATTCCTGTTTCCCTGACCGCGTTCTGCGTCATCCGGAACAATTGCTTGTCCCTGGCTAAATCATAGTATACTTCCCCAGGGACCCCTTGCTTTATCGCGCGAATAGCGACCATATCGTATCCCAGCCGTTTCGCGTTATAAACCATTTCCGGCGGCCTCCACAAAGGGACCGTATGCTGTGCCAGTGAAAATAACCGTTTCATCTTACGCTCTCTCCTTTCCGTTCTCTTTATATTACTTATTTTATCAGCCATTTTATCAAAACACTACTGTTCATTTCTCATCTTACTATGAGCATCCCTCATATTTACGGAAATCACACTAGCGTACTGGCACGTTGATAATTAGCATAGACATTAAAATTCCGGTATGATATACTGATGAAAATCAGTCAAATACATAGGATTGGAGGCCAATTGCATGAATATACAGCAATTGTATTACTTTGAAGCCATTGCCCGCTTAAAAAACTATACAAAAGCTGCTGTTGAATTGTCTACTACTCAATCTTGTCTCAGTCATTCCATCGCTGATCTGGAAAAGGAACTCTCCATCTCCCTTTTCTATCGCAAGAGACGGAATATTGACATTACGGATTTCGGCTTATCCTTCCTGACTCATGTTAATAAGATATTGGAGGAACTGGAAGCAATTAAAGAGGAACAGCAGAAAACGCTGGCGCCCTTTACCGGTACACTTCACATTGCCTTCACTGCCAATATGAGCCACGAGTATATTCCAGGAATTATAAGAGCCTTTAACCGGAATCCACAGAACCATAACATACACTTTACCTTTTCGGAACTGCAGGCGACAAAAAAAGCCATTGAAGATATACACAATGGCTTCTTGGATATTGCCTTTGGCGCAAAGGTTAAGAATCCGGATATTGATTACTATCACATCTATGATGAAGAGCTGTTTTTAATTGTCCCGAAGGAAAGTCCTTATGCCAAAGAAAAACAGTTCTGCCTGGAGAATCTCCAAAAGGAGACGCTGATCACCTATAATTATAACTGTGGCACACGCTATTTTATTGATAAACTGCTGCACCAGTATAGAATAACCCCCAGGAAATTCGTCGAGGTCGAAACAGAAAAAATGATTGCCAGTGCGGTTTCTTCCGGCCTTGGTGTTGCCATTATGCCCATAATCTCCGAACTGCAAAATTATAACGTATCGGTCCTTACCCTGAAAGAGCTTACCATGATACGCCCCTTATATATGATGTGGAAAAAGGTTGAATACCCACGCCCCCTCTTGAAGAACTTTATTAACTTTATAAAAAGTTATAGCGGAAGCATGTGATGATCCCATTCCACTTAGAATAACGCTTTTATTTCTTTCGGTAATCTGGCCTATGACTTCTCCGGCTTATAGAAATTGGTTCTTATCCGCTCCTCTTTTACCGGAGGTTGAATTCCGGCCTCCCGCCCTGCCTCAATCGACTTAAGAATCCAGGCCATATTGTCTGCCATTGCCCGCACGGTCTGCATTCCTTCCCGGTCGGCAATAACCTCTTCCGGCGCATCGCCGTGCACACTGTTCCAGTACTGAGACGTCATAATCGGCATAGAGGAGATTCCAAAGTATTTATGTAGCTGGTCATAGACATTCCCGGCGCCGCCCCGCCGGCAGCTTACCAATGCGGCTGCAGGCTTGTTCGCGAACAGACGCTTCGCGTCATAGAAGGTACGGTCCAGCGTACATTTAAGCGCGCCGGGAATACCGGAGAAGTATACCGGAGCACCAATGACTACGCCATCTGCCTCGATCATTTTATCAATACATACATTAACCACATCGTCAAAGGCACAATGTCCTTTGCCCCTGCAAGCCCGGCAGTCCGTACATCCCCGCACCGGCTCGTTTCCGATATGGAAAATCTCCGTCTGGATTCCATTATTCTGAAGCTGCCCTTCCGCTTCGCTAAGAGCGGTGTAAGTGCATCCCTTTGCATGCGGGCTGCCATTGATAAGCAATACTTTCATCTGTCTTCTCCTTCCTAAAGCACTGTCTTCCCAGGTGGACTTTTATATTGTTTTATCTTATTATACCGCACATACTCCCCCGGTGCAATCGAAACCAAATGGAATACTATCAATCATCCGATCGAAGCAATATCAATCACACTCATCCCTTTTCCGCCATTTTCCAGCGCTGTCAGCAGGGCTCCTGCCGTATCCAGAGAGGTTAATACGTGGACACCGGTTTCAATGGCAATCCGCCGAATCAGAAAACCATCCCGCTTCTTCTCCGAACCCCTGGTAGGCGTATCAATAACCAGATCCAGCCTGTGTTCCAGCAGAAGATCCTCTACACTGGGTGACTCTTTCTCAAATTTGTTAACCTTTACTGCCTGGATACCGCCTGCTTCCAGCACTTTGGCGGTTCCCCTGGTCGCGTAAATCCGGTATCCCAGAGCCTCAAAGCGCCTTGCAATCGGCAGGATTTCTTCCTTATCTCCATCCTTCACCGTAATCAGCATTTCCTTCTTATTGGGAAAGTTAATTCCTGCTCCTAAAAATGCCTTATAAAGAGCCTCTTCATAACTCTTCGCGATTCCCAGTACTTCTCCGGTAGATTTCATTTCCGGTCCCAGTCCAATGTCGGCCCCCCGCAGCTTTTCAAAGGAGAATACCGGCATCTTCACGGCAATGTACCGGGAGGAGGGCTGCAGCCCCGGCTCATATCCGAGACTTTGGATCGTGTCCCCGGTAATCACCTGAGATGCCAGCTTTACAATCGGAATGCCCGTCACCTTGCTAATATAAGGAACGGTCCGGCTGGAACGGGGATTTACTTCAATTACATATACCTCATCCTGGTAAATGATGAACTGAATATTGATCAGCCCCCGCACATGCAGCGAACGGGCCAGCCGCCCTGTGTAATTCACAATCTTATCCTGAATGTGGGACGCAATCGAATGGGACGGGTAAACAGAAATGCTGTCACCGGAGTGAATTCCTGCCCGTTCAATATGCTCCATAATTCCAGGAATTAAAATATCCGTGCCATCGCATACCGCGTCGACTTCCACTTCCATTCCCATCAGGTATTTATCCACCAGAATCGGATGCTCCTGCACGGTCCGGTTAATAATCGCGATATAATTCACCATATCCTCATCGGATACCGCAATCTGCATCCCCTGTCCGCCTAATACATAGGAAGGGCGGACCAGTACCGGATATCCCAGTTCATGAGCTGCCGACAATGCCTCCTCACAGGTAAATACCGTATGGCCGGCAGGTCTCGGAATCTGGCACTCCTCCAGAATTTCATCAAACCGCTCCCGGTCTTCGGCCGCATCTACATCTTCGGCTGCCGTGCCCAGAATCGGCACGCCCATTTCCAGTAGTGCCTTGGTCAGCTTAATCGCCGTCTGGCCTCCGAATTGGACGACTGCCCCATCCGGCTTTTCCAGCGCGACAATGCTCTCCACATCCTCCGGTGTCAGCGGCTCGAAATACAGCTTATCCGCAATATCAAAATCCGTGGATACCGTTTCCGGGTTATTATTTACAATAATGGTCTCGTATCCCTTCTCCCGCAGCGCCCAGACACTATGCACCGAGCAGTAGTCAAATTCAATTCCCTGGCCAATGCGAATCGGGCCGGATCCCAATACCATTACTTTTTTGCGGCCATTTTCTGCCGCCACTTCATTTACTCCGTCATAACAGGAATAGTAATAAGGCGTCTCCGCTTCAAATTCGGCGGCACACGTATCGACGGTCTTAAAGGCCGCTAAAATACCATGTTCCCGGCGCATCCGGCACACATCCTCTTCGTTTTTTCCGGAAAGCTCGGCAATGACCCGGTCCGGAAATTCCAGCCGTTTGGCTTCCTTCAGGATATCCGGTGTCAGCCAATCCCGGTGCAGCTGCTGCTCCATCTCTACCAATATCTGAATTTTATCTAAGAACCAGGGATCAATCCTGGTGTATTCATGAATGTCCTCGATGGTTACATTTCGCCGAAGCGCTTCGGCAATCACGAAGATCCGGCGGCTGTCTACCCGAAGCAGCTCTCTTCGCAGGGTCTCTGCCGGCATATCCCGGTAGGTACTGTGCTCAAGTCCGTATACATTCTGCTCCAGCGAACGGATCGCCTTCATCAAAGCTCCTTCAAAATTCGTGCAGATGCTCATAACCTCTCCGGTAGCCTTCATCTGCGTCGTCAGTGTCTTCTTCGCATAGATAAATTTCTCAAAGGGCCATTTCGGAATCTTTACCACACAGTAATCCAGCGTCGGCTCAAAGCAGGCATAGGTCTTACCGGTAATGGCATTCGGAATCTCATCCAGGGTATAGCCAAGGGCGATCTTGGCCGCCACCTTTGCAATCGGATAACCGGTTGCCTTGGATGCCAGTGCCGAAGAGCGGCTCACCCGTGGATTCACCTCAATTACACAATATTCAAAGCTCTCCGGATGCAGCGCATACTGCACATTACAACCACCGGTGATGCCCAGCTCCGTAATAATATTTAACGCAGAGGTCCGAAGCATCTGGTGTTCCTTATCGCCTAAGGTCTGGGACGGCGCCACCACAATGCTGTCGCCGGTATGCACACCCACCGGATCCAGGTTCTCCATATTGCAGACGGTAATACAATTTCCCGCTCCATCCCGGATCACCTCGTATTCAATTTCCTTCCATCCGGCAATACAGCGTTCCACCAGTACCTGCCCTACCCGGGACAGACGAAGTCCGTTCGAGAGAATTGTTAACAGCTCTTCTTCATCCGCGGCGATTCCGCCGCCGCTGCCGCCCAGGGTATAGGCCGGCCGCAGTACTACCGGATATCCGATTTGATTCGCAAAGGCAATGCCGGCATCCACATCTTCTACCACCAGCGACGGAGCGCATGGTTCATTAATTTTCTCCATGGTCTCTTTAAATAAGAGCCGGTCTTCCGCCTTTTGAATAGTCAGCGGAGTGGTGCCGATCAGCTTCACTCCCGCTTCCTCTAAGAACCCTCTTTCTGCCAGTTCCATGGCCAGATTCAAAGCGGCTTGTCCGCCTAATGTCGGCAGGATGCTGTCCGGCTGCTCCTTACGGATTATCTCCATCAGCACCGGCGCCGTCAGCGGCTCAATATACACCATATCGGCAATGTCCTTATCCGTCATAATGGTAGCAGGGTTCGAGTTCACTAATACTACCGTCAGGCCTTCGTCTTTTAATGCGCGGCAGGCCTGGGTTCCCGCGTAATCAAATTCTGCGGCCTGACCGATTATAATCGGCCCGGAACCGATTACCAATACTTTTTGTATCGCAGGATTCTTAGGCATGCTTTCTCTCCTCCATCATCTTAAGGAAACGGTCAAACAGATAACCGGTGTCTACCGGCCCCGGACAAGCCTCCGGGTGGAACTGTACCGTAAACACAGGCGCGTTAAGATAACAAATCCCCTCGTTCGTACCGTCGTTTACATTTTCAAAGGCCGGCGCTGCCACATTTTTCGGTAAGCTTTCCGGGAGTACGACATATCCGTGGTTCTGGGAAGAAATGTAGACTCGTCCGGTGCTAAGATCCTTTACCGGATGATTTCCGCCCCTGTGTCCCCATTTCATCTTCCGCGTGTCGCCGCCGGCAGCCAGCGCCATCAGCTGATGCCCCAGACAGATGGCAAAAATCGGAATCTCCGAATAGTATAAGCGTTTAATCTCGGAGACAATCGACATACAATCCTTCGGATCTCCCGGTCCGTTGCTCAGCATAATTCCGTCCGGTTTATCCGCCAGAATCTGCTCCGCGGTGGTGTGAGCGGGATAAACCGTCACCTGGCAGTCCCTCGCCTGCAGACTTCTTGCAATATTGTGTTTCGCGCCGAGATCCAACAGCGCCACCTTATAGCCGCTGCCGGGAAAAACCCAGGTATCGATGCAGGTAGTGCGTCCGACCAGATTTTCCTGCCGATACCGACGGATCCGGGGCAGCGCTTCTTCTAACCGGTAATTCTCATCTGTGGTGATCATTCCATTCATCGTACCGGCTTCCCGCAGCAGCTTCGTCAGGGCTCTCGTGTCAATTCCGTAAAGGCCGGTTATATCCTGCTCTAATAAAAAATCTCGAAGACTTTGCTGACTGCGGAAATTGCTGGGGCGCCTTGCTGCCTCACGCACGATAAATCCTTCCGGCCAAGCTCTTCGAGATTCCATATCATCTTTGCATATGCCATAATTGCCCATTAGAGGGTAAGTCATCACGACGGCCTGTCCGGCATAGGAGGGGTCGCTTAAGACTTCCAGATAACCGGTCATCGATGTGTTAAAAACAATTTCACTGATGACTTCTTTTGTTGAACCAATGCTCTGGCCGGTAAATATTGTCCCATTTTCCAAGATCAAAAAAGCTTTCATCGTTTTCTCCTCTTTTACTCGTATATACTCAAATTGTCAAGATCTTACCACAAAGTAAACTTTTTTTCAACTGTTTTTTTAATATTTATTCATATTTTTACAGCAAAAAACTTTTAATGGGAACTAAATATTTTTAAGGTAAACCGTCACTTCTAACAGCTTATCCATCTGCTCTCATATCTTACGCCATGCATAAATTCCATATCTCCTCATATATTAGATAATAATTATGCATAAAAGGACGAATCCCATGGATCATGATTTTGCTTCACAGCAGGTTATGGATGTGGATACCGGCTTTCTCCAGGTCCGCATTCTGTCTGCTTACACGTACCGCCCTGTATCCGGCGCGCTTGTAGAAATCACCCCCACCGCTGGAACAGCTTTTTGGGAGCCGGATCTTACCTTAGATGAAATTTCTACCGATACATCCGGGTTAACGGAAATGCTGCCGCTGCCTGCACCACCTGTCAGGTACAGCATGGCATCTTCTGACATACAGCCCTATTCCCAGTTCCAGCTGCGCGTTACAGCTTCCGGTTATGAGCCGCTGAATATTATCGGCACTTCCATCTTCGCCAACGAAGAAGCGATACAGCCAGTATTCCTCCGTCCTCTGGAGGCTTCAGAAGAGCTAAACCCCACGATTACTATTCCGAACAGTACCTTGTTTGGAGATTTCCCCCCAAAGATTGCAGAAGCAGAGATTAAGCCGATTGCGGAAAGCGAAGAAATGGCATTGTCACGGATCGTGATTCCGGAAACAATTGTGGTGCATGACGGAACTCCTGCAAACGCTTCTGCCCGGAACTATATTGTCCCCTATAAGGATTACATCAAAAATGTGGCGTCCTGCGGTATTTACTCCACCTGGCCCAGGGCAGCGTTAACCGCAAATATTCTGGCAATGATGTCCTTTACACTGAATCGGGTTTATACGGAATGGTATCGAAGCAAAGGCTATGATTTTACGATTACCTCTTCCAGCGCTCATGATCAGAAGTGGGTATACGGCCGCAACATTTTCGACAACATCTCTGAAATTGTCGATGGAATATTTACCTCCTATTTGTCAAGGCCGGATGTAAGGCAGCCGATATTGACACAATCCTGTGATGGGCGCCGCGTTTCCTGCCCGAACTGGCTAAGCCAATGGGGATCCAGGGATCTGGGTGAGCAAGGGTATTCCGCTATCGAAATCCTCCGCAGCTTTTATGGGGACTCCATTTACATTAATACAGCTGAAGAAATCTCCGGCATTCCCTATTCCAGTCCGGTCACTAATCTGGATATTGGTTCCTCCGGGCAAAAGGTCTCCCTGCTGCAGGAACAGCTGAATACAATTGGCACGGCCTATCCTTCCCTTCCCAGTTTGGTAGTAGACGAACTCTATGGCGAAAACGTCCAAAATGCCGTCCGGCAATTCCAATCGATCTTTGGTCTTCCGGCCACCGGTATTACCGATTTCGCGGCCTGGTTTAAAATATCCGAAATCTACAGGACTGTGACAAGAAGGACAGGAATCTAATCTGTTTTATCGATCATTAATTTAGAGCCCCCTTTCTAACGGAGGCTCTAAATCATTATCTTAGTTCACTTTACCAATTATGAGTTATACCGTACACTACGGTATAGGCTCTGCGGGAATCTCCGTTTCTGCCGGAGCCGTAGCCGCTTCTGTACGGGGCGCCTCCGGTACCACTACAGCCGAAACCGGCTGACGGCTTCCATAGGTAACCGTCTTAACGGAACTGGAATACTGATCCGTATGAAGCCGAGTACGCTCGACCTCCTGCCCATCCAGATATATTACCTTCTCCAGATAGGATTTCACGCTGGGATGCCGGTTGCCCGTTATGTTTTGGTAACTGGCAGGCTGGGAAGAATCGTATTGTATTTTATCCGCCGGCTGATTCCGGTATACGGTGGTAGACACATATTCTACTTTGCGGTTCTCCGGCCTGGATTCCACGCCATAGACCGTGAAGGTCAGTTTCCGGTTCTCGCAAGTCGCTTCAATATAAACCGGGTGATCCAGATTATTGGTGAACTTCAGATCCTTAGAGCCATCCGCAATCGCGGCATCCTTGGACGGATCCAGATAGGAAACCACCATGGAATGGGCATTCCGCTCATCCACTTGGAGTTCCGCCGCCAATAGTGCATTATATAGGGTGGAAGACACCTGGCATACCCCGCCGCCGTAAGCATCCTTCGTCTGCCCATCGACATATTGAGGCGCTTTCTTATAGCCATTATCCTTGCTGCGCTTCTTCATCATTTCACTGGCCGAAGCAGATTCCCCTGGGTTTAAGAGCTTCCCATTAATATTGCCGGAACCCACTTTTACGTTATTTAACCGGTTCTCTGTTCCGCTCACATCCGTGGTAGCTGTCCCCAGCACATCTTGAATCAGGGATAGTTCTTCTTTTGTATAAACCGGCTCTACTACTGCCACCACCGCGTCTACGCTTTTTCCTGGGTTCACACCCGTATCCGCTGCCGTTAAAATAGCCTGGACGGTGGGGTCCACATCAATCTGCCGGCCTGCTGCATGGTCGGATACCACAAAGGCTCCGTTTTTCCGTGTAATCGTTGCATCCTGCGGCTCACAGTTCAGTTCCGTAAGCTTCGTTTCTACAAACTCCCGGACCCTTTCCTGTGTTATCGTTAAAGGAACCTCGATGATTTCCTTGTCCGTCTTAAGATCTGTCTGCGCTTTATAAAGAGCAATCCATCCGCCGGCCTGCCCCAGATTCACCGCCTGATCCAGAACCTCATCCAGCTCCCAAACAAGCCCAAGACCTTCCCAATTCGTCGCAACTGGTTCTCCTTCTACCTTTACCACAAATTCAGAAGCAGCCAGTTCCTTGTAATGAGACTCCAGCATCTCTCTTGCCTCTGCCTTCGTCTTGCCGCTCATATCGAATTCTTCAATAAAGACGCCGTCCTTTATCTTCACCTCCTCCTCTGCCGCATATACCTGCGAAGAAAAGGCGCCCGTGAAGAGCAGCATTCCAAAAAGTGCTGCCAAATACCGTATTTTCATGTTTTTTCCCTCCCCCATACGAAAGAGTCCGTATTGCATTAAGCAATTTCTCTTCTGAATTGATTTTTATATGCATTAGCATTCCACATTTTGCGACAATTACTCCTGCACTCAATTTACCATATATTATTAAAAATTGCAATGGAAGGAAACACTACGTTTGAAGTCAAAAAGAAAGCCTGTATTTATACGGTAAAATGAAAATACAGACTTTCTCTTCAAGTTGTTTTTATAATTTAGTAATTTTTTACTGTTTATTATTGTCCGTAAAAAATCTGAGCCAAAGGTGAATTTTTATCCAAAATTAAAGTTTTATTCTCCCCGGTTAAGGAAGCCTTCGCTGCATCCAGCGCGCGGACATAGGTGTAGAAATCGGCTTTCTCCTGGTCGCTGTATGCTTCGCTTAAGATCCGCATGTATTCGGCTTCTCCTTCGCCCTTGATCCTCTCGGCTTCTGCTTCCGCGGCAGACAGCATAACCCTGATTTCGGTGTCCGTCTGATTGTGGATCTTCGTCGCTTCTGCTTCACCTTCTGCTTTATAGGAGGCGGCAATGTTTTCCCGTTCGGAAATCATGCGCTCATAGACGGCGTTTTTATTATCGTCGGGGAGATCCAAACGCTTGGTCTCTACTGCCATTAACTCAATCCCGTATTGCTCCAGTGTAGCTCCTACATTGGTGCGGATGGCTTCTGCCAGCTTGCCGTCCCGCCCGCTGATTACATCCGATTGGCTCATGCTGCTGATTACATTTTTTAAGGAATTGTATACCAGGGTATTGATTCTGGCCTCAGCACCTTCTACCTGGCCGCTCAGGGAGCTGACAAAAGCGATTGGATCTGTAACTCTCCACAGGGCGAAGCAATCTGCTACCATGGTTTTTTTATCTTTTGTAATAACATCGCTGACGGCCAGGTCATAAATCTGAATATCCCTGGGTATACTTTGTACATCTTGTACAAAGGGAACCTTAAAGGACAGTCCCGGCGATTCTTTGATCGCTACTACCTTGCCGAACTGGCGGATCAGTTTATACTCGTTGGGATAGGTCATCACGATGGAACTCCCGAGAATCACCAGGGCCGCTATCAGCAGTACCCCAAAAATTCCAGCTTTTATTCCTTTTTTCATTCTCCTGTTCCTCCTTCCGCCACATTGTTATTAATGATCGTATTCCCCAGATCTTCGAGAGGGAGCCATTGCTGTATTTCTCCTTCTCCTTCGATTATTACCTTCATATCCGGAAGAATGTCTTCCATGGCTTCATAGAACATCCGTTGTTTCGTAATCAGCGGGAATTTTATGTATTCTTCATACATAACATTAAACCGTGCTGCCTGACCGGCTGCCTCATTGATCCGGCTGGCTTTCTCTGCCTCCGCTTGCTTGAGAATGAGATCCACCCTGGCCTCTGCCGCAGGCACCTGTTCATTCTTATATTTATTAGCATTATTCAGGTCCGTTTCTTTTCCTTGCTTAGCGGTTTCTACTGCCTTAAAAGCCTCTGAAACCAGTGTTGTGGGCGGCTCTGAATCCTGGATTGTTACATTCAGCACCTGAATTCCGATGTCATCCTGCTCCATCCTGGCAATGATCTTTTCTTTAATTTCCGCCTGGATTTCGCCCTTACCAGTGGTGATGACATCGTCTACGTTATAGACGCCTACCGTATCACGGATATAACTCTGGGCTAAATTTTTAAGAATTACATGAGGATCGGAAGACGCATACAGCACCTTTACCGGATCGGTAATCCGGTATTCCAGATAGAAATCAATGTTGACGAAATTGTAATCATAGGTGATCATCAGAGATTCCTGCTCTTTGCTCTCACCGGTGGTGGCATCGTAGCCGATGGCTAGTCCCAGGATGGTCTTCGTTACCTTGGTTACTTTCTGTACGAAGGGGATCTTAAAATGAATGCCCGGAGTCGTTACCGCGCTTGGCACTCCAAAGGTGGTTACCACCGCCTGCTCCTGCTCTCCCAGCGTATACCAGGAGTTCCATCCGATCGCCGCCGCAAACAGTAGGATTACTACTGCAATGATCGCTTTTTGAATGAGCTTTGATCTTTTCCTTACATCTTCATTCATACTCTTTTTTCCTTTCTGTAAATGGTGAACTATGTTTATCATATAATATTACGAAAGATTTGTAAAGTTGGATTTTGCTGGGCGCGTTCAGAAGCAAAGAAGTACCGCGTCTGACAGGAAATCATCATGATTTCACATCAGGCGCGGCACTCCACAGGGATCAGGGGCAAAATACCCTTTGTCCCTCACATCCTTTACATCTCAAACTGCTTAATCTCACGTACCACGTCGATAACCGTTCCGTCACGGCTCTCAATAATACCTACTACACGCTCACCGAACTCAACCGGATCCGGCTCGCCTGCGATAGAATAAGCAATATCACGCAGCTCTTCCATCGTCTTGAAGGGAAGCTTTACATCCTTCATAATATCAATCAGATCCTGACGGCGAGGGTTAATCGCAATACCGTAATCCGTAATAACCACATCAACCGTCTCACCAGGCGTCGTAACGGTCGTAACATTCGTGCAGATAGCCGGAATACGTCCCTGCAGCAGCGGAACGATTACGATGGTGCACTTTGCGCCCGCTGAAGTATCCGGGTGTCCACCCTGCGCGCCGGTAACCATACCGTCGGAACCTACTACTACGTTACAGTTAAAGTTCACATCCACTTCCAGAGAGGCCAGGATTACGAAATCCAGCTGGTTAACATATGCGCCCTTGTTCATTGGGTTCGCATATTCGGAAGCCGTGATCTCAAAGTGATTCGGATTTGCCTTAATGGATTCAATGGCCTTCAGATCAAAGTCCTGGGTATCTACCAGCTTCTCAATCAGTCCATCCTCCAGCAGCTGACACAGAGGCCCTGCGATACCGCCCAGGCCCAGTCCCATCTTAATACCTCTCTCCTTCATGATCTTGCCCAGTGAAATCGTGGAAGCAATCGAAGCTCCGCCTACACCTGTCTGATAGGAGAAACCATCCTTGAAGTAAGGGGTATTGATTACAAACTGGGTGCAATATTCTGCCATCATCAGCCTGCGCACATCCCTGGTAGGCTTTGCGGCACCGGTAGCAATCTTAGCCGGGTTACCAATCTCGTCCACTACCACCACGTAGTCCACATTTACCTGGGAGATGCTGGCCGGCAGGTTCGGATAAGGAACCAGGCAGTCCGTAACCGCTACTACCCTGTCCGCATACTGCGCATCTACGTATGCATAAGACAGAACGCCGCAGTCAGACTTGCCGCCGGTTGCACGCATGTTACCGTACTTATCACAGGTGGGCGCGCCAATGAATGCTATATCAATATGCACATCGCCTTCCTCAATCGCACGGACACGGCCGCCGTGGGAACGCATGACAGCATAATTCTTCAGCTTACCGGTAGAAATAGCCCAGCCGATCTTACCGCGTACACCGGAGGATTGGATGCCTACTACAGTGCCGTCCTCGATCATCGGCAGGATCGGATCATGAGCCTTACCCATGGAGGACGCGCAAATGGTAATATCCTTAATGCCCATTTTATGTACTTCTTCCATAACCATGTTAACGACATAGTCACCTTCACGGAAGTGATGGTGGAAAGAAAGGGTCATACCGTCTTTGATTTCACACTTCTTCAGTGCCTCTGTGATGGAGGGAAGGATCTTGTCCTCCTTCGGATCTACAACACCGCGAACCTTCGGAGCCGCCTTCTGGTATACTTCGTCGTGGCGTGCATAAGCACCCTGAAACACCTTTTTGCCGGTCTCCTGTAATACTTTATCGGGAATATCTCTTCCAACACTATTAATCATCTTATAAATCCCCCTCATACACGCCGGATGCCTTGGCCAGATCAATCGTTCTCTTAGCACCATCGTAGAATGCAATATCAATCATCTTACCGTCTACGGTGAATACGCCAATGCCCATTGCTTTCTTTTCGTCGATTTCTCTCACTACCTTCTCAGCGAAAATGATATCCTTCTCCGTAGGAGTGAATACCTTATGAGTCGGTTCAATCTGTCTGGGATTTACCAGGGACTTACCATCGAAGCCCATTAGTTTGATCATTTCCACTTCACGGACAAAGCCTTCCATGTCGTCCAAATTCGTAAATACGGTGTCAAAGCACTGTACTCCGGCTGCTCTGGCGGCAATGACCATATGCTGTCTGGCACCGGCCAGCTCTACGCCGGTACCGGTAATTCTCGTCTGCAGATCCTTGGTATAGTCTCCGCCGGACAGCGCCACACCGAACAGACGGGAGGAGGATTCACAGATCTCTAATGCGTTCAACACGCCTCTGGTGGATTCAAGAGCGGCCATCAGCAGTACGCTGCCTTCCGGTCTGCCGAATTCCTGCTCGGCGGCTGCCACGTACTCTTCTACCAGATGTACATCCGCCGCTCTCTCGGTCTTGGCAATACGGATCGAATCACAGCCGCCGGCGACACAGCAGCGGATGTCTTCCTGCCAATGAGGGGTATCCAGGCCGTTAATGCGGACTACGCGCTCTACTCCTCGATAGTCAATCTCTTGAAGCGCGTGATACAGCGAATATCTGGCAGCATCCTTCTGATTCTCTGCCACCGCGTCCTCCAGATCCAGCATAATGGAGTCGGGCTTATAGATGTAAGGGTCCTTAATCAGTCCAGGCTTCTGAACGTTCAGAAACATCATGCTTCTTCTTAATCTCTTTAAATTCGGATTCATTACTTAATAGCACCTCCCCACGGCAGATTTTCAGTAATTCCGTTGGAGCGGAATACCGCGCCTTCCACTCTTGCCTTCAGGGTGCAGTCCAACGCTCCCTTGTCTACTACCGTCACCTTTGCATTGGCCACTTCCAGACGGGCAAGCGTGTCCAGAACCGTCTGACGGATTTTCCTGCCATATTGGTTCAATACGCTGCTTTCAACGGATAGTTCAATTCCATTTGTACCAGGCTCCACCGTCACCTGTGCATCGCTGGATTCCAGTGTGCCGGCCATCGCCGTACCTTTCACTTCCATGAGACATCCTCCTCATTATTTGCTGATAAACCAATTATATTATACCCTTGCCTCCTAGAAAATGCAATGTTCTTGCGGAAAAATCCCTATATTAATTCCATGTTTATTTATTTAAATTTGCAATGCTGCCTCGTATTTTTGCCCTGTCTGCAAGGTTTCTTCTTTACAAAAAATGCTTTAGTGGGTATGATTAAAAAAATGCTATCGGTTATAAACCGGAGAAAGAGGTGACTATGATACTTATACCGGTGACAGACCGCGCCTTCCGTCCTTATGGACGTCTGTTGGATCTGGAGCTCTCCGCACTTCTGGAGACTCTCGGAAAGATTCCCATTCCGGAGGAGGTGCGGTACGTTCCTTCAGACCCCCGGCTGGAGAGTCTGGCAGTCTTTCATACTTTCCAGAACCGGATCTACGGCGGGCTTCCGATTGAGATCGGCTACTGCTGCGGTCACAATACCCGTATGAATGCCCTGGAGTACCACCGCTCCTCGGAGATTAATATTGCTGCTACGGATGTGATCCTGCTGCTGGGCCGCCGGCAGGACATCACGGAGGAGTACACCTACGATACCGCTCAGTTGGAAGCGTTTCTGCTGCCGGCCGGCACCGCCGTAGAACTCTATGCGACCACCCTGCACTACGCGCCCTGTCAGACTTCAGAGAAAGGCTTCCTGACTGCCGTCGTGCTTCCGAGGGGTACGAATCTTCCTCTGCTAACGGAACGCGCAGCCGGTGAAGACCTTCTGCTGGCAGCCCGGAACAAATGGTTAATCGGCCACCCGGAAGGCGGCCTGGATCAGGATGCCTATATTGGATTGTTCGGAGAGAATAAATGCCTATAAATACCTTGCTCCAAGATAAATCACTCCCACGTTCAAAATTAGCGCCAGCGGTACGCCGACCTGGAATTTTATATGTTTGGTCTTGTGCCGGAATACCCTCATGCCAAGCAAAGCACCTGCTCCGCCCATTAACACGGCTGACAGAAGCAGCGTTTTTTCGCTGACCCGCCAGTTCCCGCGCCTGGCTTTACGCTTATCCGCGCCATAGAGGAAGAACACAAGAATATTCCACACGAGATAGGAAGCCATTACCGCTATTTCCGCCGTGCTCATTCCCACCGGCACCTATTTCACCCTCAATTCTTCACGGATAGAATCTTCACAGGACCGCATCGCCCGGATCGTCTTCTCCATCAGAAAATCCAACTCCCAGCCCAGCATTTCAGCCCCCTGCCGGATTACATCCCGTGAACAGCCGGCGGCGAACCGCTTATCTTTAAACTTTTTCTTTAGGCTGGAAACCTCCATATCCGAGGCGCTTCCGGACGGACGCATCCGGGCAGCCGCGCCAATCAGGCCAGTCAGTTCATCGGCCGCATACAGAACCTTCTCCATCTCATGTTCCGGCTTAATATCCGTTACAAGTCCATATCCGTGGCTGCACACCGCATGAATCAACGCGGGTTCGGCGCTAATCTCCGCCAGAATCTCCGGTGCTTTTGCACAGTGCTGCTCCGGATAGCGTTCAAAGTCCACATCATGCAGCAACCCTGCCAGTCCCCAGAAGTCGACATCTTCCCCATACCCCAGATCCTCTGCAAACCAACGTATCGTCCCTTCTACTGTCAGGGCATGCAGCACATGGAATTCTTCCTTGTTATATTTTTTTAACAAGGCAATGGCTTCCGGTCTTGTGATTTGTGTCTTCATTTCGAAGCTCCTCTCTAATGACTTTTCATGCAAAACTCTTCTGTTTTTATCGCCATTATACCGTAAAAACGTATTTGTTGCACGTCTTTTTATGAAATACATCTTTTGCCTGTTTCCCTATGATTTTTTGCTTTGCATTTTTCCGGAATAATGGTAGAATTAAAAGTGCATTATGGATTTATGGAGGAGTAATATAAAATGGGTGGATTTTTTGGGGTAGCTTCAAGAGAAGATTGTGTATTTGACCTATTCTTCGGAACGGATTATCATTCGCATCTCGGAACACGCCGAGGCGGTCTGGCCGTATATGGCCAAAAGGGCTTTGACAGAGCCATTCATAACATTGAGAACTCACCGTTTCGGACAAAATTTGAAAAGGATATCAGCGATATGGAAGGCCATATGGGAATCGGCTGCATTTCCGATTATGAGCCGCAGCCACTGATTGTGCGTTCCCATCACGGAACCTATGCGATTACAACCGTTGGAAAAATTAATAATGATAAGGAAATCACGGAGCAGCTGTTCCGCAACAACCATTCACATTTTCTGGAAATGAGCGGAGGCGATATCAATCCTACGGAACTGGTCGCCTCGATTATTAATCAAAAGGAGAATCTGATAGACGGAATCCGTTATGCCCAGGAATTAGTTGACGGTTCCATGACGATGTTACTGATGACGCCAAAAGGAATTTACGCTGCACGCGATAAGTTGGGCCGCACCCCTGTGGCCATTGGCCGTAAGGACGGCGCTATCTGCGCCTGCTTCGAAAGCTTTGCTTACCTGAACCTGGGATACAGTGAGGAACGGGAACTGGGTCCCGAAGAAATTGTCTTCTTTAATGCGGACAAGCTTACGACTCTGTCTGCGCCGGGGACCCACATGAAAATCTGCACCTTCCTGTGGGTCTATTATGGATATCCCTCCTCCTCTTATGAGGGAATCAGTGTGGAGCAAATGCGTTACAACTGCGGAAAACTGCTTGCGTCCCGGGACGATGCGGCACCGGATATTGTAGCAGGAGTACCGGATTCCGGTACAGCCCATGCCGTCGGATATGCCAATCAGTCCGGCATTCCTTTCTCCCGGCCCTTTATTAAATATACGCCGACCTGGCCCCGCTCCTTTATGCCGACCATTCAAAGCAAGCGCGCGCTAATCGCCCGCATGAAACTGATTCCGGTCCACGATTTGATCCGGGACAAGAGTCTGCTCCTGATTGACGATTCCATCGTCCGCGGTACACAGCTTCGGGAAACCACAGATTTTCTATATGCCAGCGGTGCTAAGGAAATTCATATACGGCCTGCCTGTCCGCCGTTGCTCTTTAGCTGTAAATACCTGAATTTCTCCCGCTCTACTTCCGAAATGGATCTGATTACCAGAAGAATGATCCAGCGGATGGAAGGGGATGATGTGCCGGAAGAAGCATTTGCCGAATACGCAGATCCCGACTCAGACCGATATGCCGCCTTGCTGGAGGAAATCCGCAAAGAACTGAATTTTACTTCTCTGCGTTATCACCGTCTGGACGACCTGATAAAATCGATTGAAATTGATCCCTGCAAGCTGTGTACATATTGCTGGAATGGGAAAGAATAAAACAGAAACCTCGTGGAGGTAACGGTGATGAAAAATAAAATTGAGTTTTGGGCCTATCTCTTAGATCGGTTGAATACCAAAACCGGTATATATGCAATTATTCCCGGGGTCCTGCAGGAACTGTGCGACTACCTGAATTTCGGATGCGGCTTCTTCTATGAGGCCGATCATAATGCGCTCCTCCTTCTTAAGCACTGCCATACCATTTACGAGGACAACCATCTACCCTCAGAACTTTCTCTGGCAGATTCTCTGGGAAGTAAATTATTAACCGAACTGAAGAACCAGCCTTCGGTTTCTTTTCGTGCTGCCACCTGCGACACTCCTTTGAAACAACAATTTGCTGAGCTTTTGCAGATGAAATCCATGGTTCTGGTTCCCATCACCGACCAGGACCAGAAGCTTGTCTTCTTAATTGGCATCGCGGACCGCCGGGGAACTGCCCGCTTCCAGGAGGATGATCAGACGCTTACGGTATCCCTTCTCCGTACCCTGGCTGCTACTATCCAAAGGCAGATGTATCAGGATCAGGTGATCGCTGCCCGGCGTGCCCTGTCCGGCATCATGGACAACATGGGGGTCGATATTTATGTCAATGATTTTTATACCCATGAAATCCTTTACGCTAACAAATCTATGGCCGCTCCCTACGGAGGGGTTGACAATATGATCGGGAAGACTTGCTGGAAGGTACTTTACAATAACCAGGGACAGGAATGTGAATATTGCCCACAGAATAAAATTATTGATGAAAACGGAGAGCCCACGAAACTTTATTCCTGGGATTACCAGCGCCCCTTCGATGGCTCCTGGTACCGGGTACTAAGTGCCGCCTTTGAGTGGATCGACGGACGGCTGGCGCATATCGTCAGCAGTGTGGATATCACAGAGAATAAGCGAAATGAAGCGCTGATTCAGCGGATGGCAGAATATGACAGTCTTACCTCCCTGCCCAACCGCTATCGTATGACAAAGGAAATGGATCACATGATGCCCATTATGACGGAGAACAAGACCGACGGATATATCATCTTCTTTGATCTGGATGGTTTTAAGGATGTCAATGACCGCCTGGGACATATCGTCGGTGACGAACTGCTGACCGCAATCGGTAAAGCTTTGGAATCCAACCCTTATACGAAGAATTATTCCTATCGGTTCGGCGGAGATGAATTCATAATCCTTTGCTATGGGGACCGGGTCGGGAAACTTCCGGATATCCTCCGTTTCCTGGAGAAAGGCTTCTCCATTCCTCATCCGGAAGGATCCGGTGAAGTTCACTGCTTCTTCAGCATCGGTATCAGCCATTGTCCCTACGATGATGATAAGACATCCGGTCTGATCCGTAAGGCAGATATCGCCATGTATGCTTCCAAGGGAAATCCTAAGGTGAAAACACACTTTTACAATCAGGGATTTCCCTGCCCTGCAGAAGAATACAATCCTTAATAGAGATCATAAAAAACCTGCAGGCTCTGCAGGTTTTTTATGATCTCTTATTTCTTATCTCCAAGCGGCATTACCGTCTTTCCAAACTCATTGTTTACCACCTGCGCGACGCTGGTGTAAATGGCAGAGCATCCACAAAAGATTCCCACGATACCAGCCAGTGTATGGATTTGATGGGAACCGGTAAAGTCGCTGATAGATAACAGGAAGAACAGGGCGGCCAATGAGAAGAATACTACTCTGGTAGCCACATTGTGCTTCAGTGTTCCGATAAACATGAACAATGTAAAGACGCCCCACAGCAGCAGGTAATATCCCATCGACTGAGCGTCTGCCACTTCAATTCCCTCAAAGGGATTGAACCAGATCAAGATCAGGGACCACCAGAACAAACCGTATGCCGTAAAGGCAGTTGCGCCAAATACGTTGTTCTTCTTAAACTCCATAATTCCCGCAATAATCTGCGCCGCGCCGCCCATAGCAAAGCCCATGGCCACAATTACAACAGACAACGGTGTGATTCCTGCATTGTGCAGATTCAGTAAAACGGTCGTCATCCCAAAGCCCAGTAATCCAAGGGGACTTGGGTTCGCAATTTTTGTTTCATTCATTTGTCTTTTCTCCTCTTTACTTTTTCACTTTTTATCTTTACCGCCCGTGGACGGTTCCGATCATGATTGGATTTCCTTATGGTAATCCTGCAGCGAATGTACACCAATTCCCTGACGGAGTTGATGTTCGCGGATTCCTTCCACTGCTGCCATTGCAGCTGCCATAGAAGTCATATAGCAGATTCGGTTCCGGATAGCCGCTTTACGGATATAACTATCGTCCTGAGCACCCTTTTTACCCACCGGCGTATTGATGATCATGGTTACCTCACGGTTTGTAATGACATCCAATACATTGGGCCGGCCCTGGTAAATCTTATGAATCTTCTTAGCCGGAATCCCATTCTCGACCAAAAGATCGCAGGTTCTTCCGGTCGCCATAATGGAGAAACCGCACTCATGCAGGGCACGTGCCAGTTCCGGCAGCTCCGGCTTATCCCGGTCACTGACACTGATCAGAACCGTTCCGGACATCGGAAGACTGGACTGGGTCGCTTCCTGCGCCTTCAGGAAAGCTTCTCCAAAGGAAGATGCCAGTCCCAGTACCTCTCCGGTAGAACGCATCTCCGGCCCCAATATGGGATCCACTTCGTGGAACATACTGAAGGGGAATACGGCTTCCTTCACACCATAATGAGGGATCTTCTGCTCCCGCAGATCTTTAACAGGAGAGGCCGCACCGGTCAGCTCACAGGTCATCACCTGGGTCGCCAAACGCACCATATTGATATTACAGACCTTCGATACCAGCGGTACCGTACGGGAAGCTCTCGGATTCGCCTCCAGCACATACACGACTCCATCTTCGATGGCATATTGCATATTCATCAAACCACGGACATTCATTTTCTTGGCAATCCGCATCGTATATTCTTTAATCCGTTTCAAATTTTCCTCGGAAATGTGAATGGAGGGAAGTACACAGGCCGAATCGCCGGAATGCACTCCTGCCAGCTCCACATGCTCCATTACCGCCGGTACAAAGGCATCGGTTCCATCACAGATCGCATCTGCCTCACACTCCAGCGCATGGTGAAGGAAACGGTCAATTAGAATCGGCCGGTCCGGTGTCACGCCTACTGCCGCGTTCATATAGAATACCAGACTCTCCGCATCATGTACCACTTCCATTCCCCGTCCGCCTAATACATAGGAAGGACGCACCATAACAGGATAATCGATTCTTTCTGCAATTGCAAGTGCTTCTTCTACATTCACGGCCATCCCCGATTCCGGCATGGGAATTTCCAAATGTTCCATTATCTCCCGGAATTGATCACGGTCTTCTGCCAGGTCAATCATCTCCGGGGTGGTTCCCAAAATTACCACGCCATTCGCCTTCAGATCGGCCGCCAGATTCAGCGGTGTCTGCCCGCCGAACTGTGCAATCACACCCAAAGGTTTCTCTTTCTCATAAATACTCAGCACATCTTCCAGGGTCAGAGGCTCAAAGTACAGCTTATCCGAAGTATCGTAATCCGTGGAGACCGTCTCCGGATTACAGTTCACAATAATAGTCTCAAATCCCAGCTCCTTAAGAGCATAGGCCGCATGTACACAGCAATAATCAAATTCAATTCCCTGTCCGATCCGGTTAGGGCCGCCCCCGAGAATCATAATCTTCTTCTGTCCGGATACGGTGTTCTCATCCCCACCATGATAGGAAGAATAGTAATAGGCCGAGTCCTCCGTACCGCTTACATGGACAGGATGCCAGCCCTGCATAATTCCCGCGTCTGCTCTGGCCTTCCGGATATCACGCTCCGGAATCCGCAGCAGTGTGCCCAGGTACCGGTCTGAGAAGCCATTCTGCTTCGCCTTTCGCAGAACCGGCTCAGTCGGAACGCTGCCTGCCAGCTGCTTCAGGCTCTCTTCCTCTTCTACCAGTTCCTTCATCTGTTCGATAAAGTATCGTTTAATCTTTGTAAGCGCCCAAAGCTCTTCTGCCGAAGCACCCTTCCGCAGAGCCTCATACATAATGAACTGACGCTCACTGGTAGGAATATGCAGCATACTCAGCAGCTCTTCTTTTGTCTTAGAGGCAAAATCCTTTGCACCGCCCAAACCATAACGGCCGGTCTCCAGGCTGCGGATTGCCTTCTGGAAGGCCTCCTTATAGGTCTTGCCAATGCTCATTACTTCGCCTACGGCACGCATCTGTGTGCCAAGCTTGTCCTCCGAACCCTTAAATTTCTCAAAGGCCCAGCGTGCAAATTTAATCACCACATAATCCCCATCGGGAACATATTGATCCAGTGTTCCATATTTACCGCATTCAATATCCTTAAGATCCAGCCCGGCGGCCAGCATCGCAGACACCAGTGCAATCGGGAAGCCCGTTGCCTTAGAAGCCAGTGCGGAAGAACGGGAGGTTCTGGGATTGATCTCAATTACGATAATCCGTCCGTCTTCCGGATTTCTGGCGAACTGCACGTTCGTTCCGCCGATTACCTCGATCGCATCCACGATCATATAAGCCTGGCGCTGCAGCTCTTTCTGTGCATCCTGCGGAATGGTCAGCATGGGCGCCGCGCAGAAGGAATCGCCGGTATGTACACCCAACGGATCGATATTCTCTATAAAACAGACCGTGATCATTTTACCGGTTGCATCCCGTACCACTTCCAGCTCCAGCTCTTCCCAGCCCAGAACCGATTCTTCTACCAGAACCTGCCCCACCAGGCTGGCCTGCAGGCCTCTGGCAGCTACCGTCTTTAACTCTTCTACATTATATACCAGGCCGCCGCCTGCTCCGCCCATCGTATAAGCCGGACGGATTACCACCGGATAACCCAGCAGGTCTGCAATTGCAAGGGCTTCCTCTACCGTATAAGCAACTTCACTGCGAGCCATGCCAATTCCCAGCTCTTCCATTGCCTTCTTAAATTCAATCCGGTCCTCTCCACGCTCAATGGCATCCAGCTGTACGCCGATTACCTGCACCTGATATTGATCCAGAACCCCTGCCTCTGCCAGCTCAGAACAAAGATTCAGACCGGACTGTCCGCCAAGATTCGGCAGCAGCGCATCCGGTCTTTCTTTATCAATGATCTGCGTCAAACGCTCAACATTTAATGGTTCAATGTAAGTAACATTTGCCGTTGCAGGATCTGTCATAATGGTGGCGGGATTGGAATTTACCAGAACAATTTCATACCCCAGCTTCCGCAGTGCTTTGCATGCCTGCGTACCAGAGTAGTCAAACTCACAGGCCTGTCCGATCATAATCGGACCAGAGCCAATAATCAGGACCTTATGGATATCTTCCCTTTTCTTCATATGCACCATTCTCCCTATATTTAATTTGGACTCGACCCCTCAAATCCATCTATTATCATAGCGGATTCCTGGAAGAATGGCAATAGGTATTTCACTCCCGATATCCTTTAACTTTGAAAAATACTCTCCGTCAGCCAGATAAAGTACGTAATTGCCAGAAGATCCGCGCAGCCGCCGGGGCTTACATTCCGCTTCACAAAATACCGGTCCAAGGCCTCCACTGTCTGAGGAGTAAACGTACCCGTCTCGAACAGCTCCCGTACCTGGTGCTGAAGCTCCTGCTGCGTCGCAAGGCCACCCCTTGCAATCATGTTGGTATCCGTAACATTTGCAATCAGAGACAAAAGCGTCCAGACACCGGCCCACTCAAAATCACAGCCGGATGCCAGCTTAGCCCTTAACACCGGCAGACCATACTGGCGCACCGAACGAAATCCGCCGGCCGCTTCTCCCCGGATTCCGGAGATTCCATAAGCAGCATATTGACGTTCACCGGCAGTCACCGGCGTCCACTCCCCGGTCTTCTTCAGATCTGCCTCCAACGCAGGGTAAGCCACTTCCCCTGCACGGTCTAATAAAGCATCCGCTGTCACGTTCTCTCCGGCCGCCAGCATTTGCCCCAGCGCACCGCAGATAATTCCAAGGGAAAAAATCATTCCTTTATGAGTATTGACGCCCTTCGTGGCGATCAACATCTCCCGCTCGGCCGCTCGGCCCGGCGGGCGCAGATACGGCAGCAGTTCGGCTGCCGTCCCGGCCGTCCGCTTCCGTCCGATTTCGGCACAACGGGCAAAATAAGGCTCCAGTGCACCGACACTCCTCTCGAACAAAGGCACATCCATATCTGGGTGAGCCCCGTTATTGCTCCGATCCACAAGACCAGGCTTCGGTGTGGTATACACTTCTAAGAGTAACGCCATCCGGCTAAGGCGGCCGATCATACCGTCGGAAATTCCGGTTTGCCGGATGCCCTTTAAGAAGGTCGCAATCGTATGATTCTGGAGTTCTTCTACCGTATGAGTACGGCTTCTGGCGCATTCCGCCGCCGGATGGCCGCAAAGCAGGCAGCGGCGGGGAGGGGCGCCTCCCTCTTCACGGGACACCTTTGAGCCATCTGGCCGAAGCACATCGATGTCAAAGAGGCGACCCATCGGATGGTGCTCTTCGATCTTCGTCAACGCCCCCTTAACGACGCTGCTCCCGGCATCTGTTACAAAATATGCTTCATAACCATATGCCGGTAGGGTAATCTCCTCTCCTAGAATAGGAATTCCAAGCTCTCTACATGCTTTGCGGATCTGCCGGCATCCCTCCAGGAAAACTTCCTCTGCCAGCGGAAACGTCTTAATAGGTCCTGCAATATTCATCGTGAAGCAGACCAGTGTGGTCTTATATTGATGCATCAGTTTCTGCTGGGTTAAGGCACGATACTCTCTGCCGTCAAGCATCTCCGGCAGGGTAACTTCTCTCCCCATCAGCCAGGGGTTTCTATTCATAAGAATCTCCTTATTGTGATCTCTACCAGAGCATCATACCACAGACTTGTTTCATTGATCAATAAGTTATTTGACAATAATCTTATCCAAAATCCCTGTGAGATAAGCGATCACGATTCCGTAATTGCTCATCGGGATATTCTGCTGTTTTGCGCCGGACACTCTGGACAGGACGTATTTGCGGTTAAACATACAGGCCCCGCAGTGAATCACCAGATCATAGCCGGTGAGATCTTCCGGGAAGTCCTGGCCAGTAACAATATCCACTTTTAGCTTTTCCCCGATCTTCTGCCGCAGCATTCGGGGCAGTTTGACGCGTCCGATGTCCTCGCTTAATGGCGCGTGAGTACAGGCCTCTGCAATCAGGATACGGGAATCCTCGGTTAACCGGCTGATCGTCTCTGCGCCCCGGACAAAATATTCCGTATCCCCCTTATAAGCAGCCATCAATATGGAGAAGGAGGTCAGCCGGCTCTCCTCTGACTTAACCGCATATACCTGCCCGAAGACCTGGGAATCCGTAATAATCAGCGAAGGTGGCTTTTGCAGCCGGTCTAAAGCACTTTGCACACAATCGGCTGTGCAGCTAACCACCAGACACCTCTTATCCAGCAGTTCCCGGATTGTCTGCACCTGTGGCAGAATCAGCCGTCCTTTCGGTGCCTGAATATCCTGAGGCATTACCAGCAGCACCACATCTCCAGCAGTAACCAGACCGCCAGTGATCTCCCGCTCCTGCCGGTCATGGAGTCTCTCGATCAGTGCTGTTCGGATCTCCTCGATGCCGGTGTCCTCCAAAGCACTGGTCACCACCGGCTCACGGCCACAGATCCGGCGAATCTCCTTTGCCAGCTCCGGAACCGTATTCCACAGATCCGATTTATTTAACACCGGCAGCAACGGAATCTCTGCCTGCCTGAAGCGTGCGGTCCACTCGGCTTCCTGGGTATAGGGCGGCGCGCCGAATACAAGAATCGCCAGATCGGTCTTTTTCACTGCCTCTTCGGTCTTTTGGATCCGCAGTGTGCCTAATTCTCCTGCGTCATCGAATCCGGCAGTATCAATAAATACACAAGGGCCGATCCCGTGGATTTCCATCGCTTTATACACCGGATCGGTAGTCGTCCCGGCCACCTCCGAGACCAGTGCAATCTCCTGGTTCGTCAGCGCATTAATCAACGAGGACTTACCGCTGTTGCGGCGTCCATAAATCCCAATGTGGACCCGTTCGGAACGGGGGGTATCCTGCAAACTCATAAGCAGTCTCCTTTAGAAACGGAAATCGCGTTCGCCGTTTTGAATCCGGTCAACACGCTCAATTGCGATGCTTCGTACTTTATCGTTCGGAATATGGTCAAGCTCCCGCCGAATCAACTGCGCGCCTAAAGAGGCGGCGCGGTCCGAGGCATAATCTTCCAAGTATTCCCGGAAGGTCATCAGGGCATTTGGCTGGCAGCAGTTCGCAATCTGACCCGACTTCAGCAGCGCCATAAAGCGATCGCCGGTACGTCCCTCCCGGTAACAGGCCGTACAAAAGCTCGGAATATGGCCAAGCTCCGTAAGCCAGGCTACTACTTCATCCAATGTCCGGTTATCGCTGACATCAAACTGTGCGGAGTTCTCTTCCTGTGGTTCAGGAATGGCATAACCTCCTACACTGGTTCGGGACCCCCCGCTGATCTGGGAAATGCCCAGCTTCAATACCCGTTCCCGCATTTTTTGTGATTCTCTGGTAGAAATAATCATGCCGGTGTAGGGTACCGCAATCCGAATCAGTGCCACGATCTTCTCGAAAATATGATCCGGCACCGCATTTGAGAAATCGGCTACATCGATATCATCCGCCGGGCAGATTCGGGGCAGACTGATTGTATGAGGGCCTACTCCAAAGGCAGCTTCCAGATGTTCCGCATGCATCAGCAGGCCGACGAAATCATAGCGGTACAGATTCAGGCCAAACAGCACCCCCAGGCCTACGTCATCGATTCCTCCTGTCATTGCCCGATCCATAGCCTCGGTGTGGTAGGCATAGTCATGCTTAGGACCTGCCGGATGCAGCGTCTCATAGCTCTCCTTATGGTAGGTCTCCTGGAACAGGATATATGTACCGATACCGGCATCCTTCAGCCGCCGGTAATTTTCTGTTGAAGTAGCTGCAATATTCACATTCACCCGCCGGATGGCACCGTTCTTATGCTTAATCGAATAGATGGTATCAATGGATTCCAAAATGTAATCCAGCGGATTCATCTTCGGATCCTCACCTGCCTCAAGTGCCAGCCGCTTATGGCCCATATCCTGAAGGGCGATAACTTCCTCGCGGATCTCCTCCTGGGTCAGCTTTTTCCGGCAGATCTGGCGGTTCTTCACATGATAAGGGCAGTAGGTGCAGCTGTTAATGCAATAGTTCGACAGATACAGCGGCGCAAACATCACGATCCGGTTTCCATAAAAACGCTGCTTAATCTTCTTAGCCAGCATAAACATCCGTTCCATCTCCTCGGGAAGATCACATTCCAGGAGTACCGCTGCCTCCCGATGGCCGATGCCCTTCATCTCAGCCGCCTTTTGCAGGATGCTTTGAATCAGTGGCCGGTTATTCTTATTCTCACGGGCATAGGCCAGGGTCTCCTGAATCTCCTGGTCATGGATAAACGCTTCGGCTTTCGGGGAATTTGGGTTATATAACATGAGTACTCCTTTCCTGGAGGGAATGCGGCTGCTGATAGTCGCCGCGTCCATAAGCAATTCGGTAGCCAATCGTATTCAGCCGCTTTTCGAGGTCCCGCAGCCCCTCGGCTGCTTCGGCACCACTGAAAAGCTTATTATTATAGAGCATATATTTCTCGCGAACCTGTACGGGGGAAAGATTTGGCATTACGACGTTAGCGCCGCACAGGATACCCTGCTCCCGTCCATCCGGCACCAGGCTCCCCAAGGCAGTAGTCGCCGGAATCAGGGCGGTGGGATGCATGAGACGCAGAATCGCAATAAGGTTCAGCGTTTGACTCAGCGAACCCGGCAAAAATGTGCCAAAAGGCGTATCCCGGTGAGGTAAAAAGGGCCCGATCCCAATCATCTGCGGCTGCAATTCCTGGATAAACTGTAAATCAGCGACCAGATGGTCAGCCGTCTGATAAGGAGAGCCCACCATAAAACCAGTGCCAGCCTGATAGCCAATCGCCCTAAGCTGGTAAAGGCAGGCCTTGCGCTGCTTTAGGCTCAGTCTGTCTGGATGCAGACGCCGATAGTGTTCTTCATTTGCGGTCTCATGCCGGAGCAAATAACGGTCGGCTCCTGCATTAAAATAGGCCTGATATTCTCCTGCACTCCGCTCACCAATAGACAGGGTTATGGCACAATCAGGATAGCTCCTGCGAATATCTTCAATCAGGCCGGTCATCTCTTTTACCTGGAACCCCTGATCCTCCCCTCCCTGCAGCACGAAGGTGCGAAAACCCAGCTCATAACCGGTCTTACAGCAAAGCAAAATTGCCCTCCGGTCCAGGCGATACCGCCGCACCTTCCGGTTACTGCGGCGCAATCCACAGTAGTAACAGTCATTGGCGCAGTAATTGGTGAACTCAATCAAGCCGCGGATATAGACTCCGTTGCCGAAGTGCTCCTGTGCTTTTTGACGTCCCTTTTCCCGGAGATACCGCTGCAGTTCCGGGTCGGTCAGCAGCACAAGAGATTTTAATTCTTCCGGCCTGAGACTCTGTCCGGTATTCAGACGGTCAATTTTTGTACGAATCATTTCGTATACCCTCCTCCTTTCCAGCGAAATAAAAAAGCCCTATACCAAAAGGCATAGGGGCATCATATATGCGAATTACAAACAAAACCGTCACAATAACGGCATCTATTCCATATATTACTCGCCTTTGCCTTGGGACGTACCCGTTGGTTTAGTACGGTGCGTTTGTAAACTGGTGAGCCATCAGAACAAATCTTAATGACGTACCACTTGGAATTATCATAACCTCTGCCTGCTAAAAAGTCAAGAGAAGTCCATTATAGAGGTATCTAAATTATTCCAATCTACAAAAGAGGCGGTGCAACATAGCTGTCCGCCTCTCATAAAGATTCAAATGTTCATTAAGCTTCCAGTTTCGCTCTGATCGCTTTGATGAAATCGGTGCTGTTAGCAACCGTCACTTTGGATTTGTCCATGGAAGTGATCATCGCCAGATCCTTGGTCATAACGCCATCTTCAATTGTGGAGATCGTAGCCTTCTCCAGCTTATTCGCGAATTCAACCAGTTCCGGAATGTTATCCAACTCGCCGCGCTTTCTCAGTGCGCCGGACCATGCAAAGATCGTAGCCACAGAGTTCGTGGAGGTCTCTTTGCCTTCCAGATGTGCATAGTAATGTCTCTGAACCGTACCATGAGCAGCTTCGTACTCGAAATTTCCATCGGGGGAAACCAGTACGGACGTCATCATCGCCAGGGAACCGTAAGCGGTCGCCAGCATATCGGACATTACGTCACCATCATAGTTCTTGCAAGCCCAGATGTATCCACCATCGGAACGGATTACTCGTGCAACGATGTCATCGATCAGGGTGTAGAAGTAGGTGATACCAGCAGCCTCGAATTTGTCCTTGTACTCAGCCTCGAATACTTCTTCGAAGATATCTTTGAAAGTATGGTCATACTTCTTGGAGATGGTATCCTTCGCGGCAAACCAAACATCCTGCTTAGTATCCAGACCAAAGTTAAAGCAGCTCCTTGCAAAGCTACGGATGGATTTAGCCATATTGTGCATACCCTGAATTACACCAGGAGACTCAAACTTCTGGATAACTTCTTTCGTAACAGTTCCATCAGCAGCAGTGAATACCAGCTCAGCAACACCAGGCTGATCAATCTTCATCTCAACGCCCTTGTAAACATCACCGTAAGCGTGACGAGCGATCGTGATCGGCTTCGTCCAGTTTGCTACGTAAGGCTCAATGCCTTTTACGATAATCGGAGTACGGAACACGGTACCGTCTAACAACGTACGGATCGTTCCGTTCGGGCTTCTCCACATTTGTTTCAGCTTGTACTCCTCTACGCGCTGTGCGTTGGGAGTGATCGTAGCACACTTAACGGCAACACCATACTTCTTGGTAGCATTTGCAGAATCTACCGTAATCTGGTCATCGGTCTCATCTCTCTTTTCCAGACCCAGGTCATAATACTCGGTTTTCAGGTCAACGAACGGATTTAATAATTCATCTTTGATAATCTGCCAGAGTACTCTGGTCATTTCGTCGCCATCCATCTCAACTAACGGTGTGATCATTTGAATCTTAGCCATTGGGATTTCCTCCTTGAATTGCGAGCCTGTTCTTCTATCGGTATGCCGGCCCGTAGTATGCCTTGATTATAGGTTAATTGTATAACAATGTCAACTGTTCCATGGCCATTTCTAGTTTCTTTTTTTATATGATTTTATATAAAATCAATATATCTCTCTTAGAGAGATTCCTTGGTAGAAGTATGCCAGAATATCCGTATAAGCGTACCCTGCTTTTACCATTCCGGACACACCGTTCTGGCTCATCCCAACGCCATGGCCATAACCGCCTCCATGAATTTCATATCCCGTAAGCCCCCCCTCTGTCTGTATTTCCTTTAAATAGAGGAAAGCACTTGGCAGCATGGACCAGGTCTCCACAATCCCTCCGTTTAACTGGTGTATCACCATTCCGCGGCTTCCCAAAGCTTCACGGACCGCCCCCTGACGCATCAACACTGCCTTACCCTCTGTTCCGGTCACAGTCAGTTCCTTTACAATACCTCCTGCCCCCCGGCTGGTTACCTCCAAAGACGTGACAGTTCCCACCGATGCCATCCCATGCCGGCTCAAATATGCATTAATGGAAGAAGTCAGCGTTCCCATATCCAGATCCACCTGCCAGCGATAGAAACCAAAGGTCTGATCAAAGCTGTCCGTATAGCTGTCAATAAAGGTTCGGAAAGCCTCCTCCTGGGTCAGATCCAGCGTTTGCCGGTCCACAGACATTGCTGCTGCCGGATAATAAGGATAGGCCGCCGGATCAGCACTCCAGACATCCATATCGGTGGTATATCCGCAAGACGTAGAGAAATAATAGGTATTTACAACTTGTCCTTCATAACTTACCACCTGGCCTGCCGTCTCCTGTACGGCCTGGCTGGCCGCTTCGCTGGAGGGCTGATTGTTATAGACCTGGAAGTTCGTACTGTCATCCACATGGGCGTTGTACTTCTCGTATCCCATGGACTGCATCTGGCACCAGGCATAGCTGCGGGCGCAGACAGCCTGTACTTTTAGAGCCTCTACTCCAAAGGAAGACGGCATCTCCCCCGGTACCACCAGTTCCAGATACCGCTCCAAGGGCAATTCATTTACGACCGCCAGTTTGCCTCCATCTGCCCGGATCTCAATGATTCCCGGATATATCGGATATCCACAATCCCGTTTTACCGACACCAGCTGCAGACCTCCTTCACCGCTTATGGTCAGGATCCCCTGCGCCAGGCGTGCGTCATCCGGGCGGATTGTGATGATACTGTCTCCTGCGCAAAGCTGTTCTTCTCCCTCCCATTTCATGGTAAAGGTCTGTGAGGAAGTGATCAGTATTTCATCATGCAGCAAAAGGTCATAATTGCTGGTATGAAGCAGCACCCGGATGTTCGGTACCCCCTCCTGTTCTGATGGTGTATCACTGGATAAATCCGTCTCTTGAGGCTGGTTTGCTGACTGCAGCGCCTCCATTGCCCTCTGATTCTCCTTTAGAATTTCCTCATCCCGCGCACCGGTGCCGGCAGCGGTACTGACTTCTGTCCCTTCATATCCACTAAAATATGTGATAGCCGCCGTCACAGCTAACAGGAGCACTACTGCCGCGATACTCCTATTTCTATCCCAATTCCATCTGATCTTCACAAAATCCATCTCCTTACCACAGCATCTCATACATATGTGTACTTATTCTACTCTATGAAGGATTGTCCAATTCTATGCATAAAAAATCCGCAGACGTATTTCTTAGCCTGCGGACTTCTATTATTTTTTGTATTAAAATTCCCGAAATGCCGGTCCTGCTTTTTGACGCCTAGCAGAGCTAGGTGGGTGTCCTCAATCAGACTTCTGCCTTCCACTGCAAACGGAGGCTTGACATCCATCTGAAGATATTGGAGTCCCGTAAATCATAATGTAGGTTCAAAAATACAGGATTAGCGAACATTTCAGGAATTTCACACGTTCTATCTTTTGATATAGTATATCACAATCTATGAGATTCTACAACTATTTTTCACCGCCAGCTTTTGGCAAATGTAGGCTCTCCCGGTCGACTTTTCCGAAGTTCACTGGGGTAAATCTCAGTCACTCATTTCTGTTCTCCTTTGCCTGCCCGACCAAACGGCTGCTTCCCAGGCGAAAAGCACCTGCCCGCAACAGCTTCTGCGCAAATTCAAAATCGGAAATTCCGCCGGCTGCCTTGATCTTCACTCCCGGCCGCAGATGCTTTGCAAACAGCGCCACATCCTTCGGATCTGCACCGCCAGTGGAGAATCCGGTGGAAGTCTTAATATAGTCCGCATCTGCCTCGGAAACAATCTCGCACATCCGGATCTTTTCCCCTTCCGTCAGAAGACAAGCCTCCACAGTCACTTTCAGAATCCGTTTGCCGCAGACCAGCTTCACCGTCTTAATCTCATTCTTAAGGCTGGCATAATTCCGGTCCCTCAAATCACCCAGATTGATCATCATATCGATCTCATCTGCGCCCTTCTTTAATACATCGTCTGCTTCAAAGGCTTTGGAGGATACCGTCTGATACCCATTTGGAAAGCCAATCACGGTACAGATCGGAATACCGCTTCCGACATATGCTTTCACACGCTTCACAAAGGCTGGGGGCACACAGACGGATGCTGTTTCAAATTCTATTGCCTCATCACATATCCGCTGTACATTCTTCCATGTCGCCGTAGGACAAAGTATGGTGTGGTCTACCGCCCGCAAAATCAATTCTCTGTTCATCGAAATCCCTCCTGAGCCATCTATGAAACTGTTACTAAGTATTTTATCATAGATTTCTGTCTTACGCAAATTTTCTTTCCTCCAAAATAAGAAACCAAATAAGAAACCAAAAAAGAAACCAAAAAAAACATATCCGAAACAGTCAGACTATCCAAAATTATGCTATAATCAAAAGAGAATCGGTCAGGTGTGAACCTGTTAGAAAATAATGACCGTTTGAAGGGAGGATAACAAAATGTATTTTTCCACAACTTATCCGTCTCCTGTCGGTATCCTCACGCTTGCGTGTGATGGTGAGCATTTGGTGGGCTTATGGATTGAAGGACAAAAATATTATGGGAGTACAATCTCGGAAGAAATGACCGAAAAAGACGGCATGCCGGTGCTCGGCGCTGCCAAAAAATGGTTAGACCGTTATTTTGCCGGGGAAACGCCCGCCATCTCCGAATTGCCATTAGCGCCTATCGGCAGTGAGTTCCGCCAGGATGTATGGCGCATTTTATGTGAAATACCCTACGGCCAAATTATAACTTACGGCGATATCGCCAGTAAAATGGCAGCAAAAATGCATAAGAAAAGCATGTCCAGCCAAGCTGTGGGCGGGGCTGTGGGGCACAATCCCATCTCAATTATTATCCCATGCCACAGGGTCGTCGGATCGAATGGCAGCTTAACGGGATATGCCGGAGGCATCGATACTAAAATTAAATTACTGGAATTGGAAGGCGTAAAAAGATGAACCGGGCAACACACTAATCCAGAAACTCCGTCATAAACTCCCGGTAACGCAGCGGCATCATGTTTCGCTGAAGCTTCGGGTTCTTCCGCGCTTCAATGGCAATTGCATGGAAAAAGGTCTTCCATAAATCCCGGTACTCATCCCTCTTAACGGCCAACAGCTGCTCCGCATCCTCTCTGGACAGTTCGGTGATATACCATGGCTGATTTGCAGGATGAATACCTGCCACACTGCGCCCCGTATCCAGAATCATAAAGTTCTCTCCGGACAACCGGTCGGCAAAATGTGGCATCACCAGGGTCAGCACATGATTCTTCGGATGGATCCTGCCGAGCAAAATGCCGCCTTCGCGCTCATCAAACCTCAGAAATTCCCGGGTAAAATGCGCTTCATTCCCTACCGCCCGGTTTATTTCCACCATGCGCATAACGGCCGGCTCTGCCATCATATCCAATACCCGTGACCCATAATAAAAGCCGCCTACCAGAAAGCGGTAGATATCATCCGCCTTCGTGTCCTGCTCTGACATAGCTGCCCGGTACACCACTTCCCAGGCTTCCATAGAGATTTTCTTCTGAATGGAACGGCGAAGCTTCTCTGCCTTGTCTCCATCTGCTTCTACCGTCACATAATCCGCAAATAATTCCAATGTATCCACCTGATCCAGCTTCAGCTTCACCCTGGAGTGTCCTTTTCTGGATGCCCAGGCATCGTACACACCGGTCAGGATCGATTCCAAATTGTCTTCACACAGATAAATCGTCTTCTCCATAACCACTCCCTACATCTGTCCAACCACACTCTTCACCAGGTCTTCCGGCTCCGGCTCCGCCCTCAGATAAAGGTCGTCAAACAGTGACATCTGGCGGTAGCCTCCCTGCTCCCCCAGCTGCAGGGTCTTCTTCCGGTCATCGGAGACGAGCATCCCCGTCAGGTAATCCTCTTCCAGCCGGATCGGCATCATCATCTTTCCCTGGCAGGTAATAAAGTAAGCCGCCCGCTTCAATACCACGCCCATTTTCTTCAAATCAGGAAAACCCAGGCGGGCGCTTCTTCTGGCTTTCATAATCCGCCCCGCTGAGCGGACGCCAATTCCTGGTACCCGCAGCAGCTTCTGATAATCGGCCCGGTTCACCTCTACCGGGAACTCGTCCAGATGCCGCAGCGCCCAATCACATTTCGGGTCCAGACCTTCGTGAAAATAAGGCTTATCCTCAGACAGGAGCTCCTTCGCTTCAAATCCATAGAAGCGCAGCAGCCAGTCCGCCTGATAGAGGCGGTGCTCCCGCAGCAGAGGCGGCTTAGTCCCCAGCGGCGGAAGGCTGGCGTCATCATTAATCGCTGTATAAGCGGAGAAGAATACCCGCTTCAATTCAAACTTTTGATATAAGGCCTCGGTCACACTAAGAATCTGATGGTCTGTCTCCGGGGTCGCCCCGATTATCATCTGGGTGCTCTGCCCCGCCGGAACGAACTTAGAAGACGCTTCATAATGGATTGCCTCCCGCAGCGCCGGAAGCCCTGCGCGGCTGCTTAGCGTAGCCGGCAGCTGCCCACCCTGTGAAGCGCCGGGTACAAAGATCTTACTCTGCTTCTGCCGGTCCGTCAACCGCAGCTTATTATCGTGGATCCCATTCTGAATCTGGCGCATCGGCGTCAGGATCATCTCCCGGCTCTTACCAGGTGCCAGCTTACGCAGTCCGTCTCCGGTCGGAAGCTCCAGGTTAATGCTCATCCGATCCGCCAAATGGCCGATCCGGCGAATCAACTCCGGATCCGCTCCCGGAATCGCCTTCACGTGGATATAGCCCCAGAACCGATAGACTTCCCGCAGCTGCCACAGCGCTTGATAAATCTGCTCCATCGTATAATCGGGAGTCCGCAGGATGCCCGAGCTTAGAAATAAGCCTTCGATATAATTCCGCCGGTAAAATTCCATCGTCAGTGTACAGATCTCCTCCGGCGTGAAAGAAGTACGTACCGTATCATTGGAGATACGGTTCACGCAGTATTTGCAGTCGTAAATGCATTCGTTGGTCATCAGCACCTTTATCAAGGAGATGCATCGACCATCGGCTGCAAAGCTATGGCAGATCCCACAGGATACCGCGCTGCCCATCGTCCCCTGCTTTCCCTTCCGGTCCGCGCCGCTGGAGGTACAGGCCACATCGTATTTTGCCGCATCCGACAAGATCTCTAATTTCTGCTGTAAAGAAAGATTCTCTTGCATTAACATAAGCTCACCCGTACATTTGTTCTTTTTTTAATTCTAGCACAGGCCGCTTAAAAAAGCAAGCTTTTTTCCGAACATATGTCCGAATAGATCCTTACCCGGGTTTTCCGATCAATCTATACCAGATAATCGCCAGATCGTTAATACGTAAATGACCTCCTGGTGCCGTATGGCGCTTCAAATACCAGGTTCTAAGCAGGCCTTCAAGACCAGCCCACAGCATTCCCATCAGGAAGAGTATACCGCCTTGATGAAACAACTGCTCCATATAAGAAGTCAATTCCATCGTCATCGGCTTCTCCAGAGGCGAATAGATCAAAAGGAGCAGCACCACCGCCGCCACATAACCGAGCAGTACACAAAGTCCACCACTGAAGACATTTACCAGGACCTTTGACCATGCATAAGTATTGCGATCCGTCCGGGACAGAGAGGTATTAACGCAGCCATTTTTTCGTTCATCCAGGTAATTCGCCACAAAGGGAAGAGCTGCCGCCAGCGGCACCATAAAGAAAATAGCCTCTCCCTCTAACGCGTTCATGAGCAGCGCCAAATGATATTGTGCATTCAGGCCTGCAGCCAGATTTTCTTCCGACGGAAATAATTCTTTTCCACCGCTTAGAACAAGTGTGAGCATTACGGCTGCCACTCCCAGCAGGAACCCCCCGGAGTAGATGCTCCGCTCCAGATAAATCAAAAAGTTACAGCAAAGCTGACGTCCTCCTACCTTCTTCGGCATAACGACTCCTTTCTGTGCTCTTACGAATACCTCAATCTCCAGTACCTATGTTGCTTTCTATGCACTATTATAGAAGTGAAATGTATCCGCTCTTTATCTGAAATGTATCTAAGTTGTAATTTTGGGGGACGAAAGCTTCTTTTAGTTATTCGCATCACCTCGCAGACCTTTATAAATCTGTAAGGTCTTCGGTGTATATTCTATTATATAGTCACAGGTATCGGAAATCGTCATAGCATATTTATTGCTCTTAGAGGCATCCTCATCCGGTATGCTCATCCTCAAAGGGCACGTCACATAACTTACTTTAGATGCATCTCTCCAGTCTCCATCATTCGGCGCGATCTGCTTTTCCAACGACAGGTTATACCACAGCGATGTGGCCTCAAATTCATATACTATCTGATCATATCCGATATAATGAATTCTCTCCTCAACCCGCAGGCATAAGCACAGCAGAGATCCGTCGTCGGCATCAAATACAGCCTCCACTTTCCCATCGTATCCATAGTCCAAAAGTGTCACTGCAAAGGAGATACTAACGGTTTTGCTAACATATTTCTTCAGATAAGAGTCCGTATATTGGTAAGCTTCTACTCGCCCGTTGGAGAACGTCCAATTTCCATAATACTCCTGCAGGATCATAACATATTGTTCAAACTCCAGAAAAATCTTATAGTACTGGTCAAAGGTCATAACTCCGTTCTTATACATTTCCTCAGATAACACTACCGCCTGATCTGTTTTTAAAAGCGAATCCGAAAGAAAATACTCGCTGGAAAAAAGCTTTACTTCATCCCTTTCCCATTCGCCGGAAGTCAACAGGAGCTTTTGATCCAATGTCATATCCCCGACGTCTACCTCCTGCTGCCCTGCATAATAATCCGCCCCGGCACTTTCTACTTGCCCCAGCAGAGAAGTATCCTGACTTTTCAAAATAACCCCCGGCAAAACCACGCCGGCCGTTACGATACCAACCGTTAGAATTACCAGCAAAATGGCCAGACCTCTTCTACTCCAATTCTTCACTGTCTGCCTCCTTTTCCATTCCTGCTAACCGGGCAAACCGGATCCGCATCGTCGTACCGGCACCTTCCTCGCTCTCAATCTCCAGGCGTGCTCCGTGCCTGTCCAGAATCCGGGCTGCCAGCGAGAGTCCCAGGCCGGCGCCGCCTTCATCTCTGGAGCGGGATTTATCAACCATGTAAAAGGCCTCTGTGATTTTATCCTGATCCTCGTTAGGGATTCCGTATCCAAAATCGGTGATTTCCAGCACCGCCTCCTGACCCTGCTCCAGGCTCCGGTAATAAATCCGGCTTCCTGCCGGAGATGCCTTTCTGGCATTATCAATCATATTGATGCAGACGGTTTTCAACAGCGTACCGTCGCCTCGGATCCAAAGGGGAACGGCCTCAATTACCAAATCCATATCCGCCCGTTCCAGCATGGGTTCCGTACTTTCTTTTACGGCTTCCATCAATTCCGGCAGAAATATCGGTTGCTGGGCAATGTTTTCGTGATTTAACAGAAGCAAGTCAAACAGCTTCATGGACATCGCCTCCAACCGCAGCCCCTCATTAAAAATATAGCGGGCGGCCTTTTGCCGCTCTTCTTCCTCCAGATCCTGTGAGGACAACATCTCTGCATAACCAATTACAGAAGTGAGCGGTGTCTTCAATTCATGGGTGAAATTAGCTACAAATTCGTCCCGTCGCCGGTTTTCTTCCTCCAGAGCCTTCACATGATGCTGTACGGCCACTGCCATCTGGTTAAAATCTCTGGCCAGGTCGCCAATCTCATCCCTGGTCCGGATTCTGGCTCTCACCCGGTAATTTCCATCGGCAATCCTTCCTGTGCTGGCCTTTAGCTTGGCAATCGGCCTGGTCAGCACACCGGCAAACCAATACATCAAAACACCGCAGACTGCCAATACCGCAATCATCATATAGCGGTGATATTGGATCTGCAGCTCCTGCTCTTGGAAAACGGAGCTGATATCTCTCTGGTTTACTACATAGTACTGGCTGTCACCGATCCTCATGCTTCCGGCAGAAGCCAGCAAATACTGCGCTTCATCCTGATAGACCAAATATTGCTTTTGTCCGACCTCCAGGCCGCTTAAAAGCCGGCTCATATCCGCCTGAATCACCCGATTCTCACTGTTTTCCTGAAAAAGCACCGTCTCTCCATTGGAAATCTGAAACCAAGCATTGGTTCCCTGTAAGGCATCCATTATAGCAGAGCCAACCTCCATCCAGTCTTCACTCCTGCCCATAAACGAATTTCTAAGGATACGGTTGACTAAATCCGATTCCACACTGGCCAATATCAGCTGATTTTCACTCATACTACCAGCAATTTCCCGTTCCAGGCTATTCTTATGGTTTCGCTCCATCAGTAAATAGCCGCTTACCGAAAAGGCAGCTGCTACCAGTATCATATTCAAGAATAACACCTTCAGACGGAAACTCATTCTTCCTCCCCAGGGTATACTGCATCAATCCAGACGATAGCCAATGCGGTATACCGTTTTTAGCTGCTCTTCTAAATGCAGTTTTTTGCGAAGCCGCTGTATATGCAAGTCCAATGTCCGGGAATCTCCTTCATAATCCGACTCCCATATAATCTGAAAAATCCGGCTGCGAAACAAGGCGACGCCGCGATTACGCAGGAGCAGGACAAATAGGTCAAATTCCTTAGGCGTCAAAGGAACGGCACCCTCTGCCCCTGTCACCTGTCTGGACTCCACATCAATCACGAGATCCTCATATTCCAGCCGGGCATCCACTTTATGAAAACGCCGCAGCACAACTTCGACCCTCGCCAACAGCTCCGGAATGGCAAAAGGCTTGATCATATAATCCTCCGCACCGGAGAGAAGCCCCTTCACCCGGTCATCTACCGCTGCCTTAGCCGTTAGAAAAATCACCGGAATCCCCATGGGACGTATATACTCCAACAGTTCATATCCATTCACTCGCGGAAGCATGATATCCAAAAGTGCCAGATCATAGGTCCTTTGTTCCAAGAGATCTGCCGCGTCCAGTCCATCGGCTGCTTCAGTACAGTGATAACCGGCCTTTGTTAAATTCATTACCAATAATTCCCGAATCGGCTTCTCATCTTCTACAATCAGCAATTCCAGCATAATCTGTCTCCCCCGCTCTTTTTGCTCTTACAATCATACAATAAGATTGTATCGAATTTGTATCGAAAAAACAACCCTGTACAAAAACTGCACAGGGTTGTCGAAATCAAGGTTATGAATCAGTCTACCAGATCACATAGACACCCGATTACATCTTCAATCGATTCCAGTGCTTCCGCCGGAAGCTGATCGAATCCATCCTTATAGGTGTAACGCTCACTGATAAAACGACGGCGGCGCTTCATCGCATCCTGGAGCTGACGCAGGTATTCCTTGTCTTCCATGTCTGGTACAAAACCTTCCCATTCCATGATCTCCATGCTTTCGAAAGGTCCCCACTGCTTAAAGTCTGCCTTTCCTTCTACAATCGCTTCAATTACACCCAGCGTATCGGCAGGTGTTACCTTTTTACCCAGGAAATCTCCCGTATTGATAATGTAGCAATCAGCCCCTCTTTTATCTACCAGAGTTTTAAACTTCACATAATCATATTTCAACGGATAGGTACGGAAAGGGTTGGCATAGGGTTCATATACCAGCATATTCATATCCACGCCCTTGGCCAGATTCTCCGCACTGCTCCTCTTCGTCGCAAGAGTTGCTCCCATAACAGCAGCCAATGCTCCGCCCCTTACCTTCACAATCGGAGGAAGCGTAGGGTCCTTCATAATCCAGAAGATCGCATTTACCGGCTCCTCAATTTTATCCACACGGTTCGGAGACCACAGTTTCGACTTGATTGCGCGGCCGTTGCCATTCCGGATATCTTCCGTTACTACTACTATATTGCCGTCCTCATCGCTCGTAGCCGCACAGTTCTGGACTGTCAGCAGGTACTTACTGGCTTCACAGTAGATTGGGTAATCCGCCGTTTTATCAAAATACGTCGGCTCCATTGCAATAGAAGAGCCCGTCTCGGCATTAATAATAAAGGCGTCATCATGAAGAATCGTTACATCGTATTTATCGTGGTGCTTATTATGTGTGATGGTCGACTTACCGGAACCGGATAAGCCAAATACACTGGCTACAAACTTCTTGCCATCCGCCAGATTATAACGCTTCAGGCCGCCATGGCAGGATACATAGCCATTCCGGCTGGCAATTGCCCATGCAAGAGTCAATGTTCCTTTCTTCAATTCGCCGAAATAACGCATTCCGGTGATCGCCGCACAATTCTGCTTTGGATCAAAATACGCCATTCCATTGCTGAATCCTTCCGGCCGGAATTCCGGATCGGCAAATATGTAAATATCTCCCTCGTCGTTAATGACATTGGACTGCTTATACATCCGAATGTATTCATCGGACCGGTATTGAAAATTCAGCATCCAAGAATACAGGTTGTTCTCAAAGCCTTCCGGAATCAGCAGGTGAGCCTTTACCATAAATTCCGGATCCAGGCCAATATACACCTCTGCATGATACATCGTACGGAAACGGCTCTGGTAAACTGCACAAAGCAGCTTCTTATCCAGATCCGCCGTATCCACGCCCGGTTCTCCGGCAATTCTTCTGGCAGAAGCCGTACGGCCCGTCACACTTCCGTCATTGAACAAAAGTACCTTTGCATCCCTCGGCAGACCAAAATTATCCCCATGAAAGATGGGCATATCCGTAACGATCGTACCCGGCGAAGACTTTGCCAGATCGTAGGCGACCCGGAGATTCGGGACTCTGACCACGTTATTGCCATAAAATGCTGTCTCAATAATGGATCTCATCTTCCCAAAGTAAGGACTCTTTGCCCCGATTTCAGATCTCGGGAAACATGCTTGTGTCGACATAAGGTATCCTCCTGCTTTCCTTTTCTATCCTAATTTTCCCACTTAAATAAGAAAATGTCAACTGATTCTGTACAAATTAAGCGCCCCTGCAGAAAACAAATATCTGCAAGGGCCGCTGTTTATTTTACACCTAAAAATCTCTTGATTTCTTTCGCCATGTTATTTTTTTCACATACTGTGTCATGAAGCACGGAAGCGGTGCGGATTTCTTCGATCGCATAAGGAATCTGTGTTCCCGACAGCTTGTGAAGCTCATCAATTAGTGCAAAGTCCTCTTCCTCATTATATCGCGGATCGATCGCCGCCATGACACTTCTGGTAAACTTGTAAGGGCTCGCAGTAGATATTACTACCATCTTAGCCGCATCCCCGGTCTCCTGCCGGTACTGCTTTCCAACATGAGCCGCCACTGCCGTATGAGTGTCCATAATATATCCGGTCTTCTCATAGACCTGGCGGATTGCCTCTGCGGTTCCGGCCTCATCCGTATAATTGCCGTAGAAATCCTTCAGCTCGCCGCGCATTTCCTCCGGAAGCGTATAAACACCGGTAGACGCCAGCTCAGCCATAAACTCCGAATTCCGCTCCGCACTCTCACCGGCCACCTTATAGATCAGACGCTCCAGATTGCTGGAGATCAAGATATCCATGGACGGAGAGCTGGTCAAAATGAATTCCCGGTTCCGGTCATATACGCCGGTCTTAAAGAAATCGTAGAGCACCTTATTTTCATTGGAGGCACAGATCAGCTTTGCAATCGGCACACCCATCTGTTTCGCATAGTAAGCCGCCAGGATATTTCCGAAATTGCCGGTAGGGACTACCATATTGATCTTTTCGCCTTCTGTAATCTCCCCTCTTGCCACCAGCTGCGCGTAGGCGTAGGCATAATATGCCACCTGGGGGACCAGCCGGCCAATGTTAATCGAATTAGCAGACGAGAACTGGAAGCCTGCACCTGCCAGCTCCTTCTCCAACTCCCGGTCATTGAAAATGGCTTTCACGCCGTTCTGCGCATCATCAAAGTTTCCCCGGATACCTACCACATGGGTGTTGTTCCCTTTTTGTGTCACCATCTGGCGCTCCTGCACCGGGCTTACCCCATCCTTCGGGTAGAATACAATAATCCGTGTACCTTCCACTCCGGCGAAGCCGGCCAGTGCCGCCTTACCGGTATCCCCGGAGGTCGCAGTCAAAATAACAATCTCATTCTTAACACCATTCTTCTTCGCCGAAACAGTCAGCAGATGCGGCAGAATGGAAAGAGCCATGTCTTTAAATGCAATCGTGGCGCCATGGAACAGCTCCAGATAAAACAAATCCTCTATCTTTTTCAGCGGAGCGATTTCACCGGTATCAAACTTGCTGTCATAGGCGCGGGTAATGCAGTTCTTCAGCTCCTCTTCGGAAAAATCCGTGAAGAACTGCTTCATCACTGCATAGGCCACCTCCTGGTAAGGCATAGAGGCTAACTCCTTCATGCTTACATCCAGAGAAGGAATCCGTACCGGGACATACAGGCCGCCGTCCTTGGCAAGTCCTTCCAGAATCGCCTGGCTGGCTGTCACAGGCGCATGATTGCTTCTTGTGCTCTTATAGTACAACTCACTCATGGTTATTCCCCTTTAAGATGGGGCGCCGCCGTGTAACAATCAAAGTTGTACACGACATCCGCCCCATTTCTGTAATGATTAGTTCTCGATCAATTTATTCTGGTTATTCCAGCTATAAAGCTTCCGAAGCTCCGTGCCAACTGCCTCTGCCTGATGCTCAGCCTGTCTTCTTCTCATAGCACCGAAGTTCGGACAGCCAACCTGGTTCTCTGCTAACCAGTTCTTAGCAAATACGCCTTCCTGAATATCGCTTAATATCTGCTTCATCGCCTTCTTGGTCTCATCGGTGATGATCTTGGGTCCGGTAATGTAATCGCCGTACTCAGCTGTATTGGAAATGGAATATCTCATGCCTGCGAACCCGCTCTCGAAGATCAGGTCTACGATCAGCTTCACCTCATGGATACACTCAAAGTACGCGCTCTCCGGCTCGTAGCCTGCCTCAACCAGCGTCTCAAAGCCAGCCTTCATCAGTGCGCATATACCGCCGCACAGCACCGCCTGCTCACCGAACAGGTCCGTCTCCGTCTCTTCACGGAAGGTAGTCTGCAGAACGCCGGCACGGGCGCCGCCGATAGCCAGCGCATAAGCCAGCGCTTTATCTTTAGCCTTACCGCTGGCATCCTGATGAACCGCGACCAGACAAGGAACGCCTTTGCCTTCCTGATACTGGCCTCTTACGGTGTGCCCCGGTCCCTTAGGGGCGATCATCGTTACATCTACGTCCTTCGGAGCTACGATCTGGCCAAAGTGAATGGCAAAGCCGTGCGCGAACATCAGCATATTGCCTTCTTCCAGATTGGGCTCGATCTCTGTCTTGTACATCTGTGCCTGCTTCTCATCGTTGATCAGGATCATGATGATGTCAGCTTTCTTCGCCGCTTCCGCAACGGTATATACTTCAAATCCCTGGGCTACCGCCTTGTCCCAGGACTTGCTGCCCTTATACAGTCCGATAATAACATTACAACCGGATTCCTTCGCATTCAGCGCGTGTGCATGTCCCTGGCTGCCGTAGCCGATTACGGCAATTGTCTTGCCCTCCAAAAGAGAAAGGTTACAGTCTTCCTGATAATAAATCTTTGCCATTGTGATAATCCTCCCTAACAGTATGTATTCGTATTTTGTTATTGCTATGCTTCAAAGCTGCCGCGGGCGAGACCGGTAATACCTGTCCGCGCCACCTGCATGACTTTAAAATTACCTAACAGACGAAGGAATGCCTCCAGCTTTGTCTGGTTGCCCGTCAGCTCTACAATCACGGACTTCTCCGACACATCTACGATCTTAGCCCGAAAAATATCGGCGATCGCAATTACCTGCTGGCGTTCCTCCTGGTCAATGCCTACCTTTACCAGAACCAGCTCCCGACATACGGATTCGCTCTCCGGCAATTCGGTTATATCCACCACATCTACCAGCTTCGCCACCTGCTTGCGGATCTGTTCCAAAATTTCGTCCTCGCCGCTGCAGACAATCGTCATACGGGAAAAGGCCGGATTCTGGGTAATCCCTACGGTCAGGCTGTCAATGTTATAACCGCGGCGGCTGAATAGTCCTGCCACCCGGCTCAGAACACCGGAAGAATTCTCAACTAAAACCGAAAGTACAATCTTCTTCACTTCATGCCTCCTTCCACATATTCTTTACTAAATTAACGTAACCATTCTAGCACAATCAAAACTGCGTGTCAAACCTTAATTTCAGCCGTTTGGCGGCATATGGTACGATTTGCAGCAATCGGCAGTTTCTGCTTGCAGTAAGCTCCTTCTTCCCTTATAGTATCTCTATAGCCATTGTCCGGAAAGGAGGACTTATGATATTCGGCGACTATCTACGTACGGCACGCGAGGCCAAAGGTATAACACTCCAGGAAGCCGCTGACCGGCTCTCCCTTCATAAGAGTACCCTCCACCGCTACGAAAACAGTGAAATTCATCGGCTTCCGGCCGATAAACTGGAGCAGCTGATAGCCTTTTATGGCACCTCTGCCTCTGCATTGCTGAACCTGCCAATCGGCTGGAGTCAGATACACCAGCAAGGCTTTTACACCCGCATTCTTCAATATTCCTCCTATACCAACCCGCATAAAGAACTTCCTCTCTGGAGTAAGTATGAAGCGCTGGATGCCCGGGCCAAAGGCTTAATCCGGAGTCTGATTGAGGAAGAGTACGCGCACAGTCTGGATCCTCCCTAGCATTCCCGGCGAAGAGGCAGGATTTCCTGCATTTTACCGCAGCTCTTCCATAGAGAAAGACACGTTCTTCAGATCACAATAGTGCCGGCCTTTTATTGCGGTAAACTTTAATACGCAATAATCCGGATCCGTCACACCCTTTCTATAATACATAAGGTCGCCGGTCTGCCAAATTTCCTCTTTGATTTCCGGAGTCTCTAAGACTTCCATGGCGCCCACCAGCATGACGCCTTCATACCGGAAACGTCCCCGGTTATAAAAATAGATGCTGGCTTTGGGATTCTTCAGAAACTGCTGGGTCCGCAGGGAGGAGGTATTCGTTGTAAAATAGAAACAGTCCCCTTCTACCTTCCGCGGCGCAAACATGGCCTTCAGGTTCGGAAAACCGTCTTCATCCACCGATGCGACAAAGGCTGTCTTCTGCTTCTCAATAAATTCATACATATGCGCTCTGGTTTTCATTTTGTGTCCTCCTGAAATGATTGGTTTACATTCTCTTCGTGTAATAATGTCTCCAGTATTCTTGCCAGATAACTCTCGAACAAGCTTTGTTCTTCTGCTGTGAATCCCTTATAAAACAGCTGATTCATCTGTTGTGACACGGCTTCGTATTTCCCCTGAATGGATTTTGCAAAATCCGTAAGAGCGACAATTACCTGCCGCCGGTTTTCCGGATTACCGTTCCTTTGCAGAATCCCTTTGTTTACCATGCCACTCACCACAATCGAAACGGTGTTTTTCGCAAGGGACGTCATCTGGCTGATTTCACTGATTGACAAATAATCCTGCTTCCACAGCACAAATAAGATCCGCCCCTGAGCGCCGCTGATCTTGATTCCATTCTCCTGCAGCAGCTTTTCAAGGATCCGATCCTGCAGCTGTTTGATTTGTGTGATGTAAAAGCCGCCCTTTGTTTCCATGCAAGCACCTCCGTTCTAATTGGAACGTTTCTAAGTAGAACAATTTTAGCATAGCATAAAACCGGGCAAAAAGCAATCCCTGACAGTACGGGTAATTGAGTCAAGACACAAAGAACCGGAGTCGCCCATGAAAAGCTTGTAGACAGCCCCGGTTCTTTACGATATACCAATATCATAGAAAGCAGTCATCCATTTCCTGCCATAACCCCTAATACGATTACCACTACTACCAGGGCTATCAGACAGAAGATAATCACATCCATTGTACGAACGGACACGTGAATCTTGTCATAAAGCCGTTCTTTGGCATTTTTATAGACAATTTCCTCTTTGGCCTTGAGAGCTTCCTCCTTCTCCTTCAGCTCCGCTTCCTTTCGCGCCAATTCCTGTTCTCTCCAGGTAAATTCCGATGCATTCTCCCGATCATAGTTATTTTCTGTGATTTTTTCCACCTGGCCCACCTCTTTTACTTATTTCTTAGCAATGTACTTACGGATATCCAAAGCTACCGCGATGATAATTACAAGTCCCTGTACCACGTATGTATAGTCGGAAGGTACACTCAGGAACTGCAGGGCGGTCTTTAACAGCTCAAATACCAGAACACCTACCAGAATCCCGGAAATTCGTCCGATCCCGCCGTTGGTAGAAACACCGCCGATGGTACAGGCGGCAATGGCCTCCAGCTCATAGCCCTGACCGGAGTTTACCGTCGCTCCGCCGGATTTTGCTGCTAGTAAGAAGCCTGCGATTGCATACAAGGCAGCTGCCAAAACATAGATTAAAATCTTTGTCCTATTGACATTGACACCGGATACTTCTGCCGCTACTTCGTTGCCGCCAATCGCATACATATACTTACCATGACGGGTTTTGTTGTATAGGAACCACATAACGGCACCAATGCCCAGGGCAATGATCACCAGAATCGGAAGCCAGCCGCCCAGAATCTTATCTTTCGCAATAGACGTATAATCCGAACGGAATCCGCCCAGCGGCGCTGCTCCTGTATACACCAGACACAGACCATAGACCAGCTGCTGCATACCGAGCGTCGCGATAAAGGGAGGAACCTTCAAGTAAGAAATGACGCAGCCGTTAATCAAGCCGAACACTGCACAGACCGCAATCGAGATTAATAATGCCACCAAAATCGGTACCGAGCCCATGTCCGGATAAAACTTACTGGCAGCTCCTACATTTTGGAGCAGAATCCCAGACACACAGGCCGACAGACCGACGATCCGGCCGGCCGACAGATCGGTTCCCTTGGTAATCAGGCAGCCGCTGACACCAAAGGCGATAATGACACGTACGGCAACGTTCGATGCAATGTTGGTAATATTGGACTGTGCCAGGAAATTATCCTGTGTAAATCCTACGAAAATAACCAATATGACCAATAAGACAATAATCATATTATTCAGCAAAAGATTCGCCACATTTTTTCCGCTTAATTTGGATTGTGTCATCTGTTCATCCTCCCACACTAAACTGAGTCGCAAGGCTCATGATATTCTCCTGCGTTGCCTGCCCGCCGGACACCTCTCCCGTTACATGTCCGTTACACATCACCACAATACGATCCGACATACCGATCAATTCAGACATTTCCGACGAAATCATGATAATACTTTTCCCTTGTTCCGCCAGCTCTGCCATAATGGTATAGATCTCATATTTGGCGCCCACGTCAATTCCCCGGGTGGGTTCATCCAGAATCAATACCTCCGGATCATTGGCCAGCCACCGGGAAATAATTACCTTCTGCTGATTACCGCCCGACAAAGACTGAATCAGAGTCTTATTACTGGGTGTTTTAATGCTCAATTTTTTGACATTTTCATTGACAAGCTCATTTACCTTGCGGTCATTAATCACAAAACCAAAGTCCAGATATTTGTTTAATGAGGAAATGGCCACATTATCCGCAATGGACAGTACTCCAAAAATTCCGCTGCCCCGGCGGTCCTCGGTTAAAAGTGCAATGCCATGATCAATCGCATCTTTGGGCCGGCGGATCTTCATCTTCCTGCCTTTATACACAACCTCACCACTGACAATGTGTCTGGTACCGAACAGGGCCTCCATCAGTTCCGTCCGCTGAGCGCCAACCAGGCCGCCTATTCCAAGAATTTCTCCTTTGCGCAGCTCAAAGCCGCAATTCTGAAACGACTTGGCATGAATGCTGGAGAATCCGCTGACCTTCAGTACTACCTCGCCTGGTATATTGTGCCGTTCCGGATAGATGTTCGTTAATTCACGGCCTACCATTTTGGTAATAATCATATCCGTCGTAAGTTCTCTGGCTTGCCAGGTTCCGATGTACTGACCATCCCGCATAATGGTTACTTCATCGGAAATCCGGAGAATTTCATCCATTTTATGAGAGATATATATAATCGAGACGCCTCTTTCACGCAAATCATCGATGATGCGGAATAAGGCCTCAACTTCATTCGCAGTTAATGAGGATGTGGGCTCATCCATAATTACAACCTTGGCATTCATCGATACCGCTTTGGCGATCTCAACGGACTGCATCTGGGATACCGAAAGTGATCCCAGCTTTGCTTTTGGATTGTATTCCATCCGGACTTCCTTTAACAGCCGTTCCGCTTCCTCATACATGGTTTTATGGTCTATTACAGGAAAGAATCCCAGGACCCTTTTCATCGGATAACGCCCACAAAATATATTTTCACCGATGCTTCGCTCCGGTATGGGCTGCAATTCCTGATGGACCATGGCGATACCCTTGTGTAGCGCATCGTCTGCATTAAGAATCTGAACCTTCTCTCCTTCTAAATACACTTCGCCTTCATCCATCTTGTAAATGCCAAATAGACATTTCATCAAGGTGGACTTTCCTGCGCCGTTTTCTCCCATCAGAGAATGAACTGTCCCGGGGCGTACCCGCAGGCTTACATTATCCAGCGCTTTAACACCAGGAAAGCTTTTGCTGATCCCCGTCATTTCCAGTCTGTAATCAGCCATCCTAGAACCTCCCATTTTTTTCTAAGAATCGGGTGTACACGAAATGTACACCCGATTCAATTGCAGTTTTTAATGCGCAATTTGATTATTCGGTAACTTTTATGTAGTCAAGCGTGTACTTTACATCCACCTTTTCACCGGCCGCCATCTTAATGGCAACATCGGCTGCTGTATGAGATTGACTAATATGATCATTCAATACCGTACCGGTCATTCTGCCTTCCTGAATCGCTGCCGTAGCTTCGTCCAGTGCATCCACACCTACCAGATAGATGTCTTCGTTCATCTTTCTTCCGGCGGCTTCAATTGCCTCAATTGCGCCCAGAGCCATCGCGTCGTTGTTCGCAAAGACCACTTCGACCTGATCACCGAACTGAGACAGGGCTGTTGCCGTCAATTCCTGACCCTTGCCCTGATCCCAGTCACCGCGCTGTGCAAATAACTCATCAACGGTAATGCCGGCATCGGTCAGGGCCTTAACGGAATACTCGGTTCTGTACTGGGCATCTACGTTCTCAGGATCGCCGATCAGCATAATATAGGAAACCTTGCCGTCGCCGTTGATGTCACCCTTGTTCGGTGTATCCAGAATAATCTCGCCCTGGAAGGTACCGGACTGTCTGGCATCTGCGCCCACATATGTAGCAGCAATCCCTTCCGTGGTCCATCTTTCCAGTTCGGATTCATCGGGCTCACGATTGATAAATACGGCCGGTACGCCGGCATCCGCACAAATCTGTGCAACCGTTTCCGTAGAGGAGGCCTGCACCAGGTTCAGAATCAGTACATCCACGCCCTGAGAAATAAAGTTCTCGATCTGATTGGTCTGCTCCGCCTGATCATTCTTACCATCTACTACTACTACTTCCGCATTATACGTTTCTTCCAGATAAGTCTGCAGTTCCTGACGATACAGTGTCATAAAGTTATCATCAAACTTATAAATGCAAACTCCAATCTTCAATTTCTCACCTGCTGCTGTGGTTTCCGCTTCCGATACGGTTTCAGCAATGGTGGACTCAGCTGCGGTCGTCTCGGCCGCGGTGGTTGCTGGTGTGGTTTCATTGGAGCTGCTGCCGCATGCTGCCAAAGAAAGCATCATGGCACCTGCCAGAAATGTGGCCCAAAATTTTTTCATAGTAACCTCCTTGTTCATGAATTGTTATTCGTTACACCTTCATGGTATAAAATTGGCAGAAAAAAATCCATAAGATTTTCTTCTGCCATTCATTGAATTTTTACGATTTTTTCACAATCCGTTTTTATTTGCCAATTAGATTACTATCTTCTACGGCTCTGAATCCTCCCGCATACAATAGGTCAGTGGGATCCGAACCGATTTATCCGGAAGAATATCGGCGACGGCATAGACATCCTCTCCCTTCGCCAAAGCCTTTGCCATGTTAAAAATCGTTTCGGCATGAGCGGCCTCATTCGCAACCGCTGTCCCCAGCATCTTGCCGTCCGCGACAGCCTGCAGTCCTGCCGGCGTCCCGTCGATTCCGACAATGTTATTAAAATCCAGGCTCATATGTTCAATGGCATCAATCGCTCCTAAGGCCATATCATCGTTATTACAGATGATCAGTTCAATCTGGCCGCCATACTGCTTAAACCATTGCTCCGTCAAAGCCGCCGCCTGGCTGCGCACCCAATTGGCAACGCCGGAGTCCAGCTTCTCCACCTGGATCCCTGCGTCCCGCAGGGTCTGTACCGCAACCTCGGTTCGGATCATGGAATCCTGGTGGCGGTTCTCCCCTTCCAGCATTATGTATTGCAGGATTCCATCGCCATTCAGATCCAGCCGCTCCGGATAGGCCTGATAATAGTCTGCGACAATCTGCCCTTCGATCTCCGCCCCTTCTTTGGCATCGGCCCCGACGTAATAAATCTTGTCCCAGCGCTGCAGATCCTCACTGACCGGTTCGCGATTAAAAAACACAATCGGGATCCCCGCTGACGTCGCCTTATCAATCACCACGGCGGCTTCCGTACGATCAACCAGATTGACACACAAGACATCATAGCCCAGAGAAATGTATTTATCAATCTGCTCATTTTGCAGCGACTGACTTTCTTCGGCAGCAGAGAATTCCATGCGGATCTGCTCGCCGCTTTCTAATTCATACTCCTTGACAACGCTTTCCAGATTGCTGCGGATGGCGCTGATAAACGTGTCCTCCTGCTTATACAACAGCACACCGATTTTCAGTACTTGATCCTTTTCGCCGGAAGGCTCTTGCCGCCACAGAAACAGCACTGCCAGCATCACCGCTGCCACTGCCATCAGGCCGGCCAGTTCCAAATATGTTTTCCGATGTTTCTCTTTTTCGCTCATCGTATCTGCCCTCCTTGCGCCCACAGCCGGTCAAACCGGTAGGTCGTACGGGTATATTGCTATGAAATCGGAAATAACAGTTTCTGATACTCCTTTTCATAAATCTGTTCTTTGGTAATATAAAAGAAATCAAGAGATACCTCTGCCTGCTCCTTGTGATCAATGGCATACACGGCCTGCTTTAAACTCAGATAGCCCTCATCATAACGGTTGATGACCATCAGTCCACTGAGAATGCCGCTTTCCATATGGTTTAAAGCATAGTAAGTGTAACCAAAACCATACAAAGCCGGACTCTCCGCAGTTCCATCCGGATACATCTCACAAAACCGGATCACCATGTCTTCCTCTATGGCTACCAATGCCGTTCCCGGCTTATGGACAGCTTCTTCCAAAGCTTCTGTCTGACGGACACAGACCATTCCGCTTTCTTCACAGTATTGTTCTATCGCCTGCGCCCTGGCTTCAAGTGCCTGGGTCCGGTCCGCATCGCCGCAGATGATAATCCGCTCCATCCCATCGGCTTGCAGCTGTTCTCCCATGGCTCTGCCCATGGCTCCATTGTCAGCCCCTACATAACTAACCACCTTGTCGAAATTCAGTGCCGATTGCACCGTAATCAAAGGAATATCCACCTTTGCCTCCATCAGCATGGTTTCCAGCTCTTCTCCGGCCGCCGATGCTAGAATCACCGCCTCCACACCATTTTCAATTTCGCGTAATAAGAGCTCCATTTGCTGGGAAGCATCATTTTCATCATACAAGGTAACAAACCGCACATCGACGTTATAATCGGAGGCCGCCTGCTCCATTCCTTTTTTATAAATCTTCCAAAAATCATCATTGGTATGGTTGACAATTACCGAAACATTTCGGACCACGTCCTCTTCCTCACGAAAATACCCAAAACTAGAAGCAGCTACCAGAATTGCCAATATGAGAGCAAGGCCGCCGATTACTAAACGTTCTATTTTTCCCATCGCGCATCCCCCTCTTCATAGACAACCGCTTCCAAATGAATCGTGATGGTGGTGCCTTCATCCGGTTCACTTTCGATCTCTAATCCATATTGGGATCCAAAATACAGCTTAATGCGCTCATTGACATTGGCTACACCAATTCCCGATCCTCTGGACCGGCTCGACCCCAGTATTCCCTTTCGCAGTTTCTCAACCCGGTCCGGCGTCATCCCCAAGCCGTTATCCTGTACGGAAAGATACAGATCGCTGCCTTCTACCCAGGCCCTGATCCGGATCAATCCGTCGCCATCCATAAATTCCATTCCATGATAAATGGCGTTCTCCACCAGAGGCTGTACTACCAGCTTAATGGTCGCCATCGACAGCGCCTCTTCCTCCGCCTCGATTTCATAAGTGAACTTATTTTTATAACGCATCTTTTGAATGGTAAGATAATTACGGATATGTTCCAATTCATCCTGCACCGGAATCATGACCTTGCCTTTGCTCAGGCTGATACGGAACAACCGGGCCAAGGCCGTAACGGCACTAACCGCATCGGGATAATTTTCATTCTCAATCATCCACACGATGATGTCCAGCGTATTATATAGAAAATGAGGATTGATTTGTGCCTGCAGCGCATTCAGTTCGCTCTTCCGCTTGGACTCGTGCTCGGCTACCGCCTCATCCATCAACTGCCGCATTCGGTCTACCATACGCTGCACCGACCAGCCCAAATGCCGGATCTCATATGAGCCGCCCACATAAATCTCAGTGTCAATACCCAGCTCTTCCAGCTTTCTGACTGAGCGTTCCAGCCGTTGAATCGGATCTGTCAGCGTAGAAGAAATGTAGGAATTCATAATCACCAGGCCCAGTAGAAAAAGCAGGCAGGCCCCTACTATGAAGACACGGTTCTCGGTACTGTTAAAGGATAATCCCCGCTGCGGCGTTACGCCCACCAGCTTCCATCCCGTATATCCCACTGTTTTTACGGTGAGAATGCGCTCTTCCCCCTCAAAGGACAGCTTATGATTTCCATCCCCCAGGGACGCCGCCTGCCTATTATCCTCTGAACGTTGCCCTGAAGCAATCAGCTGCTGCTTGGGATGGTAAATCAAATCCCCCTCACTGTTAATCAAATAAATATAGCCATCATTGCCGAGCGTTGCCTTGTTTAGGATTTGCTCCAGCCCACTGTATTTCAGGTCAATTAGCAGCACCCCTTGAGAAGTGGACTTACCTTGGGTTATCTCCACCGCACAGCTTAAGGAAACCACCCAGCGGTACAGATCATCGGCATTGGAGAAAGCCGTCTGTACCGAAGGACTGGAGAAATGCAGGTCCTCTGATTTGTCCAAGGTCTTTTGAAACCACTCTTCGTGAACCGGGTCAGCGTTTTTTTTCAGAACCGCCGGCGGCGCCGTTGCCAGCAGCCCTCCTTCCGCAGAGAACAGCGCAATATTTTCAATACTAGATTGACTGGCATTGTAGAGAAGCGACATTCGTTCGGTAATGTCCTCTTCCTCCAGATCTGCATTTTTAATGACCGAATAATATAGGGAATCCGACAGGCGCATCTTATCTCTCAAATAGGACTCCAGCGTCTGATTTACCTGGGAGATGACAATCTGATTTTCCTTTAGAATGGTGTCTTCCAGCTGGCCTGAAAAGCGTAGATACAAAGCCACGCCGGTTAACGTAATAGCCAGTGCCGCACTAAGGGTAAAGGCCAGGAAAACCGTGTAGCGAATGCTTCTCTTGCTATAGCTTTGCTTGGTCCGGCGGATGATCCGCCGGAAAAGGGACTCTTGCATACTGCCTCCTAACGGGATAACGCTGCTGCATGGCTGCGGTAATGGGATGGCGACATGCCAAACCGTTTCTTAAAGACATAGCTGAAATAATTGGCTTCCAGATAACCCACCTTCTCCGCAATCATATACGTCTTGTCATCCGTAGTTTTTAATAGCTCGACCGCATGCCTCATCCGCACCTCCGTGAGATAATTGACATAACTGACACCGGTTTCCTGTTTAAAAAGGGTAGAAAGATACGAAGGACTGATGTGCAGCTTCTGACAAAGCACCTCCAGCGAGAACTCCGGATTCGCATATTGTTCTTCAATAATCTGCTTGGCCATCATCACCAGGTTCTGGGTCGTGGTCAGGCGTTTTTTATTAATCCCTTCCCGTATCTTCGCGCACACAGAGAATAGCCAGTCCGAAAACTGCGCTTCTTCGTAAAACACCGACAAAATCTGCAGATAATCACCGGCATCATCAAAAACTTCATCGGCTGACAGCCCAAACTTGCCGATTATCTGCAGCAGTGTATTGACAATCCCAATCGCGTACATCTGGTAATGAGCAAAATGACTCTCTCCGGCTATCGCTTTCCGCGCCAGCGCCTCTGCTGCTGCTGCCATCTCCTCCGGTGTTCCAAAGGTAACGATGTTGACCAGCTGTTTTCCAGACTCTTCTGGGAAACACTCAGGCACCGGAACCGTATCGGAAACGTCACCGGCATAAATCGCCCGCTCGCTGCCCATCACCCGGCGGTAATCCAAAGCCGCCGTCCCTTCATTGTAGGAAGCCGGCAGCTTCCGAAAGACGGAATACGGCCTTCCAATCCCTACCGTCAGCGTAATATTCAGCACCCGCCGGCAGGTACGGCAGGCATCGTCCATGGCATTCATGACCATCCGGACCTGGTCTGGATCTGTTAAGGTCAGGATCACAACAGGCTGGGTGCGGTAAATCAAGGTGGCATACGCCCCCAGCCCTTCCAGCCGTTCTTCCATAATCTGGCTGACCGATATGCAGAGCATTTCCCATTCCCTGGCGCCGTGATACTCCTCGGATTCGATCTTCGCCACCGCCGCCAGACGCCATTCCCCGCCATCCGCCAGGGATACGCCCAGATCCTGTAAGTATGCCGTAATCTCTTCATCACTGTCGGGCACCTTGCCCCTCAGTAAATCCGTCAAATACCGCAGCCGAATCACCGGAATGGACTTATCATAATGAGTCTTCAATAATTCAAAATTACGTTTTTGTTCGATTTCTTCATCTAATATGTGCTTGATCCTCTCCAGTACGGCGGATAATTCCGCCGCATTGACGGGCTTTAACACATATTCAATCACATTCAGCTTAATTGCCTCTTGGGCGTATTCAAATTCATCAAAGCCGGAAAAGATGACCAGCTTAATACCAGGATACCGTTCACGCAGCTTAGCGCCCAATTCCAGACCACCCATAAACGGCATCTTCAAATCCGTTATGACCACGTCCAGCTCCAGGGATTCTGCTTTCTCCAGCGCATCCAAACCATTTTCCGCATCCGCCGCCACGGCAAAGCCCAGGCGCTCCCAATCCAGCTTCTTTACGATGGCTTCTCTGACTTCCGCTTCATCATCGACAATCATGATCTTATAAAGACTCATCCGGCACCTCTTATCTGCTCTCAGCGATTATATCCGCTTCGGCCCATCACCAATTTCAACCACATAAAACTCACCAGGATATCCTACCGCTTCCTCGTACATACGGCCCACCTGTTCGATAAACCCAAGCACTGCCGCCGTCTCCACCAGATTCACCGTACAGCCGCCAAAGCCGGCGCCGGTCATCCGCGCGCCCAAGACACCCGGCTGCTTCCAGGCCGCCTCCACCATGGCATCCAGCTCCGGTCCGGTCACCTCAAAATCGTCCCGAAGAGAAATATGAGATGCATTCAGAAGTCGGCCAAAGGTGGCGATGTCCTGTTCTTGAAGCGCTTTCACGGCCTGTAAGGTCCGCTGGTTCTCATAGACCGCATGCCGGGCCCTTCGGCGGCAGTTTTCTTCATGGATCACATGAGCCGCTTCCTCAAAAGCTACCTCGGTTAAGTCGCCCAGTGTCCGGATCCGGCACACCTGCCGCAGATCCTGCAGGGCTTGTTCGCATTCCCTGCGGCGTTCATTATATTTAGAATCATGGAGGCCCCGCTTCTTTTTTGTGTTGCCGATCACAATGCTGACACCATCTAACTGTACCGGCACATGGCGGTAAGCCAGGGTCTCTGTATCCAGAAACACGGCATGCCCCTGTTTCCCATTGGCAATCGCAAACTGATCCATAATGCCGCAGTTCACACCCACGAAACGGTTCTCCGCATACTGGCTGATCAGGGCCGCCTCCACCATCTCCACCGGCAGCCCGAACAGCTCAATCAGTACCTTGCTGACCAACACCTCCAAAGAGGCCGAAGAAGAAAGCCCGGACTGGTTGGGGATGTTGCCAAAGCAGAGAAAATCAAAGCCGGCCGGAATCGCATATCCCTTCTCCAGAAATGCCCAAACAACGCCTTTGGCATAATTCGACCAGCCGTCAATATCCCGGTAAATCAGCTCATCTAAGGAAGTTTCATAAATGCCATCTTCCGCAAAATTCAAAGAAAAAAGGCGAATTCTCCGGTCGCCACGCCGTCTGGCCACCGCATAGGTGCCGATGGTCAGCGCACAGGGGAAAACGTGGCCGCCATTAAAATCCGTATATTCGCCAATGAGATTCACCCGGCCTGGCGCAAAAAAACCTGCGGCAGTCTCACCCGGCCCCATTCTTCGTTCCAATTCCTGCTGTAATTTCGCAATCATTCCTTCGCCCCCTTTTCCGGCAAATGGTTCACATATTCAATAAATTTCAAGAACTGCTGCCGTCCTGGAGGCGTCCGCTTGAATACCCCTGACTGCTCCAGAATCTGCACATATTTCAGTCCCATTTCGTCTTGCAGGATCCGATCTACTGTCATTTCATTGATTATAGCATACTTTTCCCGGATCTGCCCAGTCCAGTCCGCATGTTTTGCCGTTTTTTCATCGTCCCGAATATCGGTCCCGGTCAGCAGAGCTTGCTTTACCAGCTCCATTTCCGACCGCAGGCGCGACGGCAGAATCGCTAACCCCAGCACCTCAATCAGGCCAATATTCTCCTTCTTAAGATGATGGTGTTCCGGATGAGGATGGTACACGCCATCCGGATAGGCCTCCGTGACAATGTTGTTGCGCAGCACCAGATCCAGCTCGAACGCATCGCCCTGCCTGCGCGCAATGGGGGTAATGCTATTATGAGGCACACCGTCCGTGTGTGCCAGTATAAAAGCGTCTTCATCCGTATAATTCCGCCAGGCACCCAGGATCCGATCCGCCAGGGAGGTGATGCGTTCCGGATCCGGACCAGACAGGCGGATCACCGACATGGGCCACTTCACAATCCCCGCCTGGATATCCGGGTATTCTGTAAAGCGCACCGCTGTTTCCACCTGGGCCCGTTCCATGGCAAAGATGTAACGTCCGCCCTGAAAATGGTCATGAGACAGAATGGAACCTCCCACAATGGGCAGATCGGCGTTGGCCCCCACGAAATAATGAGGAAACTGGGTAATAAAATCCAGAAGCTTTCGAAAGGCAGTCCGGTCAATTTTCATTGGTGTATGGCTGCCGCTTAAGATAATGCAATGTTCCTTGTAATACACATAAGGAGAATACTGTAAAAACCATTTGGAGCTGTCAATCGTAATGGGAATCAGTCGGTGATTTTCCCGGGCCGCCTGATGGAGACTACCGGCATAGCCTTCATTCTCCCTGCACAGCTGGCACTTGGGATAAGCCGACTGTACCCTGGTCAGAGCGGCGGCAATATCCTTCGGATCCTTCTCAGGCTTTGATAAGTTAATGGTGATCTCCAAGCTCCCATATTCGGTCTCTGTAATCCATTTTAGATCCTTCGCCACACGATAACGCCGGATATAATTTGAGTCACCACTGAGCTTGTAATAATAGTCCGTCGCCTGCTCAGGCGACTGCTGATAAAGCTCCCAAAACCGCCGGACGACTTCTGCCGGGCGGGGCACCAGGCAATTCATCAGACGGGTATCCCATAAATCCCGGCCGGCCACACTGTCCGATACCAGCAGCCCTTGTTCCGCTCCGTAATCCAACAGTACCCGAAGAAGCTCCTCCAGATCGGTAATCTCCGGTTCTTCCTCAATATAATCTGCCAGATGCAGCACATATAATATCTGATTCCTCACATAAACCACGTCCTCTGAACAAATCAGCCCTGTTTCCTGTCCATACCAAACTAAGCCGGCTACCGCCCCATAGACACTCATAGAATCTCCCTTCCGACAACGAAAGCCATTCTTCCTCCCGGCGTCTTTTCTTTCATTATCGTTTCAATTCATGGGTTTGACAATGCTATAATGTTTTGATTCTATGTAATTTTGTTGCATCATATGGGAAATCATGTTATCCTGACAAGAAAAAGACTTCCTCGCATGTGAGAAAGGAATAGAAATGGCGACCACCTTTAAAAACTCTTATAAAGTACAAGATAAGCGACTGGTCTCTTTGAGTGTTTATAACGTAGGCTTTCAGAAATGTGAATCGCTTTACCAGTGGGGCCCCGGTGTCCGCGATCATTTTTTAATTCATTATGTTGTATCCGGAAAAGGCTATTACCGATTAGGACGTGATCTGTTTTCTCTGCAGGCAGGCGATATATTTCTTGTTTACCCAGATACAGAAATCACCTATTTTGCCGACGGAACCAACCCTTGGGAATACTACTGGGTAGGATTCTCCGGCAGTGATGCCGAAGTACTGATCTCCTGTACCGATTTTCATAGGAAGTCCCCGGTGATCTATCAAAGTGGCTGGGGAAAAGAAATCCAAAAGCATATTTACCGTATCTATCAGTCACGGGGCAGCCAATTCGCCAATGCCGTACAAATGGCCGGTGAACTCTATCTGACCCTGGCCGTGATGATTCGAGCCTCCTCCCGTTCGGAGCAACACAGTCCCAACATTTCCTTGTATCTGCAGAAAAGCCTCCTCTTTATTGCGGCCAATTATGCATCCCCGATTACGGTGAAGGACATTGCGGCCTATGCCGGCATCAGCCGCAGTCACTTGTACCGCGAGTTCCAAGCTCACCTGGCCCAGTCTCCTAAGGAATACCTGACGGAGTTCCGGATCCGCCGGGCGAAACAGCTGCTGCGAGATTCCGAGCTCTCGCTAACAGCCATCGCCAACTCTATAGGATATGACAACAGCCTGTATTTCAGCAAGGCCTTTCATAAAGTGACCGGCAGCAGCCCTTCGGAATACAAGCGGCTCCTACCATCTGATTAAGAAAACTATTTCACTTCAATATTTACCATCACAATCTCCGCATGGGCCTCTGTCCGAACCGGAATCCCCCAGGTTCCAAGGCCTGCGGTGGTAATCACCTGCAGCTCTCCCTCCGTCCGGTAACCGTACTCTACGGGCTTCCCGGTTGCAATATAGGAGAGCAGGCGTCCCGGCACAATCTGTCCTGCATGGGTATGCCCGGACAGCTGCAGATCCGCCGCCGTCTCCGACGCCAATGCAATATCGACTGCCCTCGGCTGATGATCCAGCAGGATAACCGGATAAGAAGAATCCACCCCTGCCAGCAGATCGGCGGTCGGCTCCCGCACTGCCTGGGAAGCATCCTTCCGGCCTGCAATCACATATCCCTCTGCCTGAACCACTTCATCTTCCAGCACGGTTACGCCTACCGCTTCTAAACGTTCCCGTATCTCCCGCCGGCTTATGTCACCGGAACGCTCCATGTAGCTCTCATGGTTACCAAAGGTATAATAGACCGGCTGGTTTGATGCCATTTCTCCGAACAGCTCCACTGCTGCCGCAATTTCTTCCTCCGTCGTACGCTCATCGAAAATATCCCCCACCAGGCAGAAAAGGTCCGGTTCCTGCGCCTCTGCCAGCTCCTTCATCTCCTGAAGTCCCTGCAGTGATACGGCCGTTCCCAGATGAATGTCCGATACCAGCGCGACCCGCAGAAATCCCCCGGATGCAGCGGGAGCCGTCACCGACATCTCATACTCCTGCAGCACCACATAGGAGGCATTCCAGTACCCATAGATCGTAAAGACTGCCGCAAATAAAAACACTGCCCGGTTCCAGGGAAGCTTCGGCACCTTTGGGAAAAAGCGCAGAATAAACCGCAGCAAATCAGCTGCCAGATACCCCAGAAATATATTCAGAAGTAAAACCGAGTGAACGCCCATCAACCCAAGAGAGAGGGCAAACAGCAGAAAAGATGCCAGAAAGGAAAGCGGCCAGCGCCCCCTTCCGGCGAACCTTGTCCTCTGCCATAGGGGGGATTTTGCAAAATGCCACCCTATGTATAGAACGCCAAATACCAAAACAAACGCAAAAGCGGATATGATAACTGCCATAAATTCCTCCTGAAGCTTCGCTCCCATTAGGAGCCTTGGGCTATTATAGCATATCCGCCTCTCTCTGTCATCTATTCTATTTCCAAACCTGAATGCCGCCGGCAATCCAGGCCGGGTTAAATATCCAATGCCGCATGATATCCTTGATATACGGCATTCGTGATCGTGGAAGCACGTACGCAGTCACCAATCTGTGCCACATAGTGCGCTGTATCCAGCAGTTCTTCTACCACATTTCTTCTGGCCCTCTGTCCCACTGCACAGATTGTGCTGCCACCAGGGACCAGTACTTCCCGGTCCTCTGCATCCAGGCACAATACGCCCTCTCCGGTCACCTTTGTACCCCGCAGGCCGGTATGTACTTCTACACACTCCTGAATCTTCTCCAACAGCAGAGGACGATGCCGTACATTAGCATCTACCGCCAGCGTATCCCGCATTTCCACCAGATGCACCTTCTTCCCTTCTTCTGCCAGATGAATGGCCGCTTCACAGCCGGCCAGACCGCCGCCCAGCACAACCACCTCATCTCCGACCTTGTCTTTCTCCAGGTAATAGTTATTTACCACCACCACATTATCCTCCTGAATGCCATCGATGGGAGGAACAATCGGCTCAGATCCTACCGCAATAATCAGCGCGTCCGGTGCCTCCTTCTCTGCATACTCCTTTGTTACCGGTGTATTCAGGCGGATTTCCACCCCTTCTTCTCTGGCGATCCGCTCTAGTGTCAGGCTCAGCTCATACATCGCGTACTTAAAGGGAATTGCCTGCTCGCTTTTTAAAATACCACCCAGCCTGTCCTCCTTCTCACAGAGAATCACCTGATGTCCCCGTCTGGCTGCTGTAATTGCCGCCTCCAGACCGCCGGGGCCGCCGCCGGCTACCAGAACCTTCTTAGACTTCGGTGCCCGTTCCACCTCATTGCCCTCCAGTTCCCGGCCAATCAGCGGATTTACCGTACAGCGTCTGGTGGCGGTAACGGCCCGCTCTGCCATACAGGTAAAGCAGCGGAGACATTTCACGATCTTGTCATCCTGATTGCTCATAACCTTCCGGGGCAGTTCATGGTCTGCCAGTAAAGCTCTGGCCATCTCTACAATATCTGCCTGTCCGGAAGCAATAATCTCTTCCATCTGTGCCGGGTCATTCAGACCGCCCAGGGTCGCTACCGGCTTGGATACATGCTTCTTAATTTCTGCTGCCAGATATACATTACAGCCATGAGGCAGGAACATAGAAGGATGGGTAACGCCGAAGCCCCTCTGGTAAGTACCTGCGGAAATATGGAGCAGATCCACCGAATCCTCCAGCAGCTTAGCGATTTCAACGCCCTCTTCCAAGGTGTAACCACCTTCAAACAACTCCGACCCACTCATGCGAAACTCAATCGGGAAGCCTGGTCCAACAGCTGCCCGCACACTGGCCAGGACTTCTCTGGCAAAACACACCCGGTTCTCCAGACTTCCTCCATATTCATCTTCGCGGTGGTTAAAGTAGGAGGAGAGAAACTGGTTAATCAGCCATCCGTGGCCGCCGTGCACCATAACCATTTCAAAGCCTGCGCGCTTAGCAAGTCCTGCACAATCGCCATAAGCCCTCACAATATCGTCGATCTGCTCCTTCGTCAAAGCTTTGACCTCAAGACCATCCGGACGAACGCCGGCACTAGGACCATACTGTGCCAGCCCCTGCTTCTTACCTTTATCCGTCAGATAGGTTCCGGCATATTGACCGGAATGGGACAGCTCTACACTGGCAATCGCACCATGACGGCGGATTGCATCGGCAGTATAGGTAAAGCCGGACAGAGAACCCGGTGTGGACAGATCCAGATGATAGGCATGAGACCCGTCTGTCTCCGGATGTACCATACATTCACTGACGGTAACGGCAGCCGCGCCGCCCTTGGCACGCAGCTCGTAAAAGGCGGTGGAACCCCGTCCAATGCAGCAGTCTGCGGTGATATCCGTACCGCCCATGGGGGCGGAGAACATCCGGTTCCGGAAGGTAACATTTCCAATTTTAATCGGTTGGCTAAGATGAGGGTACTTCCTTATCATGGTTAATTCTCCTTCAATTCTATTTTATAATATCTTTATTTCGAAATCTTTTCAGAAAAAACATAGCAAAAAAAAGGGGCTGCGGATATCATCAAATCCGTAGCACCTTGTAACACTTTTTGTATGCCTATAATTCTTTTTTGAACTGACAGAACGCGCGGATATTCCGGTAACCGCTGCAATCCTCATGAAAAATCTGGTAGATATCCCAGCGGATCGCCTCCTGCAGCGAAACTGCCCGTACCCCTTCCATATTAAAATCATGGATCGAAAAATCCATTAGGACGCCTAAACCCATCTTCTGTTTGCACAGCCGAAACAGGAAATGCGTATCCGAGGTCTTGCATACCACATCCGGTTCAAAGCCGGCTTCCTGACAAACATTATAAAAGCTGTGATAAATCTGGTACTGTTCATTTAACAGGAGAATCTTCTCGTCCTTCAGTTCCTGAATTCCGATTTCACTCCGGTCAAAGAACGGATGGCTCTCATATACAAGCAGGATCACCTGCCGGCTGGCCAGGAGCTCTTCCCGGATCTCCGGCAGCTCCGTCCTGCCGACTACCAGTCCCACATCTGCCATGTGGTTCTCCACGGCTTCCTTTACTTCCTCGTTCGAATCTTCTTTCCAGGATACATCAATCTCCGGATTGCTCTCCATAAACTGTAACAAAAACTGAAGAGACAATGCATTTAGGACCCCTCTGGCGCAAGCAATCTTCAGACGCTTGTCCCGCTCCTGTAATTGCCGCATGGCATTCTGAATCCTTTCAAATTCCTGAATCAGGGACTCCCCATGCCGGTAAAGCAGCCTGGCACTCTCCGTAGCCGTTACGCCTTTGCTGGTGCGCTCAAAGAGTGTGGCTCCCAGTTCCTGTTCCAGATTGTTAATAATCCGGCTCAATCCCTGGGCTGTCATAAAGACTCTGCCCGCCGCTTTATTAATGCTCTGTTCCTCATATACTGTTCTAAAGCATTTCAAATCATTTATATTCATTCTTTATACTCCTGTGAAAAAGTGTCGACTGCCTCCGGTATTCCCGCTTATATACCAACGGATATAACATTCCCAGCATGCCGAAGGAAATCACCACATCAATTACGGAATGCTGTTTCAAAAACATCGTAGACAAAACGATCAAACCGCCCAATACCAGCATCCCGGTGATAAACCACCGCCGTTTCCGAACTTCCGGATGATGCCAAATGCTCAAACAGACTGCCAGCGTATTAAACACATGAATACTGGGCAGCACATTCGTCGGCGTATCTATGCGGTAAAGAACCCCTACTAACCAGGTGAAAAGGTTATCCCGTTCAAATGTTTGGGGGCGCAAATACAGACGGCTCGGAAAAACAAAGGATACCACCAGAAAGAGGGTCATCCCGGCTCCCAGTAAAATCCCCAGCCGGTAAAATTCCTTGGTATCATGTCCATAATAGTATATCATTATCCCGATTACATAAATATACCAAAGCACATAGGGAATAATAAAAATCTCCAGAAATGGAATTTTGTCATCCAGTGCAGAATGGATCACATAATAGCGGCTCACTACCCGGTTCTCCAGATAGAAAAACGCCGGCAAATAAACCAACAGATAAGAAAACAGCCAGATATGCCTGTGGGTCTTAAGATACTGTCTCATTATTAACCTTCCTCCCTTTGCTCGTAAAATCCGCCGCCCCAGGGACGCCCTCCTGCGGAGTAAACGAAAGCCATTACGGATGATTCTGTTCTTAAATATGACACTATTATTATATCATACCAGGACTGCTCTTTCTACCTCCATTTTACTGCTTTACACTAAACGATACATATTTATCTAATCTCATTATGCAGATACATTAAGTCCGCTTCCTCACATAGCTAAAGTAAAAACCGGAACATCTGCATAAAAAGCCCTGCCACATACAGCGCCAGCCTTTTCCACCAGGAAATCTCCTGTACCGTAATATGCTCCGGTGTCTCATATTCATCGACGCTAAGAACCTTCCGGCAATCCTGCTCCATAGCCTGCATATACCCGGCCAGCTCTTCTGTCAGTTCTGCGCTCTTTACCACCAGCATCAGCTCTGTATCTATATACGTACTTCGCAGATCCAGATTATAAGAGCCGATCACCGATATATTCCCGTCAATTACGACCGACTTGCCATGATAAGAAATACCACCATCATATTCATAAAGGGCAATACCGGTATCCAGCAAATTATCCTTATTCCACAAATAATCACTGGAAGCAGCAAAATTGTCTCCATTTTCTACAGAATTCAGCAGTATCCGCATATCCGGTACCTGCTGTCCCACCTCTTCCAGTGTCTTATACATATAAGAATTGCAGACGGCATAGGGGGTATGAATCAATACCCGTTCCTTCGCCTGCTTCATCAGTTCCATAAGCTCATAAAAGAGAAGCGGCTCCTTACCATACAGACCGGTTGGGTTGGACAGCAGCCATACTCCCTCCGTAGGGACAGTCCGGCCGTTGTAATTCGTATCCTCAAACAACTCCGGATTCTCCGCCTTCAACGTCTGGTAACGCGCTTCCAGCACCTGCAGCTCTGCCTGTACATTCCGGCTCTCCCGAAGGGCTTCCTCATCATAGAACAATGTACAGGCCGGATGGTTCCACATCTCTTTAAAATATTGCTCTACCTGAAACAAGGAGCTGTTCTCTTCCTCCGAAGCCGCCTCCGTATTGTAGATCAATACCTCCCGATCCAGGCTGTTATGCTCATTTTCATAATTACCGATAAAATAATCAAAAGTATTACGCCCCCCCAGAATGTATCCGGTTTGGTCCACAATGATATATTTATCATGCATTCTCCCCTGGCTCTTCCATGGCGTCAACAGATTCAGGCGGTTATACAGCTTGATCTGCACATTGGGGTGGGAAGACAACGCGTAAAACAGGGGATTGCCTTTCATCTGAACCACACCGCTGATCCCATCCACCACGATCTGAACCGACACGCCTTCATCTGCCTTATGAAGTATCACGGCCAGTAAATCTCTCGTGCTCTCCCCCTCCCGCATATCGAAGGTTGAGAGGATAATCCGTTCCTGCGCCTGCTCCAGCAGCCGGATCCGTTCCTCCCATGCACTCTGGGACGTCTCCAGCAGCATTGCCCGGTCACATCCGGTGCCGGACGCCAGCAGCGCTTCTGCCTGAAATTCCTGCCTTGTCTCTTCCGACACGTCCTTATATGCAAGAAAGGGAAGAATTGCTCCTAATGCCAAATAGAGAAGGATCACCAGAATACCACCGGCGATCCAACGTTTTTTTATTCGCTTCTTCATACCGTAATCCTTGTATGTATTTTAATTCTTACCTACAAGTATACGAATCTATTGCCACCCTGTCAATGTGTTCCCGGAAATTTAAGAATTCCCGTCGGCTAACTTTGTTCCCGCCATCAGAGCTGTCAGCTGCTCCAGAATTCCGCCGCCGGTGGATAGGTCGATATTACCGACCTTGTCACAGATCTTCTCCAGATACTCCATCTCCTTCAGACGGTACAGGGTCTGATTTTCCTCCATCAGGCGAGCTGTATTCATTAGGCTGCGGGTGGATGCCACCTCTTCCCGGCGCATAATGACATTGGCCTGCGCTCGCTTCTCCGCCACCAGAACCGTATTCATAATCTCACGAATTTCTCCGGGGAGAATGATATCTTTAATACCCACCTGCGTGATCTTAACGAAGAACTCCTCCTCCCGCTCAGCCATCTTCCGATATACATACTGGGAAATTTCCTCCTTCTGCTGCAGCAGTTCATCCAGTCGGAAGCGTCCTACATACTCTCGCAATACCAATTGCGCCATGGTATACAGCTGGGAAGTGACGTTTTCCATCTTCTGCGCCAGCTCCAGCGGCCCGGTGATTTGATAATTGCAGACCACATTCAGGCGAACACCGACCTTATCTGCCGTCAGGATTTCCTGGCCGGCAATCTCAATCTGCTGCACCTTCATATTAAAGACCTTGCTGCTCACCTCCCTTGCATAGTTCCAGAAGTAGTACGTACCGCTGGTCAAAGTCCGCTCATAACAATTGTCAAAATACAGCAGACAGACTTCGCCTTCTCCTACAACGATCTTCTTGTACATCTGAGCAGGCATCAGATCCCTGTACATACGGGGAATACCCGGATTCATTTCCGGAACCGTGATATCTACCAGCTGGAATTCATTCTTTTCAAATACATTCCAGCAAAGCGCCTCCTGCTTCGTAACCACATCCCGATATGTACCATTCACAAAGTGCAGGGCAATGCAGGTATCCGGAATCGCCACACGGATTACGCGTGCCGCGAATTCCTGGTTCTCCATAAGTATCTTAACAGGGATTTCACAGTTCTCCACATAACCGGTCATCTTCACCACCTTGACTTCATATCCTAACGCCTTTCTATAGGAATGGCGTCCTGCCATTAATAGCTTTTGAAATACGCCGCGCTTCAGGAGGTACCCACACTCCTGCTGGCAAATTGTAACTCGCATTTTATATATCTCCTTTTCTAATTATATTGGATGAAAATGAAAACGCGTGTCTCATCGCGAAACCGGGGGCACAGCCTTTAGACGATAGCGCCAGGTCGGTGATGCGGCACTCTGCCGCAATCGGCGTTCCCATAACTAAAATCGGTATCCGGTGTGCACTGGCCGTTCCGGGATTTGAACCCGGATGCCTCTGACCGAAGCCTGCTGCATCCGTCCCAGAGACGCTGCGTTTTCATTTTCAGGGCCTTCTTACGAAGGCAGTTCTGCTTGAGATGTCTTTACCGGACATTCCATTTTTCATGATTGCTTTGCCACTTAGCTACATGCACTGAGCATGGGAGGATTCGAACCTCCGAACATCATCCTGGTGACAGATAATCCGGAATACCGTTTCGGCAAAGCCGCCGGCACCGCCGGGGTGGAACCCCCTGACCATGGAATTTTCTGTCTATATATAAAGTTTCCTTTATATCTTCTTTTCAGCCTTTTATTAAAGATGAACGATACACTAGCCCGGCCAACTTTTAATATGCTGCTTCTCGCTTCATTGGTCTTATTATATGGTATTTTTACCCAAAGATCATTTAAAAAAAGCTGCGAAATCAAAAAACCGCCGGACCATTTCTAAATGGCCGGCGGCTGCACGCTTAACCACAAATCAAATGTGGGGCTTTCCCCCCTCTAAAATCTCCTTCTGTACCTTTTTACTAAAGGATTGCAGAATCAATTCATAGGACATGTCCAACATCTGTTTCAATATCTCATCCGGCACGCTTCCCTCCCGGTAGACAGAATTCCAGTGTACCTTATTCATATAATAACCGGGAACGATATCCCCGTAATCCTTCCGCAATGCTTCTCCCAGCAAGGGATCGCATTTCATCGTAATAATCGGCTTCCCTTCCTTATCGCCGCCCACCATGCAATACATCTTGTCCTTTAACAGAAAACGGAATGCATCCCATTCCTCTTTAAAGTCTTTCACCGTACCGGTCTTTGCCAGTAAATATTCGTCCAGCCATTCATACTTCATCGACAGATCCCTCCTTTTTGTGTTATTTTATCTTATCACATAGAACATGACAACAGGCAGTCATGTTTAACCAGTACACTAGTGTACTAGACGCCATGCAGTATTTACGGTACAATACAAAGTGCATAACTTATTATTAAGAAAAAATACAAACGAGGGAAGATATGTCTGAGTTTCAGGAATTAGTGAAAAATTTTGACCGTGTACGGGATTATATCCGCCAATTTTTTATTTATGGTTTTAAATCCCGGAATGAATTTGACCAGAAAAGCGGCCGAACCTATGACAATGAGCGTCGTCGGGCTGAAAGCTGGCTCTCTTCTTATACACACTCCCTGTATACTCCACGCGGGAAGCAGGTTTACATCTGTGCCGACAGTAAAACCATTGAGCAGAATCCACTCTATGCCGCCTGGAAATCCAAGAGTTTCACCGATAAGGATCTTCTACTCCACTTTTTCCTGCCGGAGCTGCTGAGGGAGGAGTCTCTTACCGCCGGAGAAATCAGCGACCAGATGGCTGCCCGCTGGGGATTGGCATTTGACAGTCAGACCGTACGCCTGAAGCTGAAGGAGTATGAAAACAACGGGATTTTGTACTCTGAAAAAGACGGCAGAGCACTTCGCTACCAACTAACCCCTCCACTGGAATGGGAATCATCTCCCCTTTCGGGAAAACTCTTAACGGCTGTCAGCTTCTTCCAGGGTACTGCTCCCTTTGGAGCTGTCGGAAGCACAATAATGGATTTGGAAAACACTCGAAATACGCTCTTTCAGCTGAAACACCAGTTTATCGTTCATACCCTGGACGACAGAATTCTGCTGCATCTGGTCACCGCCATCCGGGAGCAGCGGGGAATAGCCTTCACCCTAAAAAGAGAGAAAACCGAACATCTTCGCCCTGCCTGCGGCATCCCGCTAAAGATCATGGTCAGCACCCGGACCGGCCGGCGTTTTCTCTGCCTGTATTCTACCCGAAGCAAACGGCTGACCACCGTACGTCTGGATATGATCCAGGAAATCCGCCTTCAGGAGCCTTATCCGGATTATCCGAAGGCACAGGCTGCCTTGGCGCGAAATCTCCCCGCCTGCTTTGGCATTTCCTTCCATGGAACCAAACGAATGGAAAGCATTACCTTTCTGCTTGAAATTGATGAAGCGAAGGAAGCTTACCTATTGGAGCGTCTGCAGCGGGAAGGCCGGGGCGGGCAGATCACCCAGGAGGGCAAGAATCGGTTTCGTTATACTGCCAGGTTCTTTGACACCAATGAAATCGCACCCTGGATTAAAACCTTTACAGGACGGGTTTTAGAACTCTCCGGCACCAACGATACCGTTATCTCACGCATTAAGAATGACTGGCAGCGGATGTATCACATGTATGAAGAGGAATGAGTATGGAGTATTTTGATAAAGTCTACAGTTGTTATTATAGCGTAATCCGAACCATTCTGCAGGAAGCCGCCAAATCGCCCCTGACCGCAGGACAAATGCAGGAGCTGGCTGACCGCCAGGGTTTTCTGGAAACCGCTATGACAGTGGTTCCGAAGCTGACCTCTGGTGAGTGGCCGCTATTAAAGAAAACCCTGACCAATACCTTTACACCGGTCTTAGCGAATTCTCTCCGCTTGCCATTAACCGAGCTGCAGAAAAGCTGGCTGAAAGCATTGACATCCGATCCCCGGTTCTGCCTGTTTTTTTCAAATCAAGAACGGCTCCGGCTGGAAGCTTCTCTATCCGGCCAGGAACCGCTCTATTCACCCGAAGATTTCTACTATTTTGACCGTTTTCAGGATGGTGATGATTATTCGGATCCCTTCTATCAGGAACGCTTTCTCATTATCCTGGAAGCGCTCCGGGAGCGAAAAGCCCTGTGGATAACCTATCAGGGAAAACATGCCTCCAGCCGGACCTTCGAAGCCGTCCCATACCAGCTGCAATATTCTGACAAGGATGACAAATTCCGCCTATGCTGCTTGATTCGAGGAAGAAACAGCTTCAATAAGAAGGCTTTGCTGAACCTGAACCGTCTGGAAGACTGCTTCTTAAGCAGCAGTAGGGTACCGGATACATTGGAAAAACACCGCTTTACCTATTCCAGCCGTCAGAGGACTGTTACTTTTGAAATTAGTAAGGAGCGAAATGCGCTGAACCGTTGTCTGCTCCACTTCGCCCCTTATGAAAAACAAACCATATACCACGAAAAAACCGATACCTACCAGTGCACCCTTTCCTATGAGATCGCTGATGAGACCGATCTGCTGATTCAGCTGCTCTCCTTTGGCCCAGTCCTTCGTATCCTGGGACCGGAAGATTTTCTGCGTCAGGTTCGCCAAAGGGTACGCCGTCAACAGGCTGCCGGCTTGATACATCCTTTCAAACTACTATCACCTTGTAGCGAAAAAAATCCTTTTTAATGTTCTTCCAATCATTTATACACTCACCTCGTTCTTCAAAATTCGCCGTGATATACCAGCTATAACAAGCATAATCAAGCTTACGGCAAGTACCGGGATATACAAAGTAGTACTGAAAGATTTGAACAACACTCCGTATATGACCTGACCAAGCGGCGCGGCGCATTGGGCCACCGCCATAATGATCGCCATAACTTTTCCTAAATTCTCGTTAGGCGTTACTTTTTGCACCTTGGCAATGATAAAGATAGAGAGTATCGTCGCCACTGTTGCTATGGGGATTGCACCCGCCATAAAAAGAAGGAAGGACGGATAAAAGCCGCGATCAAGGACAAAAGGCGCAACGGACAAGGCGATTGGCAAAAGCATTAGTGTGATAACTATAATCCACCGGTGGAGTGTATTCACTTGCATCCTTTTGGCAAAAACTCCAATTGTCAATGCACCCAGTATAGAAGCAAAGTTAATAACTCCCATTCCCACACCGTACATCGTATCGCTGCTTTGCATAGTGACCCGTAATATGATGGGGCCGCCGACAATCAACAGCGGAGATAAAACTAAATTTATCAAGGCTGCGAGAATCATGGATTTCATAATGAACGGCTGTTTTACCACATAGGAAAAACCGTCTTTCATATCCCGTGCAATAGTTGGCACTATATGACCTGCCTGCTCCCTCTTGGTAAATGGTATCTTAATGAATATTTCCATCACCGCAGACAGGAAGAAAGCAATACAGCTAATGACAACAAGGGATTGCACACCAACGATTCCATATAATATGCCGCCTAAAATCGGAGCCGCTACGCCGGATAACGCTTGCACAGCCTGCACAATACCGTTCGCTCCCTCCAGCTTGCGCTCCTCAACTAATAGTGGGATGCTGGCGGTAACGGCGGGTGTATACAAAGCACTTACAATGGACAGCAGTACCATGATGACACCGATCAGCATGACGGATGTATTACCCGCTGACATAAGCAGGAATAGGCAAAATACAATCGCGCTGCTGGTGAAATCGAAAATCACCATTAGATTACGTCGGTTGAACCTGTCGGCAATTGCTCCGCCGAGCGGGGCAAGCAGAAGGGGAATATTGGATATGGCAAATAACGCGGCAAAAATATCCTCGCGTCCGGTTATGTCTAAAACGTAAAGCGACAGGGCGAAACGCAAAAGGGACGAGCCAAGAATTGAAATAACTTGCCCTAATACCATTAAGGCAAAGTCTTTAGGGGACGGTTTGATAGCGTTCTGCATAATAAACACCTCTTTCATATTAGACCGACATCCGGTCTATTAAGTCAAAAAATAAATGCATCTCATTAAATTCCATTTCGCTCACGTTAATATATTCATCATATCGCTTAAGCTTCCTCTTTCAGTACCAAGGGCTGCTTCCATAATATTGATAAATGCCATAGCCCTTCGCACCGCTTCTTCGGGTTCCCAATAAAATAGTCCTTCATCAAGAACAACCTGTGCAGCGGCAAGTAAAAACTCTACTGTTTCCTGCGGGTAATCCGTAGCCATAATGCCTTCGCAGACACCTTGCTCTACGACCTGTGTTAAGACAGGCGCTATTTGCAGGATCGATTGCACCAAGCTTTTTTGGTGCATCTCGGCATTACTCGGCTGATGAAACTGCTCAATCATTTTTTCTTTGCCGCCTCCGCTCTGGGGTTTTTGTGCCATAAGGATTTGAAACAGCTTTTGAACAGCGGGCATATTGGGGTTATCAGCAATTTGTTTTGCTTCGGCCACATCTGCATCTATAACGCGCATAATAATGGCGTCCATCACTTCTTCTTTTGATTTAAAATAGTAGTAAAATGTGCCTTTGGCTATTCCAATCTCTTTCAAAATATCCAGGATCGTTGTTTGGCTATATCCTTTTGTAGTGAAAAGCCTTTCAGCGGTATCTAGAATCTCAGTTCGACGTTCTTCCGGGTCTTTTAGTATTCGCATATCCAAAATCTCCTTTTCTTTGTAGACCAACGGTCGGTCTATTAAAAGTATATACCCTTAAAGGCCGTTTGTCAACTGGAAATGGGTTGAATATTCAATTGATCAATTGACGGCGTTCCCCCTCTGTGGTATATTGAAGGCACAAATGAATTGCGTGTGTATTTGCATCGTCAGATGCCGGCATTTATCCGATGCCGAGGGAACCGGATGAGATTTCCGGACTATCCCAGTAACCGTGAAGCGGACGAAAGGGCACAAAGTCACTGTCGTAAGATGGGAAGACGCCTCAGTAGGAGGAAGCTAAGTCGGGAGACCTGTCTACACATCTATTTTCTTCTGGGGTTGAGATGATGCTTTGCATTGTACATGTTTTTTAGTACAGAAAAGGTTGTTTCTCTGCTTGAGATACAGCCTTTATTTTATTTCTCCCTTCCTATCAATTCATTTGAAAATACAAGAAAGGGAAACAACTATGAAAAAGAAAACGACACTTTCACTCCTGCTGGCAGCTCTTATGCTGCTATCCACCCTAACTGCCTGCGGTTCCTCCGGAAACACGGATACCATAGCTGCCACTTCTGCCGTGCAGGCAGAAACTACGGCTCCCACTTCTGCTGCTCAGGCAGAAACCACCGCTTCCTCAGGCCTTACCATCACCGATATGAAAGGCCGTACCATGACCTTTGACGAGCCGGTAGAGCGGATCGTCGTTCTGACTGCCTCGGACTGCGAAATCCTCTATGCCGTAGGTGCAGGCAGCATGGTAGTCGGCCGGGGAACTTACTGTGACTATCCGGCCGAAGTAGAGTCCGTTCCTGTTTTAAGCTCCGGTTTCGACACCAATGTGGAAGAGATTATTGCATTGAATCCCCAGGCAGTTCTGATGAGCACCATGTCTCAGCCCCTGGAGCATATTGAAGCACTGGAAGCTGCCGGAATTCGCTGTGTGGTTACGGATGCGAGAAACATTGCCGAAGTCTATACTGCCATTGAACTGATCGGCTCTCTTGCCGGTAAGGATGAAAAGGCTGCCGCCGTAATTACCGAAATGAAGACGACCTTTAAAGAACTGCAGGAAAAGGCTGCCGGCGACGGCAGCAAAACCGTTTACTTCGAAGTTTCTCCTCTGGAATACGGGCTCTGGACAGCGGGAAGCGGTACCTTTATGGATGAACTGGCCACCATGCTGGGCCTGACCAATGCATTTTCGGATGTATCCGATTGGGGCGAGGTATCCGAGGAGCAGGTTATTGAACGAAATCCGGATTATATTGTAACCATTGCCATGCATTTTGGCGAGGGTCCGACACCCGAAGAAGAAATCCTCAGCCGTACCGGCTGGCAGGGGATGACGGCGATTCAGAACAATACGATTCTGAATGCCGATTCCAATGAAATCTCCCGTCCCGGCCCTCGTCTTGCAAAAGCTGCCAAGACACTGTATGACTTCCTTTATGGAGCGGAATAAAACACCTCTGCCCGGTAAGACTCGCGATATCGCAAGGGGAACTCCCATGATGCACAAACCCAGAGAAACCTTTCGACCAATTGAATATCTTGGCTGCATCGCCCTGACGCTTTCCATTATGATCCTTTGCATTTGCGTAGGAAGTGTCAATGTGTCGGTCCGAGACACCATATCTGCCATTGCGGATACGGTGTTGGGCCGGTCCATAGCCCAGGAGAATCTGCAGTCTATTATTGTCTTCGTCCGGGTTCCCAGGGTACTCTGCGTAGCTTTGGCAGGCGCCGCTTTGTCACTATGCGGCGCTGCCATGCAGGGGCTGCTTCGAAATCCACTGGCAGACGGCTCCACTTTAGGTATTTCCTCCGGTGCTTCACTGGGCGCCGCGATATCTATTGCCTTCGGCCTTACCATACCGGGTATTCCTCTGGCCGGAACGATGGTCTTTGCTATTCTGTTTGCCTTTTTTTCTATGGTAATCATCTTGTCTCTTACCTACCGGCTGGACTACTCTCTTTCCACGAATACCATTATTCTGCTCGGTGTGGTCTTCTCAATGTTTGCCAACAGCATTCTTAACTTTATCATGACCTTTTCCGGAGAAAAGCTCCGCTCCATTACTTTCTGGACCATGGGTTCACTGTCCGGCAGTAACTATACCCACGTACTGATTTTGCTGACTGCGCTTTTACTGCTGGGCGGCATTCTGCTCCGCTACCGGCGTGAGCTGAATGCTTTCGCCATCGGTGAGGACAATGCCCGCCATATTGGAGTACCGGTAAAAAGGGTAAAGCTGATGATCATGATTACCGTAGCGGCTCTTCTTGGCATCTGCGTATCCATCGGCGGAACGATTGGGTTCGTAGGACTGATTATCCCCCACATCACACGTATGCTGACCGGGCCAAATCATAATCGCCTGCTGCCTGCTGCCATTTTCTTCGGAGCGTCTTTCCTTATGCTGTGCGATTTGATTGGGCGTATTCTGTTAAGACCTCTGGAGCTGCCTATCGGCGTGGTAACCTCTTTCTTCGGTTCCATTGCCTTTGTCTTTATTTTTCACCGGACAAGGAGGATAAAATAGTATGCTTGAAATCCAACATGTAACGGTTCGCTATGGAGATCTGACTATTGTAAATAACGCTTCCGTTTCGGTCCGTGAGGGTCAGTGGCTGATGCTGGCAGGCCCTAACGGAGCCGGAAAAAGCACACTGGTAGGCGCCATTTCCCAGGGTGTCCCCTATACCGGAAGCATCCTGTATGAAGGGCAAAACCTGACCCAGATGAAACCGGCCCGGATTGCACAAAATATCGGAATTCTGGCACAAAGCCACTCCGTGGCCTATTCCTTTTCCGTAGAAGAAATTGTAAAACTTGGCCGCTATAGCTATTCTACCGGGGTTTTTGGGACCACTAGCGACGAAGATCAGGAAAAAATTGATCAGGCTCTGGAAATGACCGGTCTTCTGCCCCTTCGAAACCAGTCGGTAATGACGCTGTCCGGCGGTGAGCTGCAGCGCACCTTTCTGGCACAGATATTTGCGCAGGATCCCAACCTGCTGATTCTGGATGAACCCACCAACCATCTGGATCTGGTATTTCAGAAACAAATCTTCGAACTGATCGGGGAATGGCTGAAAACGCCGGGACGCGCAGTGGTTTCCGTAGTACACGACCTGAGTCTGGCAAGAGCCTATGGATCCCATGCACTGCTGCTCTCTCAGGGTACCGTCGTCGCTTCCGGCCCGATTGCCGCGGTTCTGACCCGCGGACACCTGCAGGACGTCTACGGAATCGATGTATATTACTGGATGCAGCAAATGCTGTCTGAGTGGAAAGATTCTAATGAATAGCAGGAATCCCCGTTGACAATACCAGTCTAAATGTGTTAGACTATACTCAGTCTAATACGTTTAGTTTGGAGGCAAAGCTATGGCAAAAAGCATCTCTCTCACCGCCGCGGAAGAAAAACTCGCGGGTCTGATATGGCGGGAAGCGCCGCTGACTTCGCCAGCGTTGGTCACGCTTGCGGAGCAGGAAATAGACTGGAAAAAATCAACGACTTACACAGTGTTAAAAAAACTCTGCGACAAGGGCATTTTTAAGAATGAAAATGCCCTTGTGTCGGTTGTACTTACACATGACGAGTTAATCGCGCATCAAAGCCAACGTTATGTCGAGGACACATTCGGCGGGTCGTTACCGAAATTTATCACGTCATTCATCGGCGGCAAGAAGCTCACGCCGGAACAAGCTGCGGAGTTGAAACGTCTGATTGAAGAACATGAAGGGGGCGGTCTTAATGGATAAACTGTTCCTGACAATCGTAAACATGAGCCTGACAGGGGCGTTCGTCATCGCGGCGATATGTCTTGTGCGGCTGCCATTGAAAAAAGCCCCGAAAATCATTTCCTATTGCCTTTGGGCGGTAGCGGGATTTCGTCTTGTGTTTCCGTTTTCGATTGAGAGCGTATTCAGTTTACTGCCGTTTAAGGCACAGACCATACCATCGGATCTTGCAATGCAGTCCGTACCACGCATTGACAGCGGCGTGGCGATTGTGGACAACATCATCAGCGCTTCGCTCCCCACTCCCGCGCTTGGAGCGAGTGTAAATCCGCTGCAAATATGGATAACAATCGGCGCTTTTGTATGGTTCACCGGTGTTGCCATAATGCTCATTTACGGTGTGGTGTCTTATGTTAGACTCAAACGAAAACTGCAAAACTCCGTATGCACTGAAGCAAATATTTATGAAGTGGAAAATATAAAATCGCCGTTCGTGCTTGGCATTTTGGGCCCGAAAATTTATTTGCCGATCGGTTTATCCATGCCGGAACGAGGGTACATCGTTTTGCATGAGCGGACGCATATTCGGAGGCGTGACCATATCGTAAAATTCGCGGCCTATTTTGTTTTGTGCTTACATTGGTTTAACCCGCTGGCTTGGGCAGCATTCCTGCTGATGGGCGTTGACATGGAAATGTCATGCGATGAGCGTGTGTTGAAAGAAATAGGCGGCGAAACAAAGAAGGATTATTCGCTGACGCTGTTGTCTTTTGCAACGGAACGGCGCATTATTGGCGGCAGTCCGCTTGCTTTTGGCGAGGGCAGTCTCAAAGAGAGAATCAAAAACATACTGAATTTCAAAAAGCCGTCGCGGATTATCATAATTGCCGCCGTCGCGCTTGTCGCAGCTCTTAGCGTGGGTTTAGCCTTGAACCGGGCGAATGGCAATGCCAATTACGATATACCCGACATTACCGCAACGGAGATGATTGACGGCGCGCAAGCAAAGGCACTTCGCTTCGGATATTCATGGTTTGACGGTAAAAACGGCGTTGTAGCGGACGCTATCGCGCCGTGGCAGGGGGAATACACCGATGAAAATACACTGGTTATCGACGGAGAAATGGGGCAGAACAGCATTGCTCTTTCCGCTGAAAAGCCGATGACCGCAAGTTATGTAATCTATCTGCCGGACGGTACGGTATACGACAGTGGAACACGGGAACCTCATGATTCGCTCAGCCCGCGTCTACGCTGGACGAAAGACAACGCGATTAGCATAATCGCACCCTTTGAGCCGGGTGAGTATATCTACGAGGTGACAATTGGGTGGAAAGAGAATGATTTGAAAGTCACCTATGGGCTTAAGCTGGTAATGACCGGCCAACGCAACGCGTATGACGAGGCCCTGCGTGTGATTTGGAATCACCACAATGACGCGCTTTCCGTAGCTTATAAGGGACTTGAAACATTACCCGACGCTGAATACGCAGGTGATTGCTATGTCTTTGAGGCTGAGCTGCCAGACGGTATGGTACGGGCCGCCGTTTCAAAGGAGCGCGGCATATTCTTCACCTATCGTGATGGTACTTGGTTCGCGTACACAGGCGTGGCAGAATGGAACGGAGCAATGCGGTATATGACGCTTGATGACGTTCGCGCCATCGGACAAAAGATAGGACCGGACTTAACAATGGAAGATTTGAGCGGCTTTATCGGAGAAGATGTAGGCAGTGGGCTTTATGTCATGCAATACAATATAGAGGATGCCTCATACTTTCTTATAGTTGGGTCAGGCGACGGAAAAACCGTGATGTACGCTAACCTGGTACATGCTGTTAATGGCGGAACAAACGAATTTATCGACATCCGCTATTACGATATCGATAAATTCATCGCGGATGAAACGAAAGAGCTTGTTGCCGCCGCGTCTGATTCAGGCGTAAACATGATTATCGAAAATGTTGATTTAAGTGGTATTTCTTTTATAATTGAAAATACCTCAGAAAGAGAATACACATACGGTGAAACCTATAGGCTTTATGTACAAAAAAACAATTCCTGGGTGCCTGTAGAACCTATTATTGAAAATTGGGGCTTCAATTCCATTGGCTATATCGTTTTACCCCAGAGTAAGACAGATGCGATACTCATTGATTGGAAATGGCTGTATGGTGAATTGGCAGACGGCGAATACAAATTTGAAAAAGAAATTTTGTTTATACGAGATCCAGGCGACTTGGATAGATATGTGATAGATTGTGAGTTTACACTACCATGACTCGAGATAGAACCAATGATAATAAGCAGGCAGGTAAACGATGGCTTATCCTTCCGCCATTTACCTGCCTGCTTTTGTACTTACTGCTTTATTTTACTACACAGATCCATCCTTCCGGTGCTTCAATTCTGCCCATCTGGATGCCTGTCAAGGTCTCGTAAAGCTTCTTGGTAACCGGTCCCATCTCACTCATACCGCTAGGTAAGCAGATCTCCATACCATGATCCACGATCTTTCCTACCGGTGATATTACTGCAGCCGTACCGCAGAGGCCGCATTCGGCGAAGTCCTTTAACTCATCCTTAAATACTTCTCTCTCTTCCACTTCCAATTCCAAATATTCCTTAGCCACATGCAGAAGGGAACGGCGGGTTACGGAGGGCAGGATACTGCCCGATTTCGGCGTTACCACCTTATTGTCCTTGGTAACAAACAGGAAATTCGCGCCGCCTGTTTCTTCTACCTTCGTGCGGGTAGAGGGATCCAGGAACATGTTCTCATCATAACCCTCATGGTGTGCTGATACAATCGCATGCATGCTCATGGCATAATTCAGCCCTGCCTTAATATCTCCGGTTCCATTGGGTGCCGCCCGGTCGAAATCGCAGATACGCAGGGTCAGCGGGCGAACGCCGCCTTTAAAATAAGGACCTACCGGCGTTGCAAAAATCCGGAACTGATATTCATCCGCCGGCTTAACGCCGATTACCGGATTCGAGCCAAACATATATGGGCGCAGGTATAAGGTTGCACCGGAGCCAAAGGGCGGTACATATGCTTCATTGGCTAAAACAGTATCCTTCACCGCATCAATAAATCGCTCCTGCGGAAACACCGGCATTTCCAGACGGCGTGCAGACTCTTCCAAACGGATTGCATTCAGATCAGGCCGGAACGTAACGATGCGTCCACTCTGAGTCGTATAAGCCTTTAAGCCTTCAAAAATGGTCTGTGCATACTGCAGAACACCGGCGCACTCGCTAATCACCACGTTCGCATCCGAAGTCATTACGCCTTCATCCCATGCACCATTTTCAAAATTGGACACATATCGCAAATCTGTCTTCATATACTCGAATCCAAGATTTGCCCAGTCAATGTTTTTCTTTTCCATTTCCTTTTTCTCCATTCTACTGACCTGCAGCGTATTGTATTTTAGTCAATTAACCAAATTATTGTTATTATAACATCTTTTTCCGGATTATCAAATAGATTTTTCTTCCGGCTGATTGTTCAGCAGCATTTCAAATTCGAATGGATTGGTCAAAAGCCTACGGGCCGCATTGGTAATCATCCAATACGAC
>Ga0153924_1000050_pt1 | contig 87193 bp, 75 predicted proteins | sample TSNJ008MetaG_FD_104709 | JGI IMG/M metagenome (GOLD analysis project Ga0153924, IMG submission 104709) | Attine ant fungus gardens microbial communities from New Jersey, USA - TSNJ008 MetaG | ecosystem: Host-associated > Fungi > Mycelium > Unclassified | place: USA: New Jersey, Wharton State... | reverse complement strand
GCAATGGTGCACCTCGATGGTTCGACTGCGGCGCGATGCGCCTACGCTCACCATGACAAAGCGCGAGCGCAGTCGAGGGACCGCCGCAATGGTGCACCTCGATGGTTCGACTCCGGCGCGATGCGCCTTCGCTCACCATGACAAGAAGTGAGCGCAGTCGAGGGACGCGTTGATTATGCGACGAAGGGGCGCCAACTGATGAGCGTGCTTGCGTTCCTCTTGGCGGCCCTGGTCCTCGTCGCGATCGGGTACATTGCAGTTTGGGGCATGGCCGCTCGTAAGCGCGGCGAGTTTGCTTGGCCGTCGCCGGTGAATCTGGGTATCGGGTTTCTTACTGATTTCCTCGACACTCTTGGCATTGGGTCGTTCGCAACCACGACCTCGCTCTTCAAGTTCTTCAAGCTCGTCCCTGACGAGAAGATCCCAGGAACGCTCAACGTCGGGCACACGCTGCCTACCGTCGCCGAAGCCCTGATCTACACAACCGTGATCGGCGTCGATCCACTGACGATGATCCTGTTGATCGCCGCCTCGGTCGCCGGTGGATGGCTCGGCGCGGGATTCGTGGCTCGCTGGCCGCGCCGATACGTTCAGGTCGGGATGGGCGGCGCTCTGTGCGCCGCAGCTGCACTGTTCGTGATGACAAACCTGAAGCTGATACCCGGCGGCGGCGATGCTCTCGGCCTCTCCGGAACGCTGCTGTTTTTTGCGATCGTCGCGAACTTCTGTCTCGGTGCGCTAATGACGATCGGCATCGGCTTGTACGCGCCGTGCCTTATCCTGATCAGTTTGCTGGGTATGAATCCGCGCGCAGCGTTCCCAATCATGATGGGATCGTGCGCGTTCCTGATGCCGGTCGCAAGCGCGCGATTCATTCGCTTCGACGCGTATCAGCTCAAAGCCGCAATTGGCCTGACGCTCGGCGGTATCCCCGGCGTTTTGATCGCCGCATTCATCGTGAAATCGCTACCGCTCCAGTGGGTGCGCTGGCTCGTCGTCCTCGTTGTGATATACGCCGCGGTCACGATGCTGCGCTCGGCGTACCTCGAGCGGAATACAGGTCGCGCCGCGTTAGCGGAATCGTAACGCTGCCGCGCGCGTCTGGGCGTGCGAGCAGTGACTGGTAGACGCCGATCGTGCCGGCTTCGAACGAAACGGCGCTCGCTGCCATGTACAGACGCCACACGCGGTACGCACCCTCGCCGGCTTGTGCAACGGCCTGCTCGTGATTGCGTTCGAGATTCGCAACCCACGCACGCAGCGTTCGCGCGTAGTGTTCCCGTAGATTCTCGACGTCGCGAACTTCGAAACCGTGCCGCTCCGCAATCAGCAGGCTGTCCGCAACCGCGACCAGCGCTCCGTCGGGAAAGACATAGCGATCGATAAACGGGTTTGCAGGTGCGCTTCGGCCGGGACTCTGCTCGGCGATGCTGTGGTTCAAGAACAATCCACCGGGGCGCAATGCGTTGTACGCACACGTGAAATATTCGGCGTGCCGTTCGCGGCCGACGTGTTCGAACATTCCGATGCTTGCGATCCGGTCGAAGGTAAGGCTGCCCAGCTCACGATAATCGCGAAACTCGACGCACGCCAGATCGCCCAGTCCAAGTTCGCTAATCCGGCGGTTCGCTTCTTCGTACTGCACGCGACTGAGCGTAATCCCATGCGCTCGAGCGCCCCGCTGAGCCGCCGCGATGACGAGCGATCCCCAGCCGCAGCCGATGTCCAAGAACGACATTCCCGGCTCGAGCCGCAATTTGCGCAGGATGTACTCGAGCTTCGCCGTTTGGGCGCGATCCAAGTCGTCGATACCCTCGTCGAAGTAGGCGCACGAGTAAACCAGATTGCGATCCAGAAATGCGCGATAGAACCCGACCGGATGATCGTAGTGATACGAAATCGCTGCGCCATCACGCACGCGCGAGTGAAGTTTGCCTTGCAATTGCGCGCCCGGTAGGCTCGCATTCGCTTCACGAGGAAGGCGCAGCAGAAGATATCCGATGCGCGCGGCGACCAGGCGCGAGCGCGTGTCGTTTGCTACGTTGAGCCGCTCGATCGCCTCGGGAAGGTCGCCTTCGACGTCGATCTTCCCGCTAACGAACGCAGCTCCGGCGTTGCTGAGCACGGGAGGTGTGAAGGCCGAGCGCAACGCCCCCGGGGAGTTTACAACGAAGGTGAAATCGCGCTGCGTCGTGGTGCTCGGATGGGTCGTGCCGTCCCAGAAGCGCACGTCGAAGCCCCGGCGGTAAGCCTCGCCGAAGACGGCCTCGAGCACGGCTGCCGCGCGCTCGATCATGAAGCCAGAGTGGTCGTGTCCGTGCGAAGCCCGTGGACGAGGTTGCCTGCGACCATGGTGCCGATGATGTTGTAGTCTTTGTCCCAAAACGATAGATCCGCTCGCAGGCCCGGTGCGATGCGCCCCATTTCGCCTTCCAGACCAATCAGCTTGGCTGGCGCGTGCGTCGCGGCCATCACCGCCTGCGCAAATGATATTTCCGCATAAGCCATGTAGTTACGCACGGCTTGATCGATGTGCAGGGCGCTGCCGGCTATCGTACCGTCGGCCGCACGCATCACGCCCCCGACGATATGATAATTTGCGTCGGCGGGGGGCATCAGATCGGTTGCCAGCACCACGCGGTCGCCCACTGTACGGAACAGAATGTCGACCATCACCGGAGCGACGTGGTAGCCGTCGCCGATGACCTGCACCATCGTACGGCGGTCCTGGATGAAGGCCGCCAAGATCGACGGATCGCGGTGAATGAGCGGCGGCATACCGTTGAAGGCGTGCGTGAGCGAGCGAAAGCCCAGGCCAATCGCCAGCAGCCCGTCGCCGTAACGCGCACTGGTATGTCCTGCGGAGCAAACCACGCCATGCGCGAGAAAGACGCGCATCGCATCGGCGGCGCCTTCGATCTCCGGCGCCATCGTCACGAGCAGGCAGGCGCCTCGGCAAGAATCGATCATCTCTTTGGCGCGCTCGGCCGAAGCCGGCAGCAGCCATTCCGCGCGATGGACGCCGCGGAATTTCGGATTGAGGAACGGGCCTTCGAAATGAATGCCCAGACAGCGCGCGCCGCGCGGTTCGTCCTCCTCTAAATCGTGCGCCGCGTCGACGATCTCGGAAGCCACGTGAAGCATCGACTCGAACGGCGCCGTCATAACGCTGGCGACGAATCCCGTCGCGCCCATGCGCGCGTACTCCGCTGCCGCAACCGGAACCGCGTTACCCTGATCGCGATTGAAGAGCATGTCGCCCGCGCCGTTGGTATGGACGTCAATCAATCCGGGGGCGATACTGCTTCCCGTTGGTAGTGGATGATCGGATGGGCCGTCTGCGGGGAGAACAGCCGTGATTCTCCCTTTATCGATGGCAATGCGGCCGAGCGTCGAAGTTCCGTCTCCGACTGCGAGAAACGCCGGCCCTAGCGTCGTGCTCATAACCGGATGACGGAGGTTCGACATACCCCCCGTCACCGCCCCTTGCCGAACATGCGTGAAAACAAACCGGCCGGTCGCCTCGTGGCTACGGCCGATTTCGGCTCGGCCGGTTGGGTCTGGGTTGCCGCATGTGCCAAGCGCTCGAGGCGCGCCATGTGCGTTTCGGCGTGCGCTTCGAGCGTGGCACGCAGCGCTTCGGTCTCGTTCCAACCTGCAGGGGCGCGGTGTTCTCGACGCGCCCGATCGTACTCGTGCGCCGAAATCACGAAGATGCGTTCGGCCGGGATACAGCGTTCACGCAGGTAGGTCTGCGCCAGCTCGACGACGTGACGCCGTTCGCGCGGTGCCTCGTTGTCGGCGATCGTGTGCGCGAAGAGCATCGGCTTGTTGAACTCGGCGATCCGTTCGTACAGACTCAGTTCGCGATCGGAAAGCTGGCGCGAGAACAGGCAAAGCACTTCGCTAGCGTGCGAGGCGACCACGACGTTCACGTCTTCGCCGGCTGGATCTGTGGAATCGAACGCCGGCGCATGCACGAGCACGAGCTCGCGCGGCAGCGACCACGGCACGAGCATGAGAACGGGCGCACTTTGCGCCGCTGCCGAGGCGTTTTCGAACGGAATCTCCTCCCACTGCGCATTCTCATCCAGCGTAAAGGCCGCTTCGCGCTCGCCGTAACGAACGTGGACCGGAAAGCGCGCGCTGCCCGCGACGTCGTCAGTCAGCACGCTCTTGCCGGCAAAAGCATTGATCAGACTCGTCTTCCCGCGGCGCAGTGCGCCCAGGACCGCAACGCGCCAGCGCGACGGACGCAGTCCGCGATCGTAGCTATTCGGATCGAACGAAGCATCCGCGTGCGAGCGGCGCACCACCTCAGAACCGGGGTCGGCCGGAGCGATCTCTTCCTCGCGCTCCATGAAGCGCCCCACGATTTGACCGACGGCGACGAGCTCGCGCGCAAGTGTCCCACGCCCCTCTTGCAGCTCGTTGCGAGTTACCTGCACTCGGTCCTCGCGATGAGCGGCCAGTGCGCGGTCGATGCTGCCCAAGTCGGCGTCGCGCCTTTCCAGCAGGGCGGTCGCAATCGCTTGAGCCAAGTCGTCGTGAATGCGTTGCAAGCGCGCGCCGACGTGATCGGTGAACCCCAAAACCTCGGTTTGGAAACGAGGAAAGATCTCGGCGCGCAGATCTGCAATCAGCTCGCGTTTCATATAACTGCCGCTCTGGCGGCCGGCGAAACGGGATGCGATCTCGTGCACGAGTCCAATCGCCGGACCACCGATCGCTTCGAGAACGATCGTCGCCGCGATTGCGCTGCGAACGTCACCGCTCCACAGACTGGTGCCCGGTTCTACGCCGAAAGCGCGTGCCGCAGAGTCGTTTTGTGCGAACCGCAGCGGAACGATCGCTTCGGCGTTCTTGACGGCTGCGTCGATTTCGTCGCCGACGACTGCGGCAGCATCGTGCGCGAATTCGTTGACGACTTGTGCGACGACCCGGTCAACGATGACGTTCAAGCGCTCGCGGTCGCGCAAACGGCTGACGTCCGCCGTATCGAATGCCTGCCCGAGCGCTCGCTCCAGATCGTTCGCGAGTTCACCACCGCGTGCACGCATCGCCGCTCGTGCCGCAATGCCCGCCTCGAGCAACGCGTCACGCTGCGTACGGGCTTGTTCGTCGAGCCGATGCAGCGCGGGTAGGGCCTGCGCGCGCCGCTGCTCGAGCTTGGCCGAATCGAGATCGAGCATCGCAAGATCGCTATCGATCTGGCCAATCGAATCGGCGATCGCCGCGTCGATACGATCGCGCGCCCGGCGCAGACGCGTGCGCCCTGTTCGCCGGATCAACGAGGCGTCGAGCGCGGCGAGAAACATCGGAAAGCGGCTGGCTTCGATTTCGGCGTCATCATGGCTAAGCGCGCCTTCGGCATACTCGCGGGCCGAGAGCGCATAAACGTACGTACCCGGTGCGTGCACCGCGGCTAGCGATGCGATCCGATCGTATGCGTGCTCCCATGCCGGTCGCCCGTCGCTTTGCGGCTGTTGCCAAAGATCGATCTTCGTCTGTACGATGAAGATCGAGTCGATATGCTGGCGGATGATGCCCAGAAACGACGCGTCGCCTTCGCTGAACGGTTGCTGCGTATCGATCAGATAGAGTACCGCGTCTGCGGTAGGCAAGAATTGCAGCGTTGCACGGCGATGCGCCGGATTGATCGAAGCCAAACCAGGCGTGTCGGCAACCACGAAGCCGCGCTCGAGAAACGGCGAATTGGTTTTGACGACGACACGGGTTGGCGCGCCGCCGTCGGTGCTTCCAACGGCGATGAAGCGATCCAGCGCGTCCAGCGCGATACGTTCGGTCCGGCCATCTTCGTATATCGCGCTCGCTTCGTCGGAGGGGCCGGCCTCGAGTTCGGTGATCGTTGCCGTCGAGGGGTTGATATCGACGGCGAGCAGGCCGGCCATCTGTTTGCCGGCAGTGGTCTCTTCGTACCGGAACTTGCCGAGCAGCGCATTCAATAAATAGGACTTTCCGCTCGAAAACTCACCGACCACGGCCAACAGGAATTTGCTGCGTTCCAGCCGCGCGCGCGTCGTCGCGATCACTTTGCGGCGTCCCTCTCCGATCGACGCCTCGATCACGAGCAAACGCGCGACAAGCTCGTCACGCGTTTGCTCGTACCGACGCATCGCATCCGTGTCTACCCTGGACATGCGTTACGCCGTGCGAAGGTGCGCTTCCAACATCCTATCAGAAAGGACCCGGCTTTCTCATCGTGGGTTTGCAGGCTAATGACACGACACTAACTTTTACTGCGACTTTTCGCGGATGATTGCGAGCGCTTCGTCTCGGTGACGCTCCATCAACTCCTTCGTGTCGCCTTCGACGTTGAGGCGCAGCAGCGGCTCGGTGTTCGACGGGCGCACGTTCATCCACCAGTCCGGATAGCCGATGGTTACTCCGTCGAGATGATCGATCTGCGCGTCCTTATAGTGGGCTTGCAGCTCGGCAAGTTTGGCCGGGATGTCCTTGACCTCGGTATTGATTTCCCCGGAGCGGAAACGCGTGTCAATCGGCGCAATGACTTGGCTCACCGGCTTTCCGGCTTCGCTGAAGACTTCCAAGCATTCCATCAGCGCAATCATGCCGGAATCGGCATACCAATTGTCCTTGAAATAGAAATGCCCCGAATGCTCGCCCCCAAAAAGTACGTCCTCTTCACGCATCGTCTTCTTGATGATCGAGTGCCCTACTTTCGAACGGATCGGAATACCGCCGGCTTTTTCGATCAGTTCGGGAACGCTGCGCGAACAAATGAGATTGTAGAGGATCTTCGCGCCGGGATGCTTTTTGAGCGTGTTGAGCGCCACCAGCGCCGTCACGGTGCTTCCGTCGATCAATTCACCGCGTTCGTCGACGATGAACATGCGGTCGGCGTCACCGTCAAAAGCAGCGCCGAGATCGCACCCATGTTTGCGAACTGCCGCCTGAAGATCGAGCATGTTTTCCGGCTCGATCGGACTTGCGGGATGGTTCGGAAACGTTCCGTCGAGTTCGAAGTAGAGCGGGATGACCTCGCACGGCAGGTGCTTGAAGACGTGCGGCACGGTCTCGCCGGCCATTCCGTTGCCGGCGTCGATTGCAATCTTGAATGGTTTGACCGTGCGACGATCGATGAACGAAACACAGTGCTCCGCGAAGGCGTCCAAAATATTGCGTTCGTCGATTCGCCCAGGGCTGGCGGCGGCAGGCGGCAGGTTGCCTGCGACGATCCTATCGCGGATCTCTGCGAGGCCGGATTCGAGGGAAATCGCCTCGGCTAATGCCCGCGTGAATTTCATGCCGTTATATTGCGCGGGATTGTGAGATGCCGTGATCATCACGCCACCGTCGAAACCGAATTTGCCGACGGCGAAATAGAGGGCGTCGGTGGAGACCATCCCGATGGAGGTCACGTCGGCGCCTGATTCGGTGGCGCCATGCGCAAACGCCGCGAATAGACGTTCGCCGGAGGGGCGCATATCGCGGCCGACCACGATTCGCTTCGCGCCAACCAGCGGCACGAAGCACCGGCCGATGCTGTAGGCGACGTCGTCGTTGAGTTCTGACGGATAAATCCCGCGAACGTCGTACGACTTGAAGAGACCGGCCTGTAGCTGCAGCTGCATAATCGATTGGATTTCGGAATGCTGAATGATCCTACCCCCTAGTGGATTTGGCACGCGGTGAAGTCCCAGAATACATTCTTGAGCGTGCCGGTCGCCCTGGTATGGACCGCCTTCCTAGCGGTTGTCTTGATCATCGCCCTACAGGGTGCGTTCACGACCCGGGCCTACATTGCGCGGACGTTCGACGCGCAATCGCACATCGTGCAGGCTCAACTGGGCGTCGAGGAGATGTTGCGGCTGGAGATCGATCAGGAGAATTCGGTCCGCGGATACACGCTCACGCGCGACCCATTCTACGTAGGACAATACGTCAACGCCGCGCAGACGTTCGATCAAAAGGCCGCCGAGGTCGCCGCCATCCTCGAACGGCAGAAGATGACGCCGGTGCGCCGGACGCTCGATGCGTACGTGTCGCTCCAGCACAATTGGCGCGGCAAGATTGCGAAGCCGTCGCTGGCAAAACCCGGACGCGACATTGCCGAACTCGACAAACAAAACAAAGCCTTCTCGGACTATGAGAATCGAATCACGGACGTCATACGCCAGCAGCTTGCAGCCCAAAACCTCGAACTAGGCCGGTTGACGCAAGAGTCGATCAATCGCGACGCGTGGACCCGCGCTTTTTGGCTTGCGCTCTTCGGTCTGCTCGCCATCCTGTTCAACGGCTTTCGCTCGCGCCTCATCAGCGAACTCGAGGAGGAGCGCACCACAACCGAGATCTTGCAGCGAGCCTTCCGCAGCGAGCATGTGCCGCTACCCAATTGCGAGGTGGGAAGCGCCTATCTCTCGGCAAGCAGTCATCTCGCCGTGGGGGGCGACGTCTTCGACGTCTATCGTCTATCCGATAATCTGGCGATGGCGTTCATCGCCGACGTCAGCGGAAAAGGCGTCGATGCGGCGGTGTTGACGGCCTTTATCAAGTTCACGATTCGCGGCATCGCCTTGCGCCGCCGCGATCCCGGCGCGATGCTGCAAGAGTTCAACACCGCCTTCTCTCAAACGGTCGAGAATCCGTATCTCTTCGTTTCGATGTTTGTCGGCGTCCTGGACACGCAAACGCTGCAGTTCCGTTACGCAAGCGCGGGCCACGATTCGGCCTTCGTGCGGCGCGGCGCCGACGTCCAGCAGCTCGCCGTTACGGGTCCGGTCCTGGGCGTCATGGAAGAACCGTTCGATACCAAGACGCTCTATCTCGAAGACGGCGACATCATCGTTTTGGCAACCGACGGTCTGACCGAGGCGCGCAGCCGGCACGGCGAACAGCTGCAAGAGCGCGGGGCGATGGACCTCATCATGGACAGCAATCCTCAACCGCAGCTTCTGGCCGACGAGCTGGTCGCGCAGGTCAAGGCGCTCGAAGGCAATCGCACGCGCGACGACTTGGCCGTGCTGGCCATCCGCGTCCACGAACCGGGGGGTGCCAATGCGAACGTTTAGCGCACTCCTCGCGTTGCTGGTCCTGCTTGCGCCGTGTACGGCTCGGGCCGATTGCCGCGTGCGCGCGAACGATCGCGTCGTCCTCTACGGGACGAGCGACGATCCCGACGTATTCGTATGGGATTCGCGCTTCCGCTTGCGCGACTACGAAGGCGGCACGTTCGATCGGATGCGGGCGTTGCTGCCGCATGCAACGCTCGTTCGCCCCGGAACGCGCGCCCTGGTCGAAACGTGCGTCTCCGATTTCGTGCAATCAAAATACGTCACGCAGCCCGACGACGCCATCGGCGTCGTGATCGTCACGGGACCCTTGCGCGGTCAGCGCGGCTGGGTCATTGGATCGGCGGTACGTGTAGTCATTCGTCCACTGCAGAAAAGACACGTGCGCCACGCGCCGTCTCGACGCGTTCCACCGCGATCCCGTATGCGCGCTCGATGAGCTGCGGCTGCAGCACGCGATCGGGCCGCTCGCACGCGAGCATCCGCTCGCAGCCGAGCAGCATCAAGCGGTCGGCGTACGCGGCAGCGTCGTTGAGATCGTGCAGGACGCAGACGATGGTTCGGCCAGCGCGAGCCAGACCGCGTAGCAACGCAAGGATTTCGTGAGCGACGCGGACGTCGAGATGACTCGTCGGCTCGTCAAGCAATAGGACCGGTGTTTCTTGCGCCAGCCCCAGCGCGATCCATACGCGTTGACGTTCTCCGCTCGAGAGCGTTGTAAACAAACGGTCCGCTTGTTCGAGAACGTTCACGGCACGCAGCGCGCGCTCGATCGCGTCGGCGTCCTTAGGGCTAGGATTCCATTCCCACCAACGGTGATGCGGATAGCGTCCAATCGCTACGACGTCGCGAACGCGCAGCGTTTCGATCATCGCGTCGTCGCTGGTCACGTACGCAATGCTGCGTGCGCGCTCGAGGGCGGACCGTTCGCGCAGTGACATGCCATCGAGCAAAATGCGTCCCGCCAGTACCGGCTGCAGGCCGCAAAGCGCGCGCAGAAATGTGGTCTTGCCGACGCCGTTGGGTCCCAGCACGGCGAGGAATTCTCCGGCCTTCACGATTGCGTCGATCTCGCGAACCAGCGTCCGGTTCGGGACGCCGATCGTCACCGATTCAAGCGCGATCATGCCGGGCGCTCCTCGCGCAGATAGAGATAAAGGAACGCGGGCACTCCGACGAACGCCAGTAGCACGCCGATCGGCAACTCCGAGGGCGCGACAATGCTGCGCGCGGTGGCGTCGGCAATCGTGCACAGCGCGGCTCCAAGCAATGCACACGCGACGAGCAAGACCGGAGCGGCAGAGCCGACGATGCGGCGCGCGACGTGCGGCACGATAAGTCCAACAAAGCCGACCATACCCGCGAGCGCGACGGAAGCTGCCGCCAAGAGCGACGTCGAGGCAAGGATCAACCACTGCGCGCGATCGACGTCGACGCCGACGGTGCGGGCGCGAAGGTCCCCGACACGCAAAGCATCCAACGCCGGCGCCGCCAGCGCCGCAAGGAGCACTCCCGCAAACACGTAAGGCAAAGCGAAGAGCAGATCGCCCCACCCGCGCCCGGCCATCGAGCCCGCGAGCCAGGCCAGGATCGATTGCGCGGCGTCGAGTGAATTCGAACGCGCGATCGCGAATGCGACGATTGCGGAAAAAAGCGCCGAAATCGAAATTCCCGCCAGAATGAGACGATTGGGATCGATACCGCTTCCGCGTCGCGCGAGTGCGGCGACCAGCACAGCCGTTCCGAGCCCGGCCCCGAAGCCGAGTGCGGGTAAGATCGGCGCGGCAACGCCCACCAGCACGGCGAGCGCGATTGCCGCCGCTGCGCCGGCGCTTACGCCGGTCAGATACGGATCGACGAGCGGATTGCGCAGCATGCCCTGCAACAGCGCTCCGCCGATCGAGAGCGATGCGCCGACGGTTGCCGAGATCGCGACGCGCGGCAAGCGCAATTGCCACACGATCGTGGCGACGTCCCCTCCTGAGCGCGGGTGCGTAAGAGCAGCAAAGATGTCATTCGGTGCGAGCGCACTTCCCCCGGCGAGCAGGCTCGCAGCGCATGCACAGAGTGAAAGCGCCAGGATCGCCGGCAGACGCCACGCGCCCATCGTCAATGCGCGGTAGTCAGCTCGAGTGCAAACGTCCGCCCCGGCATTGGGTAATCGCTGACCTCTGCATAACGTTCGTTGCCGAGATTGTACCCGCGCAGCGTGAGCGCGAGGCGCGGCGCGATCTGCAGCGTTGCATAGGCCGTCAAATTACTGTACGCCCCCGGCTGAAAGAAAAGCGGCTGCGTGAGATCGACGGCGCCGCGTTGTCCGACCACGCGCTCGCTGATGCCTGCCGAGCCGAGAAAGGCATACGGCAATCCCGTGTAGCGCAGGCCGACGTTAACGCTGAAAACCGGATCGTCCGGCAAGCGTGCTTGTTCGTCGAGGTCTTGCGCGAGATAAAGATCGGTCGCATTCAACGTTGCGCTGATCCCTTGCAGTGGCAGCGTGTTCGCCTCGAACGTCAGGCCTTCGATATGCGCGTGGTCGACGTTCTCGGGCGCATAGACAGGGAAAGCGGTAGCGTTGGTCGTGCAATTTTCGACGCACGTGGCGACGATTAGATCGCGCGTATAGTTGTCGAACCAGCCCAGCGATACGCCGCCGAGCGCGCGAGCGTCCGTGATGGTTACGTCGCCGACTTGCGCCCGTTCCGGATGCAGGTTTGGATTCCCATAATTCGGATAATAGAGCTCGCTCGCGTTCGGCGCGCGGAAGGCCGAGGCTGCATTGACTTTGAGCGTCAGCGCGCCCGAAAGATCGGTGCGCCAGCCGAGCGAGGGCGAAAGCTCACCCCCGAGCGCCCCGTCGCGCTCGGCTCGCAAACCGGCGTAGAAGTCGTCGTGGTTGGTCAGCCAGTTCTGCTGAACGTACGCGGCGCTCTGTGCCAGCGCATCGGATGCGACCGGATCGCCGTTGCCGTCGTTCGTGCGTACGATGCCGCGCGAGAGATCGATCCCGTAGATCGTGCGCTCGTCCGAGCCGTTCACCACGTCGCGCAGGCTAATGCCCGAACGGACCTCGGTCGTGAGCGATTGCGCGAGCTGGAAGCAGTTCACGTCGATCGCAGCATCGCATTCAAACGTAATCTGCTGGCTCGTTCCGTTCAAGCTCAGGCTCGCGTTGGATTGCGGCCGCGCAAGCGATAAGGTAAGCCCGGCGCTCTCGTTGACGTCGTGCTCGCGGCTGGTCGGTGAGTAGAACGGAAAATCGCCGATTGCGCCGACGTCGTCGCTCTCGAGCGACGTGTGGAACCCCAATGCCAGCGCCCCGAGCGTGCGATCCAGGCCATACCGGGCCGTCGTCGCCTCGTAGTCACTGTCGGTGCGCGAGGCCGGATTCGAGCTTTCGCTCGGAGGAAGTGCGTAAGCGTTGTTCGCCACGATGCGTTCGAAGCCGAAGCCTTGATCTTCGATCTGCAGTTCGCGATCGTCGAAGGTTCCGTAGCGGACGGTCGCGCGCAACGGCGCGTGTTGCGTGTCGGTGATGACGTTAATGATGCCGCCGATCGCGCCGGTACCGTAGAGCGTCGATCCTCCGCCTTCGACGACTTCGATGCGCGATACGCCGACGGTCGAAAGCGTTCCGAGCTCGACCGAATCGGCGAAACCGCCGGGTGCCGGCTGCCCGTCGATGAGGACGAGCACCTGCGCGGCGCTCGTGCCGCGAATGCCGTAGTCGACCGACGATCCGATCGGCCCGTAGGCCGCGATTTCGACGCCCGGAACGTTCGCGAGCGCTTCGGCGACGGTGCGATATCCGTTGCGTGCAATGTCGGCCGCGGTTACCACGTACGTCGTGCGCACGCTATTGTGCAGCGTTTCGTCTGTTCGGTCCGACGTGACGACGTGCGCGATTTCGGGCGGAGTGGGCGACGGCGATGGAGACGGAGATGGGGAGAATGAAACGACGGCTGCGGCCAGGATGCGCAGCGCGGCAATCAGTGCCATGGCAAACCTTCCTTTACGCGAGGAACGGGCGATGCAGCGGTTTGTCGTAGTATCCTGACTCGCGGATCGTTGCCGTGGTGCTCTTGGCCTTCCCACCGATCGTTTCCGACGCAGTGACCAAGTGCGGCTCCCCGCATACAGTGGCGCGACCGTGCCGGCATCTCACCGGCTTCCCGTGCGCAAACCGCAATCGCGGGTATTGGAGAGGCGCATGCGGTCACCTGCCGCGAAGCACCGGTACCGTGCGATTCATCGCTGCCGCGCTCGTTGCGCTTGGGCTGCTCGCCGCTTCGCAGGCGCAGCCGCGCATCGTCACACTTGTTCCGTCATTTGCCGAGGACGTCGCCGCCATTGGGGCGCGCGCGCAATTGGTCGGTGTCTCGAAGTTTTCGCAGGACGTTTCCGGCGGCGCGTCGCTGCCGGTCGTAGCCGATTTTCAAAGCATCGACGCCGAACGAATCGTTGTTCTTCACCCCGACGTCGTCGCCGGTATCCCATCGCAAGACCGGCTCGTCGCGCCGCTTCGGCGAGCCGGAATCCGCGTCGTACTCATTCCTGACGACGGCTTCAACGACATCTTCAACGATCTGCGCGTGCTCGGGAAGCTGACCGGCCACTCGTCGCAAGCGCAAAGCGAGATCGAGCGTTTACAAGCGCAGACGGCGCGTCTGCGGGCAAGCATCGTGCACCGCTCCGCTCGCCCGTCGGTGTTTTTCGCGCTAGGCACGGGGCCGATCTGGACGGTCGGCCGCTCGTCGTACATCGGGCGTTTGATCGAGCTTGCCGGAGGTCGAGACGCAGCGAGCGATCTACAAGCACCGTGGGGCGAGTATAGCGAAGAGGCGTTGCTGCGCGCCCAGCCGGACGCGATCGTAGCCGGGCGCGAAACGGACTTCCGCGCCGTCGAAAATCGCGAACCGTGGCGGAGCCTGCGCGCGGTGCGCGAAGGACACGTCTTCGTCATCACCGATCCGCGCGTCGACGCCGCACTCTTTCGTCCGGGTCCGCGCTACAACGAGGGACTCCGCTGGCTGATCGAACGATTGTCGTCGCTGTCGACACGAACGACCCCGACCGACCGCTCGAACCCGAACTAATCGAGCTGGAGGCGCTTGCCGCCGCGGCAGGTGCGCAAGTCGTCGCACGCGTCGTGCAGCGTCTCGATCGCCTCGATCCTGCCTGGCTTGTCGGCAGCGGCAAAGCGCGCGAGATCGCCGACCTCGTGCACGAGCAGGACGCCGGCCTCGTGCTCATCCTCAACGATCTACGCCCCCGGCAGCGTAAGAATCTCGAGAAGGTTATTGCGGTGCCCATCGTCGACCGCACGATGCTGATTCTCGACGTCTTCGCGCGGTCGGCGCGCAGCCGCGAAGGCAAGTTGCAAGTTGAGCTCGCGCAGCTGCGCTACCGTCAATCGAATCTTATCGGCGTCGGCGCGGATCTCTCGCGGCTGGGTGGCGGCATCGGAACGCGTGGACCCGGTGAAACCAAGCTTGAAGTGGATCGACGCCGCATTCAAAGCCGCATCAGCGTTCTGCGCGCAGCGTTGGATGATGTGCGGCGGCAGCGTGAGACGCGGCGCTCCGCACCGCATCGCGAACCGCTCGCTGCGCTCGTCGGTTATACCAACGCCGGCAAGTCATCGTTGCTCAATGCGCTTGCGCGCAGCAACGTGTTCGTGGCGGATCAGCCGTTCGCAACGCTCGACCCGACGGTTCGGCGCGTCTACCTCGCGCCGGGAGATTACGTCCGGGTGGCCGACACCGTCGGCTTCATCACCGATCTGCCCAAGGATCTCGTGAACGCATTTCGCGCGACGCTCGACGAATTGCGTGAGGCCGATCTGCTCGTCCACGTGCTGGACGCCTCGAATCACGATTGGCCGCGTCAGAAAGCGGCGGTCGAATCGCTCTTGCGCGAACTCGAACTCGAGGCGGCTCCCCGCCTGCTGGTTTTCAACAAGACCGATGCGGCCGGTGCCGTGCCGAGCTTCGACGGTGCGGTCGCGACGAGCGCGCGAACGGGATTTGGCCTGGACGCATTGCGAGAAGCTATGAATGCGATGACGAAACTGGCTGCGCTCGTGGTCGTGCTGCTGTTCGTCGTGTGCTCGTGTGCGCCCGATTATCCTGACGATCGCTTCGTCGGAATCGTTCGCGAGATGAAACCGTCGGTCGTGCTGCTGACGATGCGGGTGCCACCGGAGAAGAAGAGCGACGGCTACGACGACGCGTACGGCACGGGTCTGGTCGTGGCGAGCGGACCGTGGGGCAGCGACATCCTAACCGTTGCGCATGTCGTCGACCAGGCATGGAACGTCCACGCGACGGTCGGCAATAAAGCGAAGGTGCCGGCGCGCGTTATCGCCATCGACGACGACCGGGACGTCGCGCTTTTGCGCACGAAGCGTCCGAATCTTCCTGTTGTAACGCTGGCCGGTGCTCCCGATCTTCACGATCAAATCGGGCGCGAGATCGCATTGCTCGGCTATCCGATTCCGGACGAATTCGAAGACGAGCAGCTGGGCTTAGCAACGTCGCTCGACACGGGGCGTCTCTCATCGCTTCGCAACGATGCGTTGGAAGTAACGTTGCAGATCGTTCCCGGAGAAAGCGGCGGCCCCGTCTTCCTGGCAGACAACGGCACGATCATCGGCCTTGCGGATTCACGCTTTGACGACGAGCGCTCCATCGGGTTTGCCGTGCCGATCCGTGACGCGCTCCGCTTTCTGCACCGTACGGATCGCGCTCACGGCTTCTGACCGCCCTCGATCTTCGCGAGGATTTCCGGATCGAGTTGCCCGCGCATGTGCTCGCTCGTAATGAGCGGTCGTTCGCCGACCCAGAGAATGGGCGGAATGTCGAAGTATTCCGCCAGCCGGTTGAGGTGTCCGGCATACGAACTGCGCAGAGTTGCAAAGCGGTCCCAGGCGCTGTCGCGATCGTGTAGCGCAAGTCCCGCGTCTGACAAACGCTGGTAGGCTTCGTAGAACTGTTCGCGAGTGATCCCGGGATGCGCCGCGTCGCCGTATAGGCGAAAGCTTTTGGACAGGTCATGGGTGGCGTGCCGGCCCAGGTTGTAGAGAATGCGCGCTTCACCCGCATCGCACTGCACCGTGGTCATCATTAGCACCGCGGCGTCGAGAATCGTGCCGAGCGTACCGACCCAAGACTCGTAATCGTGGCTCGAGCGGAAATATGCCAGGGCCGGATACGCTAAATGCGTTTCCATCAGCGAGGCGCACCACGTTTCGGCACTGCGCATCACGACGGAGAGATCTTTCGCGACGCCGGCACGCGAGGCAATCGTCAACAACCCGACGCCGCTGGGCGGCGAGCCGGCGCGCGCACCGACGGTCACGACGAATTGCTCGCGCGTTTGAAACGACCCGAAGAGCGCAAACAGAAAAGCCGTGGCAGTCGACACCACGCCGAATCCCGATGCGCCGGCCACCACTGATAGGATACGCGTCAAACCCGTGTTCCCCACGAAGTCGCCGAACCCAATGGTGAAGAATGACGTGCCCGCAAAATACACGGCATCACCAAACGATCCGATCGCCGGACGAACTTGATCGCGTAGTCCGTAAAAGATGAGACCGTATCCGAGAAGCAGCAAGGTCGCCCAGATAACCAGCGTGAAGACCAAATTGAACGGCGCGAAGACGGCAAGGAAGTCTTCGCGCGCATCATCGTTCGAGGGATGCACCTTGCGCGCAAGGCGCGGCCAGAGCATCCACATCGCGCGCGTCTGGTAGTAACTCGGACGAAAGCGCCGTCCGACCGCGCGCGGGACGATAACGGACTGAAAAACGTCATTCAGGCTGGCGGCGACCAACAGCATGCCCAGAACGACGAGCACGGCTCGAACCAGCATGTGCGAGTGATTCAACTCCGGTTCGGAGAAGGCTTGCCGATGGCCGTTACACTCGTGACCGGTCCCGTGCGCTCGGGCAAGAGTGCTCGCGCGATGTCGATCGCGCGGTCATCCGGTCTGCACGTGAGCTACGTCGCGACGGCGATGCACGACGCCGGCGACCGGGAATGGGAGTCGCGTCTGGAGCGACACGCTCGCGAACGTCCGTCCGCGTGGGAAACGATCGAGAGCGCAGGCCTTACGCAGGATGCGCTGCTGGAGCTTTTTCGGGAAGCGGAGTCCGAGCGTTGTCTGCTTGTCGATTCGCTCGGAACGTGGATCGGCGCGCGAATGGCCGGCGATCTCGCGTCATTCGAACGCGATGCGGCCGCGTTCGCGGAGCGCTTGGATCGGGACGCGGCGGACATCGCGGCAGCGATGCTCGAATCACGCGCGCGCGTGATCGTGGTGGTCGAGGAAGTCGGCTGGGACGTCGTGCCGACCTCGTCTTCGGCGCGCGTTTTCCGCGACATTCTGGGCCGGATGAAGCAGCGGTTAGCCGCCGGCGCCGAGCAGGTGCTGCTGGTCGTCTGCGGATTCGCGATCGATTTGCGCGCGTTGGGCTCGGCGAGTCAGGCGTGAATCAAGCGTTGCTGCTGGTCGGGCTGCTCGGCGCCGTCGTCGCGGCGGCCGTCGTTGCACGGCGCTTACGCATGCCCGATCCGATCGCGTTCCTGCTCGTCGGCGTCGCGCTCGCGTTTGTGCCCGGGCTTCCACGTCCGCAAGCGAATCCGCAACTGTTGTTCCTCATCGTGCTTCCGCCGCTGCTCTTCAGCGGCGGCTGGTCGACGGATTGGCACGAATTCAAACGCAACTTCGGTGCGATTTCGACCCTTGCCGTGGGCCTGGTGATCTTCACGATGGTCGTGGTCGCCGTGCTCGCGCACAAGCTCGCCGGCTTCGCATGGCCGGCAGCCTTCGTGCTGGGCGCGATCGTATCGCCGCCTGACGCCGTTGCCGCCGAAGCGATCTTCGAGAGAATGGCGGTCCCGCGGCGCATCGTCGCGATCGTGACGGGAGAAGGACTGGTCAACGACGGAACGGCGCTCGTATTGTACCGGTTTGCGCTCGCCGCGGCGGTCTCGGGCGTGTTCTCGCTCGCTCACGCTTCAGTGGCCTTCGTGTTTAACGTGATCGGCGGCATCGCCTGTGGTCTGGTGATTGGGGCTACAGCCGAGCTCGTTCTAAAGTTTCTGGCGCGGTTTGAATTGGACGACCCCACCGTATCGAACGTGGTGATGCTGGTCGCGCCGTATGCAGCGTATCTTCCGGCCGATGCGATTGGTGCCTCGGGCGTGCTCTCAGCCGTCACTGCCGGGATATACGCGAGCCAGCGCTCGCAAGCGATTTTCAGTGCCGAAGAACGCGTGATTGCAAGCGCCGTGTGGAGCGTGATGCTGTTGATTCTCAACGGCTTCGTATTTTTGCTGATCGGATTCGTTCTACCGGTCATCGTGCGTTCGCTGCATTCGCTCGCCGCAGATTCGGCGATCGCCGCTGGAATCGCGGTTGCGGTAATCGCCGTGCGCCTGGCATGGGTTTTTCCGGTTGCGTGGCTGAGGCGGCAGATTCCCGGCGTTGCCGCGCGCGATCCGATGCCGGCGCCGCGATCGCTGTTCCTGATCGGATGGAGCGGCATGCGCGGTATCGTCTCACTTGCGGCGGCGCTTGCGCTTCCTTATACGGATGCGCATGGAGCGCCGCTGGCGGGTAGGTCGGAAATCATTTACGTCACGCTTTTCGTGATCGTCGTGACGTTGCTGCTCCACGGTCTTACGCTCGGACCGCTGATCGCTCGAATGGGCGTAAGCGAGACGCACATGCGTCAGCAAGACGAAACCGCGATCCGGATCAAAGCGCTTGAGGAGGCGGTACGCTACCTGCATTCGATCGAGCCGACGCTCGACGGACCGGCCGAGCTGGAGACCGCAGGCCGGTTACTCGGCGAATACGAGCGACGCATTTCACACTTACGCGGGCACGTGAATGAAGAGGACGAGCAGGCCGAAGCGAGCGACGAAATTGAGGCGGACCACCGTTTGCAACTCGCGGTTCTCGATGCGGAACGGCGCGAGATCTCGCGCCTGCGCCGCGAAGGGGAGATTCCGGACGACGCCTACCACGCGATCGAGTACGACCTCGATCTAGCCGCGCTACGGCTGCGTTGACGGGCTGGGAGCAGGCGACGGCGTTGCGGGTGCGGGAGAGGCCGATGCGGACGAAGCCGGAGTGGACGATGCCGGCACGGCGGCCGATGCAGCGGGCGAGGGCGTAAAGCCGGGCGGCAGGTAGGTCGGAATGGCCGAGGCTTTGGGCGTCGGGGTTGGCGGCGGGGGAAGCGTCGGGATGTCCGCCGGCTTGGTGATCGGCACCAATCGCACGTAGCCGGCTTGGGCGGTCTCGTCTTTCTTGACGCGAACCATCGTCGTTACCGTCGTGAAGCCCGGCATGCGAGCAGTCAGGCTTTGATTGCCGATCGGAACGTGCGGGATCGTGAAGCCGCCTTGCGCATCTGCCGTCGACACGAACAGCGAGCCGACCGAAACGATCGCATCGGCAATCGGACGGTTCGTCATCGCGTCCAGCACGCGGCCCGAGACGCTGCCGTAGTCCTGAACGCCGACCACGCCGTTGTTGCAGCTGTCGCCCATTGCGAGTAAGAGCACGAGGCCGAGAACGACTTTGCGCATGCGTATCTCCTACGATTGCTTGAACGATCTGGCTTGCGACGGGGTTCCAACCGTCCAATCGGTGGCTAGAGGCCGTCCAATACCGCTCAATTGGCTGGGCATTTTTCAAGGTTGCCAAGGTAACCTCGGCACTTTGTGAAAAAAATCACAAGCCATGAATCCGTATGGACCGGTTGCGATCTACCTCTGCGTCGCGCTAGCTGCGGCACTGCTCTTTACCTTCCTTCCGGGACTTCTGGGGCGCGAAAAACCGAATCCTCAGAAGCAAGAGGCGTACGAATGCGGCGTCGAGCCGACCTCGGCGGTTTCCGGCCGATTTCCGGTGCGCTTCTATCTCATTGCGATGCTCTTCGTCATCTTCGACGTCGAAGCGGCCTCGTTCTACCCATGGGCCGTGCAGATGCACGCGTTGCGTCTGTTCGGGTTGCTGGAGATGATCGTGTTCGTGATCGTCCTCGCCATCGGGTACGCATACGTCTGGAAGAAGGGCGGATTTGCGTGGAGATAGGTCCCGGTCAATTTCTTCTCGCCAGGCTCGACGACGTGGCTCGCTGGGCGCAGAGCTCTTCGGTGTGGCCGCTGACGATGGGTTTGGCATGCTGTGCGATCGAGATGATGACGGCTACGTCGGCGGAGTACGACATTGCGCGCCTGGGCTCGGAGGTCTTCCGAAGCTCGCCCCGTCAGGCCGATTTGATGATCGTGTCGGGCCGCGTCGCGCAAAAGATGGCGCCGGTGGTCAAGCGGCTCTACGATCAGATGGCCGATCCGAAGTGGGTGATTTCGATGGGTGCTTGTGCGAGTTCGGGCGGCGTCTTCGATAACTACGCCGTGGTGCAGGGCGTCGACACGATTATTCCGGTCGACGTGTACGTGCCCGGCTGTCCGCCCACGCCTGACGGACTGCTTTATGCCGTTAACTTGATCCAACAACAGATTCGCGAAGGGGGCCGCGGCGGAATCTTAGCCCGCTCGTAGCCAACCTTCGTTTCCAAAACGCGAAAGAGTCATGCCAAGTACACAAACTCCGCCGATTGCGGGAACCGCGATCGATCCGCCCGGCGTGCGTCCTGCAATCGACGACGCGGTTATCGAAGTGGCAACGCCGCAAACGTTGCACGCGCGTTTGGATACGCTGCGCAGCGAGGGCTACACGATGTTGCTCGACCTCGGAGCCGTGGATTACCTCGAGCGCTCGCCGCGTTTCGAGGTCGTGTATCACCTTCTGAAGATGCCGGTCGGTTCGGCGGACGTTGCGCAGGTCGGAACGCCGGCGCGGCTGCGCGTGCGCTGCGGCTGCAACGACGGCGATCGCTTGCCGACGGTTACCGATTTGTGGAAAAACGCCGACTGGGCCGAACGCGAAGTCTTCGATCTTTTTGGTATCGTTTTCGATGGGCATCCGGATTTGCGGCGCATCCAAATGCCGCACGATTGGGAAGGCTATCCGTTACGTAAGGACTATCCGCTGCGCGGACCGGCTCGCGAACGTTCGCCACGCCCCGCTTTTGCGCTCAAGAGTAACGTTCAGGCCGGCGTCCCGCCCACCGGACGAACCCTCGAAGCGCTGCAGGAACAAATTCGCAAAGCGCAAGATGGTGAGCCCACGTGAGTTTGTCGACAACGCCGCTTACTCCCGAGATCGTCTCGCAAGAGGGCAACGCGATGGTGCTCTCGATGGGTCCGCAGCATCCATCGACGCACGGCGTGCTGCAGCTCATGCTGGAGATTGAAGGCGAGACGGTTGTCAAGGTTGATCCCGAGATCGGCTATCTGCACACCGGTATTGAAAAGAACATGGAAAACTTGTTCTGGTCGCAAGGACAGACCAATGCCGAGCGGATGGATTACCTCGCGCCTTCCTCGAACGCGTTGTGTTACGTGCTCGCCGTCGAGAAGCTGCTCGGCGTCACCGACCAAATTCCCGAGCGCGCAAAGCAGATTCGCGTCCTCAACGCGGAACTAACGCGAATCGCCTCGCACTGCGTGTGGCTCGGAACGCACGGCATCGATCTGGGCGCAATCTCGGTGTTCTTTTACTGCTTCGATCTGCGCGAGAACATCCTGGATCTGCAGGAAGCGGCCGGCGGCGCACGCATGCACCCGAATTATATTCGCGTCGGCGGCGTAAACGGCGATTTGCCGGAAGGGTACTGCGAGCGCGTCGATGCGCTGGCTGCAAAGTTTCCCGGACGAATGAAAGAGCTGCGCGGTCTGCTCCAAGCCAATCCGATCTTCCAAGACCGCACGATCGACGTCGGGATTCTTCGCCCCGAAGAGGCGGTGCAGTGGGGTGTTACCGGTCCCACGCTGCGCGGCTGCGGCATCGCCTACGACGTGCGCAAGGCCTTCCCATATAGCGGATACGAGCAGTACGATTTCGACGTTCCGACGCGAACTGAGAGTGACGCGTACGCGCGCTTCTTGGTGCGCTTGGACGAGATGGAGCAATCCATGCGTATCGTGCAACAGGCTCGCGAGAAGCTACGCACGCCCGGCCCATATGCGATCGACGACGCGAAGATTTTCGCGCCACCCAAGGAAACCATCGCACTGTCCATGGAGGCGTTGATCCATCACTTCAAGATCGTGAGCGAAGGCTTTCGCGTTCCGCCGGGCGACGTCTATCAGGCCGTCGAGGGCCCGCGAGGCGAACTCGGCTACTATCTGGTGAGCAACGGCGATAACCGCCCGTATCGCGTGCGCACGCGTCCCGCCAGCCTCTACAATCTTCAGGCGCTCAAAGGCATCGCCGTGGGTAATCTCATCGCCGATCTCGTCGTCATGATCGGCTCGCTCGATCCAGTGTTTGGTGAGGTGGATCGGTGAGGCGTTGGGCCGCGTTTCTGTCGGGGGCTGTCGACGGGGAGCCGCTCGCGATTTTTCCCTCCGTGGAAAAATCGCTGCTGCCTTCCTCGCCCCTCCCGACATCCTGTCTCCGGGGCTCGTTCAGAGCCTCCCCGTCGAGAGCCCCCGACAGAAACGCTTGCGCTTCACGATCCAGTATGGGTGATAGTGGTGGCTGAGATGCGGGCGGATGTTTTTGATTTTGAGGCGCTTGCACGGGAGTTGCGGCCGCGGTGTGAGGCGTTGATCGCGCAGTATGAGGAGCCTCGGTCGGCGTTGTTGCCGATGATGCACTTGTTTCAGGAGCGCGAAGGGTATGTGTCGCAGGGTGCGATGCGGTTTGCGGCTGATCTGATTGGTATTACAACGGCGGAAGTAGAGGCAACGGTCTCGTTCTATACACTGTTGTTTCCCAAGCCGGTCGGAAAATACGTGTTGCAAGTCTGCCGCGGGCTCATGTGCGAGTTGAACGGCGCGGAATCGATCATGGCGTATTTCCGCGAGAAGCTCGGCATCGGACACCTCGAGACCACCGACGACGGCTTGTTTTCGTACGAGGAAGTGGAATGCTTGGCGGCGTGCGACCGCGCGACGTGCATGCAGGTCAATCTCCAGTTCGTTTACGATCTCACTCCGCAAGCAATCGACGAGATGATCGCGCAGATGCGAGCCGGGACCTATCCGGTCAAGCCCATGGCGCAAACCGCCCGGCCCACGCGCAACTGGAAGATCAGCCAAGATGCGCAAGTCTCCACGGGCGGAAAGTCACCGGGCACGCTCACGTCGACCGATCCGAACAATGCCGGCGGCCTCGGCGATCCAAGCGGCGTTATCATGCTCGACAGTTTTGTGGACAAAGGGATTTCGTTCACGGGCCGCTCGAGCGAACGTTTGGTGCGCGACGCGCGCTCGGTAGCGGAATTGATTGAAGTGGAAGGTCAAGGCAACAATAATGCCGGTCACTAACGTGCTGATGGCGGGAATCGGCGAGGCGGATCTCACCGATATCGGTGTTTATCGTCAGCGCGGCGGCTACAAACAATGGGAACGCGCGGTGCGCGAACTGCGGCCTGCGGACGTGATGGAAGCGGCCGACAAGTCCGGGTTGCGAGGACGCGGCGGCGCAGGTTTCCCAACCGGACGTAAGTGGCAATTCTTACCCGGAAACGATAAGCCGCGCTATCTGGTGTGCAACTGCGACGAAGCCGAGCCGGGTACGTTCAAAGATCACATGTTGCTCGAGCAAACGCCGCATCTGGTGCTGGAAGGCATTCTGCTCGGGGCCTATGGCATCGGGTGCAAACACGCATACATCTATATCCGCGGCGAGTTCAAACGCGGCTTCGAGATCTTCACCAGAGCGATCGCCGATGCGCGCAGTGCCGGTTTGCTCGGCAAGAACGTTTTCGGCAGCGGATTTGACATCGAAGTGACCGCACATCGCGGCGCCGGCGCGTACATTTGCGGCGAAGAGACCGCATTGCTCAACTCCCTCGAGGGCAAGCGGGGCGAGCCCCGCCTCAAACCGCCGTTCCCCGCGGTGGCAGGGCTGTACGGCATGCCGACCGTCGTCAACAACGTCGAAACGCTTGCCTATCTGGTTCCGGTTCTCGAAAAAGGCGCGCCATGGTTTGCGGCGGTCGGTACGGAGCGCAGCAAAGGCTACAAGATCGTTTCGATCTCCGGTCACGTACAAAAGCCCGGCAACTATGAGGTTGCGCTCGGCACGACCGTGCGCGAGCTGATCGAAATCGCGGGCGGATTACGCCCGGGCCGTACCTTCAAGGCCGTGCAGCCAGGCGGCGGTTCATCGGCGTGCATTTTCGAAGAGCATCTCGATTGGCCGTACGACTACGAGTCGATGGCGAAAGCCGGGTCGATGCTCGGGTCCGGCGCGTTCACGGTCTTCGACGACACGACCGATTTCGTCAAAGCGGCGTTCAACATGGTTCGCTTCTACGCTCACGAGTCGTGTGGGCAGTGCACGCCGTGCCGCGAAGGCGGATATTGGCTCCAGCGTGTGCTGCAGCGCTTCGTCGACGGGCGTGGTTTGCGCAGCGATCTCGAAATGATCGCTCGCGTCGGGCATGTCATCACCGGCCTCAACCTTTGCCCACTAGGGGATTCGATCGAACCGTTCTTACTCTCGGTGTTCAATCGCTTCCCCGAACAATTCGAAGCACGGGTGCTAAAGGAAACGGTGACTGCATGATGGCGCTCGTCACGAGAAGGAACGCCGAAGCCTTTGTCATCCCGAGCGTAGCGAAGCGTAGTCGAGGGACCGGCGTAACGGCGGCATCGCGAGCGTACCGTGCCGTCCCTCGACTACAGCGCTGCGCGCTTACGCTCGGGATGACAAGGCGCTCTTGCAATGCAACGGTTGCGCCGGTCCCTCGACTACGCTTCGCTACGCTCGGGATGACAAGGCACTCTCGCCACGCAACCTTTGCGCCGGTCCCTCGACTACGCTTCGCTACGCTCGGGATGACAAGGCACTCTTGCAATGCAACGGTTGCGCCGGTCCCTCGACTACGCTTCGCTACGCTCGGGATGACAAGGCGCTCTTGCAATGCAACGGTTGCGCCGGTCCCTCGACTACGCTTCGCTACGCTCGGGATGACAAGGTAGGAAATGCAAGTACAGGATCTCGTGAAGCTTACGATTGATGGCGTTCCTCTTGAAGTGCCGAAGGGGACGTTGTTGGTTGAGGCGGCTAAGAAGATCAAGCAAGAGATTCCGGTGTATTGCTATCACACCAAGCTTGGTCCGGCAGGGTTGTGCCGGGTTTGTTTGGTTGAGATCGAGGGTACGCCGAAGCTGCAGATTGCGTGTAACACACCCGTTGCTGATGGGATGGTCGTTCACACGCGTAGTGAAAAGGCGCGGACCGGGCGCGAGATGGTGCTCGAGCTCCTGCTCGTAAATCACCCATTGGATTGTCCGATCTGCGATAAAGGCGGCGAGTGCGATCTGCAGGATTACGCGATGGCGTACGGGCGCGGAAGCTCGGACGTTGCAGATCCCAAGCTGAGCAAACCCAAGGGCGTGGACCTTGGGCCGACGATCGTGCTGGATGAGGAGCGCTGCGTCGTTTGTCAGCGCTGCGTGCGTTTCGATGACCTCATTGCCGACGAGCGTCAGCTCGTGGTCAAGGATCGCGGGCATAGCGACATCATTGCAACCGCTACGGGCGATCCGTACCGGCATCATTTCACCGGCAACGTCACGGAGTTGTGCCCGGTCGGCGCGCTGACCTCGAAGACCTATCGTTTCAAGTCGCGCCCGTGGGATCTGAACCGAACGCAGACCACGTGCACGCAATGTGCGGTCGGCTGCCAGCAGTTCTCCGATGTTCGTTACGGCAGCCTGCTGCGGACCATGTCGGTAGAGCACGACGATGCGTATTCCGATGGGTGGCTATGCGATCGCGGACGCTACAACATCGGATTCTACGCTTCGCCCGAGCGCATCACGCAGCCACTGTACAAAAAGAACGATACGTTCGTTCAGATCGGCTGGGACGATGCGTTCGCCATCTGGGCGCGTGAGATCAAAGACGCCCTAGCAAATGCCGATGCCGGGGTCATCGGCGGCGGTCGTTTGCTCAATGAAGAGGCGTATCTGCTGCAGCACGTGTTTCGCGCCATCGGCGTTCGCAACGTCGATTGGCGCGGCGGGCGTCAGCAGCAGGCCTCGCCCGGCAACGCCGCCGGGAATTATGCAACGCTCGAGCGCGCCAATGCGATCGTGATTGCGGGGCAGTCGCCGTCCGAGCTCGCGCCCGTGCTCTGGCTGCGGGCGATCAAAGCGCAACGTAGCGGCGCGCAAATCATTCGCATGGAAGGTGCCGATGCGGCCAAAGCCTTCGCGCAGATTCGCAGCGGGTCGCAAGTGGCGATTGTTTGGGACGGCGTGGATCTTGCGCTCGGGAAGGCGCTTGCCGACGCATCCTCGGGGTTTAACGTGGCGACATATATTGCGAGCGAACAGCCCAATGCGCGCGGCGCTGAAGCGATGGGAATGCTGCCCTCCGACGGCAGCCTCGACGGGGCGGCGATGCTCGATCGAGCGCGCGATCGAAAGCTCACCGCGCTCTGTCTCTTCGGCGTGAATCCGGCCCGAAATGCGCGCGATCCCGCGGCTGCGCGCGCAGCCATCCAAGCTGCGAATTTCGTGATGGTGAGCGAGCTTTTTCTGACCGAAACGGCGCAACTCGCCGACCTGGTGCTTCCCGCAAAAGGTGCGTTCGAAAAGAGCGGCACAACGACGAATCTGACGGGAGATCTCTTGCCCGTGAATGCGTCCCTCGAGTCGCCCGTGGGTCCACTTTCGGATTTGGAGATGCTGATCGGCCTAGCGCAACAATTCGATCTGGCACTTCCAACGATCGAGGAACTCGACGCCGCCGTCATCGCCCGTTCGCGCGACGCGTTCGCCGGGACGTTTGGAGATGCGCGGTATGCGAGCGCCGGAGGCGATTGCGCCGCAGAGCCCGCGCTCGAGCCGCGAACCCTGTGGGACGGCGGCGGTACGGCCGCGCACGACGAGCGCGTCGCCGACTTGCGCCACGAAGCGGTGGGTGCATGAGCGCGGTTGCCGCGATGCCGGATTGGCTCGTCGTGCTGATCAAATCGGCAATTTTACTCTTCATCGTCGTGACGACGTTCGCATATGCGATGCTTGCCGAACGTAAAGTGCTGGGTTGGATGCAATTGCGGCCCGGACCCAACCGCGTCGGGCCGTGGGGAATGCTGCAGCCCGCCGCCGACGCCGCGAAGCTGATTCTCAAGGAAGATCTCACGCCCAAGTCGGCCGATCCGCTGATCTACCGGCTTGCGCCGTTCATCTCGCTGCTTACCGCATTTTCGGTCTATGCCGTCATCCCGTTCGGAGCCGGATCGTCGGGCGCGTGGGCGATCGGGAACGTCAACGCGGGAATCCTATTTCTTCTTGCGATCACCTCGATCGGCGTGTACGGGATCTCGCTCGGCGGCTGGGCTTCGGGCTCGAAATATCCGCTGCTCGGGAGCGTGCGCTCGACGGCGCAGATGATCAGCTACGAGCTGGGAATGTCGCTTTCGTTCATCGGCGTGCTGATCATGGCGGGAACGACGTCGCTCGACGGCATCGTGAACGCCCAGACGAAATGGTGGTTCATCGTGCCGCAATTCGTCGGCTTTCTGATCTACGTCGTCACCGCCGTCGCAGAGACCAATCGCGTACCGTTTGACTTGGTGGAAGCGGAAACGGAGTTGGTGGCGGGATTCCACACCGAGTATTCGGGACTGCGATTCGGATTGTTCTTCATCGCCGAGTACGTGAACATGCTCACGGTGTCGTGCATTGCCTCGTTGCTGTTCCTGGGGGGATGGAATGCGCCGTTTGGCCTGGGCGCACTGCCGGTTCCGGGCATCGTGTGGTTCATCATCAAGGTGGCTGCGTTCATGTTCTTCTATATGTGGCTGCGTGCGACGCTGCCGCGCTTTCGGTACGACCGGCTGATGGCATTTGGGTGGAAAGTGCTCCTCCCAATCGCCACACTCAACCTCATCGTGACGGCAATCGTGGTGGCGATTCATGGCTGAGCGGAAAATGCGCAAACAACTCTACAACGTCGGAGCGATTCTCAAGGGGCTCGGCATTACGTTCAGGTTTATGTTCGCTAAGCGTCCGACGATCGAATATCCCTCGGTGAAGAAGCAGCATGCTCCGCGCTTTCACGGCTTGCACGAATTGCGCCGCTATGCCGACGGTAAGGAACGCTGTATCGGTTGCGAGCTGTGTTCGAGCGCGTGTCCCGCCAACGCGATCACGGTGATCGGTGCCGAGAACACGCCGGAGGACCGCAAGTCGCCCGGCGAGCGCCACGCCGCCCGCTACGAGATCGACGAATTGCGCTGCATTTTCTGCGGAATGTGTGAAGAAGCGTGTCCAACCGACGCGATCGTCCTCACACCACGGTTTGAAATGTCGGACTATCGCCGCGGCGCGTTGATCTACGCCAAGGACCGTTTGCTGGTTCCGCCCGATGCCGGCGTTGGGACGGCTCCCGACGAACGGCCAAACGGCATTCCCGCCGATCTCGGCCGTGTTGCGGATATCAAATCGACGGTCGACATCACGGCGGGATACGACGCGACCCATCGCGGTACGATTTTGAAAACCCAGCGCCGGGGGCTGGCTGCGTTTCCACAAAAGCAGGAAGAGGTCTCATGATCCTGTTCTGGGTTCTCGCGATTGTGATGCTGGCGTCTGCCACGTGGTGCGTCACAGCGACCAAGCCCGTGTACAGCGTGGTGGCACTGCTCTTGCACTTCGCTGCGCTGGCCGCAATATATCTTACGCTCAACGCCGAGTTCTTGGCGGTCATCCAAATGATCGTGTACTCGGGAGCAATCTTGATCTTGTTTCTGTTCGTGATCGCGTTATTGTCCAGCGGGGTCGCGCCGTTTTCCGTCGGTCCGAATCGTATTCCGAACATCGCTTATCCGGCCATCGTGCTGGTGATCATCGCGCTGGGGTTCCTGACGTGGGCGCTCTCGCGAGTCGTAGCCGTCGCTCCGTCCGGCTTGCCGAGCGGTTCCACGTTTGGACCAGCCGGTACGGCGGGCGTCTTCGGATCGGTCGCCGATTTCGGCAAAGCCCTCTTCACGACGAACTTGCTTCCGTTCGAAATGACGGCCCTGATTCTGATGGTAGCCGTGATCGGCGTGATCTTGCTGGCCGGCGATCAGCCGATCTACGATGCTCCGAAAGGGCGCGTTGAAGAGGTCCGGCGCCAAATGCGCGAGGCGATCTTGCGCGAGGGCGACCAATGAACGCGATGGCTGTGCCACTCTCGAACTACATCGCACTCTCGGCCGTGATTTTCTTCATCGGCGTAGCAGGGGTGCTGGTGCGCCGGAATCCGTTGATCATGCTGATGTCGATCGAGCTGATGTTCAATGCGGCAAATCTGCTCTTCGCAGCGTTTGCGCGGGCGTGGCTTCACAATGCCGGCCACATCTTCGTTTTCCTGGTGATCACGGTGGCCGCGGCTGAGGCTGCAATTGGCCTGGCAATCGTGGTGACCGTGTTCCGAAGCGCCAAGAACGTCGACGTTGACGACGTCGCGCTCATGAAAGGGTAGCCGCGCAGGATGGTGCACCACGTGATGGGTGTCGACGGTTCGTATCCGATCTTGGTTGCGCTCTGGCTTCTGCCGCTGGCGGGCGCGATCCTCAATTGGACGTTCGGACCGCAACTTCGGCGTTTGGCCGGTCCGCTCGGATCGGCCGCGATCGGAGCGTCGTTCGTTGCCACGCTGATGCTCTGGGGCTCGGGCACACAGCGAATTAATACCGGCGGCGTCGATTTAGTCGGCGCGCACCAGACCTTGTTTAGCTGGCTCCCGGGCTTTGACTTCGGCTTACTGCTGGATCCGCTCGCGCTGATCTGGGCGCTCATCATCACCGGCGTCGGCTTCCTCATTCACGTCTACTCAATCGGCTACATGGACGGCGATAACGCGTTCGCGCGTTTCTTCGCGTACATGAATTTCTTCGTTTTCGCGATGCTCACGCTGGTGTTGTCCGACAACTTCGTCGGATTGCTCGTCGGCTGGGGTCTGGTCGGATTGGCGTCGTACTTCCTGATCGGCTTCTGGTTCTTCAAGCCTTCGGCGGTCGCGGCAGCCCGCAAGGCGTTCGTGATCAACGTCGCCGGCGACGTCGGGATGATGTTCGCGATCTTTGCAATCTTTGGCTCGGTGCACTCGATCTCGTTCGGCGATGCGTTTGCATATGCGGGCTCGTATGCCACGCCGTGGCTCTTCGTTATCTGTCTGGGCCTGTTCATCGGCGCGGCCGCGAAGTCTGCGCAGATACCGTTACAAACCTGGCTGCCCGACGCGATGGAGGGCCCGACGCCGGTTTCGGCGCTGATTCATGCGGCTACCATGGTAACGGCGGGCGTGTATTTGATTGCGCGCTGCGCGCCGCTCTGGAGTCAGAACAGCGACGCGCAGGTACTCGTCGGCACCATCGGTGGACTCACCGCCCTCCTCGGCGCGATTCTCGGTTGCGCGCAGTGGGACATCAAGCGCATTCTCGCATATTCGACGATGTCACAGATCGGCTACATGATCATGGGCGTCGGCGTGGGCGCTTACGAAGGCGGCGTCGCACATTTCTTCACGCACGCGTTTTTCAAGGCCCAGCTTTTCCTGGCATCCGGCATCATCATCCATGCGCTGCACGACGAGCAGGACGTGCGTCGCATGGGGGGCCTGATGAAGAAGTTACCGTTCGCGTTCGTCGCCATGCTGACCGGCGTGATTGCGATTGCGGGCATTCCGTTCATCGGCAGCGGCTTTTTCAGCAAGGATCTGGTGATTTACGGAATGCTTGCGCACGGTTATCCGTGGCTGTACGCGCTCGGCATCGTCACGGCGGGAATCACGGCGTACTATATGTGCCGTCTGCTGTTCGTGACGTTCCTCGGAACCTATCGCGGCGACGTCGATCCCTCCGATCTGGGCATTCGCCATCCCGAGTTGGCCGGAACGTCTGCAGCCTCGACCGGCTCCGAGCAAGAGCCCGAGCACGCCGAGCACGATGCGAATGCGCAGTTCTTCATGGCGGTTCCGGTCGCGCTGTTGATCCCGCCGACCGTGCTGATCGGCTGGCTGATGTTCCCTTCGACAGGCTCGGGGCAAGCTGAGAACTCACCGTGGTCGCGCTTCTTCGTGGAGCAATTTCCCCATCCGGTGCTCGCCGCGACGCCGATAAGCGAAGGCTTGACCGGGCTGATCACGTTTGCGGCCGTTCTTGCGGGGATTGCGATCGCGTACGTGCGCTATGCAACGCAGCCGGCTCAAGTCAATGCGATCGAGCGTTTGCGCACCGAGTCGACGCGCATGCCGGCGATTCTGCGCAACGCATTCTACTTTGACGCTGCGCTTGATGCGATCTTCGTTCACACCTCGCAACTGCTGGGCACGCTGTTCGGCCGTTACGTCGATCCGCATGTCGTGGACGGGGCGGTGCGTGAAGCGGCGATTTCAGCGCAGTGGCTCGGAACGCTCGTGCGCTCTTTTCAGACCGGCCTCTTGCGCGCGTACGCGCTCATCTTGGTGCTCGGTGCGGCGTGCTTCGTGGTATATTACGCTCTTGCTGCGGGAGGCGTGCGCTAGATGTTGGTCCTCTCGCTCATCGTCGTACCGATCGCCGTGGGCCTGGTCATGCTCGGACTGGGCGAAGGGATGGGTACGCCTTCAAAGATTGCCGGCGCACTCGTAGCGGCGGCGACGTTCTTCGTCGCGATCGGAACTCGCGCCCAAGAGTGGAGTTTCCACTGGCTCTCCCGGCCGTTCGAGTCGGCATTTCACTTCGGAAGCACCGGCGTTTCGTACTGGCTGGTCCTACTGCTTGCGCTCTGCACGTTCTGCGCGATTCTCGCGACGAAGCTCGCGCGGCAGAGCAAGCTGATCGGCCATCTGTTGATCCTGGAAGGCGCGATGATGGGCCTGTTCCTGGCGCGCGACCTCCTCGTGTTCGCGTTGTTCTGGGATCTGATGCTGCTCCCGGTCTTCTTCGTGCTGATGGGTTGGGGGCAGCATACGGCAACGGCGTGGCGTTATTTCATCTACAACTTCGCCGGTGGCTTGACGCTGCTGCTGGCGACGGCGGCGTTCGGCGTGCTCTTCGGATCGACCGATGTGATCGGACGCGGCGGCGTACACCTGATCGGTGCTTGGGTGCCTTGGATTTTCGCCGGTTTCGCCTTCGCGTTTTTAGTGAAGACGCCGGTGTGGCCGCTGCACACGTGGATGCCGCTTACGTACGCGGACACGCCCGCGCCGATGGTTGCAGTCGTGAGCGCCGTGCAGTCCAAAGCTGGGCTCTACGGCTTTATCGCCATCGGCATGGCATGCATGCCCGACTACCTGCGTGCGTCGGCACCGTTGCTGATCGTGCTCGGCGTCATCTCCCTACTCTACGGGGCATTCACGGCGCTCACGCAGACCGACGCAAAACGCGTCGTAGCGTACTCGTCGCTCTCGCACCTGGGCCTGATCGTCGTCGCGATCGCGTCGGCAAACGCGATTGCCTTGCAGGGTGCGGTCATTTACATCGTCGCGCACGGGTTGTTCTCGGCGGCGCTGTTCTTGATCTTGGGCTACATAGAAGCGCGCGAGGAAACGCGTTCACTCGTGCGTCTGGGCGGTTTGGGTGCAACGAATCCGCGTTTGGCCGGCGCGTTGTGCATTGCGACGCTTGCGGCGCTGGGACTGCCGGGGTTGGCGGGATTCGTTGGTGAGATTGTTATTCTAACGGGCGTTTTCCAAGCCGGCTGGACGTGGGCGGTGGTTGTGGCATTGATCCCAATCGTGCTCGCCTCGGCGTACATGCTGCGTCTCTTCCAAGGCATCATGAATGGCCCGCAGGTTGCGGATCTCCCGGTGCGTCCCGATCTCTCATGGGTCGAAGGCATCGCGCTCGCTCCGCTCGTGCTGGCGCTCGTACTCGTCGGAGTAAATCCGCACCCGTTGACCGCCTTCAGTCCGAGTGCCTACGGTGCATCCTCGTCGTCAGCCCAAGGGACCATGCGATGAACGTTCCCGTCACTTCTGCAGATTGGTACTCGCTTGCGCCTCTCTCGATCGTCGCGGTTGCCGCGCTGATCGTGTTGCTGGCCGATCTGCTTGCGCCGAAAAGCGCCAACCGTTATCTTGCGATGGGTATCGCGGCGGCAGGCTTGATCGTCGCGGGCGTCGACTGCGCGCAGGCCTACGGGCACGATTACGCGGCATTCGGAGGCGCGTTCATCGTCGGCGGCTTCAGCGTTGTGTTTCAAGAGATCATTCTGATCAGCGCGCTCGGCTCGATCATACTGTACGGATCGATCGGTTCGAACGAACGTACACCAGGCGCGATGGCGTTGCTTTTATGGTCGACGTGTGGTGCGATGCTGATGGCGGGTGCCGGGAACCTCATGACGATCTTCCTCGGGCTCGAGTTGCTCTCGCTGGCGCTCTATTGCCTGTGCGGATTGGCCGAACGCCCGACGTCGCGTGAATCGGCGCTCAAATACTTGATTCTAAGCTCGATGGCCTCAGGGTTCTTGCTTTACGGCATGGCACTGCTCTTTGGTGCGAGCGGCAGCGTTGCGCTCGCCGATCTGGTGAATCCCGGACTCGCGAGCAATCCTCTGCTTTGGATGGGCGCCGGACTCTTTTTCATCGGCATCGCATTCAAGCTGAGCCTCGTGCCCTTCCACGCGTGGTCGCCGGACGTGTACGAAGGGGCGCCACTGCCGGTTACCGCGTTCATGAGCGTGGCAACCAAAGCCGGTACGCTCGCTGTCTTCGCGCGGTTCATCTATGCCGCGTTGCCCGCGGGTGTGGGAGCGAAGCTGCTCTTACCGATATGGGCCGTTGCAGCGATCTCGATGATCGCAGGCAACGTCGGCATGCTCGCGCAGCACGATCTCAAGCGGTTGATTGCCTATTCGGGCATCGCTCAGGTCGGATACATTCTCACCGCGCTTGCCGGTGGAACGCCGCTCGGCTTACGATACGCAATTTACTACCTCGCGGCGTACACGTTCATGAATTTGGGCGCGTTCGCCGTCGCGGCGCTGCTCTCGGATAATGGCGAGCAGGGCTCGCGCTTGGCGAATTATCGGGGTCTGGGCCACCGCAGGCCGGTTGCGGCGGCGCTGATGAGCTTCTTTCTGCTCGCGATGGCGGGTCTGCCGCCGACCGCTGGATTTCTCGGCAAGATCCTCATCCTCTCAACCAGCGTTGACGCGGGATACGCGTGGCTTGGCGGCGTCTTGATCGTCGGCACCGCAATCTCGCTGTACGCTTATGCCAAAGTGATTCGCGCGATGTATACGCGCGACGAACATACCCAGACGCACGATGCTCGACCGTTCGCGCCGCTGGCGTGGATCAGTGCGATCGCGTGTTTCGCGCTCGTGCTTGCGATGACGTTCTATCCGCTGACCCCGAGCAACGTGCTGCCGTTGGTTCGATGAGCGTTGCCCGCGAGGTATTCAAAACGTTGGGGAACACGGTGCGCACGATTCGAGCGCGGGTCGATCGATCGTTGCAGGAAGCCGGTTTACGCCTCGGCCAGTATCAGGTGCTGCGCCATCTCTGGGAGCAGGACGGGCTCACGCCCCGCGAGATTGCCGAGCGTCTCGACGTCGAGATGCCGACCGTAACGCGCACCGTTCAGCGCATGGTACGCGACGGCTTGGTCCAACGCCAGGCCCACCCGGCCGATGCCCGCTCGGTACGCATCTACCTCACCAAGCGCGGAGGGGACCTCCACGCTTGCCTTGCGGCAATCGTGGAGGAAGAAACCGAGCGCAGCCTGCGGGGTTTTTCGTCGCAGGAACGGGCCGCGCTCGTTCGGATGCTCGAGCGCATTGCAGAGAACAGCCGGGACTGATTCCGGTGGCCTAAGGACCGTCACAGCCGCCCTTCCCAGCGCGTCAATTAGGAGTAAAATGTTCTCAGGAAGCAAAGGAGGGCCGAGAATGAAGCGCGGTCTCTTCGTCTTGAGTGCGGTACTCACGATAGCGCTGTCGCTGCTCTCCACGGTACTCGTTCGAGCGGATTCACAACTCTACGACAACCCCTCTCTCGACAAAACGATCCTCGACGGATTCCCGTCCGACCCCAAGGGAGCCATTCAGGCCACGCGCGAGCGCATCGCGGCCGGCGACATGACGGGCGCGATCCAACATTTGGCGGCCTATGTGGCCGCGCACCCGGGCGAGATCGATCCGCGCCGCTTCCTCGGAGACCTGTACTTCCGTACCGGGCAGATCGATCGCGCCGCGCTGGTCTACCAAGAGATTCTGAAGATCGCTCCCAACGATAAGGAAACGCATAACCGGCTGGGGACCGTCTATGCGGAAGAAAACCGCGTCGACGACGCGATCGCGCAATTCAACGGTGCGCTTCCGGGAACCGATTCGGTTGACGATTTGGTCGAACTGCACCAGCGCCGAGGCGATTTGGGCGCGTATGAAGCGCAGGTCGAACAGATGGCGCACGACTTTCCGAACGACTCGGCCATCCAGGCCGAACTCGGGCAGGTCTTTGCTGCGATTCGTCAGCCTGCCGAAGCAGCGATATATTATCGCCGCGCGCTCGACAACGACGTCGACAACCTCACCGCGATCAACGGCCTGGGACTTGCGATGCTAAACATGCACCAGTACGACGACGCGATCTCCGAGTTCCGCCGTTGTTTGCAGATCGAGCCGGCTCTGTATCAATGTCATGACAATCTCGCAGCAACGTATCTGGAGAGCGGCAGGCTCGACGAAGGCAAGGCGGCGCTCGACAAGGCCTACAAGCTCGAACCCGAGCGCGCGGAAACGTTCGTCAACTACGGCTATCTCGCCGACATGCAAAACGATTGGCAGCGGGCGGTCAGCCAATACGCCAAGGCAATCGAGCTCTATCCGTACCTGCGCGAAGCCTACATCGATCTAGCACTCGATTACGAGCGTCGTCATCTGTACGTTCTGGCGCAAGCCGTGCTGATCAAGGGTATCGCCTCGGTACACGATGACGGGCGGTTGCACGTGCTGCTCGGTGACGCGTACGAAGCGCAAGGCGATCGCACGGACGCGCTGGCTCAGTTCCAGCTCGGTGAAAAGGGCAGCGATCCCGACGCGGTGAGCATCGCAACCCAACGCGTCGGCCTCCTTGACGCAACCACCGTTACGAAGCCGCTGTAAGAGCGTCTAGGTCTTGCGCGTCGCGATCGCTTCGATTTCGACGCGCGCGTTGCGGGGAAGCCCAGCGACGGCAACCGTCGACCGTGCCGGTTTTGCCTCGCCGAAGTAGCGCCCGTATACCTCGTTGACGGCGGCGAAGTCGTTCATGTCGACCAGGAAGATCGTTGTTTTGACGACGTCGCCGTAATTGCAACCGGCTTGGGAAAGCACGGCGCCCAGATTTTGCATCACCTGCTCGGCTTGCGCAGCCGCGTCGCCATCCGCCAGTGTGCCGGTTGCGGGCACGAGCGCGATCTGACCCGAGCAGAAGAGCAGACCGTCGCTGCGAATCGCTTGGCTGTAGGGACCGATCGGTGCGGGCGCCCGCGGCGTAAGTACGATCTCGTGCGCCATTTACGCGTTGACCGACTCGCGCGTCATCACACCTTTGAACGCCATCGGCGGCTCCTCGATTCCAAAGTTCTTGGCGTAGAGCGCGTCGATGTGCGCGAGTTCCTGCGCCGTTAGCGCGGGCGTATCCGGGGCATTGGCAAACTCGATCAGCTGCTCGCGATTGTAGATGTTCGGCAGCACGGTCATTACGCGCGGTTCGTGCAGCAGCCATTGCAGAGCCGCCTGTCCGAGCGTTCGTTCCGGCCTTTCTAGGAAACGCAGCTGCTCGACTTTCTTGATGCCGTTGGTCAGCCAGGAGCGCGGACGATGGCGGCGGTGATCGTTTTCGGGGAAGACGGTATCTTCGGTGTAGTGCCCTTCGAGCATACCGCTGGCGTGCGGGACGCGGATCATGTAGCCGGTGCCGGCTTTCGAATCGTAGGCTGCTTTGATCTGCTCGTTGCCGGGATACTGCTCGAGCATGTTCCAGATGATCTGCAGGGAGGGGACGTTGTGTTCTTTCACGGCGTCGACGCCTTCGTACAGGAAGCCGATCGCCGGACCCAGCGCGACGCCGTACATGCGAATCTTTCCTGATGCTTTGAGTGCTTCGAGCGTTTCCCACATGACGTCGTCGTGCACGTGATCCATCTTCGCGTTGTGAAGTTGATAGATGTCGATGTAGTCGGTGCGCAGACGGCGAAGCGACTCGTCGAGCGCCTTGCGAATGTATGTGGGCGAAACGTCCTGCGGAAGCTCCGCCTGGCCGCGGCGCTGTTCGGTCTGCGTATAGATGTCGTAGCCGAACTTCGTCGCAATCACGACCCGATCGCGGCGGCCGGCGAACGCGTTTGCAAGCTGCTCTTCGCTGCGCCCGTTGCCATACGTGTCGGCCGCGTCATAGAGCGTCATGCCCAAGTCGAAGGCCTCATGCAGCATCGCGACCGCTTGCGCGTCGCTCATCTCGCCCCACCAGCCGGTCGACGTGGTCCACATCCCGAAGCCGACTTCGCTGACGGTAACGTCGCTGTTCGGATACGTCCGGTACTTCATCGCTTCCTGATCTCCAAACGTTGGTTTTAAGTAAGCGGGCTTCTCGCAGGCCCGGCGCCAAACCCTCATTATCGTGAAACAGCGCACCGCCTTCGAAGAAGACTTTGCGCGGGTCGGCCAGTGGATCGAGGAGTACCTTGACGATCCCGGCCGCTATCCCGTTCTCCCCTCCGTTCAGCCGGGCGAGATTGCCGCAGCGCTGCCCGACCGGGCTCCGGAAGAAGCCGAGCCGTTCGAACGGATCATGGCGGACTTCGAGCGGATCATCGTTCCCGGCGTCACGCACTGGAATCACCCGCGGTTTTTCGCGTACTTCGCGACCAGCGCGGCGCCGGCGGCGATTGCTGCCGAGGCACTCAGTGCCGCGCTCGACGTCAAGGTCATGCTCTGGCGTACCTCGCCCTCCGCGGCCGAACTCGAGTCGGTTGTCATGCGTTGGCTCGGGCGTCTGCTGGGTGTGTCCGACTCTTGGACCGGCATCATTTACGATACCGCATCCGTTGCGGGGTTCACCGCGCTCGCCGCGGCGCGCGAATCGCTCGGTTTGGACGTTCGCGAAGCAGGGATGAGTGGACGCGATCTGCCTGTGCTCCGCGTTTACGCGACCGCGCAGACGCACTCGCACATCGAGAAAGCCGCTATTGCGCTCGGCATCGGGCGCCGCAACGTCGTCGCCGTTGCATGCGATGACGCATTCCGAATGGATCCGAAAGCGCTGCAGCGCGCGATCGACCAGGATCGGCGTAGCGGAATGCAGCCGCTTGCGATTGTCGCAACGGTCGGCACCACGTCGACCACGTCGATCGATCCGGTACCGGCGATCGCCGCCGTCGCAGAGCGCGAAAGGGTTTGGCTGCACGTCGATGCAGCGTATGCCGGCGTTGCGGCAATGCTTCCGGAATTTCGGAATCTGCTGGACGGCGTCGACCGCGCTGATTCGCTGGTCGTGAATCCGCATAAGTGGCTGTTCACCCCGATGGATCTCTCGGTCTTGTTCCTCCGCGATGAAGCCACGGTCAGGCGCGCGTTTGCCTTGGTTCCGGAATACCTGACCACCGGTGACGGCGACGTGCGCAACTACATGGACTACGGAATTCAGCTCGGCCGTCGATTCCGCGCGCTCAAGCTCTGGTTCGTGCTTCGTTCTATGGGCGCGAGGGAAATTCGCGAACGCTTGCGTTCCCACATCGCGCTCGCACAAGCCTTCGCGACCTGGATCGACGCCGATCCGAGCTGGGAAGTGACCGCGCCGCATCCGCTCTCCCTGGTTTGTTTCCGCTATCACCCGCGCGGTGTCGGCGATGAGGACCGGCTCGAGCAGCTCAATGCGCAACTGCTCGATGCGGTCAACGCGACCGGCGAGATGTTCATCTCGCACACCAAGCTCGACGGAAAATACGTGTTGCGAATGGCCATCGGCAATCTGCGCACGCAGCGCAGCGACGTCGAGGCAGCCTGGTCGATCCTGCAGCGCGAAGCGGCGGAGCTTCCGCGTTGACGCCGCCGGATGAGCCCATGGACCGGCTGGCCGCCGCACTCGCGGAGCTCGAGGCGCAGCGAGCCGCCGTCGTGCAGCTCATTCAACTTAAATCCGACCTCGTAACGACGCTTGCGCACGATATCAAAGGGCCGCTGACATCCATTGTCGGCTTCGCCGAGCTGTTGGAAGAGGGATATCTCTTGGGCGATGAGGCGACCGACGCAGCGCGAACGATCCGTACCAACGCGCAGCGCCTGGCGATGCTCGCCAACGATATTCTCGCGCTGACGCGCGCCGAGCACGGCGAACTCGAAATCGCCGACGATCTGGTCGACGTGGTCGTTGTGCTCACGAGCGCAATCGACGCCGTTCGTCCCGAGCGAGATATCGACGTGCACCTCGACGTTGAGACCGCCCCCGTGCGGGGCGACGCCGAACGCTTACGCGCCGTCTTCGACAACCTGTTGCGAAATGCCATCAATTATTCGCCCGGGGGCGAACCCGTTCGGGTCGACGTCCAAGCCGGCGAACGCGGCTTCGCGATTTGCTTTACCGATCTGGGCATCGGCATTCCGCTGGAGGATCTGCCGAAACTCTTCAACCGCTTCGCGCGCGCATCGAATGCTCGCCGATTAAGGATCGCAGGCACCGGCGTCGGTTTGTTCATCGTCAAGGCTATCGTGGAGCGCCACGGCGGAACAGTGCAGGTCGAGAGCACGCTCGATCAAGGCAGCGCGTTTACCGTTAGCCTTCCCGCCGCAAACCTATGCACCGACACGCTTCCGCGAGTTACGATCCTCACCGGCGACCGCCGCCTCTCGCGTTTCACCGCATTTGAGCTGCGTTCGCGCGGCTTCCGGGTTCGCGAAGCTGAGTCTGCCGCCGACGCCGCAACGGACGCACGACCGGGCGAGATTATCATCGCCGATACGCAAGACACGACGCTGGAGGAAGTACGTCAAGCCTGCGGCGCGCGCACTCGAGTCATTGGCCTGGGCACCTCCGACGAAGCCTGGGACGCAACTCTCCCGAAACCATTCCTCTTAGCGGATCTGATTAAGGTCCTCAACGGTCACGTCTTAACCGACTGAGCTTCGCGCGAAGACTTCGACACGCCGATCACATAATAATCGCCGCTGTGCAACTTCGCGAGCGTGACGGTATAGTGCCCTTGCGGGCCGCTATAAGCGACAACTGCGCCGATAGGTGGTTCGCTCGTTTGCAGGTGCAGCGATGAAAATATCTCTGCCGCCTCGTCGGCGAAGCGACGTTCGTCCTCTTGCGTACACGCGTTGCGAGAGCAACAATCGTGTTTGTATATTAACGGAAATAATGCACTCTGAGCGACTTCCAAGGGATTACCGGCGTCGCCGTGTCCACCGAAGAGCCTTTTGAAAATGTTCTCCGGTTCGAGCTTAAAGCCCGTAATCTGCCAATCGCCGCGATCATTGCGAGCAAGTTGTACCGTGCCGTACTGCCACGTGATGGCCTGCAAATCTACCAAGCACCACGTAACGCCGCTCCTCAACGAATACCAAGCCCTAACCACATCGACCGGCACCGATGGCAGCGCAGTCGACAGCAACAACGCCAAAACCCTAACACATCCGAAAAACATCGAGCGCTCCTAACGCCAAGCTCGCACATTACTACTCTAGCATTTTGTGCTCTCTGCCAGGCTTGGGGTTGCGCTTCGAACCGGAGCGTACAGCTTTTTGCGGGCGCAGGATGCGCAGGAGCAAAAAGTGTCCGAGCAGCGTTTTCGCACGATGCGAAAACGCGGGCGTCTCCGGCTTCGAAGCGCAACCCCCAAGCCTGGCGGCGAGCGCAAAATGCCCGCCCGCCACCACGCTCAATACAGCTTCAGATAAGCCCGATGTTCCCAAGGATGCACGGCCCGGCGATACGTTTCGTACTCCGAAAGCTTCGCGTCGCGGAACGCATGGTACAGATGATCGCCAAGCGCGGATCGAACCACGGGGTCTGCATCGAGCTCCGTGATCGCTTGACGCAGAGACTTCGGCAGAACGCCGATCCCGCGTTCGTGGCGTTCGCGTTCGTCGAGGTCGTAGGTCGAACCGGCGAGCGCGGCGCCGGGCAAGATATTGCGCGACACGCCATCGGTTGCGGCGCCAAGAAGCACGGCAAGCGCGAGATACGGATTGCACGCAGGATCGGGGCTGCGCATTTCGATGTGACGGGGACGGCTCGCCGGCGGAACGCGGACGAGCGCGTTGACGCTGCGTTCCGACCACACCGTGTAGATGGGCGCGTCCCACGCGGCGACGAGTCGCTTGTAGGAATTCACCGTCGGGTTGCAGATTGCCGTCGTTCCCGGTGCGTGCGTTAAGAGTCCGCCGACGACGTACAGCATCGTCTCCTCGTCGGATTGCGGGCCGAGCAACAGTTCGACATGAAGGCCGCTTCCGGCACGATCCTCGATCGGCTTGGGCATGAACGTTGCATCCAATCCGAAGCCGGCTGCGACGTGTTTGGCCAGCGTGCGTAGCGTGAGCACGTTGTCGGCTGCGGCGAGCGGATCTTCGAACGAAAGATCGATCTCATGCTGGCCGGCGCCGTGTTCGTGATGCGCGGATGCGACGCGCACGCCCATGTTTTGCAGTGCGGCAACGATTGCTCCGCGCGCGTCCTCGCCGCGATCATTGGCGGAGAAATCAAAGTAGCTGCCGACGTCCGACGTCTTCGTGCCGCCTTCGAAGAGGTAGAACTCGACTTCCAGCCCGATCTGCAGCTCGGGAAGAGCGGTGCGCGCGGTTTCGACGGCGCGCACGAGCGTCGTGCGCGGACAGCCTTCGAACGGCGCTCCGTCGGGCATTGCGATATCGCAAATCAGTCTGGCTTCCGCACCGTCGGCGCTCGACCACGGATAGATCGCGAACGTCGCCGGATCGGGGCGAAGCACCATGTCGAGCTCTTCGCCGCGAACGAAACCGTCGATCGACCCGCCGTCGAAGGTGACGCGCCCGTCGAGCGCCGCTTCCAGTTCGGTCGCGGGAATCGAGACGTTCTTGCTTACGCCGAAGATGTCGGCGAAGACCAGACGTACGAAACGCACGTTGCGTTCCTTGGCGAGCTTGATGACGTCGCGTTTAGTGTTGGTTGTGGAGTGCATCGATCGCAATCGCTAAGCGAAGAGTGAGTTGATCGTGCGCGCTTTCGAGAGAGCGGCCCGAAATGTCGTTGATCTGGCGCAAGCGATAGAACACCGTGTGCCGGTGTACGCTGAGCGCTGAGGCGGTGGTTTTGACGTTTTGCCCGGTCGAAAAGTAGACGGCAAGCGTGCGTTCGAGCTCGGTCTGATGCTTCTCGTCGTACGCGCGCAGCGGCGCGAGGACGCGCTGCGCGAGCTGCTGCAGCGATTGCGCAGTTGCGCCCTCGTAAAGCAGCGGGTAGGCTCCGAGCTCGTCGTATGCGGCGACGCGCCCGCTGCCGTAGAGGCGCCGCGCAATCGCCAGCGCCGTCTCGGCGCTAGCAATGCCGCGCTGCGCTTCGAGCGCGCCGACGCTCGCCGAAACACCGCCGGCGATCCGCAAACCCGGTTTGCGCTTGGCCGCGCCTTTGGGTAAGAGCTGCGCGGCGACTTTTGCGTTTTCGGCATCCACTTCGCGCGCTGCGGGGACAAGCGCGATCAGCCGAACGCCTCGTTCGAGAATGCCGACGTCGGCGTCGCCGGCTCGAAACGCATCAGCCGCAATCGAACGCAATTCCGCAAGCCCCGGCGCGCCGTCTTCGTCGTCGCTCGCCTCGGCCTCAAGCGCAACGCAGACGTAATGCGACGCAAGTGCGATTCCGCGCGCGTGCGCGTCCTCGCGAGCCGAGCTGATGTCGTGATACGCGCTACCCGCAAGGCGTTCCCAAAACGTTCGCCTGCGGCTTCGTCCGCCGTCCGCCTCGCGAGCGAGTTCGAGGGCAATCGCCGCTGCAGCGAGACGCGCGAGGCGCACGAGGTGCTCGTCGGCTGCGCCGCTGGGCGGGAAGACCGAAAGATAGCCGAGATGATTCGCGCCGGCGGCGATGGGGACGGTATGGACGCGGCCGTTTGCGATGCCTCTCGCAGTGGGAGGGAGGCTTCCCTTTCCGGCGGTCGCGAGATGACGCCACTCGGCGTCCTCAACAAGCACGCCGGCGCCGCTCTCCTCGCAAAGATGGGCTGCCAGCGCCTGCGGTCCACCGCCAGCGGCAGCTACGCGCGTTAGCGCTTCCGCAAACTCGACGATCCGGTCCGGAGTCATCCGCGGCCTTTTCTCCGGAATTGACGATAGTTCTTGGAGATGGACCCCGAAGAGCTCCGCGAGGCCGTTGCTTCGCTCTACCAAGACACGCCCGACGCAATCGTGCTCTACGACACCTCCGGCTCGACGATCGCCGCCAACGAGGCCGCGCTCGTCATGACCGGGTACACGGAGGCGGACTTCGCGGGTTCGACCTACCGCGACCACGTGAACCCGGCCGATCTGCCGCGAGTGGAGGTTGCGGTGCAAACGGCGCTGGCCGGCGGAACCGATCACTTCGACACGAGTGCTCGGCATCGGGGCGGAGCGGTGATCCCGGTCGAATGCTACGTTTTCCCGGCACGGTTGCGTGGCCAGATTGCCGGATTCTTCGCTCAAGCGCGCGACATCGTTGCCCTGCGCTCGGCCGAATCGTCCCTCACCATCAATCAAGAAAAGTTTCGCTCGCTCTTCGAGTATCATCCCGACGGCATCATGGAGCTCAAGAGCACCGGCGCGATATCGCGCGTCAACGTAGCGCTCGAAAGTGAGACGGGGTATTTTGGCGAGCAGCTCGTCGGTAAGCCCTGGACCGAGCTGATCGCGCCCGAGCAGCGTGATGACGCGCACGAATTGCTCCGCAGTGCCATGCGCGGCGAGGCAGTCGAAGTCGACTCGTTCTTGCTCGACCGGCTCGGCAATCGGCTCGACGTTCAACTCAAGCTCGTGCCGCTGCATGTCGCACGCGAGGTCAGCGGCGCTTATGCGATTTTCAAGAACGTCGTCGCGCAGCGCTCGGCCGAGCGCGCGGTCGCGCAACAGTCGGAACGGCTGCGCCGTCTGTATCTGGTTGCGGCCTCGCACGGAGAATCGCTCGACGAGCAAATCGGCGCGACGCTGAGCTTGGGCATCGAGCTCTTCGGCTGGGACGTCGGCTATGTCGCGCAGTTTGCACGCGATCGCGTGCTAGTGCGGAACGCCGCCGGCGAGGCGACTATAACAGAAGGAACGATTTACCCTGCACGCGCGTCGTTTGCGCATCACGTTCAAGAGCGTCGCGCCCCATATTTCGTTCCCGATATCGATGCACCTGAATTTCGCGACGATCCGGTTCGCTCCACCGCGCCCTGGCGCTCGTACCTCGGCGTGACGCTCACCGTCGCCGGCGATCTCTATGGTGCGCTGGTGTTCGCCGGGCGAGCACCGCGTCCTGAAGGCATCGATCCGAGCGAACGCGACATGGTTCAATTGATGGGCTTGTTCGTTTCGGCCGCGCTCGAGCGCGCGGCGCAGAACGAACGCATCGAGCAGATGGCGTTCAACGATGCGCTGACGGGACTTCCCAATCGCCTGTTGTTCAACGATCGCATGGAGCAAACGATCGCGACAGCGCGACGCTATGACCGCGGCTTTGCCGTGATGTATATCGACGTCGACTTTTTCAAATTGATCAACGACCACTACGGGCACGCGGTCGGCGATGCAGCGCTACAAGAGGTGGCGCGCCGCCTCCGCTCGGCCACGCGCGAGAGCGATACGATTGCGCGATTCGGCGGCGACGAATTCGTGATATTGCAGCCGATCGTCGACGGGCCCAGCGATGCGGCCGATCTCGCGCGCAAGCTCGGCGTTGCAATGCAAGAGCCGGTAGTTGTCGAGGGTGAACCGCACAAGGTCCGCTTGAGCACCGGGATTGCGCTTTATCCGGGCGACGGCGGCACGATCGAGGCATTGATGGAGGCCGCTGACCGAGCCCTCTACCGGGCGAAGAAGGAAGGCCGCAATCGCTGGTGCTTCGCCGACGCCGAGGGGGCGCGCCGCGCGCTCGCCAAACACCGCGTCAGAGCGCGGGAGGCTGCGGATGGCGCGAGCGGTGGCGCGTGAATCTAGGAAGCTTGTGGGTCATTTCTTCGGGCATGATGGCATCGATGGCGTCATCCACCGTGACGATGCCCAGCATCTTCCCGTTCTGATCGACAACCGGCACGGCGAGCAGATCGTAGCGCGCAATCGTTGCGGCCACTTCCTCGGCCGGCATGTCGGGGTGGATAACGACCATATCGGATTCCATGATGGAGTCGATCGTTGCGTGCGGATCGGCGAGAAGCAGCGTCCGTAGCGAGAGCACGCCCAGAAGTAGATCCTGTTTGTCGACCACGTACAGGTAGTAGATAAATTCCGAGGCCGGCGCAATCTCGCGAATCTTGCGGATTGTTTTCTCGGCCGTGCGGTGCGGATAGATCCACGTGAAGTCGGTTGTCATCAGACCGCCCGCACTATCCTCCGCATACTTGACCAGTGCGCGCAGCTCACTCGCGGTATACTCGTTCATCTCCGAGAGCAGCTCGATTTGCTGCTCCTCGTCGAGTTCCGAGAGCAGGTCCGCGGCGTCGTCGGCATCCATCTCCTCGATGATGTCGGCGGCGCGCTCGGTGCCGATATCCTCGATCAGCGAGCGTTGAGTATCGACGTCAAGGTGTTCGAATGCGTCGGCTGCCGTTTCGTCGTCGAGCTGGCTGACCACCGCCGCGGCTTCGCGAGTCGAGAGGTCTTGGATGATCTCGGCTAGGTCCGACGGATGCATGCGCGCAAGCTTGCTCTCGGTAACCGAAAGATTCACTTGCTTGGGATTCACGTCGCGAATTGGTGCCATCGCATCCCATGCAATCATCGAACGAGGAAACGAGCGATAAATGCCCGGAGTGAACCGCTTGCCGAACGACTTAAGGCCTAGCCGGCGCAGCAGCCCTGCAACGCCCACGTCAGCAGCGACCACGCGAATCGCCTCGCCGGCCCGGGCAATCTCGAGATCGTTGATGCGAACCACTTTGCGTCCGTCGACGTCGACGATCTGTTTGTCCAGGAGGTCGGCGATGAGCAGAAGCGACGTATCCTCGGACGGGGCGGGTTCGCTCGGCGTCCTCGTCAGCGCGATCGCCGACCCGTCGGGCCGAATCTCCGCAACGCTCTCCATAGGTGCATAGCGCATGCCTTGCGACGTCTTGATGACCAAGCCGTCGATGCGGGGGAAAACGTCGTCGGGCTTATTGACCAAAAAGTCGCTGACTTTTCCAATCGGAATGTCGTTGACCGTGGCCTTGCGCCCGACCAATTCGGAGATGAACCCTTCAGTAAACGCCATGCTTCCTTAAGTATAGGTTCCCGGGTCAACCGGGGCCTATCAAGCTAGGCGACCAGGGCCTGTATCAGCAGCGCGGTTACGGCCTTTGCGTCATTCTGCATTTGTGCGAGCACGCTGGTGCCGACGTCGGTCAGGATTTGCTCCTGCGTGTACTGCGTGGTCGCCTGACCGACGTTGAGATCGGCGAGCTGACTCACGGATTGTTGATAGTTGACGATCGCCGTGTTGTCGTCGGTCTCGTCGTCATTGAGGGCGACGGTTTGCGCGCCGATCTTCGCTTCCGCCGTCGTTATCGACGTCAGTGCGTTTTGTACCAGAACCTCCGAGTACGACGCGGCGACATTGTTGCTTGCCTGTACGCCGGTCGTTTGATTCTGGTAGTTCACGGTTTGAGGATCGAGTACTGAGATGTCGGAGATGCCCAGTGCGTTTGTATTGATCGTAGGCAACGTGATTCCCACGGTTTCACCTTCGCTGCCGCCGTCATTCACGGAGAGCGGTGTGCCGTTCGAGGGAGCTGTGCCTGCAGTCGTTACGAACGCGATGGTTGCGCCGACGTCGGCCTCCGTGAGGTTCGCGAGCGAGAATTCGAGGAGAATCGCATTCCCGTTGGGCGTGACATATTGCGCGTTGTAAATCGGCCCCTGGTTGACGGCGATGGCCGATACGTCTTGATAGAGCGGCGCCGCTCCAAACGCGGCGGCCCCCGCAGAGCTGTACGCGTCGAATTGCACGTATACGCCCGGTCCTACGGCGCTTCCTGAATCCGGATCGACTGCATTGCTGCTGTATCCGGTCACCGTGAACACCATCAGCGCCGGCGTGTTGTAGCCGGCCGTCGACGGCACGCCGGCGTCGAATACCAGCGGCCCGGCTTGTCCTGTTCCTAGATAGCTGGACGCCATCGTCGATCCGGTGCCGAACGGCGAGGCGACTTGCGCGATCGTCGCGTTCGATCCCGTCGAATCATCGAACGCGCCGTTCAGCAGAGGCAGGCCGTTAAAGTTCGTGTTCTGACCGATCCGGTTGATTTCCGTCAGCAGCGAGTTGATTTCGGTTTGTATGTCTTCCAGGTCTTGCGTCGAGTTGACGTCGCTGTTCGATTCAACGATCAGCGAATTGACACGCTCGAGGATCGTCTGTATCGATGCGAGCGCGCCGTTCGCAACGTTCAATGCATTGTTCGCGTTCTGCACGTTGGTGACGGATTGCTGGAGGCCGTTCACCTTCGTCGTGAGATTTTGCGCGATGGCATTACCGCTGGGATCGTCGGCAGCGCTATTGATGCGCAGCCCGCTGGAAAGCTGCGTGACCGTATTGAGTAGCGCGCTCTGATTGCGGTCGATGTTGAGTAGGACGTTACCCACTGCGCTCAGAGGATCCATGCGCGCACCCCCATCCTACGCGCATTACCGATCGAGCGGATGTGCTGGATACGCTCGATGCCGTGCGCGATATCGGCGGCCGCGATGGAAGTAGATGCCTGTTTGATGCTGGGAACGCGGACAACACAAAGTGCACGATAGACATCGTCTTTCGCGCACGTCATCCGTCCGTGTTTCGTTCGAGCCGCAGAAGCGTTCCTAAGAACGGGTCCGCAGTCCCCCAGCACATCCATGAACGAGGTCGTCTCCTCCCTGAAACTTCCCTGTAAGTGTTCTATCGGCAATCTGGCGGAAAAATTTGGGTCACGGGCGGCCCGTTCATTAATAGCCTGGCTCAGGTTTTCCGAAACCCAAGGAGAACCATGGGTCGCCTCCTTCAAATTTTGGGTTGCGTGATGATGCTCGCGGCGTTCTGGGGTGCCGTGAGCCCCGCCAACCGGGCAGATGCCCAGCTATTGGCACCCATCGAACAAGCCGTTCAGATCGCCGTCGCTACGGCCATAGGGGCGAGCCCCTCTCCAAGCCCGCCGGCACCGGCTGCGCGCAAGCTCGCTTCCGGTCCCCGGGGCGGCCCGCTCCTCTTCGACGTAACGGGCAGTCTTTCGCTCGGGAGAAGCTCCTCTACGAGCACCTTCGGTGAAACGGGTTTCTTCACGCCGACGCCCGCTCCGACGGGGTCCCCTTCTCCCGGGCCGTTTCCGTTCCAGCAGTCCGCTGCCCAAAGCCAAACAAACCTCGGTGCCGGCGTGGTAGCCGACGTATCCCGCCGGACGGCGTCCACGTTCACCGACCTCAAGCTGCCAGTCGGCTTTTCCGGCGAAGGCCGATCGGCTATCGGCGTTGCTCAGATCCTGTACTCGACCCCGAAATATTCAATGGGCTATGGCGTTGCGCAGCTGCTTGCCCTCGGGCAGCTCCAAATGGGGTCGACCTTACGCGGGACTTCCTTTATCTTGCCGGAGCACTACGGGCAGGCAACGTTCTTCCAGGGGCCCGCGGAGGGCGCCGATCAGTACCAGGCTCAGCTCTATGGCGTGTTGCTCCAGCAAGCGCGCGGACGGGCGATCTATGAGAGCGGATTGATCGTTGCGTCGGGCCCGGTTACGGGGAAGGCAAAGACGCTCGAATTCGGCGCCGCCACCGCGGGGCGCAACTTGAGTTTGATCGCCGAAGGCGCCTGGCAAACGCGGTCGGACGGCGATGCAACACCGCATGGGGTCGCCGTGCAGTTACGCGTCGACGACTACGCCAAGGCCGGTGAATGCGCCACCACGCTGCGCAGCGTTCCCGACCGGTTTGTTACCTTTAGCAGCGGCGAGATCTACAGCGACAAGTACGGCGATCTCAATTGTCACAGTGCCCATACGCCAATTTATTTGGATGCAAATTGGGAGAGAACGGGCGATGCGGTCTATGGACTCAGCCAGCAAAGCGTTGAATCGCTTGGGTATTCGCCGTCGGTGAAATTCGGCGGCCTCTCGTTCAATTTAATGCGCCAGGACGGGAGCAGCGGCGGCCAGAGCGTGTGGTCGAATACGGGTTCGGCTGCGTTGCAGACGCAGTTCTTCCACATTTCTGCACTCTTGGGTGCGCAATTTCAGCGTTCCGCGTCGGGCCCGCAGCAGAATCAAACGCAGTCACTCTTGGCGAGCTTGCGTCAAGCCATCGGTCATAATTTCAGCCTCGGAGTCTCCGGACAGATTCAACGCCAGGCGCAGCAGGGCGCGCCGCCAACCCCGGACGCCTCACCGACCCCATTCGGCGAGCTCACTCCAGTGATGGGATTGCAAAAGGGCGTCGCGTTCGACGTTTCACAGACGTGGCGAAAGACGACGGTGCAGCTGGGCGAGACGATCACGCGCACGATTTCCAACGCAACCGATGCCGTCCAGCAGACGCCGCTGATCAGCGTAACCCGCCAGATTTCGCCGGGAATCGCCGTGATGACGTCGCTCGGATATCAAACCTTGCGCGATCGGCTCAATCCCGAATCGGATGGGCGCAGCCGCGTCTTCTCCGTGTCGCTGAGCGCCCCGTTTAGCTATGGCAATAGCAACGTTACGGGCCGTATCGATCCGCGTCTTCCCGCGACCATCGCGGGAAGAGTGCTTTTCACTGGGAGCAACGTGGTCGGTTCGGGTCCGGGCTCGAGCTTTGCCACGCTTGCCGGGGCGGGCGGCGTCGGTAATGTCATGGTGACGCTCGACAACAAGTTTGTGGAACGGACCGATATGAGCGGCGGATTCCAATTCTCGTTCGTTTCGCCGGGACAGCACCAACTCTCCATCGACTCCTCATCGATGCCGCGTGGATTCACCGCGACCGTACCGGTGCAAACCGTCGTCGTTCAAGGTGGACAGGCGGCGACGGTTTCGTTCACAATCGGCACCTTCGGCGGTATCCTCGGACATGTTTTCGGAACCGACCTGGCCGGCAATCCGATGCCGCTTTCCAATGTCGAATTGCGTGTCGACGGCGGCGCGTATTCTCAGACGGATTCAACCGGAGCGTACGGCTTCGGCGGTCTGGTGGCCGGCCAACACGAGGTGACCGTCATTCCGCAGAGCGTTCCGGCTACCGCCGATTTCGCCCCCTCGGATCTAGTGCAGAAAGTTGTGGTGAACGACGGTTCGTATACAACCCTCGATTTTCACGCCGAATTGCTGGGTTCGATTGCCGGGAAGATCCTTTTCGCCAAAGACATGGGAACGCAGGCTGACAACGGCGTGCCCAACGCCTACGTCGTCGCCGAGCCGGGCGAACACGCGGCGATCGATGAGGACGACGGCAGCTTTATCATCGACAACCTGCCCGCGGGCGACTATACGATCTCGGTCGATCCGGAAACGATCGGTCAGGGTTTGGGCGCAGGACCGGATAGCGTCAGCGTTCATTTAGACCCTGGCGAACATTACAGCGGTCTGCTGTTCTCGGTCGGGCGCTTTGAGAAGAAAGTGGTCTTCACGCTAATTTCGGGTAACGGCACACCGGCGGCTTCCGTGCTGGCTGTACGTCTGAGCGAGACACGGCTGCCTCCGCGAGCCACGACCGCGGTCGCGATCGACGCGCCGGCCGACGCAAAAGACGTTTTCGCGAACGCTTTCGGAAAGCGGATTGCGCTGGAGTACGACAAGCAAGACGAAAAATGGGCCGGTGAGATCGAGGTGCCGCCGCTGGTAGACCCCGGCCAATACCCCGTTACGGGCAGCGTCCACGGCACCCCGGTGCCGACGAGCGCTACCCTGACAGTCGACCCCAAGTTGCCGTTGGTCATCGCGGAATATCTGCCGCGCAACGCCCGCATCGGAGAGATCGTTACCGTCCGGGCGCGCTTCCTGGTCGACGTGCATGCTGGTGACAAGATCACCTGGCAGGACGGCACGCAGACCGTTCTTGACAAACCGGTCAGCGGCCGTGTCTTCGTCTTTCACAAGGGGCTAACTTTACTTCCCCTACACGGACTTTTATTAACTGCCAAAGGTACTCTACCGATAGAACTCCTGTAAGCTCGCTCTCCACCCTAGCAACGGATGGCATTTCCAGGCGGCATGGCGACAAGGAATACGCAACGTGAAATCCACTCTCGCGTGAACTTGGGCTTGAAGTGGATGTGCGACCGATGATCGGAAACAGACCGCGCATGCGCGGCTGGGCCGCGGCCATCGGGGCGGCAATCGCATCGACGATCCTGGCAACCGCGGCGTTCGCAGGAGGAGGAGCTCCCTCGGCGCCACGTCTTACGCCAAATCCGCTTCCAATTGTGACCATGCGTCCGGCGACGACGTCGCTGGCCACGCCCCCGAGTGGTGTCAAGCGATCGCTACCGCAAATGCGTTGCCGCGGCATCAATCTGCACTCGCTGCGCTCGGGAGACCAGGTCCCACTCGCGTGTTTCCCCGCACTTCCCATGAAGACCAGCGCCAACACCGTAAAGCCGCAGTCGACGGCAAAAGGCCATCGCTATCACCCGATGGCCGCAACCGGCGCAACCATCGATCTCACCGCCGGCGCTAACTGCGGCTCGACCGGCGCTCTCTACGCCATCGGCTGTTCGCTCACGTGGGTAGCGACGAATAACGTCGATTGGAGCGCCACCGATTCGTACGCGGACTATTACGTTCCGCCGAATGCAACGACCGCAACCTTAGACGGTACGAACGGCTACACTGGCGCAGATCCCGGGCATACGACCACGCTGAATATTGCGGGCACATGGACATTTTTCGTCTACGACACGACGGCGCAAGTGATCATCTCGACCGTATACGTCAATGCTGGGCAAGCATTCCAAATCGGTGTCTACCAGGATCCGTATCATACGCAATCGTCGTATCAGTTCAACGTCAACAGCAGTTCCGCCGCGTACATCTATCTGCCGGACGTTTCGACGAATGACACGTACGTCGTGTACGTCATGTCGACGTCGGTCAACTCGTACTGCGTCTTCATTACGCCCGCGGCGACGCCGCAACCCGGGTCGCCAAGCCCGATGCCGACCGGGTCGCCGAACAAGCTGCTTTGTAATCCCGCAAACTCACCGGGAATCAGTGCGCCAAGCGGCTCTCTCTCACTCGAGTGGCCGATAAACAACTCGTACCAGGCGGGGACGTATTCCGTCGTCGTGTACGACAAGACAGCAGGCGAGACGGTCGGCCAAGTGCAGGTCTCGCTCACTGGCTTCCTGCAGTACGGATTCCTTTTGTATGCATCCCCGGGGCCGAACCCATCCCCGGCAGCGCCCGCCACGCCGACGTCCACCGTCTTCGCCTGGGATAATGCGAACGAGCAGTCCGACGCCGGCATCTATGCTACGGTCCCAAACCAGCTCGGCACAGCGCCGGACAATGGTTCGTATAGGATGACTGCGACCGATCCGGACGGCCAGGTTGTCGAGTTGCCGAGTGTGCCGAGTATCCCGGCCTCGTGCACTGCCACGGCGAATTCGGCAGCGAATTGCACGGCCACCGGCACGTTTCAATTTTCGAGCGCAAGCCCGACGCTCAACGCTCCCGGAAACTATCCGAACAACACCTGGACGATGCAACTGTATGCGCCGGGTACGCAAACCGTTGAGGCCTCGCAAGCGTTCGAGCTCGTCGGATACAGCATGCAGACGCTCTTCGACGTCAGCGGCGTGGAGGGCGACACGATCACGTTCGGCTGCTGCACGAGCGGTACGGTGTACAGCGTAACGGGCAGCATGGTCTTCACGAATACCGCGAATTTCAATTATCCCAACGCCGCCGATCCACTGCGTGGCATCGAGTACACAACCGGTCCCGCCGCGACGCTGACAACGACCTCCGGCTTCGCGCCGCCGAGCAGCACGACCGGCTATGGCGTAACGGTGGCGCTCAGCGGTTGCTCGGGAACCTACAACACGACCGGCTGTTCCGAGACGGTCACCGATAGCAGCGGAAATAGTTGGACCCTTACGGATCACTGCAGTACCGCCACGCCCTCGACGCCGACGCTGACCGGTCAGTGCGTGCTCAAGTTCACTCCGTCGAACAACGTGGCGTTGCTGCCGGGGAAATCAATCACGGTTTCCGGCATGACCTGGTACGCGGAGGGCGGCACGAACTCGTGGTCGTGTTACAACGTGCCGTGCTCGACGACCACGTCGATCTTGCCGCAGGACGGCCTGACCTGGTCGAGTACCGGCACCAGCTCACCTGCATGGACACCAGTGTATTACGGCAGCTCCAATTCGAGCATCATCGGTACCGTGAACGCGCACTACATCGGCTCGGCCACGTTCCCAGGCAATACTTCACGGAACACGGTTGCGCAGGCAACCAATCCTCCCACGCTGCCATGGACCAACACGCACTTTTATCCGAGCGAATTTGCGCAAGCGGAGTATCAGAACAGCACGCCGTTCGCGATAACCGCCGGACGCGAAGACGTCCTCGTGATCAATTTGAGCACCTGCAAAGCGTCGGGTAACCCCGCCCCATCGTGCTCGGGAGCGAGCGCAGAGTCACTCGGCGAAATCGGAATCACATTCCCGACGACGATCGATGCCGCCGAAATCACGATCGACCCGAGCGAGCCGGAGAACGCGAGTGGTACGTACTACGTGCTCTCGACGAACGGCGGCAACGCGTGTCAAAATACGCTCTCGTCCAACGCGATCTGCCTCAACCCGGGAGCAACGTCCTACAGCGGTACAGGCAACGAAAACGACGTAGGGACGCCGGTTGGTGACCAGTCGCAGATTTGGCTCGACGTTCCGGCGTCGCAAGCTGCGTACATCGCCCAGGAATTGCAAGTGCAAGCCTGGTCGACCCAAGAGTTGACGTGGACGACGCTCACGGCCGACGGGAATACCGAGACGCCGGTTGACGGCGGCGGCGTTGCCGGTTCACCGGTCGATAGTCTCTCGATTCAAGGCTTGTCGCTCAACAGCAATTTGATGGCGGCGCAATTCGATCCGTCGACGGTCTCTCCGGGTGCGACGACGACTACTTATTCGCTCGCGTTTTCGAACACGTCGACCGCCGCCGATCCGAATCCCGATCCGGTTGACGCGATCGTGCTCGAAGAAGCGACGAGCAACGGCTGGACGCTCACCGCTCCGTCGTTCTCGGGCACGGGTTCGGCCGGATGGTCGAATCTCTCCGGCACCGGTTACAACGTAGCCGGAAGCAGCATGGAATATTGGTTCGGCGTATGCACCAACCAGTACACGAATCATACGACCGCGGGTCCGCCGCAAAGTCCGCCCAGCCCCACGAATCCGACGACCGCGCAGACGGCGCTTGGCGCCGGCTGTACGGCAGCGCAGGAAGAGGATGCGGTCGCAGCGGGCGGTTCGATGACGATCAACTTCACGCTGGCCAATACGGCCACCGGCACGCAGACGTTCTATCTGTACGCGCACGGGGCGAACGGCGGCGGCTGGTCCGCACCAAAGACGATTACGGTGACGTCCTCGTCAAAGACGGCAAGCACGAAGCTCTATTCGGTCGCACAAGGTTCGACCGATGCCAGCTGCGATACGACCTCGAATGTGAGTACCAACACGGTCGCGCAAGTTGCCAAATCACCCGTTTGTTTCATCTACGAAGTCACCAATACGAGTTCCAGCGGTCAGGACATCGGAACCGTCAATATCTCACTGCCCGCGTACGACATCAACGGCTTGGCAACCAGTAACGGTCCTCCGATCGATTGGTCGTTGGTCGGAAGCCCCGTGACCCAGTATGTGGTGCTCGGCACGATCAGCGGCGGAACGTTCACGACGACGGGCATACCCGCGGGCTGCAGCATCAATACGAGCAATACCTACAATCCGACGCCGGGCAGCAGCGCGGGTCAGATTCAGGTGAGCGGCTGTACCGGTTTTGCCAATGGCGACAATATCGCGGTGGAGTTCGTCGCAAACACGCCGGACGTCGAAAGCGATAGTTACTTGCTGCCCGCCACGATCGACGGTGCCACGTCGGGCCTGGCGTGGACCGGTTCGAACGAAGTTACCGTAGCGTTTTCGCTCGGCCTTTCGGTGAGCGTCGATCCGGCGAATCCCGGGCCCGGAAACTCGCATCCGAGCGTGATCTGCAATCCCGCCCAATGTACGTTCTCAGGGGAGACCGTGAACTTCGGGGAGTTCGGGGCGAACACGACGATAACGGGAAGCGACGTGGTTCGTGCCACCGTCGTATATGAGGGGTCTTCGCTCTCGGGAACTTGCCCGGCAGGTGCTGGTGCGGCGACGAACACGTGGCAACTTCAGGTCTCGGTGAATAACAATGCCAGCGGCGAACTTTACACCTCGGTCGACGAGACGAACTCGACGAGCGGACTAACCTACGGCACCGGAGCGGGGACCTACTTCAATCCCACTACCAGCGTGACGACGCTGGCCTGCGGAAACGAAACGAGCAGCACGGACTACGACGTTCTGCAAAACTTCGAGGTCATCAACGGCAGCGACACCTCGGGCCACGCGATCACCGTCACCTATACGTTGGTTTCCAACTAATCCGCCCAGAAAAGGGGCTCTGCGAGGGTGCCTGGGCCGCCATCCGGCCCGGGCACCTCTTTCTTTACGCCCCCTGGACGGTCAACGGCTAACCAAGGGCTCCAGCCTGCCGATAAGTCTTATGTACCCTACAAAATCAAGCCACGGAAGGCACTCTAGGGGATGGTGAAAGGACGAATGAACATTACACGCATTGCAGCGCTGCTAACAATGGGCGCTCTTCTTTCTACGGCGGGTCCGGCGATGGCCGCGGCTCCGACCGGAACGGTAACGGTCGAATGGAATTACGCCATCACGGCCTCGCTCAATATGTACACCCAAACCTCGGCTTCGGCGACGCACAATCCAACCGCGACCGCCGGCAAGATCTATTGGGCCAGCGATCCCGCCGGTAGCACCTCGAGCGGCTGCGACGGCACCATCGCTACGGCCAGCGCCGGTACGGACGCCTCAGCCAACGCCACGGTCAACTTCGGCAACGTCGCCGCGGATAGCACCGACTACGCGAACTGCCTCGAGACCAATGCGATTGACGCCAATATCGTCACCAACGACAGCAGTGGCGGCAACCTCACGGTTGCCGAGAGCGGCGCGCCGTCGGACTACGATACCGCCTCAAACGGCTCGCTGCTCTGTATCCTCCCGGCCAACACCTGGAGTACGACCGGGAACACGGCCTGGGCCGCGTCGTCCCGCGTGGCAGCGGTCTCGATGAACAGCACGGTCGCATGTTCGAGCGGCACGGCCGTCACGTCGGTCGCAGCAACGCTGCTAGCGTTGACCAAATCGACAACGGACTCGGACATCAACCAGGACCTACAGCTCAACATAGGACCGCAAATGCAAAGCGGTTCGCAAACCCTGACCCTCACCTATACGTTCACGACCAACTAAAAACCGAGGAAGAGCGCCCTTCGTCGCGGGACTCACTGGCGTTTCGCGACGAAGGGAAGTCAGGATATGCTGCATCTGAATCGACTCAACACGTTACTTGTCTGCTTGCTCGTCCTCTTCGGAGCGACGACGGCCACCGGGGATCCCATAGCACTCGGTTTGACGGTAACGCCGGGTAAGTTCGAGGCCGCGATCCCGCTGGGAACCACCTACAACGTTCCGGTCACGGTCGCCAATACCACACCATCTTCTATCCACGTCTTGGCGTCGCTATCGGACTTCGCTCTCTCTCAGAGCGGGAATTATGAATTCGAGAAGATTGGAACGAGCCAGTATTCGCTGCTCCGTTGGGCATCGATCCGGCCGCGTGAGTTCGACATCCCCCCGGGGACGTCGCAACAAGTGCAGCTCACGATCGCGATGCCGTCGGATCAGCAACTTTCCGGCGAGTATGCCGGAGTGGTGTTCTTCCAAACCAGGCCGGAGCGGCATGCCGGCGGTGTCGCCTTCTCGGCTCGGGTCGCGGCGAAGTTCTATATCACCGTTCCAAACACGGTGGCGATCAACGGCGCGATTACAAAAATGGTGAGCACGAGGGCACCCGGTCGTCAAATTTACCGCGTGCTCTTCAAGAACGTGGGGAATGCCCACGAATATTTGCGCGGTCAGGTGACCGTGCAAAAGGGCGGAACGATCGTCTATCAAGTGCCGATGCCCGACAACATGTTGGTCGAGCGCGGCGGGGTGCGATTGATCGAGGTGACCGGTAATGCACTCGATCCAGGCCAGTACCAGGCGATTGCGACAATCGATTACGGCGGAAAAACGGAGACCGGCGGCGAGATCAATTTCGACGTACGCTAGCCGGAGAAAAGCCAACACACGGAGCGTGTAGAATACTGCGATGAAACGGTACCTTCTGGGATGGATGAGCGCGATCTTCGCCGCAACGGCGTTGGCGACGGTCTTGTCCCCAGCAGTTGCCGCGGTCCGCGCAACCGGTACGGTCACCGTGGCTTGGCACCAACCACCCGTCATCAATTTGACGCTCACGCCGAACTACTATAGCGGCTTCGGATCGATCCTCGCCACGTTCGGCACCCAACCCTCGCCGACGCACGGCCCCGGCGCCACGGGTGTCGGCACCGGAACGGTCGACTTCGGAACCGCGATCGCGGGTGACACCTATCTCTACAAGTACGCCGCGCATCTGCACATAACGACCAACGATCCCTCGGGATTTTACATCTATGGCGAGGCGGCGGCCGCGGTCGTAAACAATACCGACGGAACCACGTATCCCGTCTCGCAGGCGCTGTACTATCTCAATAGCAGTGCAACGTCGGACACGAACACCGGATTTTCGCCGGGGTTGCCGTTTGCGCAGACGTCGGGTTCGGTCTCGGGCGGCTCGGACTCGATTTCGAATCCGCCGACGATCACGTACTCGAGCTATCCGAGTCCAATTGCGCTCTCGAGTACTGGTAACGGCGACTACTACTACGATTATCAGTTCAAGGTGCCCGATACGGCCACCAACGGTAACTACTACGTTTGGATCGTCTATACGGTGGTCGGAAAATGAATCGCTTTCGACTTGCGCTGGTTGCAGCGGGAATCTTCGTTCTTGGAATCGTGCTGGTTCAACCGGTAAAGGCGACGATCTCGTCGCTCCAATCGCAAATCGCGATCACGATCGTCGTCAACGTGACCCCGTCGCCGATCGCGTATGACCCGGTAGCGGCTCCGGCTGCAAGAAATACGCAGCCCGTCATTACCTCGTCGCTTGCGCTCCGTGCCGGACCGCCCGCGCTGCGGCGCGAGTTTGCGGCGGAGAGTCTGCAATTCGAGCCCGGGTCGACGGTCGTCGCGCAAGCGCAGAGTCCGCTTCTCGTCCAGGCCGAGGTGACGCCTAATCCCAAGGCGACGCTACTGTACAGTAACGGCGGCAGCGTGGTCATCAATGCGATCGCCGGCTCAACCGTGCAAGTCCCGTGCGCGTTTACGGTCACGGTCGATACGACATCGAGCTGGTCGCTCGACGAAGGGCTTTCGAGTGATTTTGCATCGGACTTTTCCGGGACAACGCTCGCGAACGATACCTTCGTGAACTCCGCGACGCCGCTACCGACGTCCACGCCGTACGTGGTCTATGCCGACGACGGCAGCAAATGGTCGCTCGCGGCCTCCGGCGATAAGATGACGACATACTGCGTCACGCTGACACTGACGGTACCCGGCTCGATCCCGGGTGGAACCTACAGCTCGAACGCGGTCTACTCGCTGTATTACTAACGGCGTGCGCTGACGCATAAAGCGAGGAGCGCAGCCAGCCAGGCCGCGCCGTAGACGCGACTGCTCTGCGCGTGCAAGGCAGTGTACGCTGCCGTCATGAGCGGCGTTTGTTCCAGCCTGGTGACGACGGAATTCTCGTAGGCGCCGCATGCGATTGCAAGCCCCAAGCAAGCGACGATGAATGATGCGGTCCGGCGCGACTCCAAGCGCGCGAATACGGTTATCGCCGCCGCTGCAACGGCAATCCAGTCGCCAACGCGTACGATCGTTCGCACGCATGCGGCGATCGTCGTGGCAAAGGCCGGCGTTGGCCCGACGTGTGCGAAAGCGATCGGCGCGAAGACGAAGGCAAACCCCGCCATCGCGCCAACCCACAAAGCTAGCAGCACGATTCGTACTGTGAACCACATGAGGTGCGATTCAACCGTGGGCGCTTCCGATCCGCTGACCGTAGCACTCGAGGCCGCGCGCGAGGGCGCCGCCGTTCTGGTTGACTACGCGCATCGCCCACTCGAGATTCGCGAGAAAGGCCGGCGCGCGGATCTCGTAACGGCCGCCGATCGTGCCAGCGAACGCGCCGTGATTGCGCGGCTGCGCGGATCGTTCCCTAGCGCCTCTATCCTGGCCGAAGAGAGTGGTGCCAGCCCCGGAACTAGTGACGAGCGCTGGATCGTCGATCCGCTCGACGGCACGACGAATTACGCGCACGGGTATCCGCTCTATTGCATTTCGATCGCCTACGAGCGGGCCGGCGAGTTGATTGCGGCGGTGGTTCATGCACCCGCGCTGGGCGAAGTGTTTGCGGCGGAGCAAGGCGGCGGTGCGCGCGTGGGTGCGCAAGCCATCGGGGTTTCCAACATCGATCGCGTCGCGGACGCGATGGTTTGCACGGGATTTCATCCGGCTGATTTCGAGCGCAATGCGCGCCATTTTGCGCGCGCGTCGGCGCGCGCGCAAGCCGTGCGTCGCGACGGTTCGGCAGCGCTGGATCTTGCATACACGGCGTGTGGGCGCTTCGACGGCTTTTGGGAGTACGATTTGCATGCCTGGGACGTTGCCGCAGGAATGCTGCTGCTGCGTGAAGCCGGCGGTCGCATCACGCGCGTCGACGGCGGCCCGGCGTCGCTCGACGGCGGGAGCATTCTTGCAACCAACGCGCGGATTCACGCTGAACTGCAGGGCGTGCTCGCGGGATGACCTAAGGTGCCGCCATGAACGCAAGGTCGATCGCTCGAATCCTCGCTTCTGTTTTTCTGGCGATCGGAATCGCAGGACTCGTGCCGCAGCTTGCACCAGCGGCTCCCTTTGACGCGCAAGTCATCACGCTCGACGCCGCATATCGCATGCTCCTGGGGATCTTCCCGGTCAACGCGGCGCTGGATGGTCTGCACGTGGTTGTAGGGTTGTGGGGCTTGCTCGCGGGTGGACGGCTGGGGTTCGCCGTGTTCTACGGCCGCTGCGTGATGTGGGTATTCTTGCTGCTGGCCCTCTTCGGCGCGATTCCGATCACGAACACGCTCATCGGCGTGGCTCCGATTTACGGCTGGAATGTTGCGCTGAACGCGATCGTCGCGCTGGTTGCCGCGTACGCCGGCTACGGACGGGGCGCGCTCCCGCCGCCCGAACCCGCGCCGACGTTGTAACACTATGCGGCGAGCGGCTCCCGTTCGCTCCAGCGGCTATTGCGTAGCTTGAGTGCGGTAAGCGCGGCGCGTGCGCTCCACGCAACGATCCATGCGATCGGCACGGCGTAGAGTCCGATGTGAAGACGTTCGATCGAGAACCACGCGATTGGCAGGACCACAATCCCGCACGCGATGCCGACTGCCATCGAAAACCGCGTGTCGCCGGCCGCCCGAATCGGAGCCAGCGCTACCATCGCCCAGCCTTTGATCGGCATCGTGATCATATGCACGGCTAGCGGCAGCGCCGCAACCGATGCGACGGCCGCATTCATGGTAAAGAGATACGCAAGCGGCCACGACGCGACCGCAACCAGAGCGCCGGTGATCGTCGTGACGAGCAGCGTTGCGCGCAGCGAGCGGTTCAGGAAGAGCTGTGCCCCGGCCGCATCTCGCGCGCCGAGGCGCTGCCCGATCACGGTCTGCGTTGCGCTCTGCAAGGGACTCGGTACCACGAACGTAAGATCGGAAACCACGTTGAGCGCGCGGAAACCCGCGACCAGCGTCGGCCCGAGCGGTGCGAGCATAGCGACGATCGCGACGTCCGGTGCGACGATGGCAAATCCGAAGACGCTTTCCGGAAGTCCCAGCCACGCGCAGCGCATTGCAAGGTTGAGATCGATTCCGCGCTGCGCGAAGATCCGGTAGACGGGCTTACGCGCGACGTACACGCAGGCGAAGATTGCGGCGATCGTTTCCGAGATCAGCGTCGAGATTCCGGCACCGGTAATTCCGAACGGATGATGTGTCAGCCATCCGAGCGCGAGTACCAAGAGCAGCGGGATGTGGATCAGATTGATCAGCGCCAAGAGATAGACGCCGAGTTTGCGATTGCCGGCAGCTCCCAGCCCCACGATGAGCGTTGCCGAGACGTTGATCGGAATCAGCGAGATGCAGCGCAAGATCAAATACGTCGCGCTTGCGTGTACCGACGGCATCGCGCCGAGCATGAGGTGCAACATCGGCTCCGCGCCCGCCAGACTTACCAGCGTGAGCACGATTGCGGCGAGCGCGGGCACGAAGAAGCCTGCGCGCACCGTGCGCGCGAAGCCGTCCACGTCGTGTGCGCCGATGCGCTGCGCCGCGATGATGCCTAGGCCGCTCCATAAACCGCCGAGCACCATGATCAGCGTGAAGAACACCGTTGTCGCAGCCGTAACGCCGGCGAGAGCCGTTGTGCCGATCGTGCCGATCGCAATCGTATCGACCGTTCCGAGCAGCTGGTCGCCGAGCATCTGAACGGCAAGAGGCAGTGATAGGCGCCGCAGCGCGGCGCCTATCTTCGTGTGATCGACGATCATCGTTTGGGCGGATGTCATCGTCGCACGGCGTCCAATTCTCGGAAGAATCGCTCGATCTCGTCGTCCGTCGTGTAGAAGTGCGGACTGACGCGCAGCCCGCAACCTGGCCGGTAGTCGATGAACACGCGGCGCGCGATCAACTCACGGCAAGCGCGGTCCGCACCTTCGAAATCGATGCCGATCCAACCGGTGCGTTGCTGCGGTTCGAGCGGCGTGTTGACGCGCAGGCCGCGCTCGAGCGCCATCTGCGCGAGCGCCGTCGTCAAGCGCACGTTGTGTTCCCGGATGCGCTCGATGCCGATCTGCGCGATCAGCCGATGGCCGCATTGCGCGACGACGTAGCCGGGAATCGTGGGCGTGCCGTTTCCGAAACGATACATCGAATCCGCGTAGCGTATCGGCGCGTCCTGGAATGCGAACGGCTGCGCATGCGCCATCCATCCGGTCACTGCCGGGCGAAGCTGCTCGAGCAATTGCGGTTTTACGTAGATCCAGCCGCAGCCCGGCCCGCCGAGCAGCCATTTGTGCGAGCCGCCGGTAACGACGTCCAGATCCCATGCCGACGCGTCGTACGGATAAACCCCGGTCGTCTGGTACGCATCCAGACACAGCATCGCGCCGACCTTGCGGCAATGGGCTTGAATTGCGCGCACGTCGGCGACCGCTCCCGAAATATAATAGGCATGCGAAAGCACCGCGATTGCCGTGCGCTCGGTGATCGCATCGAGAATGCGCTCCGTCGCGATCGTTCGGCCGTTCTCGGAGGTGACGACGCGCGTGCGTGCGCCGAACCGCTCCCATTCGCGCCACACGTATGTCAGCGACGGAAATTGCAAATTCTCGTAAACGACCTGGTTGCGCTCGGCTGTAAAATCCAGGCACGATGCGAGCGCCGCCTGCAACACCGAAACGTTCGGGCCGAGAAAGACGCTGCCGGCCGGCGCGCCGATCAACGCCGCGATACCGTCCGCGATTTCGCCGATGCGCGGCAGCCAGCGCTCCCACGCCTGCGGCCCTTCGGCCGCCCATTGCGCCCAATACTCATCCAGCGCCGCTTTCGCACCGAGCGGTGCTGCGCCCATGGAGTGGCTCACGAGATACGTTGCGTTCTCGAGAATCGGGAACTGATCGCGAGCAAGAGCCCGAGTCGTCGTATTCACGCGTACGGACCTTTGCCCAGGAACGTGCGAACGTCCCACAGCTCGGGGAAGAAGCGGTGAGTGAGCGTTCCTTGCAGATATTGCGCGCCCGAGGAGCCGCCCGTGCCGGTGCGCTGCCCGATCATGCGCTCGACCATGCGCACGTGCCGCCCACGCCAAAGTAAAAAGCGCTCGTCGAACTCGATGAGGTCTTCCATGAGTAAATAAAGATCGTAATTTGCGTCTGCATTGGCGTAGATCGAGCGCAGGCTCTCGACCATCGCCGCGCTTGGCTCGACGGCGTACCCACGCCGCACGAGCAAGGCTTTGACGCAGTCGTACAAGGAGGGTGCATCGAGCCGTGCCATCAGACGGGCGCGCTGTTCGTCGTTCAGCTGGATGTACGCAAGCGTGTCGGTGCGGCGTACGCCGCACAGGAACTCCATTTCGCGAAACTGGACCGACTGAAATCCGCTTGCCGGATTGAGGTGGTCGCGGAATTGATTGAATTCGTGCGGCGTCATCGTCTCGAGCACGTCGACCTGCGATTCGACCAGACGCTGAATCGTGTCGATCCGGCGGAAATACTTTGAGACGCGTAAGAGGTCGTCGCGTCCAAGCGCTTCGATGGCCGCATCGAGCTCATGCAGCAGCTGCTTGAACCACAGCTCGTACACTTGATGGATGATGATGAAGAGCATCTCGTCGTGATGTTCGGGACGAGAGAGCGGACGTTGCAGCGAAAGCAGCTCGTCTACCCGGAGGTACGAGCCGTAGGAGAGCTGTTCGCGCACCTTACTGGACCGTGACTGTGTACGTTAGCGTCTTGGCGGGTGGAGCGTCCGGTTCGAAGGCGCGCGTGTACGTCAACACGATGGTGGTCGATCCGCTGCGGTTCGCGTGGAAGATGAAGATCTGCTGACCGGGGGCACCGGGCATCGTCAGCGCGGCCGGTTGGCGCACGTTTCCCTCGTAGGCAATGATCAAGCCGTTGGTCGTGGTTTGCTGCCAGCTGTAGCCGGTGGACGCATCGGACACCAGCGCGATGAAGAAATCCTCGCCCGGTTTTACCGTGATGCCTGTCGCAGCGTCTGCCTCGATGAACACGGGTGAATGCGGCGTGATCGACGCGCCGGCCGGTGCCGCGAACGCGAGCGCGACCGCAGCGACGAGTGCGAGGGGAAAGCGTTTCATACCTGGGCTCCTTGAGTACGCGCGATCTCTTCGTCGATCGTTCCGCGCAGGACGTGCCATGCCATCATATAATCTCCGCGCAGCGACGCGAACGGCGCGCGGAACGTCTCGGGTTTATTGTGCTCGATGAAGGCGTGTGAGAACCATGCCGGACCGTACCCCGCAACCAGTGCCGTGCCGATCAGGCCGGGCTTGCGCAGTGCGACCCCCGCAATTGCGAGCGCGGTACCCGCGAGCGTGCCCGCAACATGGCAGGCGCGCGTGCGCGGGTCGCTATGCGCCCGCAGGTACCGCGGCCAAAACTCTTCAAAATTCATCACTTATGGGTACGGGGTCCGGGCGGCTTCTCCTCGAAAGCGACGAGCATGAAACGTACTCTTGCTGCGGCAGCGCTCGCGCTGCTCATGGCCGCGTGTTCTCAGTCAGCCCAATCGAACTCGTCTGCGGCGGCGTCTTCCGCGCCGGCTGCGCAGGCGACCAACCCGATCGATTTTCCGTTGTATACCGGCAGTACGGTGCTCAATTCACATGATTTCCAACAAAAAACCGGTTCGAGAACAATTCGCGGTCAGGAAGTGATCGCGCAGTCCGGTGCAACGCTCGATCAACTCGACGCGTGGCTGCGCCAGGTAAGCGCAAGTCCGCCGCCGGGTTACACCGTCGCATCGTCCGGCTCGTCGATCGAGACCGCACGGCGTCACGCGCAAGCAATGGGCGCCGATTTTCAGGTGTTCACGCACAGCGTGAACGGTCAGCCGCGCGCGCTCGTCGTCGTCGCGCTCGATCCGTCGCTGTTCGAAAGCAAAGCGGGTCCGGTGTTAGCGCTGATCAGCAAGTACTCGATGCTGCCGCAAAGCCTGCGCGATCCGATCGATCAACAGGTCAAGGCGCGCACGGGGTTCACCGTGAGCCAGGCCCTCGATCCGTCGCAGCCGATCGGCGCGGCACTCTCCGCTGCGAAAACGCTGCGCGACTCGGGACAGCGAGGCGTCGTACTAGTTGATGCGTCCAAAGAATAAGCGCTGCATTCTTGCGGCGCTTGCGGTGCTGCTTACGACGGCGGAGACGCCGTCGTATTCATACGTGGGGATTCAAGGACTCGCGCTCGCCGGCGTCCACCGTGACGTTGCGGGCTCGCAGTACGGCGTCGGCGTCGGACCGCTCGTGCAACTGCATCTGGGCGTGCGCCGATTTGCCGTGCACGTCGAGGGGATACCGGTCGTGAGCATTCCGGGCACGCGGCCATCGGCAGCTTACGGTCAAGCTACGCCCGCAATCGGAATCTTCAACGGTCAGGCGGAGTACGCGTTCGACCAGCGCGGCTTTACGTGGATCGGTCTTGGAGAAACGATCTACAATCAGCGCACGCCGCTGCCGGCCAAAGCACAGACCGTTTCGTCACGTCTTGCCGGCGCGCGCTATACGCTGCGCTATCGCCGCCCGCTGGGCGCCTCGCGATTCGTTGATGCGCTGGTGGGAACGGCCCCGTATTTGAGCGGATCCGACGTCTACGTGTTTCTCGACGGTGCACCGAACGTTATCAGGCCTGAGCGTGCCTCCGAGGTGGATGCATCGCTCGCGTTCGGATTCACGCATCATCGCACGCAATGGCTCGTTGGCTTACGTACGCTCAACTTCACGGCGCGCTACTCCGAGACCGGCCTGGCCGCCGACCGTAACGTCGGCTTTGGCCCGTTCATCGAATGGCGGGCAGACTTACACTGACGTAGAACTACAAGACGATGCCTTCGAACGCGAGGAGGCGGCGGCGCATCGCATTTGCTCCGGCGCCTTTGATGCGGCCGTCGGCTCCGATGACGCGATGTGCGGGAACGAGCAGGTCGTACGGCGTGTGACGCATCGCCGCAGCGACACCGCGGTGTGCGAGCGGCGCACCGATCGCGCGCGCAACCTCGCCGTATGAGATAAGCTCGCCGACCTCGAGGCTTGCAACCAATTCCCACACCGCGACTTGAAAACGCGTGCCGGCGAACGCGAGCGGAAGGTCGAAGCGGCGCAGGCGCTTGCGGAAGTAAGCGCGCAATTGCGCGCGGGCTTCGCGCAGCAATGGATCGCGCAGTACGCTCGGCCGTACCTTTGCGCGAGGACGGAACTCGCATTCGACGATTCGCTCCCCGTCGGAACACACGTGTAGTGGGGCACCGAAGGGCGTGGGCAGGACCAGCGCGCTTGACATACGATAAGGTAGTTATGTCGCTCGAAGGGAAAACACTGTTCATCACCGGCGCGAGCCGCGGCATTGGCCTTGCCATAGCACTGCGCGCGGCAAGCGAAGGCGCCAATGTGGCGATCGCCGCGAAAACGGCGGAGCCCAACCCCAAGCTCCCTGGAACGATCTTTACCGCCGCGCAAGAGATCGAAGCGGCCGGCGGCAAGGCGCTGCCCTTGCAGTGCGATATCCGGTTCGAGGAACAAGTCCAGGACGCCGTCGCAAAGGCCGTGGAGCGCTTCGGCGGAATCGACGTCTGCGTCAACAACGCGAGCGCGATTTCGCTCACGCTGACGACGCAGACCGACATGAAGCGCTACGATCTGATGCATCAGATCAACACGCGCGGCACGTTCGTGTGCTCCAAAGCGACGATTCCGCATCTTGCCAAAGCCGAAAACCCGCACATCCTCAATCTTGCGCCGCCGCTCGACATGCAGGCACGCTGGTTCAAGAACCACGTCGCTTACACCATGGCAAAGTTCGGCATGTCGATGTGCACGCTCGGCATGGCGGCCGAGCTCGCACCGCAAGGCATCGCCGTGAACTCGCTGTGGCCGCTTACGACCATCGACACCGCGGCCGTGCGCAATTTGCTAGGCGGCGAGAGCATGGCTAGGGCGTCGCGCAAGCCCGAAATTCTCGCCGATGCCGCGATCGCGATCCTGCATCGCCCGTCGCGAGAGTGCACCGGAAATTTCTTCATTGACGAGGATGTGCTGCGCTCCGAAGGCATCACCGATTTTTCGGCGTACGACAACGACCCGAGTGCAACGCTTGCTCCCGATTTCTTCGTCCCCGAAGCCGCGATCGCGCGTTCGCAAACCAAGCTCTTGCCGACACGATGGTGAATTCGAATCCGGCGCTCTCGAGGTGAATCATTGTGAATCAAGTTATTTATTCGAAGGATGGTGCGGTTGCGTCGATCCGGCTCAATCGTCCGGAGAAGAAGAACGCCATCACGGTTGCGATGTACCAGGCGATGTTCGATGCTCTCGAGGATTCGGCTCGCGATGCTGAGATTCGCGCGGTTGGAATCTTCGGCGGAGACGACTTCACCGCCGGAAACGACATCGGCGATTTCCTTGCCGCAGGCGCGCTCAGCGAGGACTTGCCCGCCATCAAACTGCTGCGCGCGCTCTTCGCGTTTCCCAAACCACTGCTCGCCGGGGTGAAGGGTGTGGCGATCGGAATCGGAACGACGCTGCTCTTGCACTGCGACGCCATCGTTGCCGGAAAATCCGCACGCTTCGCGATGCCGTTCGTGAAGTTGGGGCTGGTTCCGGAAGCGGGAGCGAGCGCGCTCCTACCGCTCGTTGCCGGGCGCATGCGGGCGTCGTGGCTGATCCTTTCGGGCGAGCAGTTCGGCGCCGAGGAAGCAAAGGACATGGGCCTGGTGACGCGGGTCGTCGCGGATGCCGACGTCGACGGAGCCGTCGCGATGATGTGCGGCGCGCTCGCGGAGCTTCCGCCCAATGCGATGACGACGACAAAACACTTGCTGAAGGCTCAGTACGCGACACAGATCGGCGCCGCGATGAACGACGAGCTTACCGCCTTCGTCGCCGCGCTTAAATCCGATGAAGCACGCGCCGCCTTCATGAAATTCATGGCCGGCACCCGCTCCTAGCGGGTCGGAAGCAGCGGCCTTTTTGCCATCGCGAGCGTAGCGCCCTTGTCATCCCGAGCGTAGCGCCCTTGTCATCGCGAGCGTAGCGCCCTTGTCATCCCGAGCGTAGCGAAGCGAAGTCGAGGGACACATCGCAGGCGTCCCTCGACTTCGCTCACTACGTTCGCTACGCTCGGGATGACAATTGCCGAATCCTAAACGCCGAGGAATTCGAGCAGATCGCTTTCGCGCGCAATCAGGTCCGCATTGTCGAGGACCTGTTCGACGCGCCCGTGGACGATGATGTGATGGCGGTCGGCTACCGCGCTGGCGAAGCGGACGTTTTGTTCGACCAGCAGCACCGAAATGCCCGAGGCCTTCATCTCGCGGACGATCGCGCCGATTCGCTCCACGATCACCGGCGCAAGCCCTTCGGTGGGCTCATCGAGCAGAATCGTCTTTGCACCGGAACGCAGTGCCCGTGCGATTGCCAGCATTTGCTGTTCGCCGCCGGAAAGTGTCGTGCCGACCGCAGCCGCGCGTGCTTTGAGATTCGCAAACGCGTCGAAGATGCGCTCGATGCTCCAGCCGCCGGGCGCCAGGGCAGGCGCGAAGAGCAGATTTTCGCGCACGCTCAGCGTCGAGAAGATGCCACGCTCTTCCGGAACGTAAGCGATGCCGCACTTCGCGATGCGATCCGACGCCAGGCGATGGATCGGCGTGCCATTGAATTCGATCGATCCGCTGCGCGGCCGAACGATGCCCATGATCGAACGAAGCGTCGTCGTCTTGCCCACTCCGTTGCGGCCAATGAGCGTCGCGACCTCGCCGTCGCGCAACTCGAAGCTCATCCCGTGCAAGATGTGCGACTCTTCGTAATAGGAATGGACGTCCTCCAAGCGCAGCACTACGCCGCGCCTCCGCCCAGATACGCGTCGATCACGCGCTGATCCGCGCGAACTTCGCCATAGGTTCCTTCGGTGAGCACCTTCCCGCGCTCGAGCACGCTTACCCGATCGCAAAGATGCTCGACCACCCGCAAGTTGTGTTCGACGAGTACGATCGTACGTCCCGATGCGACACGCCCGATCAGCTCGATCGTCGGCTCGATGTCCTCGGCTCCCATGCCCGCAGTTGGCTCGTCCAGCAGCAGCACGGCGGGATCCTGTGAAATCGCGATCGCAAGCTCGAGCGCGCGCTTGCGGCCATATGGCAGATTCGCTGCGATCCGGCCCCGATCCGAATCAAGCCCCGCGATCTGCAGTGCCTCGCGCGCCGGATCGTCGAGGACGGCCGTAGCGCGACGGCTGGCCAGCATCCGGCTCGACAGTGACGTGCGCGCCTGGAGCGCGACTTTGACGTTGTCGAGCGCGGTCATGTGCGGAAAAATGCTGTTTATCTGAAAGCTGCGCACGATGCCCATGCGGGCGACTTCCGCCGCGTCGGCACGCGTGATATCGCGTCCGGCGAAATGGACGCTTCCGGCGGTCGGCCGTACGAAGCCCGAGAGCACGCCGAGCAGCGTCGTCTTTCCCGCTCCGTTCGGGCCGATGACGGCATGAATTGCACCAGTTCGAACCTGCAGCGAAAGCCCGTCCAGCGCGGTGAAGCCAGCGAAGGATTTCGTGATGTCGCTCGCTTCCAGAGCGATATCGGGCGCGATCATTCCAGCGCCAATACGTCCGAAATGGTGTAGCACCCTTTCCTTGCTATCTGTAAGACTGCTACAAGGGGGACTATACGTGAGGCTCGCTCACAAGGTTGCGCTCGTCACCGGTGCTGCGAGCGGAATCGGACTTGAAATCGCACGAACGTTCGCGCGTGAGGGCGCGGCGGTCGCAATTGCCGACGTGGCGGTCGAGAGCGCGCAAGAGGCGGCTCGTGCGATCGAGGCTGCCGGAGGTCGCTCCGTCGCGGTCGCAATGGACGTAACGAACGAAGCGCAAGTCGATGCCGGCATCGAACGCACCGTCGCGTCCTTCGGCGCGCTCGACATTCTGGTGAGCAACGCAGGAGTGCAATTCATCGCTCCGATTCACGAGTTGAGCTTCGCCGATTGGAGGCGTTTGATTGCCGTGCATCTCGACGGCGCGTTTCTCACGACACGCGCGGCGCTGCGTCACATGTATGCACGGCATGCCGGAGGTACGATCCTGTACCTCGGTTCCGTGCATTCGAAAGAATCTTCGCCGCTCAAGGCGCCGTATGTATCGGCCAAGCACGGCATTCTTGGCCTCGCTCGCGTGGTTGCCAAGGAGGGCGCGGCCTTCGGCGTGCGCTCCAACGTGATTTGCCCAGGATTCGTGCGCACGCAGCTGGTGGAAAGGCAAATTCCCGAGCAAGCGCGAGCACTTGGCATTTCTGAGAGCGACGTAATCAAGAACGTGATGCTAAAAGAGACCGTAGATAATGAATTCACGACAACGGCCGACGTGGCCGAAACGGCGTTATTCCTCGCATCTTTTCCCAGCAACGCGTTGACGGGGCAATCAATCGTGGTTAGCCACGGCTGGTGCATGCAATAAAGTACATCACTTTGGGTGATTCTCGCCTGTGTTAATGTATGATAACCTTGCGCATCATAGTGCGCTCCATCTAAGGAGACTTGTATTTGATGAGACGCCACATCACGATCGCAACGGCGTGCTTAGCATTTGCGTGGTCAATCATGCTAACCGCCGCGGGTGCTCGAGCAGACAGCATCCCGATAACGATCAACGTCACCCCCGTATGGTTCCTGAACACCGGCAGCGATGCAACCGCATATCCGCCGCCCGGGACCGTACCGATCAACGCACCGACCATACCGCGCACGACCGACAACGTGCGCTTGAACTACGGAATATCTCTTAAACTCGGCAAGCGTGGTTCGCTTGCCTATTCACACGCAAACTTCGACTTCAGCTTGGGCCGCATTCTCACGGTGGCACCGGGCACGTCGCTTCTCACCGGCGATATTGACGACCGCATCGATACGATCAGCTACAACTACGGTTTTGGACACGGACTCAACGGAAGCGTGTACTACTTTTCACACCAGCGCTCGTATGTTGCGGGGCTTTGCCTGAATCAAATCGACTGCCCCAACGCTGCGGGAGTAAGCGTATCGAATCCATCGACCATCAACTCGAACGGATACGGAATTGGCTTCAAATACGCGGCCGGACCCGTATCGAAGTACACGGGTCCGCTGCTCACGTTCAACGCGGATGCGCAATACATCCCGCGTCCCGTCGGCAATTGCGGAACACCTACCGCTCTGCCAGGCTGCAATACGGACGGTATCAACGGCTACAAATCCTCGCAAGTGATCTTCCCGTACGGAGTCACGATGAACATTCCGATAAGGAACGATCTCGGAGTGATCCCGCTTATCGACTACAAGCGTGAAATCGTTCTCTGGCGCGCCGAGAATTCGGCGGAAATGTACAACGTGGTGGAGTACGGTTTCGTGAAGATCATCCGTCCCGACCTTACGTTCGCGATGGTTGAGTCGAACTGGAAGGGCTGCGTTTGCTCCGACACCGTGCCGCCACCCGACAACGTCCGATTCAGCGACCTAATCGCATCGTTGACCTATTCCTTCAAACCGTAATCTTAAAGTAGGCCAACTTCTCGTGCGCGCGAAATCGCTTCAACGCGATTTCGCGCGTCGAGTTTTTGCATGAGGTTTCGTAAGTAGGCTTTGACCGTGTTGGGGCTCAAACACATCGCGTCGGCGATTTCCTGATTAGTTTCGCCGATCGCGACGCGGCGCAACACGTCGTATTCGCGCCGGCCCACCAAGGCGTGCGTTCGTTGCGCGGGTTGAAAGGTCGGTGCGGCATCCTCGCCGAGCGCGGCGGCGGTGATCACCGAGACCAAATCGGTCCGCGCGGCATCCTTGGGTACGACGCCGCAGGCGCCCGCATCGAGCGCGGCGCGTACGGCCGGGTGATCCGGATACGCGGTAAACACGACGATTCGCGCCGTCGGAACGATCCGCGCAAACGCGCCGATCAGTTCGGGTGCAAGCATGTCTGGAAGGCGCAAATCGAGCAGGATGACGTGGGGCCGCATCTCGCGGACGTGCTCGAGCGCGGATTTTCCCGTAGCGGCGTAGCCGACGACTTCAATTTTGCGCGACGTATTCGCTAGGAGCGCAACGCCGTCACGGACGACCGGGTGGTCGTCGACGACGAAAACGCGGATGACCTCGCTCACGCGTGCACCCACGCACGGAACGTCGTACCGCCTTCCGGATTGCCGGCCACTTGCAGCGTGCCGCCCACGTCGCCCAGCGCTTTCTCGATGGCGGCGAGGCCGAAGCCGCGATCGCCTTCGAATTGCGCTTCGCCGGCGGCGTCCTGGTCGATACCGCACCCATTGTCCGTAATCGCCATCGTGATGCCGTCGCCGGAACAGCCGACGGTAACGACGACGTCGGTTGCGCCGGCGTGTTTCTCGACGTTCAGCAGGCCCTCTTTTGCGGCCGCGATCAGCGTGCGCACGGCTCGGTCGCCGAGCGGCGGCAGCACGTCGAGCATGACGAGTCGCGCCGTGATCTGGCAGCGCGATTCGAAGGCCGCAATCGCGGCTTGCAGCGCCGATCCGAGCGCCAGTTGCTCGACCGGCGATTGCAGCGCACGCAACGAGTCGCGCAACGTCATCGCCGCCTCGCGCGCTTGCTGCTCGATCGTGCTCAGGCGCGAATGCAATGCAGCGTCGGAGGTCGACTCGACGACACTGCGTACGCCCGCCGTGATCGCAAAGAGCATTGCGCCGACGCTGTCGTGAAGGTCGAGCGCCATGCGCTCGCGCTCCTCTTGAATCGCTGCCGTGGCTTTGCGCTGCGCTTGTTCCGCGACGTGCAGCGCTTGAGCGGTGCGTTCTGCCACCGTCTCGACGATGGTTGCAGCTCGCGGACCGAACGTCGCGCCGTCGCGCGCTCCGCCCAGCACGACGCCGACCAGCTCTCCGTCGACGTTGATGGGCGCGCCGATGATGCGATGCAAACGTTCGGCGCGGATCTTGTCGTCGTAGTGATGTGTGATCGTCGGCGAGGAGAGATACTCATCGACCCACTCGACCTTGCCGAGCGCGAAAACCTTACCGCCCAGACCCCAGCCGCGGTGCAGCGCCAAGTCGTGGAATGCGGTTGAAAGCATTCCGCTCTCGTGACGGATGATGACGGAGTCACCATCCAAGTGCTCTGCGAGCCAAGCACAATCGAAACCAAAATCTGAGGTCAGGAGACGCGTCGCTTCGCGCAAGACTGCCTCGCGGTCGAGGAAAGAGACCAGCTTGGCGACTTCGCGTTCCAAATGAGCAAGTTCGTCCGCAGCCAAGCGGATGCGAGAATGTGTCCCTCGCATGACTCGGGTCATAGAGCGCAATGCAAACCCGGGTTCTTATCCGGGTAAAGTATGTCCTTTTGGGTGTAACCATACGGTCTTGCCGGTGCGATACTAGTGTGCATGACGATTCAACGCATCGTGCGGGCCGCAGCATGCTGCGCCTTTGCCGCATCACTAACATGCACGAGCGGTGCCGCCGCGCCGTCGGACGTAAACGTCGGTCTGATCGTGTCGACGAGCGGCCTGCTCGGCCTCTACGGCAACGAGTATCTCGAAGGATTCAAGGTCGGGCTCGATTACGCGACGCATGGAACCGGGATGGTCAACGGCCGCAAGATCGTCGCCTCCACATACGACGACGCCGGCGATCCTGCCAAAGCGGTTGCTACCGCAAAAGACGTGATTGGCCAAGGCGACAAGATCATCGCGGGCACCGTGTCGTCTGGTATCGCGCTGCAATTGGCGCCGATCGCAAAAGAGAACAATATTCTGTACATCTCCGGTCCGGCCGCGACCGACGGTGTCACTGGTGCGAATCGCAATACGTTCCGCTCGGGACGCCAGACGTATCAAGACGTGCTCTCCGTCGGAACCGTTCTAGGAAGCAATCTGCGGAACAAGCATGTTTTGGTTCTTGCGCAAGACACCGCATTCGGTCAAGCCAACGTTGCGGCGGCGCGGGCGGTGCTCGGGGGCGAAGGCGCCACGGTCGACGGATTGCTCGTTCCGCTTTCCGCGAACGACTTCACGCCGTTCGCGCAGAAAGTGCTCGATGCCAAACCCGACATGCTCTTCGTCGCGTGGGCTGGGACGACAAGTGCGGCGCTATTCAAGAGTCTCACGGACAGCGGCGTGGTCAACGCCACCAAGGTCGCTACTGGTCTAGCTCAGCGCTCGTCGTATCCGTACTACGGCGATGACCCATCCAAGGTATTCTTCCTGGCGCACTATCTCGTCGAGTGTTGCAACAACCCCGCCAATCGCTATTTGGCTGACACGCTCAAGAAACAAGGAAAGACACCGGATTTGTTCGACGACGACGGTTTCGTCGCCGCGCAGATGATCGTGCACGCCGTCGCAGCCAGCGGCGGTGATGACGTCGCGAAGATGATCTCCTCGTTGGAAGGCTGGAAGTTCACCGGACCTAAGGGTCCGATGCAGATTCGCGCCGCCGACCACGCGATGCTGCAGCCGATGTTCATCGTTCGGCTCGAAAAATCAGGAAGTGGGTTTCGTCCGGTCGTATTGCGCACGCTCTCTCCGGGGACAGTAGCGCCGCCGGTGCATCCGTTTCAATAGATAGGCGCGCTCGTTGGATCGGCTCATCGCCATTCGAACCGATCGGCTTACGCTGCGCATCGGCTCGGTTCCGATTGTCGACGAGGTCTCGCTTTCCGTCCTGGAGGGCGAGTTTCTCGTTGTAATCGGCCCCAACGGTGCGGGAAAAACCACGCTCATCAACTTGCTTTCGGGCGTCATGCGCGCCAGCACCGGTCGCGTTTTTTTGCGGGGGCGCGACGTAACGGCGATGCCGGTCTACGCCCGAGCACAGTTGGGCTTGGGACGTACGTTTCAAACCTCGAGCATCTTCGGAGCGCTCGGCGTGCTCGAAAACGTGCGCATTGCAGCCCAGGCGCATCTGGGTGGATCGGGCGCGGTTTGGCGGCGGGCCAATGCGGATACGAACGCGATCGAGCGGGCGCGAGCCGCACTCGACGACGTCGGTCTGGGCGCGCGCGCGACTGCGCTCGCTTCTTCGCTCTCGCACGGCGAGAAGCGTAAGTTGGATTTGGCGATCCTGATTGCCACCGACGCAAGCGTTGTGCTGCTCGACGAACCGACCGCGGGAATGGCAGTCGAAGACGTGCCGGAGATCGTCGCGCTTTTGAGGCGCATTCACCGCGAGCGGGGAGCGACGGTGGTAATGGTCGAGCACCGGCTCGATCTGATCGAAGGCCTGGCGGATCGCATGGCGGTGATGCATCATGGGGCGTTGCTCGCCGTCGATATTCCCGAGCGCATCGTGGCGAACGAACTCGTGCAGTCGGCGTATCTGGGAGACCCGCTGTGAGTGCGCTGCTCAACGTGAGCGATCTCGATGTGTGGATCGGCGAATCGCACGTGCTTCACGGCGTCAGCTTCGAGGTTCGCGAAGGCGGCGTGACGGCGCTGCTTGGACGCAACGGTGCGGGTAAGACCACGACGCTGCGTGGTATCCTAGGGATGTTGACGCGCACCGGCAGCGTGTTCTTGAACGGCCTGCCGATGGACCGGATGCGAACCGATCGCATCGTGCGCCACGGAATCGGCTACGTGCCGGAAGATCGCGATGTCTTTTCCGAGCTAACCGTCGCGGAGAATCTTCGTTTGGCGGAGCGGCCCGGCCAAGAGCTGCAATACGACATCGTCTACGAGCTCTTTCCGGAGTTACAACAGCGCGCGTCGCAGCGAGCGGGAACGCTTTCCGGCGGACAGCAGCAGATGGTATCCATCGCGCGCGCACTGCTCAATAAGGGCAATCGCATTCTGTTGATCGATGAACCGACGAAGGGCCTAGCGCCCCTGGTCGTGCGCAGCGTAGTCGCGGCGCTCGGGCGCGTCTCGCAATTTGTCACCATTCTGCTGGTCGAGCAAAACTTACGCGTGGCGCATCTGCTGGCGCGCGATGCAATTGTCCTGGATCAAGGCAGCGTCGGCTATCGCGGCACCATCAACGAGCTGATCGACGATCCCGAACTCGCGCGCCACCATCTGGGTCTTACCGCCGGGCGAGGTGCCGGCGCGTGAGCACGATCGTGTTGCTCGTCGTGACCGGCCTTGGGTTGGGCGCGCTGTATTTCTTGGTTGCCTCGGGACTCTCGCTGATCTGGGGTTTGATGCGGGTGCTGAACTTCGCGCACGGCGCGCTCTTCACGGTGGCGGCATACGCGGGATGGTCGATCGCAAACACGATCCCCGCAACCGATGCGGCTCGCGCTTGGAGCATCGGTCTGCTCGGAGCCGTGCTCGGCGGTGCGATCGCTGCGTTCCTTCTCGAGACGGTGCTGATCCGACCGCTCTACGCGCGGCCCGTCGGGCAAGTGCTCGTTACGGTTGGTGCAGCGCTCGCCGCCGTTGCATTAGTCGAAGCAATGTACGGCGACGATCCTAAGCAACTGGTTCTGCCGGCATGGATGTCGGCGAACACGGTCATCGCCGGCGCATCGATTCCCAACACGCGCTTGCTGCTCATCGTGGTCGCGCTCGCCGTGCTCGGCCTGCTGTTGATCTTGCTGCGCAAGACGCGCTACGGACTGATCGTGCGCGCCGGTGTCGAGAACCGCGCGATGGTCGAAGCGCTCGGAATCAACGTGCATCGTGCATTTACGATCGTCTTTACCATCGGCGGCGCTGCGGCGGGACTGGGCGGATATTTGGCCGGAACATATTTCGGCTACATCGATCCGCAGCGCGGTACGTCGATGTTGATTTTCGCGTTCATCGTCGTCGTAGTCGGCCGGCTGGGTTCGATGACCGGCTGCGCGATTGCCGCAGCCGTCGTTGCGCTGGTGCAGCAGTTTCTCAATTTCTATGCCGCAGCGGGAGTCGGCGATTTTTCGGTCGTTCTCCTGCTCGCGCTCGCATTGCTGATTCGACCGCGTGGAGCACAGACGTTATGACTCGCAGCGTGAGTATCGGGCTCGCCCTGGCACTGATCGCGATCCTGATTGCCGTACCGTGGATCGGTATTCCGCTGCCGCCGCTCTTCGGTGAGCCGCTGCGCTCGCCGGGATCGCTCAGCCTGCTTGCAGTGTGCTTTGTCTTCGGAGCGCTCGCGGTCTCATACGATCTGCTCTTCGGATATACCGGGCTGCTCTCGTTCGGGCATGCGCTGTATTTCGCAATGGGCGTCTACGCAACGGCGATTGCGCTCGAGCGCTGGCATTGGAGCCTGATTCCAACGCTGCTCTTCGTCGTTGCTTTGTGTGTCGTCGTACCGGCGATCGTGGGAGCGATCTGTCTGCGCACGCATGACGTTGCGTTCGCGATGGTCACGCTTGCCTTCGCGCAAGCCGGCTCGATCGTCGTGCTGCAGAATCCGTTCGGGCTCACCGGCGGAGAAGAAGGCTTGCCGCTTTCGACGCAATCGCTGCCCGCGATCTTTGCCGGTGTTGCGAACTCGCGCAATTTGTACTGGCTTGCGTTACTGTTGCTGATCTTTACCTACGCGGTCGCGCGCATGCTGGTGGGATCGCGCGCCGGGCGTGTCTGGCAGGCAATTCGTGAAAACGAACGGCGCGTCGCGACGGTGGGCCTCAACACGTACCTGTTCAAACTCGGAGCGTTCGTATGCTCGTCGGTTCTTGCATCGCTGGCCGGCATCGTCTACGTCTTCATCGAAGGCGGCGCTACGTCGGAGATCACTACCGCGAATTTCACGCTGGCGCTGCTGGTCATGGTCGTGCTCGGCGGGGTCGGGACGCTGTGGGGCGCCGTGCTCGGAGGAATGCTGTACGAATATCTCGATTTTCGTCTCGTCGTGCTCTCCAGTGCGAGCGGGCTGCAATCGCTGCCGCCGATTCTGCGCGTACCGCTCTCCGAACCGCTCTTCGTCCTGGGCGTGCTCTTCATTTTGCTGGTACTCTTCGTCCCGGGAGGCCTCGCGGGAGCGTTCCGCAGGCTCTCATCGTTATCAACACGCACTACTACGCTCACAGGGGGTCAATAGCTTATGCGTATCGCACGCGTGATACCGTTTCTCTGCGCGAGCGCCGTGCTCGCAAACACCCTGATTCCTATTTCGCCCGCACCGGCCGACACCGCGCCGGTCAAGATCGCCGTTATCACCGACATGAGCGGCGTGTATTCGGGCCTATCGGGTCAAGGCGCCGTGATCGCAACCAAGATGGCGGTTGCCGATTTCGGTGGAAAAGTGCTTGGAAGACCGATCGTGGTCGATGCCGTCGATCATCAAAATTCCGCAACGATCGCCGAAGCAAAGGCGCGCGAGGAATTCGGCTCGGGTGCCGACCTCGCGATGGATTTGACGAACTCCGCGGCCGCGATCGCCGTCGCGAGTGTCGCCAAGGACGTGCACAAATTAGCGATCGTGACCGGCGCGGCAAGCACGGCGCTGACCGGCGCGGATTGCAACAAGTATACCTATCATTACGCATACGACAGCTACGCGCTGGCACACGGAACCGGTGCTTCGGTTGCGCGTGCGGGATTCAAAACCTGGTATGGCATCGTCCCCGACTACGCGTTCGGAAAAGCGATGCTTTCGGACTTCACCGCGGCGATCGCGCCGTACGGCGGCAAATTCATCCATGCCGACACGATGCCGCTTGGCACGACCGACTTCTCGTCGTACATGCTTGCGGCTCGAAACGCCCATCCGCAAGTGCTGGCACTGCTCAACGCCGGAGCCGACACGGTGAACAGCATGAAGGCTGCCAAGGAATTCGGCTTGGACAAGCAGATGAAGATCGTCGTTGGATTGCTTTTCCTTTCCGACGTCGACGCGCTGCCCGACGTCTTCGCCGGGTCGCGTATCACCGATTCGTGGTATTGGAATGAAGACAAAGCCGCGCGCGCATTTGCCGATCGCTTCGCCGCCGCCGACAACGGTTTGCGGCCGACCTCGGTGCAGGCCGCGGATTACTCTGCGACAATGCAGTGGCTCAAGGCGGTCAAAGCCGTCGGCTCAACCGACGCGGACAAGATCGTCGCCTACCTCGACGGTCGCAAGTTCGACGACTTCTACGCTCATCACGCCGAGTGGCGTGCGCGAGATCATCGGGTAATCCACGACATGTACGTGATGGACGTTCTGCCGAAGTCGGAGGTGAAGGAACCGCATGCGTGGATGAAGATCGTCGATACGATTCCGGCGGATCAAGCGTTCCGTCCGGCATCGGAATCGACGTGCCAGAAGACCTGGTAGCGTGAGCCCGGACTACATCGCGGCTCAGATCTTCAATGGCCTAGCGAGCGGGGCGTTCTACGCCCTGCTCGCGCTCGGCCTTTCGGTGATCTTCGGCATGCTGCGCATCATCAATTTTGCGCACGGCGCGGTGTACATGCTCGGTGCGTTCGCCACATACTACGCCGCCCAGCTCCTCCACGTTCCGTTCTATCCGGCGCTCATTTTGGCGCCGATTGCGGTCGGCATATTCGGTATGCTGATCGAAGCGCTCATTCTGCGCCGGATTTCGGGCAGCGATCCCGTTTATGGCTTGCTGCTCACCTTCGCGCTGACGCTCGTCGTCGTGAATCTCGTGCGCTTGCTGGCGGGACCGCTCGGCTCCCCGTATTCGGTGCCGCCGTCACTCTCGAGCGCGGTCGATCTCAAGTTCACGATCTATCCCGCCTACAAGCTCTTCGTGATTGCGGTTTCCATAGTCGTGTGCGCCGTGGTGTGGTGGTTTGTTGAACGCAGCCTCCTCGGCGCGCGGATTCGCGCTGCGACCGAGAATCCGGTCTTGGTGCGCGCGCTCGGCGTCGATACCAAGCGTCTCGTAACGCTCGCATTCGGCGCCGGCGTTGCACTCGCAGCGCTAGCCGGTGTGCTGGCCGCGCCGACGACCAACGTACAGCCCTATATGGGCGACGACATCATCATTTACACGTTCGCCATCGTCGTGATCGGGGGCCTGGGCTCCATCACCGGCTCGGTGGTCGCGGGGTTTGCGCTGGGGATTCTGCAAACGATCGGTGCGGTCTACTATCCGCCCATTGCCACGACGTTGATCTTCATCGTCATGGTGATCGTCATCGCGATTCGCCCAGCCGGTCTCTTTGGGCGGCCGGAGTCGCTGCGCTAATGCGTCCGCTACCCATTGTGCTGGTCGTCCTGGGTCTAATCGCACTCGTACTTCCGAAGGTGATCTACCCGCTGGTCGCGATCGACGTGCTGTGTTTCGCGCTCTTCGCGATCGCACTCGACCTGCTGTTTGGATTCGCCGGCTTGCTCTCGTTCGGACAGGCGATGTTCTGGGGCGGCTCCGGGTACGTCGCAGCGATGCTGGTGCAGCGCGCTCACATCGATGCGGTCCTGGCGATCGCGATTGCCGTCGTCTATGCGACGGCCCTGGCCTTTGCGGTCGGCTTGGTTTCGGTGCGGCGCTCCGGAATCTACTTTGCGATGATCACCTTGGCAATCGCACAGATTGAGTACTTCGTTGCTGTGCAGTTAACGAGCTTCACGGGTGGCGAGAACGGCTTCCCGATGGATTCGCGCGGCTTGTTCTTGGGCCGGCACGTAGACGGCGACGTGCCGTATTACTTCCTGGTGCTGACGGTTCTGGTGGTCTGCTTGGCGCTCGCGTTTCGTCTTGTGAACTCGCCGTTCGGTGTGGCGCTTACGGCGATCGCGCAAAACGAGCAGCGTGCCATCGCGCTTGGATATCGCGTGCACCGCTTCAAGCTGGCGGTATTCGTGATCGCCGGCGCGCTCTCGGGCCTCGCGGGCGCATTGTTCGCGCTCGGCAACCACCTCGCCGGCCTGGAGATGCTCGACTGGCACACCTCGGGCACGGTGGTGATGATGACGATCCTCGGCGGTGCGAGCACGCTGGTGGGCCCAATCATCGGCGCCGGGCTCTATGAAAATCTGAGCTATTTCGTATCGAAGACGCCGATCGGCGCGCAGACCGATCTCGTAATGGGATTGATCTTCGCGGTTTGCGTTCTGTCGTTTCGGCGTGGAATCGCAGGGAGATTGTTATCGCTATCGTGGCGCAAGACTTCGACGTAGAAACGCTTCGCGGACGCTTGCGGGTCCATCAATTTGGAGAGCTGGGCGACGTACCGGTATTTTGCGTTCCCGGCCTTTCATCCAATTCGCGCGTCTTCGATCCGCTCGGGGAATACCGCGAAGCGCGCGGGCGCGGTATCGTCGCATTCGATCTGCGCGGTCGCGGTTGGAGCGAGGTTACGGCTGCGGGAACCTACGGGTGGGAAAACCACGCGCGCGATCTGTTTGAAACGGCTGACACGCTCTCGATCGAGCAATTCGATCTGGTGGGACACTCGATGGGCGCATTCGTCGGCATGACGGCGGTATCGATCGATCGGGCTAAACGCATCCGGCGCCTCGTGCTCATCGACGGGCTGGGCATTCCGGCCCAGACGGCACTGGCGGCTATCATCGCCGGACTCGCGCGTTTGAAAGACCCGTTCCCATCGAAGGACACGTACGTCGAAGCCGTGCGCTCCGCGGGTATGGCGGCGCCGTGGAACGAGTATTGGGAGCGCCACTATCGCTACGATTTAATCGAAACCGAGAACGGGGCCCGGCCTCGCACCAACCTTGCTGCCGTGACCGAAGACGCGACCTACGGCGCCTCGCACGACGTGCGCGCGTTTTGGCCGATGCTGCGGGTTCCAACGTTGATGCTGCGCGCGGCGGTGCCGCTCGGAGGTGAAGACGGCTTTATCGTAACGCGCCAAGACTACGATGCATTCCTGCGCGCGACGCCGAGCGCGCGCGGCGCGGAAATCGCCGCGAATCACTTTGGGATCGCGGTCGACCCGGAGACGGTCACTGCAATCGACGAATTCCTAAGCAGCGATTGATCTTTAGATCTTCGTGGAGAATTGAACGTTCGCACCCAGGCCGTGTGTTAGCGCCGAGAAGTCGTACGTTCCGCCGATTCGCACGCTGAAAGCGCTCTTGCCCACGATCTGCAGCGACGGAGCGAGATCGAAGTGCGTTCTGCTCATCGTGTTCGAAAGCATGAACGGCGCAACACCGAGCGGCGCTCCCGCAAGCGTTGCGGCCGCGGACGACTGTACGTTGCCGACGAATTGCGTTACCGACGCGTCGAGCGCGATATGGAACGCGGTGGAATGGATATGCGTCGACTTCTCCAGTCGCACGCCCGAGGTAATGGTCGGGTAGACTCCGTGCGTCGCAGCGATGTGCTCGTCGTAGGCGCCGGCCCCGGTCTCGCTCGTCGCGCCCGCGTTGAGGTGGGTGAAGCCGAGATCGATAAACGGCGTTACGCCGGTGCTCTTGCCGCCAAAATGCCGATCCGCGCGCAGATGCGCACCGACATACGAGAGACCTTGCGTTCCGGTGGCCGCGGTTGTTGCGCTCGGATAGCCGAGTTCGCGATCCGATGCGTACCGGCCGCCGCCGCCGATCAGATCCGCCGAAAGGGCTACGCCGCCGCCGAGCATACGGCTCGCGGAAACGCCGGCTTCTAGGCTGGTTCCCGTGAGATTCGTTGCGGAGTCGGTGTCGCTCAGCGCACCGTTCGAATAATGAATAGCCGCTCCGATCGAGGTGTTACCGCTGCCGATGCGATGCTCGAACCCGGCAGCGAAATCGGTCGCGCTCGTCGCGTATCCCGAACTCGAGAATGACGATGCCTGATGGTTGCTGTTTTCGCCCAGCGATCCCCAGTTGCAATCTCCCTGCGACCACAAGCCCGCATCATCATGACATTGCAGCGCGGCATCGGAAAATTGGAGGTTGGAGACCAGCGCCGTCGAGCCCAGCGCCAGCGTTCCGCCCGGTGCGAAGCGATTGTAGACATCCTTGAGCATCGAGAGCGTCGGCGTGGCGAAAACGGTCGACATCAGCGACGCCAGCTTCGGGGTGCTTCCGGCGGTCTGAATCCGCCCGAGGTATGAGCCGAACGCGAGATCGTTTGCGCTGAGTACGCCGCCGGTCGTCGGTGCGTAGTCGACGTCGTAATCGAGCAGTACGTCGTTCGGATTATACGCCAGACTGAAGGTTGCAACGGCCGACTTCGGGGCATCGATGACCAGGCCATCGTCCGTGACGCCGCCTGCGGCGGTGACGATGTTCTCGGAGTGCGCCCCCGGCGCTGCATCGTTGGTGGAAAGAAGATCGAGATCGATCGTTCCAGCCATGTCGGCCGTGCCTGAAACGTTAATGTCGCTGGCCGTATCGTTCGTCAGATCGACGTTGACCAGATAATTGGATCCCTTTTCTACATCCAGATTGCCGATCAAGTTGGTCGTCGCGATGTATCCGCCGCCGCCCGGAGTAATCACGCTTCCCGACGCAAGCGTCAGCGTGCCGCTCGAGCTAAAGTCCAGTTGCGCGCCGGGAACGAAGGTGCCGTCGTTGTTGAAGACGAGCGTCGCACCGTTCAAGACGATCGAGCCGTAGATGTTTCCATTGTTCGTCACGGTCAGCGTGCCGGCGTTGGCGTAGATCGCGGTGCCATTGGTCTGGGCCATGTTCTCGCTGGTGAACGCCGAGAGCAGGCTTGCGTTATCGGTCATTAGCGAAGTCGTTTGATAGTTGCCGCTCGCTGCCAGCTGTGTCGAAGCGATAGCGCCCGGCCCTTGGTATCGATAGACGTCGAATGGGTCCTTAACGGCGTGAGGTGAAGACGCAGTTGTGATCGTGCCGTCGTTGAGCAGGGTGTTGCTCGCCCCGCCGAGGATGCGCACACCGACGCTTCCGCTGCCCGTTCCGCCTTGAACGACGCTGCCGGTGTTGATCGTGATGCTGATGTTGCCGTTGCCGGCGCCGCCGAGACTTTGCGCCGTGATACCGTCGGAGTTTGCACCATAAGCGAGAGCATCGCCGGTCACGGTGACCGTCACGGCACCTCCAGTCCCCGTGCTCCCGCCCACACTTTGAGCGAAGATTGCGTCGGCGCCGTTGCCCGTCGTCGCGAGGATGCCGTTCTGCGTCACGGACACCGGGCCGCCGCTCCCCGCGTCGCCGGCGCTTCCGGCGTAACCGGTCGTGATTCCGCCGCCGCCGCCGACGCTCTGCGCGAAGATGCCGTCGGATCCGTTGCCCGTCGTGCTGATGTTGCCGTTATTGACGACGGTAACGGTACCGCCGCTGCCTCCGCCGCCGCCCGTAGCGGTCAATGTCGAGCCGCTGCCGATTACACTCGTGCTGACGCCGCCGTCGAGATTGCCGGCGACGCCGCCGCCGCCGCCGACGCTTTGCGCGAAGATGCCGAACGCGCCGTTACCGGTCGTCGAGATCAATCCGGGCGGCTTCGTTGCGTTGTTGATCGTGACGCTGACGTTGCCGCCGTTGCCGTTGGCACCGCTCGTTCCGCCCAACTTCAACGTTTGTGTCGGGCTCGGCGCGATTCCATTGCCGCCGACGCCGCCGCCGCCGCCGATGCTTTGCGCAAACACGCCGGACGAACCGTCGTCGAGGGTCGCGATCGAACCCGCGTCGGTGACCGAAACGTTGCCGCCGTTGCCACCGCTGTTATTCGAACCGCCGACCGCAATGCTCGACGCGGCGAGCGTCGCGCCGACGCCGTCACTGCCGTTGCCGCCGATCCCGCCGCCGCCGCCGATGCTTTGTGCGAGAATTCCGCTCGCGTCGAATCCCATCGTGCCGATTGCGCCCGAATTCGAAACGGTCACCGTGCCGCCGCTATTGCTCTGTCCGCCGCCGCTTCCGCCGACCACGATATTCGTGCCGACCAATTTCGCAGAACAAAGCGGAGACGAAACGTTGGCAGCGCACTGCGTAGACGGCGTGTCGATGATGGAACCGAGCGCGCCGCCGATGCCGCCGCCGCCGCCGATGCTCTGCGCGAGAATTCCAACCGAATCGTTACCGGCCGTCAGGATCGTTCCGCCCGAATGCGTTACCGACATCACTCCGCCGACGTTTGCGATTCCGCCTCCGCCGCCGACGGTAATATTCATGTTGAAAGTCGACTGCGGCGAACCGTGCTTGACCGGCGTTCCCACGACGTTCGCGATTCCGACACCGCCGCCGTCACCGATGCTTTGCGATAAAATTGCGTCGGCGTCCGCACCAATCGTTTGAATCGCGCCGGTGTCGGTCAGCACGATTGCGCCGCCGGATCCCGTGCTGCCGCCGAGCGCGCCGGGCGGTGCGCCGCTGCCGCCGACGTTCACATCGATCGTTCCGATCGCCGCGGTACCGGTCGGCGCCCCAAGACTAAACGTCATGAAGCCGGTGCCGCCGCCGCCGCCGATGCTCTGCGCGAGAATTCCGTACGAGAAGTCGCCGGTTGTGGTGCCATGGCTGGAAAGGCCGGTTTCGATCGGTCCACTAAAAGAGAATGGCGAGAGCGTGGCGCCGATCGGGCCACCGATCGGACCGCCGTTACCGGATCCGACTCCGGTTCCGCCGACGTTCACCGTCGCGGCGTTGGGCGCGCCTGCGGTGAACGCGCCGCCGAAACTCAACTCGGCATTGCCGCCGCCGGCGCCGATGCTTTGCGCGGCGAGCGCCGGGGAGTCGTCGCCGTTCGTCAGAAGCAGAGCGCCTCCGGTAACACCGATCGCGCCGCCTGCATTGCCCGCGCCGCCGCTGCCGCCGACTTGGACGTCGAATTGATCGGGATTCGCGCCGGTCGTAAGCGTTCCGGTTGCCGAGAAGCCGCCGCTCCCGCCTCCGCCGCCGATACTTTGCGCCAGAACGGCCGCCGCGTTTGCGCCGGCGGTTGACACTGCACCCGTCACCGCCAGCGTGACGTTGCCGCCCAGATTGTTCGAGCCGTTGCCCCCCGCGAGCACACCGAGCAAGGCCGGGCCCGACGTTCCGAGGGCGAGGTTCAGGCCGTAGCCTGCGCTTCCGCCGCCGCCGCCGATGCTCTGCGCTACGAGACCGGCGTCGCCCGCTCCGAGCGTTGCGATCGCACCGCTATCAGCCACTTGCACCGCGCCGCCAGCGATCCCCGAATCGCCGCTGCCGCCGATCAGATAGCCGGCGACGTCGCCCGCAGCGCCGAGCGTGTCGGAGACGTTGCCGCCGAAGGCACCGAGGCCGCCGCCGCCGCCGATCGACTGCGCAAGAATTCCGAACGAGCCGTTCCCAACGGCGCCCACGCTTCCGGTGTTGGAAACGCTCACCGCGCCGCCGCTGCCAAAACTGAGATTCGATCCGCCGATGATCGCTGCAAGTCCGGGCCCACCGCTCGCAATAGTTCCGCCGAAGTTGAATGCAGCGTCGCCGCCGCCGCCGCCGATACTCTGCGCGAGAACGGCCGTCGAGAACGGACCGCGAGTCACGACTTGTCCGGAATTACTCACGCTGACGGTTCCGGCGTTTCCGCCGAACGTTTGCACGCCGGCCGTTCCGCTCGCGCCGAGCGAGTACGCAATAGCCGTACCGCCGAGAACGGCTCCACCGATCTCCACCGTTCCGTCGCCGCCGCCGCCACCGATGCTTTGCGCCTCGATTCCGTCGGAATGATATCCGTACGTCGTGATCGTTGTATGCGCTCCGTCTGTTGCGGTGACGCCGAAGCCGGTGCCCAGTGAATTGTTTGCGCCTTCCTGAATCTCCAGTCCCGTGCCCGTGTAGCTTCCGCCGACGGAGAAGAGGCCGAGACCGCCGCCGCCGCCGATGCTCTGTGCGAGCATTCCATCGGCAGCGTCGCCGCGCGTGAGAATCGCGCCGTTATTCACTGCAAGCACGGCGTTGCCGTCGCCGGCGGCGCCGTCTCCGCAATTACCGGCGGCCAGCGTACCCGCAATGCACGAAATGTTGCTGGCGCCAAAGGTCAGGCCGCCGATTGCCGGCGTACCGGTTTCGACGACGTTCTGCGTCAACTCGAAATCGGCAACGCCGCCGCCACCGCCGACCGACTGAGCAACGAGTGCATTCGCGCCGCGGCCGAGCGTCAGTACCGGTCCCGCG
>Ga0153924_1000049_pt1 | contig 87613 bp, 74 predicted proteins | sample TSNJ008MetaG_FD_104709 | JGI IMG/M metagenome (GOLD analysis project Ga0153924, IMG submission 104709) | Attine ant fungus gardens microbial communities from New Jersey, USA - TSNJ008 MetaG | ecosystem: Host-associated > Fungi > Mycelium > Unclassified | place: USA: New Jersey, Wharton State... | reverse complement strand
TTATGCGAAAGATCCGGTGTATGAGGGTAGCTGCGTAGCCTTGCGGAGCAGCGTAAGGGAGAGAGGAGACCCAAGGAGTCACGAGGGCATTCCCGAGTGATGACTGGTTTAAGGGGCTCCGAATGACCGCCGAAGGAGTCCGGTTCGCATAAGATAGTTGGCAGGGATTCCTGGCGTCCCTCTTCTAATACTTACAAACCACGCTTACAATCCCCTATTAGCCATAATAAGCTTTCAAATAAATCTCTTTAATCTCACTCATTAATGGATATCTTGGATTTGCGCCCGTACACTGATCGTCAAATGCCTGTTCTACCATAGTATCCAAAGTATCCAGGAAGTATTTCTCATCTATCCCATATTCTTTTATTGTCTTTTTGATCCCAACTTTCGCTTTCAAATCTTCCAACGCATCGATCAGTTTGTTGAAAGTATCATCATCATCAGTACCAACAATGCCTGCAAAACGGGCTGCTTCTGCATACCTTTCTCTTGCATGCGGATATTGATACTGCGAGAAAGTACCCATTTTAGCAGGAACATCTGTTGCATTGAATTTCATTACTTCTGTCAGGACAATGGCATTTGCAACGCCGTGGGGTAAATGATGGAAAGCACCAAGCTTATGAGCTAAGGAGTGGTTAATGCCAAGGAACGCATTTGAAAATGCCATACCTGCCATACATGCCGCATCTGCCATTTTTTCTCTGGCCATTGGATCAGCAGCACCGTTTTCATAAGCAGATGGTAAATATTGAAATACATTTTTGATTGCTTTTAAAGCAAGTCCATCGGTATAATCCGTTGCCATTATGGAAACATAGGCTTCCAGAGCATGTGTCATAACGTCAATTCCGGATGCACTGGTCAGTCCCTTAGGCTGATGCATCATATTGTCGGCATCCACAATAGCCATATTTGGCATGAGTTCATAATCTGCCAGAGGCCATTTCTTTCCGGTAGTTTCGTCTGTAATAATGGCAAATGGTGTTACCTCTGATCCGGTACCGGCAGAGGTTGGGATGGCTACAAAGTAAGCTTTTTCACCCATTTTCGGGAATTTATAAACTCTTTTACGGATATCCATGAAGTCCATTGCCATGCGCATAAAATCCGCCTCAGGATGTTCGTAGAGTACCCACATGATCTTGGCAGCATCCATAGCAGAACCGCCGCCCAATGCGATAATCGTATCCGGTTCGAAATCAGCCATTGCTTTTGCCCCTGCTCTTGCGCTTGCGAGGGTTGGATCAGGAGCCACATCATAGAAACAGGTGTGCTGAATTCCCATTTCATCCAGTTTTGCTTCTACCGGTGCAGCATAGCCGTTTTTATAAAGGAACGTATCTGTTACAATAAGGGCTTTTTTCTTGTTCATGATGGTACCAAGTTCATCCAGGGCAACCGGCATACAGCCTTTCTTAAAATAAACCTTTTCAGGGGTTCTGAACCAGAGCATATTTTCTCTCCTTTCGGCAACGGTTTTAATGTTAATCAAGTGCTTGACGCCAACGTTGTCAGAAACAGAGTTGCCGCCCCAGGAACCGCAGCCTAAAGTAAGAGAAGGAGCCAGCTTGAAGTTGTATAAGTCACCGATACCACCGTGTGAAGAAGGAGTATTGACTAAAATACGGCAGGTCTTCATGGCGGCAGAATGTTTGGCGATTTTTTCGGTTTCTGCCGGATTGACATAGAGTGAAGCCGTATGGCCGAATCCGCCGTCAGCTACCAGTTGAGCAGCTTTATCAAGAGCCTCATCAAAAGTTTCTGCTTTATATAAGGCAAGTACAGGAGATAATTTCTCATGGGCGAATTCTTCTGAAATATCCACAGACTCTACTTCGCCAATCAATATTTTTGTTTTCTCAGGGACATCGATCCCGGCTAATTCAGCGATCGTGTGTGCAGACTGTCCAACGATCCGGGCATTCAATGTACCGTCTTTGAGAATCGTTTTACGTACTTTATCAAGTTCGTCACCTTTCAGGAAATAGCAGCCGCGGAAAGCAAATTCTTTCTTTACATCATCATAGAGTTTGCCGACAACGGTTACAGACTGTTCAGATGCACATATCATGCCATTGTCAAATGTCTTGGAATGGATGATAGAACTGACGGCCATCTTTACATCAGCAGTTTCATCAATGACAACCGGTGTATTTCCGGCTCCAACTCCCAGCGCAGGTTTTCCGGAGGAATAAGCTGCCTTTACCATACCCGGACCGCCGGTAGCAAGAATACAGTCAGATTCTTTCATAACCTGATTGGTAAGTTCCAGAGAAGGAACGTCGATCCATCCGATAATGCCTTCCGGTGCTCCGGCTGCAACGGCAGCATCTAATACGATTTTAGCTGCTGCAATGGTACAATCTTTGGCACGGGGGTGCGGGCTGATGATGATCGCATTTCTTGTCTTTAAGGAAAGCAAAGTTTTAAAGATAGCAGTTGAGGTAGGATTTGTAGTTGGGATGACAGCTGCAATGAGACCCAAAGGCTCAGCGATTTTTTTTATACCAAAAGCGGCATCTTCCTCAATTACACCGCAGGTCTTAGTGTCTCTGTATGCATTATAGATATACTCCGCAGCATAATGGTTCTTGATAACTTTGTCTTCTACGATACCCATTCCGGTTTCGTCCACTGCCTGTTTTGCCAGAGGGATACGCATCATATTTGCTGCCATAGCAGCTTCATAGAAGATATTATCCACCTGTTCCTGTGTATAGGCAGCATATATATTTTGTGCATTCCGCATTGCATTCATTTTAGCAGTCAATGCATCCGGGCTGTCAATGATAGCAGGTACTTTCGCAGCAATTTCTTTTTTTTCCATAATCATTCCTCCATAAAATAAGTGTATATTGACAATTATTTAACAATACCATAATAAGGCATTGTTAAAAGATTGTCAATATACTTTTATGAAAAAATATAATTATTTGTTACAGTACATCCAACGGCAACAAATAATTTAAGTGGAAGAATATCAGCACTTTTCCGGTTCCGGATATACTGTGTCAAAAGTTTCTGCCGTCATAGATTGAATTGTTTGAGGTTCCAGAGGGCGGTCATTATAGTTAGTAGCCGTTTCTGCGATTTTATTTACTACATCCATGCCTTCTTTGACTTTACCGAATGCAGCATATGCGCCATCCAGGTGAGGAGAAGTTTTATGCATAATGAAAAACTGGGAGCCCGCAGAATTGGGATTCATAGCACGGGCCATGGAAAGCACGCCCGGTTCATGCTTCAGCTGATTTGAAAATCCGTTTTGAGAAAACTCTCCTTTAATGCTATAGCCGGGTCCCCCGGTACCATTTCCTTCAGGACAGCCTCCCTGAAGCATAAAACCGTTGATGACGCGGTGGAAACTAAGACCATCATAGAAGCCCTTTTTTATCAGGCTGATAAAATTATTTACGCTGTTTGGTGCAATTTCCGGATATAATTCAGCTTTTATTACATCGCCGTTTTCCATGTTGATTGTTATAATTGGATTTTGTGTCATTTTGTAAAATTCCTTTCTCAAATAAATATATATTTAGTATTATAATATACCTGAATTTAACTGGCAAGGCTTTCTGTAAATATAATATAAATATAAAATTTTTATAAAAAATGTGAAAAATTAAACAAAAGGAATTTCTTGACATGGTAAATTAATGATGTTATCTTTAAATATAATAAAATATGAAAGGGGATTTTTATGAATTCTACACTAGCACTTAGCCTTGTGATTATAGGCTCTCTGGCTGCTTTAGCTTATGCAGCTTTTAATTTCTTTTTTGTGAAAAAGATGGAGGAAGGAAGCAAAGACATGCAGCAGATAGCCGGAGCGATCCGTCTTGGTGCGAACACGTTCATTCGTTACGAGTACAAAATTATTGCTTTTATAGCTGCAGCGGTTTTTGCATTGCTATGTATCTTGATTTCCTGGCAGACAGCGGTTGCATTTGCAATAGGTGCAATCATGAGCGCTTCCGCAGGCTGGATAGGTATGAAAATAGCCACATATGCCAATGTGCGTGTAACGAATACTGCAATAAAGACGAAAAAGCTCAGCAGTACTTTACAGGTTGCTTTTCGCGGAGGCAGTGTTATGGGGCTTTGCGTCGGAGGTTTTGCTTTACTTGGAATCTTTTTGGTTTATTTGATTTTTGGTTATGGTCTTGGACAAATTGAGCAGCTTGCTGCCGGTGATTTGAATACAAACTGGCTTGGACTGCATGCGCCCTATACAATGACGCTTTCCGGTTATGCACTGGGCTGCTCCATGATAGCCATTTTCGCCCGTATTGGCGGAGGTATATATACAAAGGCAGCTGACATGGGTGCGGACCTTGTGGGGAAAACCGAAGCCCATATTCCGGAAGATGATCCCCGTAACCCTGCTACAATAGCCGATAATGTAGGAGATAACGTTGGGGATGTAGCTGGTCTTGGCAGTGACTTGCTGGAAAGCTATGTCGGTGCGATTATGTCTGCCGCTATTTTGGCATCCGAGTTATTCCGCAGCCATGGGACTGCAGTTACCAAGGAACTGCTGAATACAATGATCAGTTATCCCATTGCTTTTGCAGGATGTGGCATTCTGGCCTGTGTGGTTGGTATATGGTCGGTGCTGCATAGAAAAACACTGTCTGAAAATCCTCATCATGAACTGAATATGGCGACCTGGGTATCAGCCGGAGTCACCCTGGTATTCGGAGGAATCGTGACATTTATTATGTTTAAAGGACATTCGGCGGCAGAAATCGCTGATGCGGGATTTAAATTTGGCGCTGTCTCACCATGGTTGTGTGCTGCCATGGGTGTGATTGCCGGAATACTGATTGGTCTGCTTGCGGAATTCTATACCAGTGATAGATTTAACCCTACAAAGGAAGTCGCAAATGCGGCTCTTGAGGGTCCTGCTCTTACGATTACGCAGGGACTTGCTCTGGGCATGACATCTACGATGGCTCCGGTTGTTGTTTTGGCGGCTACCATTTTTATTGCATATTTAATTGGCGGGATGTATGGGATTGCCATGGGAGCGATCGGAATGTTGTCATTTGTCGCAACGACTGTTTCTGTTGATACTTACGGTCCCATTTCCGATAATGCAGGCGGTATCGCTGAGATGAGCGGTCAGGATGAATCCGTTCGGGCGATTACTGACAAGTTGGATTCTGTCGGCAATACGACTGCCGCTATCGGCAAAGGTTTTGCAATTGGCTCTGCTGCGCTTGCCGCAACATCTATGATGGTATCCTATTTATATTCCTATACGGATGCCGCATCAACCATTGTTTTGAACCTGGTGGATCCGCTGACATTAGCGGGTGCTCTTGTCGGTACGGCGCTTCCTTATCTGTTTTCAGGTATGCTGATCGAAGCTGTGGCACGTGCAGCACGTAACATGGTGCAGGAGGTTCGCCGTCAGTTTCGTGAAATTAAAGGTCTTCTGGAAGGGACCACACCTCCGGATTATAAAACATGTATAGAAATTTCTTCACAGGGGTCTCTGCGCGAAATGCGTAAACCTTCTATAATTTCGATACTGTTTCCTGTTGTATGCGGTTTTATTTTTGGACCTGAGTTTGTAGGAGGAATCTTAATTGGAGCCACTTTGTCTGCCATCATGCTGGCTCTGTTTACCGGCAATGCAGGCGGTGCCTGGGATAATGCGAAAAAATATATTGAAAGCGGCAGTATAAAAGGTTATGGCAAAGGCAGTTCGGCGCATGATGCGGCAGTAGTTGGAGATACAGTGGGTGATCCGCTGAAAGATACGGTAGGACCATCACTTGACATATTGATTAAGATAATGTCTACGATCTCCCTGATTGCGGCAACAGTATTTGCCAGATATAATCTGCTTGGCCTGTTTATGAAATAAAAGGATATCAGAAATATTAGTAAAGGACAGTTGTGTACTAACAGATTCGTTAGAACATAGCTGTCTTTTTTGTTATAAAAAACTCTAAAAAGTAAAAAATCCTAATAAGTAAAAAAAATCCAAAAAACAAGGCGAAAATTCAAATACTTCCTAAATCAAGCCAAATTATTTCTATCATACCATCAGATTTCTATGATAAAATTAAATAGCTAAATGGTTTTTAGCAGAATCAAGAAAAAGTTAGGAGGGTAATATGAAAAGAAGAGTGATTTTGAAAACTGTTTGCCTTTTTATGGCAGCAGTGATTTGTCTTTGCGAACCGCTGACGATGACACGTTTGTATGCGGCGGAAGCAAAGGGTACAAGAGAGATAACAGAAGCAGAACTTTCAGCAAAGAACTATGTCGTATATGCGGTAAATTGTGGAGCTTCGGTGGATACGTTTCCTACTTATTCCATCGAACGCGAAGAAGCGTTTTCAGACCAGTCGAGACCGAATTATCCCACACCGCTGATTAACAGCAAAGCGGATCAGGCATATACGGAGGAAGCGGCATATGGACTTTCCTGGGGCTATACGGCAAGCAGCACTGCCAACCCTGTGAAACGTAACGGAAGCGGCACTACATGGCCGTATGAAACGAACTGGGAGGTGGATGTTACCAGTTCCAACAAAGCCGGTTTGATAAGCAGCGGATACGATGAACAGGGCGGTATCATCTATAAATTCCAGATGCCGGACAGAGCCGATGAAAACGCTGTGAACAAGTATAATCTGGTAATGGGTTTCTATACAGATGGAAAAAACAGGAATATAGATATTTATGTAAACGGAGCCATATTGCATGAGAGATTTTCACTGGTTTCCAATGTAAAGTTCCAAAAGTATTATCAGGTAGAGGCGGATGAAAACAATATGATTGAGATCCGCGTGGCAAATAACAAAAAGCTGGATGAATGGGCAAGTTCCAGTGACAATGTAAAGGTTCAGTATATTGAACTGGATGCACTGCCGGTTTATACGAATGATGATCTGAAGAATAAAATTCAGGAAAGCAATACATTGCCGGTACCGGGAGATGATGGGACTTTCAATTCCTATGAATATAACAGAGAAGACCTTGTAGCTTTAGAATCGGCAAGAACGGATGCGGTTACAATATCTAATAAATCTAGTGCCGGCAAAGATGAGATTTCAGAAGCTTATATAAAATTGCAGGATGCATATGATAACCTGCGCATTATTTATAATTATACTGCTTTCACCGGAACTGACGGAGAGCGGATCGTTGATAACAACGGAACTAAGATTCAGGCACATGGCGGGCAGGTGCAGAAAGTAGGCGATACGTGGTATCTGTGCGGCGAGGATAAGACGAATGGGCTTTACCCTCTGGGTGTACATATTTATTCGTCAAAAGACCTTTACAATTGGACTGACTGTGGGCTTGGCCTTCAAACGGTACCCACAGAAGAGTATTTCAGAGAGCAGCTTGCAATCCCGGGCAGCTATATCAACCAGCTGTACAATGGCGGGGATATCTCTTCAGACGAAGACTTTAAAAATATATATGGGGATGATTTCACGGCGTTTGCATCGGATGATATGAACTATTACATGGACAGCGCAGAAGATGCACTTGCAAATGTCATCTTTGATTTGAATGTAGATGCCAATGCGGTTTTTGAACGTCCTAAGATGATATATAACGAATCTACAGACCGTTGGATTATCTGGTATCATTCCGACGGACCAAAGCTTGGAGATCCGACTTCCGATACGTATTCAAAGGCAAGGGCAGGTGTCGCCATCAGCTTGGGTTCGGATCCGGCAGGTCCATATAAATATCTTGGCAGTTTCCGCTTAAACGGCATGAGCAGTAACGGCGGCATGGCGCGTGACATGAGTCTGTACGTGGATAAAGGTGAAGATAAAAACGGAGATGGTGTAGATGATGCATATATGATCTATTCAAGTGTTGAGAATGCTCATATGTATGTTTCATTACTGGATTCCACCTATACCAAGCTCGATACGCCAAGAAGCGAGGCAGTGGAAGGCGTGGATTATTCGGTTATTTCTACCAACAGCCGTGAGGCACCGGCACCGATTAAATACAATGGCAAGTACTATATGCTGACATCAGGATGTACGGGATGGGCTCCAAATGCAGCAGGCTATTCTGTAGCGGACAATATCATGGGACCCTATACGTGGAAAGGAGATCCCTGCGTAGACGGAAGTGAAAAAAATCAAAGTGCAGGCAATACGTTTAATTCACAAAGCACCTGCATTATTCCATATGATGTAGAAGAAGGGCTCTACATTTATATGGGAGACCGGTGGTTTAATCCGGATTCGGCATACGATTTGGGCGATTCCAGATATATATGGACGCCGCTTCAGTTTGATGCCGATGGGAATATGACAATATATCCACTGAAAGACTGGACTTTGGAGGATTTAAAGAGTTATCGTTCCATCCAGGTAGAGGCAAGCGTTCCAAAAACGGCGACGTCTATTTACAATTTATTTGTAAACCTTCCGGAAACAGTGGGAGTTAAGACCGGTGCAAATACAGTTCAGACACCGGTGGAATGGGATGCATATGAAGGAGAAGCTTCAAAGATAGGAACCATTACAATCACTGGAAAATTACCGGCGTATGATAATACGGTAGTGAAATTCGAAGTGGAAATGTATCCGGATGATATGGTGATGTTCATTGACTGCGGAACGGATATAGGAACGTCCTCCTATTTTACCAAGGCAAAAGAACTTTTAGGCGAAAGCTTGCTAAATGATAAATCAGACCAGCAATACAGGGCAGGAGAAAACACCTGGGGCTATACGGCAGCCACGATAGGTACCGATGCGGGTAGTGTAGATATGGGACGTACTACCGGAGGTGATATCTTAAGCTCAGGATGGTGGGCCGGTACCGGAAAGAACATTGATTATGCTGTTACGCTTCCGGCGGGCACTTATAAAATCACTTCCGGATATCAGGATTGGTGGAGCCAGACAAGAGGCGTTACATTTTCCGTAAGGGATGAAGGCGGTCAGGAACTTGGAAGCACCGATATTACCGTAAACTCATCAGGAGCCACCAGTTCGCCGATCAGTGTGACACTGAGCAGTGAGACAAAACTCACATTGAGAGCAAGTAAAAAATCTGGCGAAGGTAAAGATCCGATCATCAGTTGGATAGCCATTCGAAAAGAAAGAAATACAGATGTTGCCCAAATCCTGGATAATCTGGAAGCGGCGGCAGCCGTAGGAAATAAAAGAAACGTCCTGCCACAGAGTCTGCAGGTGAAAACAGCAGGCGGGGAGACCGTTCAAAAAGCAGTACAGTGGAATAATGTTACATTTAAGGCAGAACAGGCATATCAGACGGTTACGGTAAAGGGTGTTATGGAAGGATATGATGACTGGATAGACCTGAAAGTCCGTGTGGTACCGAAAAATCTCACATATTATATCGTTCCGAATTGCACGCTGGAAAATCCCCTGGAACGAATGCTGGATATTGCTTCCTATGATTTAGTTAAGAGCATACCCGCAAGTGCATTATTAAACAGCAAAAATGACCAGGCTTCTCAGGCAGACAGTTGGGGATATCTTGGCGGAAATGTTGGGGCCAGTGGAGAGAATCTCACCTATTTACTGCCTCTGAAAGCAGGAACTTATACCATAACCAGTGGCCATATTAATCCGGATTCTTCAGCAAGAATTATGAATATAGATGTGAAGTGGAGGGAGAACGGAGTACAGCAGACCCAGGTCCTGGCAGAAGGATTATCGCTGACCGGCAGCAAACCAAATGCTCTGGTATCCGGTACGATTACATTAAAAACAGACGCTGCGGTGACTTTTACAACGACCAGTGTAAGTTCTTCTCAGCCGGCAGTGCTGAGATGGATCGGAGTTGCCGAAGTAATCAATGAAGCAGATAAATCTGAATTGAGTAATATGCTTAGCCAGGCAAATAGTTTACTGACGCAGACAAATGTATATACTCAGGAGAGCCTGAAGAAATTGAAGACGGCTGTTGAGGCAGCAAAAAGTGTCTATGACAGTAAAGCATCTACCCAAGATGAAGTAAATGCACAGGTAGACGCATTGCGTACGGCAATCGGCGCATTGGTAAAACAGTCGACAAAACCGATAAGCAGCCTGATTATCGGCAGCATTGCGGAACAAAAGCATACCGGTAAGGAAGTGAAACCATCTGTAACCTTGAAAGATGGTACCAAAACGTTAAAAGCGGGTACGGATTATGTGCTTTCTTATGCAAACAATGTAAAACCGGGTACCGCTAAGGTAACGATTACCGGTAAAGGCAGCTATACAGGCAGCGTGACGAAAATATTTGTAATCATTGCCGCAAACGGAAAGACGTATACGCAAGGCAAGTATAAGTATAAAGTGACGAATGCGTCCACAAAATCCGGTACGGTAACATTGGTGAAACCGAATAAGGCTACCATGACTTCCGTAAAAGTTGTGGATAAAGTGAAGATTGGCAAGTACTCGTATAAAGTGACCGGAATTGCGGCGAATGCTTTTAAGAATAATAAGAAGTTGAAAACCGTGAAGATAGGGAAGAATGTTAAGAATATTGGAGCGAATGCATTTATGGGATGTAAGGTTCTGAGAAAAATCACCGTATCTTCCAAGAATATCAAAAGTGTGGGTAAAAATGCCTTGAAGGGTATTCATGCAAAGGCTGCGATTAATGTGCCGGCGGGTTATTTGAAGAAATATAAAAAGATATTTAGTAAAAAGGGACAGAAGAGTTCAGTTGTGATTAAGTAAATTTTATTTAGCTAATGGTTCTGAGACTTATTACCAATATGTGGTTTAAGTTGAGGTTTTATAAGGAGTTACTAAAAAATAAAGGATTTAAAAAAATATGAGGATACAAAGGATTTGATAAATTTATGAAAAAATGGTTTGCAATTGGAATGATGATAATTCTGGCATGCCTTTCCGTGACAGGATGTGTCTCAAACAAAAAGGAAATTCAGACGGAAGTTGTGAGTGAAGAGATGGATTCCCAAAATACGCTGACGATCTGGGCCTGGGACAACACTTTTAATGTAAAGGCAGCCGAATTGGCTGCGGAGGAGATTCAAAAGGAACGACCTGATATCACTGTGGAAGTGGTATCCAAAGAAAAGAATGAAATCCTGGAAAAATTGACGAATAATCTGTCTTCCCAACTGTATGAAGAATTACCGGATATTGTGTTGATTGAGGACTATCAGATCCAGAACTTTTTAACCAGATACCAGTCCGAATTTGTTGATCTTTCTGAGTACTTTGATTTTGATCTGTATATGGATTACAAAGTGGATGTAAGCTCAAAAGACGGCAGACACTATGGCATTCCTTTTGACAGCGGTACTGCAGTCATGTTTTATCGGCAGGATTACATGGAGCAGGCAGGCTTTACGGACGCAGATATGCAGAATCTTACCTGGGAACGTTATATAGAAATCGGAAAAGTAGTGAAAGAAAAGCTGGGAGTCTATATGCTGACGATAGAGCCGACAGACCTGGGAGTCTTACGTATCATGCAGCAAAGCGCGGGCAAATGGTATACAGACGAAGAAGGTCATGTTGACATAAAAGATAATCAGGCTCTTTACGATGCTTTGGATATTTATCTGACTCTGTTGGAGGAAGACATCGCATACAGTGTTTCCGGCTGGGACGAATTTGTTGCGGCTTTTCAGGAAGGAAAAGTTGCGACAGTGGTGTCCGGATGCTGGCTTACCTCCAATATAAAAGCGAATTCGCAGCAGGCAGGAAAATGGAGAGTTGCGCGCATACCCAGAATGGGAGAAAATGCAGATTCTGTCAATGCTTCCAATATTGGAGGGAGCAACTGGTATATTTTGAAAAACAAACCAAATGTTTCGGAAGCAATTGCATTTATGGAACATACTTTTGCTCACAATGAAGACTTTATGAATAAGCTGATAAAAGAAATAAACATAGTCAGCTCTTATAAAGATTCAGAGAAATTTACAAACTGCCTGGTAAAAGATGATTATTTTGGCGGTCAGTATGTGGCGGAATTTTTTACAGAGACAGTGAAAGATATAAAAAGCGTAAACTATGGCATGAATACATATGAGATAGAAGCGCTCATGGCAGAAAAACTGCAGACGATTATCAAGGGAGAAGACAGAAAAGATTCCCTGCAAAAAGCACAGATTATGGCAGAGGCAATTGTCGATGTAAAATAAATAAAAAAAGCACAAAAATATTAAAAAAATTAAAATAAAACACTGGAAATCTAAACATAGTATAAAATAACATTAATTTATTCCTACTAACATTAGAGATTCACATGATAAAATACGATTATTAAGTTCAAAAGAACGAAAACAAGGAGGAAATAAAATGAAGAAGAAAGTATTGGCTGCATTATTGGCAGCTACAATGGTATTTGGGTTAGTTGCCTGCGGCAATAACAGTAGCAAAGAAACCACTGCGGATACTACTGCTGCAACCAGCGCAGAAACCAGTGCACCGGCTGACGATACTACGGCAGCAGCTGATGGTGAGACCATTACCATCTGGGCATGGGATGAATCTTTCAATATCGTAGCCGCTAATCAGGCAAAAGAAATTTATCAGGCAGAAAATCCGGGAGTGAATGTAGAAGTAGTAACGATGGCTCAGGATGATATTGTAACGAAGTTAAACACAAGCCTTTCCTCAGGCTCCTATGACGGACTTCCAGATATTGTTTTGATCGAAGATTACAGGATTCAAGGTTATCTGACCTCTTATGGCGATGAATTTGCAGATCTGTCCAGTATTGTAAGCGCAGATGATTTCGCTTCTTACAAAACTGGTGTAACCCAGAAAGATGGTGTAATGTATGGTGTTCCATTTGACAGTGGTGTAGCAGCAACGTTCTATCGTACAGATTTGATTGAAGAAGCTGGATATACGCAGGCAGATATGGAGAATATGACTTGGGAAAAATATATAGAAATTGGTAAAGCAGTAAAAGAAAAGACCGGTAAGAATATGCTTACATTGGATCCAAGTGATATCGGACAGATTCGTATGATGTTACAAAGCGCAGGTGCATGGTATACTGATGCAGACGGAAATGTAACACTTGCAGACAATCAGGCTCTGAAAGATGCGATTACAATATATAAGAGCATGGTAGAAGCAGATATAGCAACACAGATTTCAGGATGGGATCCGTTTGTTGGTGCATTTAACAATGGTGATGTAGCTTCAGTAGTTACCGGATGCTGGATCGCATCTTCCGTAAAAAATGCAGAAGATCAGAGCGGAAACTGGGCAGTAGCAGCATTCCCGAAAATGGAAGCAAATTCATCTTCCGTGAATGCATCCTCTATTGGTGGTGCAGGCTGGTATGTATTGAAAAACGTTGGACATGAAGCAACAGCAGTAGATTTCCTTGGAAAGACTTTTGCGTCAAGTACAGATTTGATGAACCAGTTGGCGGCAAACATCAACCTGGTAAGTACCTTGACAGCTGCTGAATCAGTAGAAAATTACTCGGTTGGAGATGAATTCTTCGGCGGACAGGAAGTTTTCAATGATTTTGCTGCATGGACTCAGGAAGTACCCACTGTAAACTACAGCTTACACACCTATGCAATTGAAAGTATCGTCGCTGAGGCTGTACAGGCAATCGTTGACGGAGCAGATATGGATGAAATCCTGGCTGATTATCAGGCACAGGCAGAAGCAGCAGTAGCTCAGTAAACGTAGCATAAATATATGAAGTAAGCGGGGGTGTCTTGTAAGACAAGGCCCCGCTTTTCTTTAGTAGGAAGGTGACGAGATGAATTCCAAATTAAACCGAAAAGCATGGTTATTTATTATTCCGAGTGTGGTTTTAATCGCTGTATTTGTGTTTTATCCAATGATACAGGCTTTTTTTACTTCATTGCAATCGGGGATGGCAAACAATTTAGAGTTTGCAGGACTTGCGAATTATAAGAGACTTTTTAATGATTCTACTTTTAAAAAAGCATTATTCAATACTATACTTTATCTGGTAATTCAGGTACCAATTATGATTATTCTGGCATTGGTGATTTCTTCCATGCTTAATGATAAGAAGCTGAAAGGCAGAGGTCTCTTTAGAACTGCAATTTTCCTGCCCTGCGTGACATCGCTGGTTGCTTACTCTATCATTTTTAAAAGTTTGTTTGCGAATGATGGGTTTATCAATGCCGTATTAATGAATCTGAATATTATTTCTCAGCCTATTACCTGGATTGCAGACAAATTTTATGCAAGAGTACTGATAATTATTGCAATCACCTGGAGATGGACTGGCTACAATATGGTCTTTTATCTGTCAGGTATGCAGGGGATTGATGATTCTATTTATGAGGCGGCGGCAATTGATGGTGCCACCGGATTTCAAAAGTTTAAATCCATTACGTTACCGCTCTTAAAGCCAATCATCCTGTTTACAACCATCAACTCTACGATAGGCACCCTGCAGTTATTTGATGAAGTGTATAATATCACTTCAGGAAAAGGTGGTCCGGCCAATGCAACCATTACCATATCACATTACATCTACAATTTGCTCTTTAGATATCAGCCGAATTTTGGTTATGCGGCAGCAGTATCGTATGTAATTGTGATTTTGATTATGATACTGTCGTTTATTCAGATGAAAGTAGGTGACGATAAAGAATGAGTAAAAGATCAAAAATAGTAAGAGCCTTCGAATACTTATTTTTAAGTATTGTAGCGTTTATTTCCGTATTTCCATTCTTTTGGATGATCATAGCAGCCACGAATAAATCAGTGGATGTAACGAGAGGGGCTATGCTTCCCGGTACTTATCTTATAGAAAATGTGAAAGCATTGATGTCATCAAGCCTGAATTATTTTAATGCATTTAAGAATTCGCTTATCATTGCAGTGGTTACCACAGCATTAGCGATGGTGATATCTTCAGCGGCGGGTTATGCATTTGAAATCTATAAAACAAAAGTGAAAACTACGATTTTTAACATAATATTACTTTCCATGATGATTCCATTTGCGGCTTTGATAGTACCGTTATTCCGAATGTTTACGAAGTTTAAGAATGTTCCGATATTATCCTTCATTTCATTGGATACACAAGGTTCTGTGATTATCATTGCGGTAGCAACGGCATTCCTTATTTTCTTTTTCAGGCAAAACACAAAAACATTTCCAAAAGAATTAGTGGAAGCAGCACGTATTGATGGACTGGGTGAATTCAGAATCTTTACAAAAATATATATGCCGACTATGAAATCAACCTATGCGGCAGCTATCGTTGTTACCTTTATGTCAAGCTGGAACAATTATATGTGGCCCTTGATCGCATTGCAATCGGATAGTAATAGAACATTGCAGTTGATCATTGCAGCCATGGGGGCATCCTATACGCCTGATTACGGAATGATTATGGTGGCAGTCGTCATCGCAACCATACCATCCGCCTTGATTTTCTTCCTGATGCAGAAACAGTTTGTAGCTGGAATGACAGGATCTGTAAAAGGCTAAGGCTTTGTAAAGTTAACAAATAGAATATATACAGAAGTTTGAATGGTGACCCGGTAGTTTTCTTATGGAGAGCAGCTGGGTTACTGACTTATAGAAATTCAGTACTGCCTTGCATAAATATTGTAGTAATGAATGCTCAATATTTAAGCAAAGCAGTACCAGTATCTTGACAAAATTGTAATTTGGCTTTATTTTGTATGTATATTATAGTTTTATCAAAATACTGGAAAGAGCATTAAGGTTTTACTGACATGAAAAATGAAATGGAATTAAGTTAGAAGTGTCACTTACAGGAGGAGCATATGAACGAAAATTATCAAGCAATATTAGAGAATCCGGAAACATTTGAAATAAACCGCGAGCCGGCGCATTCTGATCATAAATTTTATGTGAACGGGTGCCTATGAGTTGGAAAATGCAATGCAAATGGAAGAATTGCCGGGTATCAACTATACCTGGGTTCGTATTCTGGCAAAGCAAATGGGTATTGGAGGAGATGACAGTTGGGGTGCTCCTGTGCATGAGCCATATCTGATTCCATCAGAAGAACCACTCACGCTGTATTTTTCAATTAACCATTTTCTTTATTGATATTTCATAGTATAATATACACAAATGATAAGGCGATCTATTTTGATGGTGCCGCCTTAGCTGATTTTAGGAGGGATAAGGTTTGTCCGACTTTTGCAAAATACTAATAATTGATGATGAATTTATCATGCGCCAAGGGTTAAAGCATATGATTGAATGGGAAAAAGAAGGATTTCAAATCGTGGGTGAGGCTGCCAATGGAAAAGAAGGCCTGGAAATGATTGAAAATCTGCATCCGCATATTGTATTATGCGATATAGTGATGCCGGTGATGGATGGCGTGGATTTTTCCAAAGTAGTGCAGATCACCTATCCCGAGATACAGATCATTATCTTGAGCGGTTATGACAATTTTGAATATGTTAAAGGAGCATTACTCAGTGGCGTAGCGGATTATGTACTGAAACCGACGTTGAAACCGGCAGAATTACTGAATACGATACGCAAATCTGCAGAGCGGATTCCGGGGGTGAGGCTGAAAAAAGAACAGGATGCCGGTCTGGAAAAGACTCTGGAACGGTATATGCTTGGTTTTGATACGGAATTAAATACCGGAGATATTAATTCACATTTTTTACATACTTTTTATCGGGTTTATGCAGTAAATATTAAGAAATGTAATGAAAAGGGACAGGACTTATCTCCTTTATTTTATGAGAAAATAGAACGGTATCTGGAGAACCTGGACTATTGTTGTTATAAAATAGCGTTTGTACGGGAGGAATTAGTTTGTGTAATATTAAATTACAGTGCCAGACATCGTACAGATATAGAACAGGCAATGTATCAGATGGCGGAACAGCTGAAACTTATATATCCAAGAGTATTCAGCGTTTTGAGCAAAGGCTTTTCCAAACTGACAGATTTAAAGAAGATTTATGAGAATGAAATTGTTCCGGTTGTGGACAGGGCGTTTTATTATAAAGACGAACATCTGAGGATATTGGATGAAACGATTACCAAAAAAGCAAAGATAAAAAAATTTGATTATAACAAATACGCCAATTATTTAAGTTCCAAACGTTTTGCAGAAGCTCTGGAACTGCTTCAAAAATATTTAAATGATGCACTTGATGCGCAGACGGATGAGTATAGAGTGAAAAACCAGGTTAAAAATATGCTGTATAATTTTTTGGATGCGTTAGATGCGAAACAGGAAACAAAAGATAATATGCGGTATAATTTTTTTGGACTCATTGATCATGCTTTTTATGTAGAAGAATGCAGAGAAGCTTTTGATCTTATAGATCAGAAACTGACGGAATTTTTGAAAGCGGATTCCGAAGGCAATGATATTAGGATTCGCAGGATTTTGGACTATATTGCAGAAAATTACTGTGAAAATCTGGATTTGGCTGAAATTGCGGAAGTATTCAGTTTTAATTATTATTATCTGTCGACCTATTTTAATCAGCATATGGAAGAAGGTTTCAGTGAATATCTGAACCGCATACGGGTGGAGCATGCCTGCCGTATGTTGGAAGATAATCGTTATACGATTGCACAGATAAGCGGGGCAGTCGGTTATTCGGACCACAGTTACTTTTGCAGAGTGTTTAAGAAGATTACCGGCGAAACACCGTCCGCATGGCGGCGGGAATACCGGTTGAGGGACTTATGAAAGAGAAATTTCATTTTAAAAGCCTGTCTGTTCGTATTTTAGGCACGGTAATTTTGGGAATTGCTTTTGTTTCCGTAGCGGTCAGTGCCATTGTAATCAATATGTCAAAGGATATTTTCGTTGATACCTACGGAAAATCTCAAGAACGGGTATTTGTCCAAATTCAGAAAGATTTGAATAATTATCATGAGAATTTAATGAAAATCGTGAGTGCGATTGATTCCAGCTGGGCATTTCGACTTTATCTATCCGATCAGGAAGATGTAAACAATATGTCATTTCAAACGATTTATCAAATGAAAAGAGATATGAACCAGGCACTACCTTCAGACATTGACAATATCAGTGTGATCGTTATGGGAGTTGAAGGGAAGAGTTATATTAACCGGGCAGAGACGATCATCAAGACTGCAGATGAGATTTTAGAAGAAGAGATAACAAAAAGGGCACTTTACAATCCCGATGCGATTCAATATGCTTATATTTCCAATGGATTTACTGCCACAACCCGGGATTCCCGGGTTCTGATAGCGGCAAAAGCATTAACTTATCTGGAAAGTAAGACGCCGTATGCGGTTGCGTTTTTTACGATGAAAGAATCGGATGTGGGAGATTTTTACAATTATTTTGTTTCTGAGACTACTGATTTTTATATGTTAGATGAAACGACAAAAGTGGTTTCTTCCAATCAAAAAGATCAGGTAGGAATCAACCTGAACGAAAGCTGGATTGTAACGAATCAGAATGAAAGGGAGTTGCGGGGAGTATACGAGGACGGTAAAACCACACTGACCATACTGCAGACAAAATTGCCATATTTCGGATTTAATATATATGGTGTAATCGACAATGAAAAGGCTTTAGATAATATGTATGATATTCCAAAGATGGTTATTATCTGCGGAGGCATTGCTCTGGCAGTTTTGTTTGCGACCTTTTTCATTACGCGTCAGGCAACAAAACCATTGTCAGCCATGTCCAGGAAAATGTCAGGTATCCGAAAAGGTGACTTCAGTCAGTATATGGAGGTGATAGGCACAGAAGAAGTACAGGAATTGGCCATTACATATAACTATATGCTGGATGATTTAAAGCATTACATTGAAGAATTAATTACCACTCAGCAAGAAAAACGGCATGCTGAAATCAAAGCTCTCCAGATGCAGATTAACCCGCATTATGTTTACAATACACTTGCGAGCATCAAATGGCTGATCTGGCAGGGAGATGTAGAGAAGTCAACCAGAACCATTGACGCATTTATCATGCTGCTGCGTAATACGATCAGCAATACGGATGAATTTATTACCGTAAATCAAGAGATTGAAAATCTGAAAAATTATGTATTGATTAATAATACCAGATATGGGGATAAAGTGCAGGTGGAATTTTTCGTGACAAATAGCTGTGAGGAATGCCTGGTGCCGAAGATGATCTTGCAGCCTTTTATTGAAAATGCTTTTTTCCATGCCTTTCCTTCCGATAGAAAAGGGACTATACAGGTCTTTGCCAGCAGTCGTAAAGGAGATTTGCAAATTCAGATCGTAGATGATGGAATCGGAATGGAAAAGGCCAGGCTGCAACATTTGACAGAAAAGCCGGATAAATCAGAGCATTTTTCCGGTATTGGGATTAATAATGTGGATGATCGTTTGAAGTTGATTTATGGTGGGAATTATGGGGTTGGTATTGTGAGTGAAGAGAATGAAGGGACTACGGTGACGGTGGTTCTTCCGGTGAGGGAGGCGGAGTAGGATTGGGGTGAGGAATAGGACGCTTTGGAGGGGGGAGATGTGAGGAGGTAAAGATTGGAACAATGGCGCCGGACTGCTTTACCGCTGCGTCTGCGTTTTCTAATTTCCCTGCCCCTGCTCGAACCGGGAAAACCGCTCACAACTCGCCCCGTTTCCTGATGGAAACGCGGCTCAGACAATGTTCGCTTGAGCCACAAGGGCTCATTTTCCCTGACCGCAGTGGCAGCGAAATAAGAAAACGCTATCCTCGCTCTATGCAGTCCGGCACCATTGTTCCAATCTTTACCTCCAGCCAGGTTTTTCGACCAAAGCTGATTTTGGCTTCGGGAATACTGTGGCTGGAATCATTTCATTTAACGCTACTGTTTCCGGTTAGGAAGCTTTTAATTTATTAACCGTAAAACATATGACGAAGTATATTTTTAGCCAACAAACTTGGCGTGTAGAAAAGAGTAGAACCATGTTCACGTCTGCATATAGCGAGTCTTGAGCTTTCTTATTTCGCTGGTCCTGCGGTCAGGGAAAGTGTGTCCCTGGACACAAGCGAACATTGTCTGAGCAGCGTTTCCATCAGGAAACGGGGCGAGTTGTGAGCGGCTTTCCCGTTCCAAGCAGGACCAGGGAAATTAGAAAGCTCAGACGCAGCGGTAAAGCAGACGTGAACATGGTTCTACTCTTTTCTGCACTCACAACCCCTATTGAAACAAACGACTCCAAAACTATACTGGAAAATTACGAGAATCTCTGGTAAAATACAAATATATGTTTTCACAGTAAAAATTAAAGCAGGTCCAACGATGAAAAAAGTCATTATTCTTCTGAAATTTCCAAATAAAATAACAGGATTACAATGTTTAATACATGACTTAACAAAGCATAATATTACAGTTGAAGATACCCTAAGCAAGAACTGGAAAGAGCAGGGAGAAGATATCCTGCTGATTACCGATCATAAAGCGGTTATCCGGGAAGCTTTTGCGGCAGGTATAACATGTGTAGGATTTGAAGCGCCTGACAGTAAAGAGCATATTTTCGGTACGGATATGGTAATTCAGGGTTTTGAAGAAATAGATACGGAATTCCTACAATTAGTCTATAAACATAGTCACAGTCTCCCCTGGATCATTGAAGAAACAGAACAACTGATTGTTCGGGAAACAATCATGGAAGATTTTGAGGCCTTATATGAAATATACCAGGAAGAAGGAATGACCGGCTGCATGCCCGATATAGGGGACAAAGAAGAAGCCAGACAAGCTATGGAACAATATATTAAACATATGTATAAGTTCTTTCAGTACGGTTTCTGGACGGTAATAGAATCCAAAAGCGGTCAGATAGTCGGCAGGGTAGGTCTGAATAACCAGAGTTATGAGGGGAAAATAGTAGTAGAACTGGGATATATGATAGGAACCGCATATCAGCGAAAGGGATACGGAACGGAGGCAGCAAAAGCCGCCATAGAATACGCATTCCGGGTTGTTGGTGTAAAAGAACTCTATGTTTTTATACACAAATACAATGAAGTTTCTTATACATTTGCATTAAACGTAGGGTTTGAAGATACAGCAGCCAGAAATATACAGAACACTGTTCAAGTTCTAAAAAGATGTCGATAAATTATAATTCAATCAGAAAGGCTTAGTCATGAATGAAAAAACCCCATTAAAAAAACAGATTTTTTCAATCCCAAACATATTAGGATATTTTCGAATCCTGTTAATACCGATCATTATATGGGAATATGTAACAGCCCAGTCTCTCCAGGATTATCGAATCGCTGCTATGATTGTTGCTGTTTCAGGAATCACTGATTTTCTGGATGGATTTATTGCCAGAAAGTTTGATATGGTAACACAGCTTGGTAAAGTAGTTGATCCAATTGCAGATAAACTTACACAAGGAGGCATCCTGTTTGCCTTATCTTTCCGGTTTCCCTGGATCATTGCCCTTATAATACTTTTCGTTATCAAAGAAGGCTATATGGGTGCTATGGGCGTTTTGATGATGCGAAAAGGCAAGATGCTGGATGGAGCAAAATGGTTTGGGAAAATATGTACAGCAGTGCTGTATGCCGTGATGTTCATTTTGATCTTAATCCCGGATATTTCAATGAAAGCAGCAGATGCATTGATTGTACTGTGTGGCGGATTAATGATTCTATCACTGATTCTTTATATATCGATATATAGAAAACTGCAAATCATGTAATCCGGAAAACTGTAAGAATGTAGAAACTTTAATTAAAAGCGCACCCTTTAGACTGTTTCACTAAGGCAATTCGATCTGCCACATTGCTCTACTTATTTTCAAATCTCTATAAACTTCTTGAGTAGACAAAGACGCTAAATGTTTGGCAAGACTTTAAATGTTTTTGAAAAACAGCCAAGAATCCCTGCCAATTATCTTATGCGAACAATCCGGTGTATGAGGGTAGCTGCGTAGCTTGCGAAGCAGCGTAAGGGAGAGAGGAGACCCAAGGAGTCCGGTTCGCATAAGATAATTGGCAGGGATTCTTGGCGTCCCTCTTCCAAAACCTCTAACATAACCTCAAAACACCCATTGTTGAATAAGAACCTATAGCATAAGGTTGGAAATCGTTTGGTTGAAAACGATTTCCAATTATGGTATTCTATATAAATATAACATACTTAACAAAGAGCCATATACTATTGTAATGACATATATAATAGCCATTACTTAGGCAGAAATGGAGAGAAAGTCCTATGAAACTTACAACGTTATTGGAACGTTTAGAATATGAATGCATTGCCGGAAATGTGGACGTTGAGGTAAAAGATGTGATCAACGATTCCAGAAATGTGAGCGAAGGTTCCTTATTCATCTGTATTAAAGGGGCAGTGAGTGACGGACATCAATATACGGCCGAAGTGCTCCAAAAAGGAGCCTGTGTGCTGGTGGTACAGGATATGGTGGAGACAGCGCCGGGGGTAACCGTGATTCGGGTTGCGGACACCCGGTATGCGATGGCATTGATTTCTGCCGCGTATTTTGAATATCCGGCAGAAAAATTAAGAATGATTGGTATTACAGGGACAAAAGGAAAAACAACAACTACCTATATGATAAAATCTATTTTAGAATCTGCAGGATATAAAACCGGTCTGATTGGGACGATTGAAACAATTATAGGAGAAGAAGTAATTCCCTCTGTAAATACGACGCCGGAATCTTATACGATTCATAAATATCTCTGCCGTATGGTGGAAGCAGGTTGTGACTGTGTAGTCATGGAAGTGTCCTCCCAGGGATTGATGCTGAAAAGAACGGCAGGTATTCTCTTTGAAATCGGGATTTTCACCAACATTGAGCCGGACCATATAGGACCTGCCGAGCATGAGAGTTTTGAAGATTATATGCATTGCAAAGGGCTTCTGTTTCAGCAATGCAAATTAGGGATAGTCAATGCGGATGATAAGCATCTGCGGCAAATACTGAAAGGGCATACCTGTGAAATAGAGACCTTCGGATTCTCAGAACATGCAGATTTTCATGCGGCGGATACACAGTTGATTACCGGACCCGGATATCTGGGAATTTCCTATAAAGTCTGTGGTCTTATGAATTTTGATGTAGAAATAGATATGCCGGGAAAATTCAGCGTGTACAATTCTCTGACGGCCATTGCAGTATGCAGGCATTTTGGAGTCAGTGAAAGCAGTATTAGGATTGCACTTAAGAATGCCAAGGTAAAAGGACGCATTGAGATGGTCAAAGTGTCTGATGAATTCACCTTGATGATTGATTATGCACACAATGCAATGAGTCTTAACAGTCTGCTGACGACTTTAAAAGAATATCATCCCAAAAGGCTTGTGTGTCTGTTCGGGTGCGGAGGCAACCGGGCAAAGTCCAGGCGTTATGAGATGGGAGAAACTGCAGGGCGGTTGGCAGATTTGACAATCATTACCTCAGACAATCCCCGTTTTGAAAAGCCGGAGGATATTTTAACAGATATTGAATGTGGGATAAAGAAAACAGAGGGAAGATATATCAAAATCATTGACCGGAAAGAAGCGATTGCTTATGCCATTCATCATGGAGAGCCGCAGGATGTGATTGTCCTTGCAGGAAAAGGTCATGAGGATTATCAGGAAATCGAAGGGAAGAAATACCCCATGGATGAGCGGGTATTGATTAAGGAAATCTTGGAATCATAAACGAAGCCAGACAAAAGCAGAGGATTTGGGAGGGCAGATGCAGCAATTATTCGCAAACGTCATTGTAAATATTACACATGAAAAATTAGATAAAACCTTCCAATATGTTGTTCCGGAGCGGTTAAGAAATGAGATCCGGGTCGGAAAAGTGGTGCATGTTCCATTTGGGAAAGGCAGCAGGATTATAAAGGGATATGTAATAGAACTGACGAATCATGCAGAATATGAACTTTCTAAAATGAAAGATATACAGGAAATCAGCATAGAAAGTGTAGGAAACCAATCCAAACTGATTGCATTGGCAGACTGGATCAGAGACTATTATGGTTCCACTATGATACAAGCGCTGAAAACCGTAATACCGGTAAAACAGAAAGTAAAGACAAGAGAAAAGAAAATCATATCCCTGATTCTGAAAGAAGAGGAAGCCCGGGATAAGCTGGCATTTTACAGACAAAAGCATCATACGGCAAGGGAGAGGCTGCTGAAAGCACTGCTGGAAGAAAAAGAACTTCCTGCAGAATTGGTAATGGGGAAGCTGAATATTTCAGGTGCCACGATCCGGATTATGGAGGAACAGCAGATAATCGCATGCAGATCAGAAAAAGTTTACCGCAATCCTGTGCAGGTTAAGGTTTCACAAGATTATCATTTGACATTGAATAAAGAGCAGCAGGAAGTTACAGACAATATCATAAACGAGTGGGATGATCTGGCAAAGACGACTTATTTGATCCATGGAGTTACCGGAAGCGGAAAAACGGAGATCTATATGGAATTAATTGCCCACACAATCACACTGGGGAAACAGGCGATTGTTCTGATACCGGAAATTGCATTGACTTATCAGACTGTTCTTCGGTTTTACCGGAGATTCGGGGATCGTATATCCATTATCAATTCCAGACTGTCTGCGGGGGAACGCTATGATCAGTTTGAACGTGCGAAGGAAGGGCTGATTGATGTAATGATTGGTCCCCGTTCTGCCTTGTTTACTCCATTTCAAAACCTTGGAATCATTATTGTAGATGAGGAACATGAGGATTCCTATAAAAGCGAAAGTGTTCCCCGGTATCATGCCAGAGAGGTTGCAGTACGAAGAGCGCAGTTGGAAGGAGCTAAGGTCATACTGGGATCGGCAACGCCGTCCCTGGAGGCATACTATAGGGCAGAAAAAGGTGAATATTCCTTATTTAATATAGAAAAACGTGTGAAGGAAAGTATCTTGCCCAAGGTGTATACGGTAGACCGGCGGCGGGAGCTGAAAGAAGGAAATTCTTCGATTTTGAGCAGAAAACTGAAAAATTTGATGGAATCCAGACTGTTAAGCGGGCAGCAGATCATGTTATTTTTGAACCGGCGGGGGTATGCAGGGTTTCTTTCCTGCCGTTCCTGCGGTTATGTCATACAGTGTCCTCATTGCGATGTATCACTTTCCTTACATAACAATGGAAAGCTGGTATGCCATTACTGTGGTTATGAAGAGGTAAAGCCAGACCGGTGTCCTTCCTGTAATTCGGAATATATGCGGGGATTTGGAACAGGAACCCAACAGGCAGCACAAATGGTTCAAAAAGAATTTCCGGATGCCCGGATATTGCGCATGGATATGGACTCAACGAAAGAAAAAGATGGGCATGCGAGAATATTGGAGAAGTTTGCAAATAAGGAAGCAGATATTTTAATTGGAACCCAGATGATTGTAAAAGGTCATGATTTTAGCGGCGTTACTTTGGTGGGGATACTTGAGGCTGATATATCTCTGCATGCAAGTGATTACAGGGCTTGCGAACGAACCTTTCAGCTGCTGACACAGGCGGCCGGCCGTGCCGGCAGAGGGAGTCAGCCGGGAGAAGTAGTCATACAGACTTACGATCCTGAAAATTACAGCGTTGTTGCCGCAGCGAAACAGGACTATCGTGGGTTCTATGAACAGGAAATCCTTTTTCGTCAGTTGGCAGGTTATCCTCCTGTCTCCGGCTTGCTGGCAATACATGGAGCGGGTTCCGATGAGGAGTATCTGGCAACGGCAATGGATTATTTAAAAAAATTATTGGATATGCTGGCAAAGAAAAACGATATTAAAATTATCGGACCGGCAGATGAATCCGTGGCAAAGATAAATGATATTTTTAAAAAAGTTATTTATATTAAGCATAATAGTACTGAAATTCTGAGTATGGTACAGAACAAAGTGGAACAATATATAGAAATGAATGACGGGTATAATCAAATAGCGATTCAGTATGACATGAACTAAGTGATTCCAGTAAAATGAGATAAATGCTATATGGAGGGAAAAGACATGGCGATTCGTAAGATAAGAATAATGGGTGATCCTATATTGACGAAAAAATGCAGGAAGGTAACAGAGATAACACCACGTATACAGGAATTGATCTACGATATGTTTGACACCATGTATGATGAAATGGGAGTTGGGCTTGCGGCTTCCCAGGTAGGGATTTTGAAATGCTTAGTAGTGATTGATACAGGAGATGATCCTCATGTATTGATTAATCCTGAAATTATAGAAACAGCCGGCGAACAGTGCGGATCAGAAGGGTGTCTTAGCCTTCCGGGAAAAATGGGTCAGGTAACAAGACCAGAGTATGTAAAGGTAAAAGCAATGGATGAAAATATGCAGGAATATATACTGGAAGGAACCGGGATGTTAGCAAGAGCGATCTGCCATGAATGTGATCATTTAGATGGAATCATGTATGTAGAATATGTAGAAGGCGAATTGTGCGATGTAAATTCTATGGAGGGTGAAGAAGTATGAAAATAATTTTTATGGGAACACCGGATTTTGCTGTTGGTACTTTAAAAGCACTGATAGAATCCGAACATGAGGTTTGTGCCGTTGTGACTCAGCCGGATAAACAAAAAGGCAGAGGAAAAGTGCTGCAGGCCACACCGGTGAAAGAAATCGCCGCAGAGGCGGGAATTCCCGTTTATCAGCCCAGGCGGGTGAAAGAGCCGGAATTTCTTCAGATGCTGGATGAGATCCGGGCAGATGTAATTGTAGTGGTAGCCTTTGGACAGATTATCCCAAAAGAAATGTTGAATATGAAACCATACGGCTGTATTAACGTACACGCCTCCCTGCTTCCAAAATACCGCGGCGCGGCTCCCATCCAATGGGCAGTTATTCAGGGAGAAAAAGAGTCAGGCGTAACTACAATGCAGATGGATGAAGGTCTGGATACCGGAGATATGCTGCTTCAGGTAGTCATACCTTTAGAAAAAAAGGAGACAGGCGGAAGTCTGTATGACAAGCTTAAGCAGGAAGGGGCCGAACTTTTGATGCAGACCCTGGAAGGCCTGCAAAATGAAAGCATTACGGCCAGAAAACAAGGAGAGACCACCACGGAATATGCAAAAATGCTGAAAAAGGAGATGGGATTGATCGATTGGAACAAGGATGCAATTGAGATTGAGCGGCTCATACGGGGATTGAATCCATGGCCAAGTGCATTTACTCATTTCAATGGAAAAACATTGAAAATCTGGCAGGCGGATGTAATGGAGGGCAATACCGGAAAACAGCCGGGAACCATATCGGGGATATTTAAGGATACCATACAGGTACAGACCGGAAATGGTGTGCTGAGCTTAAGGGAGCTGCAGATAGAAGGTAAGAAACGTATGGATGCCGGTGCATTTTTACGAGGATATCAAATAAAGGAGGGAATGTCTTTATGTTAATAAGCAGTAGTGTATATAATTTGTTTTCCTATGGATTTGGGGGGATGGGACTATACTTTGATCAAACTATGATTCTGGTACTGATAGGTCTCGGGCTTTCACTGTTAGCATCCGCAAAGGTGAAAAGTACCTTTAGAAAATATTCCAGAGTACGAAGCATGTCCGGGCTGACGGGAGCCCAGGCGGCTGTGAAAGTATTGAATAATGCCGGTATTTATGATGTGAGAATCGAACATATTCAAGGGGATTTAAACGACCACTATGATCCTCGGACCAGGGTACTTCGATTGTCAGACAGTACGTATGGATCATCTTCGGTAGCGGCAGTAGGAGTTGCGGCACATGAATGCGGTCATGCCATCCAGCATCAGAACCATTATGCTCCTTTGGGTTTGCGCAGTACACTGGTGCCGGCGGCAAATATAGGCTCCTCATTATCATGGCCTGTTTTTATTATAGGGTTAGTGGCGTCAGTGCCGGCATTGGTGACAGCAGGCATTGTCCTGTTTGGATTAGCAGTACTTTTTCAATTGGTGACTTTACCTGTGGAATTTAATGCTTCATCCAGGGCGATTAAAGTGCTGGAAGACACCGGCGTGTTAGGAAGTGAAGAATTGTCAGGAGCAAGAAAAGTATTGTCAGCTGCCGCTTTGACTTATGTAGCGGCATTGGCATCCTCCATACTCCAGCTGCTTCGTCTGATTATTCTGTCAGGAGGGAGAAGACGTGACTAAGGTTGTATCCTTAAGAGAAATCATACTGGGTGTATTACTGGAAATTTTAGAAGAAGAAAAATACAGCCATATAGTATTAAGAGACGTACTGGAAAAATATCAGTATCTGGAGAAAAGGGACAGAGCTTTTATTTCCAGGGTGACAGAGGGAACACTGGAAAATCTGATCCAGCTGGACTATATTATAGAGCGGTTTTCTAAGGTTAAAATAGAAAATATGAAACCGGTGATTCGGACAATCTTAAGAATGTCGGTATTTCAATTGAAATATATGGATAGCGTGCCGGACTCGGCAGCTTGTAATGAAGGAGTCAAACTGGCACAGCGCAAAGGCTTCTACCGTTTAAGCGGGTTTATAAACGGAGTGCTTCGCAGTGTGACCCGAAATCTGGATAAAGTAGAATATCCGGACGTAAAACAGCAGCCTATACCATATCTATCCATTACTTACTCCATGCCGGAGTGGATTTTGAAAGATTGGCTGGAACTTTACGGATTTGAAACGGTGGAGCTCATTTGTCAGGAAACTCATCGTAAGAAAATGACTCCAATCCGCTGCAATTTAAACAGGGCTTCCAAGCAAGAGATCATGGACAGTCTGAAAGAACAGGGAATTCTTGTGGAACCGGTATCTTATCTGGACTATGCATTGGAAATCGGCGATTATAATTATATGAAGGCCATCAACGCATTTAAAAAAGGATGGTTTCAGGTGCAGGATATCAGTTCCATGCTGGTATCAGAGATTGCATCACCCAAGTGGGGGGACTATTGCATTGATGTCTGTGCGGCGCCGGGAGGTAAAAGCCTGCATCTGGCAGACAAATTAAAAGGCAGCGGACATGTGGAAGCCCGGGATGTTTCAGACTACAAGGTACGGATGATGCATGAAAATATAGAGCGGATCGGGTTGATTAATATGACGGCAGTATCTGCGGATGCCACTGTCTTTTATCCGGCCTCAGTGGAGAAGGCGGATATTTTGATTGCGGATGTTCCCTGTTCGGGACTGGGCGTCATCGGGAAGAAGCAGGATATTAAATACAAAATGACGCCTGCGAAACGGACGGAAATCGTAAAACTACAGAGAAAAATATTAGATACGGTATACTCCTATGTAAAAAAAGGCGGCACTTTAATTTACAGTACCTGTACAATTGGTGCCGAGGAAAATCAATTGAACGTAAAATGGTTTTTGGAAAATTATCCGTTCCGGCTGGAAAGCATCGACCCGTATATTTGTGAGGAATTGCAGAGCAAAACGACTCAGGCAGGCTATCTGCAGCTGATTCCCGGGATTCATAAGACAGACGGATTCTTCATTGCCAGATTTAAGAGGATCGACTGATGGAAAAAGTAGATGCACCCTACGGGTATCACGGATGTCCAAAAAGCATGGACATAAAAGTAGATACCAAATCTTTGGATTTTGGGGAGTTGCAAAGCTTCTTTGCAAGCATTGGCGAAAAAACGTTTCGTGCAAAACAGGTATATCAGTGGATGCATGAGAAGCTGGCAGAAAGCTTTGATGAGATGACCAATATATCCAAAGAGCTTAGAAAAAAACTGGATGAAACCTGTACTCTGACCTGTCTGAAACCCGTGGAGATATTGACTTCCCAAATAGACAAAACGCAGAAGTATCTGTTTTGTCTGGAAGATGGCAATGTGGTTGAAAGCGTTCTGATGAAGTATAAACATGGAAATTCCGTATGTATTTCTTCCCAGGCAGGCTGCCGGATGGGGTGTCGGTTTTGTGCTTCCGGTATCGGGGGGTTAAACAGAAATCTAACCGTATCGGAAATGCTGGATGAAATCTATCGGATTCAGAAGATTTCCGGAGAAAGAGTGTCAAATGTGGTTGTGATGGGGACGGGGGAGCCGCTGGATAACTATAAGAATATGATAAAATTTATTCATATGGTAAGCGATGAACAAGGTCTTAACATCAGTCAGAGGAATATTACGCTGTCTACCTGCGGCCTGGTGCCGCAGATGCGCAGTCTGGCAGAGGAAGGTCTGCAGATCACATTGGCAGTATCCCTTCATGCTTCAAGGCAGGAGAAAAGAGAAGCATTGATGCCGGTTGCAAAAAAATACAGGCTGGAAGAAGTATTGGATGCCTGTCGGTATTATTTTGAAAAGACAGGACGGAGAATCACTTTTGAATATAGCCTGATAGGAGGAAGCAATGATTCTTTAGAGGATGCGGATGCTCTTTATCAGCTTGTAAAAGGACTTAACTGTCATATCAATCTGATCCCTGTGAACCCTGTAAAGGAGCGGGAATTTGTACAATCAAATAAAAAAGTTATTCTGGATTTTAAAAATAAACTTGAAAAATGCGGAATAAATGTTACTATAAGAAGAGAAATGGGTCAGGATATCAATGGTGCCTGTGGACAACTCAGAAGAAGCTACATAGTAGCACCCTGACGGGTATTTCGGATGTCCGGAAACCGTGGACAAATAATAGAAAAAGAAGGAGAGGAAGAGCATTGGAATCATGTTGTGCAACAGATGTAGGGCAGAGACGAACTACAAACCAGGACTTTGTATTTGCCTCTGAAGAGCCTGTAGGAAATCTTCCAAATCTTTTTGTAGTTGCAGATGGAATGGGCGGGCATAAAGCCGGAGATATGGCTTCACGCCTGACAGTGGAAGTGATATTGGAGAGTATTCGTTGTAATGAAGAAACGAATTCTATTAAAATAATTCGATCAGCGATTGAAACTGCAAATACGAGGGTACTTGAAAAAGCAGGGGAAGATGAGAATCTTTCCGGGATGGGGACCACAGTGGTGGTCGCTTCGGTGACCGACCGTTATATGTGTGTAGCCAATGTGGGAGACAGCAGGCTTTACTTAGTAAGAGATCATATAGAACAGATTACCAAAGACCATTCACTGGTGGAGGAGATGGTGCGTATTGGTGAAATCAACCGTGAACAGGCAAGAAATCATCCGGACAAGAATATTATTACAAGAGCAATCGGTGCGAGAAGGGAAGTAGCCATTGATTTCTTTGACTTCCGCCTGGAAGAGGATGATATAGTTTTGTTGTGTTCCGATGGTTTAAGTAATATGATTGAAGATATTGAAATTGAAAAAATCATTAAAAGCGACACAGATTTGTCTGAGATTGCGGCAAAGTTGATTGCCAGGGCAAATCAAAATGGGGGCAGGGATAATATTGCGGTGGTATTAGTAAAACCGCTGACAGGTGAGGTGGAAGTATGTTAAAACAAGGAATGTTTCTCCAGGAGCGTTATGAAATCATCAGCAGAATCGGTTCAGGCGGTATGGCGGATGTTTATAAGGCAAAAGATCATAAATTAAACCGGTTTGTGGCGGTGAAAGTACTGAAACAGGAATATAGGGAAGATAAGGCATTTATTTCTAAATTCAGAGTAGAAGCACAGTCCGCGGCCGGTCTCGCCCATCCGAATATTGTGAACGTCTATGACGTGGGAGATGATAAGGGTGTCAATTTCATTGTGATGGAATTGGTAGAAGGCATTACACTGAAAGATTATATTGAAAAAAAAGGACGCCTGGCAGTGCGTGAAGCAACCAGTATTGCCATTCAGGCGGCTATGGGCTTAGAGGCGGCACATCGTAATAAAATTGTACATTGTGATGTAAAGCCACAGAATATTATCATTTCTACGGACGGTAAAGTGAAAGTAACCGATTTTGGGATTGCAAAAGCGGCTACTACTCATACCATCAGTTCCAATGTTATGGGCTCCGTACATTACAGTTCACCTGAACAGGCCAGAGGCGGTTACAGCGATTTCAAGAGTGACATCTATTCATTGGGTGTTACGACATATGAAATGCTGACAGGGCATGTTCCTTTTGACGGTGATACGACTGTGGCGATTGCGATCAAGCATCTGCAGGAGGAAATGCAGTCTCCGAGAAAATTTGTACCGGATCTGCCGAAGAGTACCGTACAGATTATTTATAAATGTACGCAAAAAAGCCCTGACAGACGTTACGGTGATATGGATGAACTGGTTCGCGATCTGAAAGAATCCCTTGTGAATCCGGAAGGAGATTTTGTACAGATCGTGCCACTCACGAATCATGCGCAAACCGTTGTGATTTCAAAAGATGATTTGGACCAGATCAAAAACGGAATTACGGAAGGTACGCAGGGCAATGAAAATAATATGGGTGCCGGTGCAGCCGATAGCAGCTATGGAAATTATGCTCACGATGGGTATGGTAACGCACCGGGCAGCGGATATTATGATGAACAGGATGAAGAAGATGAGGATGAGGAAGACGAGAAAGAACATCCAAAGCTTGAGAAATTCATGACGGTAGGAAGCATTGTCATTGGCATTATTATTTTACTCATCTTTTTGGCTTTGGTAGGAAATGCGGTAGGGTTACTGGATTTTGATTTCCTGAGCGGGAAAAATAATAGCACGGAAAGTGCGTCGGAAACAGTAACGGAAGAGACAAGCACAACAGAAGCGGTGGAAGAAGTAATCGTTCCTGATATAACGGGCATGACGAAACAGGAAGCAACCGACGCCTTGTACCAGCTTGGATTGGGTGCTCAGTATGGAGGAGAGAAAGAATCTTCCAGATATGCCGCCGGTCTGATTATGTCGCAAACACCGGCAGCCGGCAGTTCTATGGCAAAGAATACAACCGTTACTTATTTTATCAGTAAAGGGCAGAATACTATTACGGTTCCGGAATTGTCAGGCAAAACGCTGGAAGAGGCACAGTCGCAGCTGAGCGCCTTAGGTCTGACGATCGCCACTGACTATGCATATGATAATAATGTGACACAGGGACTGATCATTTACAGCAATCCGGCTTCCGGTACCGCCGTGACTTCCGGTGAAACAGTTACTGTAGTGATCAGCAAAGGACAGCAGCAGACCGAGTCAAGTGCATCAGAAGAGATAACCATGCCGGATGTTGTGGGCTCAGCCTGGTCTTCCGCAAAATCAACGCTGGAGAACCAGGGACTTTATGTAAATATAAACGAAGAGGTCAGCAGTACCGTTGCCGCAGGTAATGTTATCAGCCAGAGTATAAGTGGGGGAACCTCTGTGAGCAAAGGAACTGCCGTAACCTTGACAGTCAGCTTAGGGGCTGGTGACCCGGAAGAAACCAATGGTTCTGCCGCAGCCGATCAAAATAATAATCCGAATTTAAAGTATGCTTGTAATGTCAATTTACGGGAGCCATCCAATTATAATGGAGAGCCGGTAAAAATTGTACTGATACAGGATGGGAAATCAACTACGGTGGTAAATGGCTCTGCCGTGACCTTCCCTTATACGCTAAACTATCAGGGCACATCGGACAGTCTGGGGACTGCGTACGTGTACATTCTGGATGCAGCTACCGGAGCAGTAACGAGAGAAATTAAATACCCAAATGTAGCTTTTTTGCAGGTGACTTAATATATGCAGGGAAAAATCATAAAAGGAATCGCCGGATTCTATTACGTTGATGTGGCAGAATCCGGAGTTTATGAATGTAAAGCCAAGGGTATCTTCCGCAAGGACAATATCAAGCCTTTGGTTGGGGATAATGTCAGAATTGATGTGTTGGACGAGGAACAAAAAACAGGAAATTTAATCGGAATTCTTGATAGAAAGAATGAACTGGTCCGTCCTGCAGTTGCCAATGTTGACCAGGCTCTCGTGATTTTTGCCATTATTCAGCCAAAACCGAGTTTTAATTTGCTTGACCGGTTTCTGATCATGATGGAACGTCTGCAGATTCAAACCATCATATGCTTTAATAAAAAGGACATAGCAGCAGAAGGCGAACAGGAAAAATTGAGGAATATTTACGAAAAAAGCGGAAACAGCGTGTTGTTTACCAGTGCAATTGAAGAGGAGGGCATTGATGATTTACAAAACCTGCTGGAAGGGAAGACAACCGTAGTAGCCGGACCTTCCGGAGTTGGGAAATCATCTTTGATCAATATTCTGCAATCGGAAACAGAAATGGAAACCGGGGAAATCAGCCACAAAACGGAGCGGGGAAAGCATACGACCCGTCATTCGGAATTGCTTAGATTATCCGAAAAATCTTATATCGTAGATACTCCGGGATTTAGTTCTCTTTTCATACTGGATTTAGAAAAAGAAGAGCTAAAAAACTATTTTCCGGAATTTCTTGAACATGAGTCTGACTGCCGGTTCCAGGGCTGCATGCACATCTGTGAACCTGACTGCGGCGTGAAGCAGGCGCTTCAGGATGGTAAGATCAGTCGTGTACGTTATGAGAATTATGTGGGACTATTTAATGAAATAAAGGAGAGGAGGAAGTATTAAGTGTATATATTATCGCCATCTATATTAGCAGCAGATTTTAAGCAATTGGGGGATGAAATTAAAAAAGCAGATAAGGCAGGCGCCGGATATATTCATATCGATGTAATGGACGGTGATTTTGTACCCAGCATTTCTTTTGGGATGCCGGTTATTTCATCCATACGCAGTGTTACGGCGAAAGTTTTTGATGTGCATTTAATGATATCCGATCCGGAGCGTTATATTGAAGATTTTGCAGCCTGTGGTGCAGATCTCATTACCGTACATGCAGAGGCATGCAGGGATCTGGATCATACGATTCAGAAGATAAAAAAGCTTGGAAAGAAGGCAGGAATAGCCCTGAATCCGGCAACACCTCTTTCGGTACTGGACTATGTATTGGAAAAGGTGGACATGGTGCTGATTATGACTGTGAATCCGGGATTTGGGGGACAGAAATATATTGAAAGCTGTACCCTTAAAATAGCCAGGCTGCGAAAGCTGATTATCGAACGGAAATTAAATGTAGATATTCAGGTCGACGGTGGAATAGACCGCCATACGGTCCGAACCGTTCTGGATGCAGGAGCAAATGTGATCGTAGCCGGATCTGCTGTTTTTGGAGAAAAAACGGAGGATAACGTAAAGTCATTTCTGGAAATTTTTCATTCCTATGAGGTATGAGGGCTCATGAATAAAACTGTCATAGTAAGCGGGGGCGATATTGATACGAAATCAGCCCTCGATTTTTTGAAAAATTGCACTTATGATTATCTGATTGGCGTAGATAGAGGAATCGAATTTTTAGCAGAGGCCCAGTTGATGCCGACTCATATTGTGGGTGATTTTGATTCCACATCGCTATCTGTCCTGTCTTATTTTCAGCAGAGGCCTGACATTAAGATATACACGTATCAGCCGGAAAAGGATTTGACGGATACGCAAATTGCAGTGAAGCTTGCAGTGGAATTGGATTCCGGATGCATTTTTATATTGGGAGGCACAGGGAGCAGAGCAGACCATACACTTGCAAATATCAGTGTTTTGTCTATTCCCCTGGAATATGGAATTGATTGCTGTTTGATAGATAAGCATAACCGTATAGGACTGAGAAATCAAAGCTTTTCCATAAAGAAGCAGGAACAGTACGGAACTTATATATCTTTTTTTGCGTTAGGAAAACCGGTGGAAGGATTGACGCTTAAAGGCGTCCGTTATCCGCTGACTAAATATACGCTTAGTGCGTTTGATCCGATCTGTGTCAGTAATGAAATTCTGGAAACAGAAGCAGAGATTACATTCCAAAAAGGGACTCTGATCGTGATTGAATCAGTGGATTGAGCACGAAGTGTCTAATGCTGTCGATTACTTGTGCCAGCTGCTACTTGTATTTATGTCGCTTTATGTGATAAAATTTTACTTGTTAGGGGAAAGAGACGAATAAGCTGGGATTTTAACGAATTATGAAACTTTTAGATGAAAGGGAAGGAATTATATTATGAAACTTGGAATTATTGGTTTACCGAATGTGGGTAAAAGCACACTATTTAATTCATTAACGAAGGCGAAAGCCGAATCAGCGAATTACCCATTTTGTACAATTGACCCTAACGTGGGAGTTGTGACAGTGCCGGATGAGAGGCTGAAACGATTGGCCGAAATGTATCATTCTGCAAAAGTGACACCGGCTGTGATTGAATTTGTCGATATTGCAGGTCTTGTAAAAGGGGCATCAAAGGGAGAAGGACTTGGAAACCAGTTCCTTGCTAATATACGTGAAGTGGATGCCATTGTTCATGTGGTAAGATGCTTTGAAGATTCCAATGTGGTTCATGTAGATGGGAGTATAGATCCAATCCGTGATATTGAAACAATTCATTTAGAATTGATTTTTTCCGATATCGAAATGCTGGAAAGACGTATTGCCAAGGCTTCGAAAGGTGCCAGGAATGATAAAACGCAGGCAAAAGAGCTTACCTTTCTTCAAAAACTAAAATCTTATCTGGAAGATGGGAAAATGGCTATTCGTTTTGAAACTGTTGATGATGAAGAGACTTTATGGCTGCAAAGTTATCAACTTCTGACCTGTAAACCGGTAATTTTTGCAGCTAATGTAGGAGAAGAGGATCTGGCAGACGACGGTGCATCCAATCCATATGTACAGGAAGTTGAGAAGCTTGCGGCAGAGGGGAAAAGCAGTGTTTTTGTGGTTTGTGCACAGATAGAACAGGAAATTTCTGAATTGGAAGAAGACGAGAAAAGGATGTTTTTAGAAGATTTGGGATTGAATGAGTCAGGATTGGACAAGCTTATCAAGGCCAGCTACAGCCTTTTGGGACTTATCAGCTATCTGACGGCAGGGGAAACGGAAACCAGGGCGTGGACGATTAAAATCGGAACAAAAGCTCCCGGTGCAGCGGGAAAGATTCATACTGATTTTGAACGCGGCTTCATCCGTGCGGAAATTGTGAATTACCGGGATTTGCTGGATAGCGGTACCTATGCCGGGGCCAAAGAAAAAGGATTGGTAAGACTGGAAGGCAAGGACTATGTAGTAAAAGACGGAGATGTAATTCTTTTCCGCTTCAATGTCTAAACGTATTGGATAGGAGACGCACATGGATAAGTCGATTAATTTTCCGAATCTGGGAATATATTTAAGTAATGTTGGGGATAAAATATCTATATTTGGTTTTGATATCGCCTATTATGGCATAACAATTGCAATTGGAATGCTCTGCGGTATCTATATTGCCATGCGAATGGCAAAAAAGACAAAGCAAAATCCGGATACCTATATGGATTTAGCAATGGTGGCCATTGTTTGTGCATTGGCAGGTGCCAGATTATTTTTTGTAGCCTTCTCATGGGATCAATATAAGGATGACCTTTTGAGCATTTTTAACACTAGACGGGGCGGCCTTGCCATATATGGAGGAGTTATTGCGGCGGTAATCTGTGCTTTTGTATTTGCCCGGGTAAAAAAGTTGAAATTTGGACAGCTGGTGGATACAGCCTGTATTGGTCTTGTGTTAGGACAGATTATTGGCCGATGGGGTAACTTTTTTAATCGGGAAGTTTTTGGCGGGTATACAAATAGTCTTTTGGCAATGCAGCTGCCCCTGAATGCAGTACGCAGCAGCGATGTGACTGCTGAGATGATGGAGCATCTGCAGACGATTGATGGTATTTCATATATTCAGGTACATCCCACTTTTCTTTATGAATCACTTTGGAATGTAGGAGTGCTCATATTATTGATCTGGCATACAAAAAAGAAAAAATTTCACGGTGAAGTTTTTGCATTGTACCTGCTGGGATATGGAACTGGCCGTTTCTGGATTGAAGGAATGAGAACGGATCAGCTTCTGATACCGGGACTTGGGCTTCCGGTATCGCAGGTAATATCCGTGATACTTGCAGCAACAGCAGTGGCTGTTATTATTTTCAAAAGAAAAAATGGTAATTTGCAGGAGGACAAAGATGACTATGTACATGGAGAAATTGGAAGTATTGAAGAAGAAGATTGAAGAAGAACGTGTAATATTAGATCAACTTATGGAAGAGAACAAATTTGATGAGACATATCAGCAAAGTCTTGTGGTAGATAAACTGATTGAAGAATATATTCAGATGGTGAATGTATAAATGTCAGCAAAGCAATCGATATCTGGGGCAATGTGATATCTGGAGGGGGGAGGTTTCATTTTGAAGTATAATTCGATAATATTTGACCTGGATGGCACCTTATTGGATACGCTGGAGGATCTGACGGACAGTATTAATTTTATGTTGGATGCGTATCAATTTCCACGAAGAACATCTGAGCAGATCTGTGCCGGCGTTGGTAATGGAATAGTACGGCTGGTAGAACGTTCCTTACCAGACGGGCTGAACAGTGAGCAGATACAGGATGCTTTTCAAGTATTTACAAATCATTATTCTAAAAATTGTTATAATAAAACAAAACCATATGCCGGAATTATGGAGGTACTTGAAGTATTAAAAAAGAATAACATGAAATTGGCAATTGTTTCAAATAAAGCAGATACTGCCGTACAGACATTAAATAATATTTTTTTTCAAGAATATATTTCGGTAGCGATTGGGGAAAGGCCGGGACTTTTGAGAAAACCTGCACCGGACCTGGTGTTACTGGCGCTGGAAAGATTGAACAGTACAAAAGAAGAAACTCTGTACGTGGGGGATTCTGAAGTAGATATTGAAACTGCCCGAAATGCAGGAATACAATGCCTCTCTGTTTCCTGGGGATTTCGTGATGCGCTGACGCTCCAAAATAGTGGGGCTGATACTATGATTGATGAACCAAATAAAATTTTGCAATATACAAATACAGAAATAAATACAGAAATAAATTCATAAACAAATTCATAAACAAATGACACATCAATAAGAGTAGCCGAAAATGGTTACTCTTTTTTGATATTCTCCCTTTTCCAAAACAGACAAATATGAAAATTTGTTCAATATCACCAAAAAAGTCTATCTGGTAGTAATTTTATTGCAGATACACAACATCTGGTAGAAAACAAAAATATATTCGAAAGGTATGGCTTTTAGTTCAGTTTATCAGAGAAAAAATTTCAAATTGGCACTTGTTTTTTTTATAAAAATGAAGTAATATAATCACATAAGTGGTGAGAAGTGGTAGAAAGTGGGGCGAATGACCAAGAAGTGTCATAAATATCCTACTTACAGAAGATGCGGTCTGTAATGTAAATTCGTATCTTCATGAAAGAAGGTGCGTTATATGTTCATGGGAGAATACAATCATACGGTAGACACCAAAGGCAGACTGATTATTCCTTCTAAATTCAGAGAGGATCTGGGCGATGAGTTTGTGATCACAAAAGGATTGGATGGATGTCTGTTTGTATTTCCAAATCATGAATGGCAGACCTTTGAAGAGAAACTGAAATCTTTACCACTTACCAACAAAAGTGCAAGACAATTTGCACGTTTCTTTGTAGCAGGTGCAACACCGTGTGAACTGGACAAGCAGGGGAGAATTCTTTTACCGGGAACGTTAAGAGAATTTGCTGGTCTGGAAAAGGACGTAGTATTGACCGGTATGTTAAGCAGAATTGAGATTTGGAGTAAGTCTAAGTGGAATGAGAACAATTCTTGTGATGACATGGATGATATCGCAGAGCAGATGACGGATTTAGGATTAAGCATATAACCTGGGGAGGAACATATGGCATTTCAACATAAATCTGTACTTTTAGAGGAAACCATAAATGCTTTGCAGATCAAACCGGATGGGATTTACGTCGACGGTACCTTAGGCGGAGGCGGACATTCTTATGAGATCTGTAAAAGGCTGTCCGGAAAAGGGCGGCTCATAGGGATCGATCAGGATGTTGCTGCCATAGAAGCAGCTAAGGTGCGCTTAGGGGAGTTTGAAGATAAAGTAACCATTATCCGCAGTAATTACTGTGATATGGAAAAAGAGCTTGACGTAATAAACTTGACATCAGTAGATGGAATTATTTTGGATCTGGGAGTATCCTCCTACCAATTGGACACGGCAGACCGTGGTTTTACTTATAGAGAGGACGCTGCTCTTGATATGAGGATGGATCAGCGACAAAGTATTACCGCAAAAGACATTGTGAATGAGTATGGCGAGATGCAGCTGTATAGAATGATCCGTGATTACGGGGAAGAAAAATTTGCTAAGAATATTGCCAAACATATTGTAAATGCCAGAAAAGAAAAAGCATTTGAAACAACTGGGGAGTTAATTCATGTGATAAAAGCGGCAATACCAATGAGAGTCCGAGCGGTAGGCGGGCACCCGGCCAAAAAAACATTCCAGGCTATCAGGATTGAAGTGAACAGGGAATTGGAAATACTTAAAAATTCTCTGGGAAGTATGATTGAATTGTTGAATGATGAGGGACGCATTTGTGTGATTACTTTTCATTCTTTGGAAGATAGAATTGTAAAAAATATTTTCAGGGAAAATGAACATCCGTGTACCTGCCCAAGGGAATTTCCGGTATGTGTATGTGGTAAAGTATCAAAGGGCAGAGTGGTTACCAGAAAGCCAATTATACCTACGGATGAAGAAATTGAGGAAAATAAGAGAGCCAAAAGTTCAAAATTGAGGGTTTTTGAACGAGTAAGGACATAAGATGTAAAGGGGGGATGATTTTATGGGGAGAGCATCAGGATATAAAAAGTCTAATTATAACTATAGGATGGATCCTTATATTCAGGGAAATACAGTACGTAAAATGCAGCCCATGCGAGCCGTACCGGAGAAACGTAAAGAGGAACGGCGTCCGACTACCAGTGCGAAAACCCGCAAAAATAGAGAAAAGGCATTACAGATGAATTTTGGCTATGTTTTGTTTTTGACAGGAGCAGCCATTCTATCTTTATTTATATGCGTAAATTATCTACAGCTGCAGGCGGAGAGTACATCCAACAGAAAAGCGGTAACGGAATTGGAAAATGAATTAAGTAATTTGAAACTGGCTAATGATACTGCGTATGAACAGACTCTGTATTCCGTTGATTTGGAATACGTTAAGAATATGGCAATCAATGAATTGGGAATGGTATACGCAGGCGAGGGGCAGGTCATTACTTACGCTAGTCAGAAAGGTGACTATGTAAGACAATATGAAGATGTACCAACTAAGTAGGTGGTTAAATTGACGAGAGGAAAAAAAAGAGTTCGTAAATTTACAAAAAAAATGCAAATAAAGCTGATGGCTTTATTTGCATTCGTTTTATTAATTTTAGTATTTTTAAATATCCGAATTGCTTATATTACGGCAAAAAGCGGAGATAAATATGCGAAACAGGTGCTTTCACAGCAACAATATGACAGTCGGACGATTCCATATAAGCGCGGAGAGATCCGTGACCGGAACGGCAACGTATTAGCCAGAAGCGAAAAAGTATATAATTTAATTTTGGACTGCTATGCGGTGAATGGAGATGAAGAATATATTGATCCTACCATAAAAGCTTTGGTGGAAACGATTGGTGTAGATGAAACCGAAGTGCGGGAGCGGATTGCATCAGAGGAAACCAGGGATAGTCAATATCAGATTCTGAAAAAGAATGTGACGCAGGAAGAAAAAGATATTTATGATGCGTATACAGACCTTTCAGAAGACAGCACCTTTTCAGATGAAGTGCGTCGTGAGCGGGAAAAAATTACCGGTGTCTGGTTTGAGGAACAGTATATCCGGGATTATCCCATGGGGACACTGGCCAGCAACGTGATCGGTTTTTCCAATGATTTGAGCGACGGAATCTGTGGTCTGGAATCTTACTATGATGACGTTTTAAATGGAGTCAATGGACGTGAATTCGGTTACTTAAATGAAGACTCGGAGCTTCAAAGAACGATAGTGGAGCCAGAGAATGGAAAGACGATTATATCAACAATTGATGTGAATATTCAGCAGATTGTAGAAAAGTATATTACAGAATTTGAAACGGAGAACAGCGGGGGACCAAATGAGAGTACGGCCGGTCAGGGAAGTAAGAACCTGGGTATTATCGTTTCTAATCCAAATACAGGTGAAATTTATGCTATGAGTACAAATCATAATTATGACTTAAATGAACCATATGATCTGACTAATTTGTACAGCGAAATTGAATTGAAAGCCATGAGTGAAGAGGATACCGTGGAAGCGCTGAATAAGATGTGGTACAATTACTGCATTTCAGAGGCATTTGAACCGGGTTCCACGTTTAAGCCGGTAACCGTATCTTCCGCACTGGAATGCGGTGCCCTTACAGGCACGGAATCTTTTATTTGTGATGGTGAAGAGTTTGTCACCGATACGACCATTAAATGCGATAATATCTATGGACACGGTGAAGAGACGCTCAGTGATGCCATCAAAAATTCCTGTAATGATGCTTTAATGCAGATTGGTTTCAAAATGGGGATTTCTAATTTTTGCAAATATCAGCGTATTTTTAACTTTGGCAGCAGGACGGGAATTGACCTTCCCAATGAAAACACAGGCATACTTTATTCAGAGAATGCCATGCATGAAGTGGAACTTGCCACGAATTCTTTTGGTCAGACCTTTACCTGTACCATGATTCAAGAATTGGCGGCATTTAATGCGGTGGTCAACGGAGGCTATTACTATCAGCCCCATATGGTAAAACAGGTGATGGACGCAGGAGGCGGAGTCGCAAAGAATTTAGAACCATTGCTGCTCAAACAACCCATCTCAGCGAAAAGCTCTAAATTTGTACTGGAAGCTATGGAGCAGGGCGTGCGGGAAGGAACCGGTGAGAAAGCACAGGTTCCCGGCTACAGGGTTGCAGGTAAAACCGGTACGGCAGAAAAGATTCCGCGTGGAGAAGGGAATTATCTTGTATCTTTTATTGGCTGTGCACCGGCAGATGATCCGGTAGTTTCTATATATGTAGTCATTGATGAGCCTAATGTGGAAGATCAGTCAACGGGAGGTTATGCTCAGATTATCTCCAGAAAAATCATGACGGAGCTTTTACCTTATCTGAATATTTATCAGACAGAGGAAATCACGGAAGAACAGCTAAGTAATCTGGGGCTTACCAGAGAAGAGGCGGAAGCCGGAAGAATAGTAGAGAAAGAGACAGAAGAGCCGGAAACAGATGAATACGGGAATGTGATAGAGACAGAACCGGAAACAGATGAATATGGAAATGTGAGAGAAACTGAGACAGGAGAAGGAGCGGCAGATAACCCGAACATACCGCTGCCGCCGGAGAATAATAGCGAAGATACAGAATCTTTATCGGATAATGGCGGCGTTACAAATGAAGATTTAAACATTCAATAAACATAACCTCATAGAAGAAGCTATATACTTATAAAAAGCTTTTATGAGGTTTTTCCATGCAGCAAATAAAGACATTTCATAAGAAAAAGGTGGTAACGGTATTTCTGATTTGTTTTGTGGTACTGATCCTTTTGATTGGAAGGCTGGGCTGGCTTATGCTGTATGAGTCAGAATATTACAGTCAAAAAGCGGAGGATCTGCATGAAAGAGAACGGGATATCAAAGCGGCAAGAGGTAAAATTATTGATGCTGCGGGAACGATTCTGGCCACCAATAAGACGGTCTGTACCATTTCTGTTATACACAGCCAGATAGAGGAGCCGGATAAAGTGATAGAAGTACTGGTAAAAGAGCTTCAGATGGATGAAGAGACCATTCGAAAACGAGTGGAAAAGTCCAGTTCTATTGAACGGGTAAAGACGAATGTAGCCAAGGAAACAGGAGATCGGATTCGTGCTTATGATTTGGCAGGAGTCAAGGTAGATGAGGACTTCAAACGCTATTACCCTTTTGATTCGCTGGCCTCAAAGGTGCTGGGCTTTACAGGTGGTGACAATCAGGGGATTATTGGATTGGAAGTTGCTTATGATGATATCCTGCAGGGAGCCAATGGAAAAATATTAACGATGACAGATGCAAGAGGGGTAGAGCTTCCGGATGCAGGTGAGGCACGACTGGAGCCGGTGGCAGGAAAAGATTTGTATATCAGTCTGGATCATAATATCCAGAAATATGTAGAGCAGGCGGCGTATCGTGTAATGGAACAAAAAAATGCGGATAGTGTATCCATTATTTTGATTCGTCCGGAAAACGGAGAGATTTTGGCGATGACAAGCGTGCCGGAGTTTGATCTGAACGATCCTTTTACCCTGCAGACAGACAGCGCGGGAATGACGGATAAAGAAGAACAGGATGCCCTGAACCAGATGTGGCGAAATGGGTGCATCAACGATACTTATGAGCCTGGTTCCACATTTAAAATCATTACTGCATCAGCAGGATTAGAAGAGGGTGTAGTTTCACTGTCAGATCAGTTTTTCTGCCCCGGATATAAGATTGTTGAAGACAGAAGGATACGTTGTCACAAGGTAGCAGGACATGGATCGGAGGATTTTTTACATGGTGCTATGAATTCCTGTAATCCTGTATTTATCGAGATAGGCACTCGGTTGGGAGTTGACAATTTTTTTAAATATTTTGTGCAGTTTGGATTGACCGGAAAAACCGGTGTAGACTTACCGGGAGAGGCATCTACCATAATGCACAAAAAAGACAATGTAGGACAGGTGGAATTGGCGACCATATCCTTTGGACAGTCTTTTCAAATCACCCCGATACAGCTGGCGGCAACAGCCAGTTCTCTGGTGAATGGGGGGCGACGTGTCACGCCGCATTTTGGTGTCGAAGTAAAAGATTCGGAAGGAACACTTCTGAGAACACTGCAATATCCTCTTGGGGATCAGATTGTGTCTGAAGAGACTTCGGAAACTATGCAGCATATTTTGGAGCAGGTAGTACAGGAAGGCTCCGGTAAGAATGCCTATATTGCCGGCTATCATATTGGAGGAAAAACAGCAACATCAGAAACGCTTCCAAGAAGTGCAAAAAAATATATTTCTTCTTTTTTGGGATTTGCCCCGGCAGACGATCCACAGGTCCTGGCTTTATGCCTGATCAATAATCCTCAGGGGACCTATTATGGCGGAACAATTGCAGCTCCGGTGGTAAAAGACATTTTTGAAAATATTCTTCCTTATCTGGGAGTTGAGTGTGACGAAGTATTAGAAACGGAAAGTGAAGAATAATAGTTGCGAAAATTAAAAAAAAGAATTATACTAATAACAATTATGTCTATAAGTATATGAGTGAGGAGCAAAAAATGATTATAGGTACAGAAGTTATAATTCCATTATTAGTAGCGTTTGTCATCAGTGTGGTACTCAGTCCTTTTGTGATACCATTTCTCAGGACATTAAAGATAGGGCAGACAGAACGTGAAGACGGAGTGAAGTCACATTTAAAAAAGGCAGGAACCCCCACTATGGGAGGTCTCATTATTCTAATCAGTGTTTTAATTACATCTTTGATATATGTAAATGATTATCCCAAAATAATCCCGGTATTGTTTTTGACACTGGGATTTGGGATAATTGGATTTCTGGACGATTATCTTAAGGTAGTGCTTAAACGCTCCGACGGACTTCTCCCAAAACAAAAGATGCTGGCTCAGATCGTAGTGACGACGATTTTCCTGGCATATCTTTTGACCGTGGACACCGGGTATCTGGAAATGTGGATACCTTTCAGCGGAGGAAGGTACATTGACTTAAAATGGCTGGCGATCCCTCTGGTGTATATAACAGTCATCGGAACGGTAAACGGCGTTAATTTTACAGACGGTCTGGATGGACTGGCTACCGGCGTTACAACTATGGTGGCAGTGTTCTTTACGGTAGTGTCCATAGCATTTAATGGAGGTATTCAGCCAATCACAGCGGCAGTGGCAGGAGCATTGTTGGGATTTCTGTTGTTTAATGTGCATCCGGCGCAGATATTTATGGGTGATACAGGCTCTCTTGCCCTAGGCGGATTTGTGTCCGGCTGTGCATATATGATGAAAATGCCCTGGATTATTATTATTGTAGGTATGGTTTATCTGGTTGAAGTTATATCAGTAGCCCTTCAGGTAATATACTTTAAGAAGACAGGTGGAAAACGGATATTTAAAATGGCACCGATACACCATCATTTTGAATTGAGTGGATGGTCGGAAACACGTGTAGTAACTGTATTTACAGTAGTTACGGCACTCTTATGCATTGTAGGTCTGCTGCTTCTGTCCTGATTAAAGTCCATGCTTTTTGGACATCTGAAATACCCAGACGGAGGAAAATAGAATGTATTTAATAAATAAGAATGTTCTGGTCTTTGGTACCGGAATCAGTGGAATCGGGGCAGCAGTATTGCTGGAAAAAATACAGGCAAAGCCGATTCTCTATGATGAAAATGATAATATAAAGATAGAAGAAGTGCGGGATCGGCTTCCAGGAGAGAGCAAGGCAGAAATCATCATAGGAAAGCTGCCGGACAGCGTAATAGAAAGATTGGATCTGGTGATTTTGAGTCCGGGAGTCCCAACGGATTTGCCTTTAGTACAGCGGATTCGGAAAACGAAGGTTCCGATTTGGGGTGAAGTCGAACTGGCCTATGCAAATAGCAAAGGATGCGTACTTGCAATAACCGGAACAAATGGAAAGACCACCACCACCAGTCTGTTAGGTGAGATTTTGAAGCACCATCAGGAATCGGTATTTATCGTTGGGAATATAGGAACGCCCTATACACAGGCGGTGCTGAATATGACAAAGGATTCGGTTACGGTAGCTGAAATCAGCAGTTTTCAGTTAGAAACCATTGACACTTTCCGCCCCAAAGTCAGTGCGATTTTAAACATTACGCCAGATCATCTAAACCGCCATCATACGATGGAGGAATACATAAAAGTCAAAGAGAATATTGCGAAAAATCAAACAGGCAGTGACGTATGCGTATTGAATTATGAGGATGAAATTTTACGGGAATTCGGAAAAACATTAAAAGCCCAGGTATTATTTTTCAGCAGCATGCGTACATTAGATAAGGGAATTTACTTAAATGGTTCCATTATAGAATACAACGACGGAGAATCGATAACGGTTATCTGTGATACCAGGGAACTGAGGCTTCCGGGCAGGCACAATCATGAAAATGTCATGGCAGCGGCAGCTATGGCGCTGGTTTACGGAGTATCGCCGGAAGAAGTCCGATTTGCAGTTAAAAGATTTACTGCAGTGGAACATAGGATTGAATATGTGAAAACGGTAAATGGTGTAGACTACTATAATGATTCCAAAGGCACGAATCCTGATGCGGCAATCAAAGGAATTCAGGCAATGGACCGTCCGACGTTACTGATTGGCGGAGGTTATGACAAAGATTCTGATTATGAAGAGTGGATACAGTCATTTGAGGGGAAAGTAAAATATCTGATACTTATAGGAGAGACCAGGGAGAAGATAGCAAGAGCTGCAAAAAAATGTGGCTTTACTGATATTGTTTTAGCAGATACCTTAGAGGAAGCGGTGCATATTTGTGCCGGGAGAGCAGCCACCAATGATGCGGTACTGTTATCGCCGGCCTGTGCGAGCTGGGATATGTTTCCAAGTTATGAAGTGCGGGGGCAGATGTTCAAAGAGTATGTAGGTAAGCTTTAGCCTTTAAGGAGTTGATGTGATGGACCATTCTGCGAAAAAGCAGGACTATACTCTTTTGTTTCTGGTATTATTTCTGGTGTGTTTCGGATTAATCACACTCTATAGTACAAGTGCATACAATGGTCGGGTAAAATTCGATGATTCAGGTTATTATTTTAAGAAGCAGTTATTTGCTACTTCTATAGGGATAGCTCTGATGTATTTTATATCCAGGGTAGATTATCATATATTTGATAGATTTGCGGTAGCAGGTTATTTTATTTCATTAGTGCTGTCGACCCTGGTGCTGCTGGTAGGGGATTCTTACAATGGGTCTAAGAGATGGCTGTCGTTAGGACCGCTGTCATTCCAGCCCTCTGAATTTGCGAAGCTTGCAGTTATATTGTTTCTGGCACATATGGTTTGCAATATGAAGAAAAAGAGAAACAGTATTTTACAGCTTTTTCTGGTATTGGGATTGGTTCTGCCTATTGTGGGGCTGGTTGGGACCAACAATTTAAGTACTGCCATCATTATTCTGGGGATTGCAGTTATATTGGTATTTGTTTCTGATTCACGCTACATTCAGTTTGTGTGGATGGGGGGGATCGGGGTTGCTTTTGTGGCAATATTTCTGAGTCTGGAATCGTATAGGTTGGAGCGTTTGGCAATCTGGCGGGATCCGGAAAATTATGAAAAAGGTTTTCAAACGATCCAGGGACTTTATGCCATAGGATCAGGAGGATTATTTGGGAAAGGATTGGGAGAGAGCATACAAAAACTTGGATTTGTTCCGGAAGCACAGAATGATATGATATTTTCAATCATCTGTGAGGAATTAGGATTGGCGGGAGCAGCAATTCTTGTAATTGTATTTATGATATTGATATGGAGATTTATGGTGGTTGCAACCCATGCGACGGATTTGTTGGGGTCGTTGATTGTAGTTGGTATTATGGGGCATATTGCGATTCAGGTCATACTGAATGTTGCCGTTGTGACCAATACGATTCCAAATACCGGCATTACACTGCCGTTTATCAGCTATGGAGGAACTTCTGTTATGTTTCTGCTGGCTGAGATGGGGCTGGCGTTATCTGTCAGCAGGTGGCAAAAAAAATAAATCCGCATATAATGATATATAGGGCTGCAAATATCGGAGGAGTCATACTTGGATTGTATAGAAGTTATTGGAGGGCGCCCGCTGCATGGAGAGGTAACCGTGCAAGGTTCTAAGAATGGGGCACTGCCAATACTGGCAGGTGCTGTTTTACACGAAGGTACTACCATATTACATAATTGTCCGCAAATATTGGATGTTATGTATATGATCCAAATACTGCAGGAACTGGGATGTCAGGTATGGTGGCAAGGCAATTCGCTATATATTGATGCAAGCCGGTTAAGCACCAGTCACGTATCGGCGGAACTGGGAGAGAAAATGCGTTCATCGATTATTCTCATGGGAAGTCTTTTGGGAAGAGCAGGCGAAGTGTGGATTCCATATCCGGGTGGTTGTGTGATAGGTGCAAGACCTATTGACATCCATATGGATGCACTGCAGAAAATGCAGGTATATATTGAAGATTCTGAAGGAATGCTTCATGCCCGCACCGACGGGTTGAGAGGAACCAGCGTCACTTTCAAATCGCCCAGTGTAGGCGCTACCGAAAATATCCTGCTGGCAGCTGTCCTGGCAGATGGTGTGACGGAAGTATATGAGTATGCGAAAGAACCGGAAATTATAGAATTATGTAACTTTTTAAATTCAAAAGGTGCAAAAATTTCCATAATGGATAATTGTCTTCGTATTGTAGGAGTGTCTAAGCTAAATGACAGCGAATATTACTTAATGCCGGATCGTATTGTGGCGGGGACTTACCTGATGGCGGCCGTAGCTACCAGAGGATGTATTTCTTTAAATAATGCACCGGTGCTGCAAATGACAGAAGTATTAAATACGCTGGAACATATGGGCGCATGGCTGGAATATGAAGAAGGAGTACTGAAAATAGATGCCCGGAAGGCAGAATTGCCGGTAGAAAAGATAAAGACCGCACCATATCCGGGGTTTCCCACAGACCTGCAATCACCATTGATGGCGGCGCTTTGTCTGGCAAAAGGAAAGAGTTGTATTATAGAAAGTGTCTTTGAAGCCAGATTCAAGGTGACAGGGCAGTTAAACAGGATGGGAGCCAGAATCGATATCGATGGACAGGAAGCTGTGATCCACGGTATGCCGGGACTAAAAGGTACTCAGGTAATTGCGCCGGAACTTCGCGGAGGCGCGGCTATGGTAATTGCAGGGCTTGCAGCCGAAGGGCGGACACTGGTACAAAACAGTTATTTTATAGACAGGGGCTATGAAGACATCAGCAGAGATTTTAGAAAGCTGGGAGCACTGATTCAGCGAAAGAGTATCCTCTGATTTATGGAAGGATAAGGCGATAAGGCTACAGGTGGAAAAATGAATGAGATAACATACAGAAGAAAGAAAAGTTATAAAGGAATCGTGATTGGTATCCTTGCAGGGATACTGATACTTACCGCGCTTGTTATTTTTGGGTTGTTTCGTGTACAGGAAATTGTGATCCTGGGAAATGACCGGTTTACTGCGACGGAAGTTCAAGAGGCAGTTATGCAGGATGGTCTGTGTAAAAATACCCTTTATATGTTGTGGAAATATAATGATCAAAGTAAGGCAGAGGAGGCTCTGCCTTTCCTGAGTGCAGTGGAGGTGGAAATGCTTACTCCCTATAAAGTGCAGATTCGAGTGTATGAAAAAATTGAGACAGGCTATCTGCAATATCAGGGTTCGAATGTATATTTTGATCAGAAAGGGATGGTTATAGAGAATTCCAGAGAAGTGCACGAGGCAGTTCCCCGGGTGACCGGTATTACGGTAACGAAAGCTAATTTGTTTGAAAATCTTGCAATAGAAAATACGGATTTGTTTGATACTGTTATCAGTCTTGCCAGGTCTTTAAATAAGAGCGAATTAGTTCCGGGTGAGATTCGTTTTGATGAGAAATATGAGATTACTTTGATATTCTCGGAAATAAGAGTCCTGTTTGGAACCGGCAGGGAATTAGAAGATAAGGTAGCGGCGCTTCAATCTATTTTTCCGAAGCTGGCAGGTATGAAAGGTACACTGGATATGGAAAATTATACTTCGAACAGCCAAACGATTACTTTTAAGAAAGGCGAAGGAGAGGAAGAAATAGAAGTAGGAGATGGGCAGGAAGAAGATACGGAAGCAGGAACGGAAAATGAGACAGAAACTGGGGAGACCGGAACGGGCGGAAGAACTTATTCGGAATCTGATGGAACATTTTCTACCGATGAGAATGGGAACAAGATATATACGGATGCCGCAGGTAATGTGACGGACAATGCAGATCAATATAACTATACGGATGAGGATGGGAATATCATAGAAGACGGATATGGGTATATTGATCCTTATACGGGTAATTATATTAATTGATGATAGGACGCCACTGTGGAATGAAAGGTGCCCTTTGTAATGTAAGGCTGATATAGAACTGATAAATGAGTTAACTGATAATGATTTGCTGAAAAAACCAGAAGCCAGTTTGAATATGGGTATATTGATCCTTATTTGGGAAAATCTATTTATTAATGAATTATAAAAAAATAATGGAATTTAAAAATTAGACTTGATTAATTGAAGAAAAAACTATATGATATAAGAAATACGGTTAGAATACTGGGATAGGTATGTTTGGGACCGGAGAATAAGAAAAGTTGATATGCAGAGACGAGAAGGAGGAAACACCCTTGTTAGAAATTATAACTAATGAAACGGAATCTGCTGCAAAGATTATTGTAATCGGTGTAGGTGGAGCGGGTAATAATGCTGTAAATAGAATGGTAGAAGAAACAATCGGTGGTGTAGAGTTTGTAGGTGTTAATACTGATAAACAGGCTTTGACTTTGTGCAAGGCTCCAACTACGATACAGATTGGTGAAAAACTGACAAAGGGTCTTGGTGCAGGTGCACAACCTCAGATTGGACAGCAGGCAGCTGAGGAAAGCGCAGAAGACTTAAAACAGGCAATGCAGGGAGCCGATATGATATTTGTCACCTGTGGCATGGGCGGCGGTACTGGTACCGGTGCAGCCCCGGTCGTAGCCGGACTTGCAAAAACTTTGGGAATATTGACCGTAGGTGTTGTGACAAAGCCTTTCCGTTTTGAAGCAAAGACACGTATGAATAATGCACTGCAGGGGATTGAGCATTTGAAAGAAAATGTAGATACCCTGATTGTGATACCAAATGATAAATTACTGGAAATCGTAGACCGCAGAACTACAATGCCGGAAGCATTGAAAAAAGCAGATGAAGTGCTCCAGCAGGCGGTACAGGGAATCACGGATCTGATTAATTTACCTGCATTGATCAATCTTGACTTTGCTGACGTGCAGACTGTTATGACCGGAAAAGGCATAGCTCATATAGGTATAGGACAAGCCAAAGGCGATGACAAGGCATTAGAGGCAGTAAAACAGGCTGTTTCGAGTCCGCTTCTGGAAACTACCATAGAAGGTGCATCACACGTTATTATTAATATTTCCGGAGATATTTCACTTATGGATGCCAACGATGCAGCCAGTTATGTGCAGGAACTTGCCGGAGATGAAGCGAATATTATTTTTGGTGCGATGTATGATGATACATACGCAGATGAAGCAAGCATAACCGTTATTGCAACAGGACTGGATAATTCTGGGGCGAAACAGCCGGCAGTGAGTAAAAAGATCATACCGGAATTTCCGATATTTGAAAAACCAAATGCGGGTTATGCTCAGAGAAGTACAGTACCTCAGCAGAAGCCGGCGGTATCGTCTCTTGGCAAGCTGAGAACACCGGAAAGTTCAGTTCCGGAGAGAGATATTCAGATTCCGGATTTTTTAAGAAGAAAATAGAGGACTATAAATAAAAATGAGCTCTCACTCCAAGTGAACTTGCCGTGCAGATAATGGCAAGTTCACTTGGAGTGGGAGCATTCCCATGCCCTCTGCTGCGTACGCATACAATCTAAAGCTGACCGTTAATATATAATTTTTAAAAAGAAATGGTTGCCAAGGAATGGTTCGTGCGGTATAATAAAAACGAAAATATTGGAAACAAACAATAATATTGTTTTAAAGGAGGAACTAAATGGCTATTTTAGTAACAGGCGGTGCCGGATATATTGGAAGCCATACTTGTATTGAACTGTTAAATGCGGGATATGAAGTGGTTGTAGCAGACAATTTATATAATTCAAGTGAAAAAGCTTTGGAACGTGTAGAACAAATTACCGGTAAAAAGGTAAAATTCTATAAGGCGGATATTTTGGATAAAGAGGCGTTAAATGAGATTTTTGATACAGAAACCATTGATTCCGTGATTCATTTTGCAGGATTGAAAGCAGTAGGTGAATCCGTGGAAAAACCGTTGGAATATTATCATAATAATATGACAGGCACCTTTCAACTTTGCGATGTAATGAGAAATCACGGTGTAAAAAATATTATTTTCAGCTCTTCTGCAACCGTGTATGGAGATCCTGCTTTTATTCCAATTACAGAAGACTGTCCAAAAGGAAAAATCACCAATCCATATGGACAGACCAAAGGAATGCTGGAACAGGTACTGGCAGACCTTCAAGCAGCTGATCCTGAATGGAACGTAGTATTACTTCGTTATTTTAACCCGATTGGAGCGCATAAGAGCGGATTGATCGGAGAAGATCCGAAAGGGATTCCAAATAATCTGGTTCCATATATTGCGCAGGTAGCAGTGGGGAAACTGGAATGCCTGGGAGTATTCGGGGATGATTATGATACACCGGATGGTACCGGTGTGCGTGACTATATACATGTAGTAGACTTGGCAGCCGGTCATGTAAAAGCTTTGAAAAAGTTTGAAGAAAAGTCCGGTGTCAGTATATACAATCTGGGTACCGGTGTGGGCTACAGTGTATTACAGGTGCTGCATGCATTTGAAAAGGCCTGCGGCAAAGAATTAAAATATGCCATTAAACCCCGCCGTTTGGGCGATATTGCAACTTGCTATGCTGATGCGGCAAAGGCAAGAGAAGAATTGGGCTGGGAGGCAGAACGTGGTATTGAAGAAATGTGTGAGGATTCCTGGAGATGGCAGAGCAAGAATCCGGATGGGTATGATGATTAGTTAGTGGTTTGATGAACGCTATTTGTGAAGGGGAGAATACCTTTGCAGGTAGCGTTTTTGGGTATGGGATGCGGACGCTTTGGGGGAAGGTTGTGAGAGGTAAAGAGTGGAGCCATCTTTGGACCGTGGTGCTGCTCTTTTTCACACTCACTACTCTTTTTTAAAATTCCCCTCAACCAATTTATAAATTTATCCCAAACAATAGTATAATACAAATCCCTTCCGCATATATTTTCATATAGGAGGGGGATACATATGGAAAACGATGCATTAAACCATCCAAAATCAATAATCATATTAAAATCACTGATTGTCGCTTACATTATAACCGGAGTTTTATTATTAATACTTGCATTTTTACTCTACAAATTTGAACTGGACGAAAGTAAAGTTTCCATTGGAATTATCGCAATCTATCTGCTATCCAGCTTTATTGGAGGTCTGATAGCAGGGAAGTCCGGCAAAAGCAGGAAGTTTATCTGGGGCGCACTGGTGGGAGCAGCGTACTTTCTGATATTAACTTTGATTTCATTGGCAACAAAACATACCCTGCAAGCGTTACCGACTCAGATCATTACAACGCTGGTACTTTGTGTGGGAGGCGGCATGCTGGGAGGGATGCTGTCTTGATAAGCAGCTGAAGTTATAAATTCTAAAGCGGTAAAAATTAATATATTCCCAATTTTTTTACCGCTTTAGTAGATTTCTTGAAAATAATATGTTATAGTATATCTGTCTTAGAAGGTGAAAGCCTGAATATTCGTGTCATTTCGGACAAGAAACCCCAAATGAAAGTGTAGAATAAGATTTAACAATATGATAAATACGTAAAAGAAAGGAATATGAAAAGTATGACAAGAGAACAATATGAAGCATTGCCTGTTGTAGATTTAAAAGGCATTGCAAAAGCCAGGGGGTTGCGCCATCTTTCCGGTTTAAAAAAAGCGGATGTGATCGAGTTAATGCTTGCAGAAGATAATAAGGAAAAAGAACAAGAAGAAGCAAAAAAATTAGAAGCAGCAAAGAAATTAGAGGAAGCAAAAAGGTTAGAAGAAGCAAAGAGGTTAGAAGAAGCAAAAAAGTTAGAAGAAGCAAAAAAGTTAGAAGAAGCAAAAAAGTTAGAAGAAGCAAAAAAGGCGGAAGAATCAAAGAAACAGGAAATCAACAATATGGAATCAAAAAAAGCGGCACCAGTCAATGATGAAAGGCCTGCAAACGATTTATCTCAGCTGGACAGCGGAAATCAGGCATCAGGAATTCTGGAAGTTTTACCGGATGGTTACGGATTTATCCGTTGTGCAAATTATCTTCCGGGAGAAAATGATGTGTATGTTTCACCTTCACAGATTCGCAGATTTAATCTGAAAACTGGAGATATACTGACCGGAAATACAAGAATTAAAACTCAGCAGGAAAAATTCAGTGCGTTATTATATTTGAAAAATATCAATGGGATTCACCCTTCGGAAGCAGCGAGACGCTGCAACTTCGAAGATATGACACCCATTTTTCCAAATGAAAGACTGCGTATGGAGCGAAGTTCAAAAGAAACCGCCATGCGCATAGTAGATATGATCTCACCGATTGGAAAAGGACAGCGCGGAATGATTGTATCCCCTCCAAAAGCAGGTAAGACAACCTTATTAAAGGATATTGCCAAATCCCTTCTGAGAAACAACCCTGAAATACATTTGATCATTCTTCTGATTGATGAACGCCCGGAAGAAGTGACTGATATTAAAGAAGCCATCGTTGCAGATAATGTAGAAGTTATATATTCTACATTTGATGAATTACCGGATCATCACAAGCGCGTTTCGGAAATGGTAATTGAACGTGCAAAACGTTTGGTAGAACATAAGAAAGATGTATGCATTTTATTAGATAGCATTACCAGGCTTGCGAGGGCATATAATCTGACAGTGCCTCCCAGTGGACGTACTTTATCCGGCGGTCTGGATCCGGCAGCACTGCATATGCCAAAGAGGTTATTTGGTGCAGCCAGAAACATGCGTGAGGGAGGAAGCCTGACTGTGCTGGCTACCGCACTGGTAGATACCGGAAGCAAGATGGATGATGTTGTTTATGAAGAATTTAAAGGAACCGGCAACATGGAATTAGTCCTGGATAGAAAACTGTCTGAAAAGCGGGTATTTCCCGCCATTGATATTGCCAAGTCCGGTACGCGCAGGGAAGATCTGCTGCTGGATCGGGAAGAGCAGGAAGCGGCATATATAATGCGTAAGGCATTAAGCGGGATGAAAACGGATGAGGCAGCAGAAAATATACTGAATATGTTTGTACGAACCAGGGATAATCGAGAGTTTATCCAGATGGTGCGCAGGCAGAAATTTATCTGATAATAAAACAGAGCTAAGAAATAAAACAGTTGCATTACTGGCTCTTTTGTGCTATAATTCAATCGCTCTTTTAAAAACTGTAGGGACTTACAGGGATAGTTCGGGATATCTTGCTGTGGAAACAAGAGGAGCAGCATTGGCCGAAAATCGGTTCGTATAATAAAAAGCAGTTTTTTGAAGGAAATACGAATCAGCAGTTCACAAATAAGAAGAAGAGGTGAAATTATGAAAGAAGGACTCCATCCGGAATACCATCAGGCAACCGTGACTTGCAACTGTGGAAATACATTTGTAACAGGTTCTACAAAAAAAGATATTCACGTAGAAATTTGTTCTAAGTGCCATTCGTTTTATACCGGCCAGCAGAAATCTGCTGCAGCTCGTGGACGTATCGATAAGTTTAACAAGAAGTATGGCATGGGCGAAAACAAATAGGAAGCACCCTTCGGGTGTTACGGATGTCCAAAAAAATGGACAAGCAAAAGGAAGCACCCTTCGGGTGTTACGGATGTCCAAAAATAAATGGACAAGCAAGAGGAAATGAAACAGGTAAGGTTGAGGTTGGAAAATCTCAACCTTTCCATATATAGTTCACATATTAGATAAGAATAGGAAGAATTTGTATGAAGTCATCAAATATTGGCGGTCAGGCAGTGATGGAAGGCGTAATGATGAAAAACGCCGATCGGTACGCTGTCGCAGTCCGAAAGCCGGACAATGAAATAATAGTTAAAACAGAAGAATATCAGAGTATTGTGAAAAATAAGAAAATCCTCTCCTGGCCGATTGTGCGGGGTGTATTTAATTTTGTGGATTCCATGGTTTTGGGAATGAAGACCCTGACTTATTCGGCAGGCTTTTTTATGGAAGAGGAAGAAGAGGAATCGGAAGAGACGAAAACGGAAGAGACTGAATCGGCAAATAATAATATATTCATGGGGCTTACGGTAGCTTTTGCCATAGTTTTATCAGTAGGAATCTTCATGGTATTACCTTATTTTATCTCTCTTTTATTCCAAAGGGTAACAGATTCCAGGTTACTGATTACTCTGGGGGAAGGATTTATACGAATTGCAATTTTTGTTATTTATATTTTTCTTATCTCCAGAATGAAGGATATTCAAAGGTTGTTCATGTATCATGGAGCGGAACATAAGTGTATTAATTGTATAGAACATGGTCTGGAACTTAATGTTGAAAATGTTATGAAAAGCTCTAAGCAGCACAAGCGGTGCGGAACCAGCTTTCTGCTGATCGTTATGGTAATCAGTGTTGTTTTCTTTCTGTTTATCCGGGTAGATTCACCGATTCTGCGTGTAGTGGTTCGTATACTTCTGGTACCTGTAATTGCAGGAATATCCTATGAATTTATCAGAATTGCGGGACGCAGTGAAAACAAAGTGGTAGAGATTTTAAGTAAGCCGGGCATGTGGATGCAGAATTTGACCACCAGGGAACCAGAAAGAGATATGGCAGAAGTGGCAATTGCCTCTGTAGAGGCAGTATTTGATTGGAAAACGTATTTGACAGAGAATTTTGGGAAACAATTTGAAGATAGTAAGACCTCAGATGATATGGAGAACCCGGCATGACATTACGGGATACGCTGAAAAAAGGGCAGCAGTATTTGGAAGAAAAGCAAATACCCGATGCCGGACTAGATGCATGGTATTTATTGGAACATATATTAAATGAGAACTCAGAGAAAACAGTCAACAGGGCCTGGTTTCTTGCGCACCATGATGAGGAAATGAGTCCGGTGCGATATGCCGGGTATCAGAAACTTCTAAAGGATCGGGGATGTCATATTCCGCATCAGCATTTGACCGGCCAGCAGGAATTCATGGGAATTACATTTCAGGTCAGCAATAGAGTATTGATACCAAGACAAGACACGGAAATTCTGGTAGAAGAGGTGATAAAGGTCTTGAAGCCGGGAATGAGTGTATTAGATATGTGTACCGGCTCAGGCTGTATCATCATAAGCCTGATGAAATATGTTCCGGGCATTCGGGGCATGGCATCTGATGTTTCAGCAGAAGCTTTACAGGTAGCAAGGGCAAATGCTAAGTCCCAGCAGGTCTGCATAGACTTCAGACAGGGAGATTTATTTGAAGCAGTTGACGGTATGCATGATATCCTTGTATCCAATCCACCTTATATACCTACGGGAACTATTGGGGAGCTGATGGATGAGGTACGGGAATACGATCCCATTGAAGCCTTAGACGGTGGGAAGGATGGTTTATATTTTTACCGGAAGCTGATTGCGCAAAGTAAAGGCTTTTTAAAAAAAGGCGGCTGGCTGATGATGGAAATTGGGCATGACCAGGGAGCGCAGGTTTTTGAAATGATGAAAGAAGCAGGTTATCAAGAAGTTCATATAGTAAAAGACTTATCAGGTCAGGAGCGCGTGGCAGCAGGTAAGAGGCATTAATTTGAACAATAAGGAGGAAGTACCCTGCGGGCACATCGGATGTCCAGAAAACGTGAACAATAAGGAGGAAGATAGATGTTTGATAAATTGGAAGATATATTGATTCGCCTCGAAGAAATCTTAGGTGAATTGAACGAACCTTCTGTGGTAAACGATCAGGTACGCTTTCAGAAACTAATGAAAGAGCAGAGTGATCTGCAGCCTATCGCAGATGCCTATCAGGAGTATAAAAAATGTAAGGAAACAGTAGAAGACAGTTTGATGATGCTGAATGAAGAATCCGATGAAGAGATGCGTGAAATGCTGAAAGAAGAATTAAATGAAGCAAAAATGCGTATCGAATCGCTGGAACAGGAACTGAAGATTCTGCTTCTTCCAAAGGACTTGAATGATGAGAAAAATGTAATTGTAGAAATACGTGCAGGTGCCGGCGGCGATGAGGCGGCGCTTTTTGCAGCGGAGATTTACCGCATGTATGTAAAATATGCGGAGACCTTTCGTTGGAAGACAGAGATGATGAGTCTGAACGAAAATGGAATCGGAGGCTTTAAGGAAGTTACGTTTATGATCAGCGGACAGGGGGCCTATTCCAAATTGAAATACGAAAGCGGGGTTCACCGTGTTCAGCGTGTTCCGGAAACCGAATCAGGCGGCAGGATTCATACCTCTACGATAACGGTGGCAATCATGCCGGAAGCGGAAGAAGTGGATTTTCAGTTGGATATGAATGACTGTAAATTTGATGTATTTCGTGCATCCGGAAATGGCGGGCAGTGTGTCAATACGACAGATTCAGCAGTACGTCTGACCCATATTCCTTCCGGTATTGTGATTTCCTGTCAGGATGAAAAATCACAGCTTAAGAATAAAGATAAAGCTTTAAAAATACTGCGTTCCAGATTGTATGAAATGGAACTGGCCAAACAGCATGATGCACAGTCTGAGGCCCGCAGAAGTCAGGTGGGAACAGGGGACCGTTCTGAAAAAATCAGAACTTACAATTTCCCTCAGGGTCGTGTAACAGATCATCGTATCAAGTTGACACTGCATCGTTTAGAGACGATTATGGACGGAGACTTAGAAGAAGTTATAGACAGCCTGATTGCAGCAGACCAGGCTGCCAAGCTGGCAAATCTTCAGGAGGATTGAGAGAAAACCAGATTTTGCACACAATTAAGGTGTTCGAAATAAACTATAAAATAAGAATACAACAGTTAGGAGAATATCATGGGAAAATATTTTGGAACAGATGGATTTCGCGGGGAAGCCAATGTCAATTTGACGGTAGAGCATGCATTTAAAGTCGGAAGGTTTCTTGGCCGGTACTATGGAAAAGAACATAAAGCTCAGATCGTCATAGGCAAAGATACCAGAAGAAGCAGTTATATGTTTGAATATGCTTTGGTGGCAGGCCTGACAGCCTCCGGGGCAGATGCCTATCTGCTTCATGTGACCACGACGCCAAGTGTTTCTTATGTAGTGCGTACGGAAGGATTTGATTGCGGCATAATGATTTCAGCCAGCCATAATCCATTCTATGACAATGGAATAAAGATCATTAATGGTATGGGACAAAAACTGGAAGCAGAAGTAGAAGAAAAGATTGAAGAATATCTGGATGGTAAGATAGAAGAACTGCCGCTGGCCATGAAAGAGGAAATTGGCCGTACCGTAGATTTTGTAGCAGGAAGAAACCGTTATATCGGCTATCTGATCGCATTGGCAACCCGCTCTTTCAAATATATGAAAATCGGATTGGATTGTTCCAATGGCAGTGCATCTTCCATTGCAAAGAGCGTATTTGATGCGCTGGGTGCAAAGACCTATGTAATCAACAACGAACCAAACGGAATGAACATCAACACAAATTGCGGTTCTACTCACATTGAAATATTACAGAAATTTGTTAAGGAGAAAGGACTGGACATTGCCTTTGCCTATGATGGGGATGCGGACAGATGTATTGCAGTGGATGAGAACGGAAATGTAGTAGACGGAGATCTGATACTCTATATATGCGGAAAGTATCTGAAAGGAGAAGGCCGTCTGGACAACGATACGATTGTAACAACGGTTATGTCCAATCTGGGATTGTATAAAGCCTGTGACAAAGCCGGAATTAAGTATGAAAAAACAGCCGTTGGAGATAAATATGTATATGAAAATATGCTGGCAAACGGTCATTGCCTGGGCGGCGAGCAGTCAGGACATATCATTTTCAGCAAACATGCAACAACAGGCGATGGAATCCTGACGTCTCTCATGGTCATGGAAGTAATTATGGAGAAGAAGCAGAGCCTTGCAGCGCTTGCAGCAGAGGTGAAGATATATCCGCAGCTTTTGAAAAATGTCAGGGTAGCAGATAAAAAAGAAGCAAGAGAAAATCCGGCAGTCATTGCGGCAGTGGATGAAGTTGCCAAAGTTCTTGGAAATGATGGAAGAATTCTGGTAAGGGAGAGCGGTACGGAGCCGGTGATCCGGGTCATGGTAGAGGCAGCAGACGATTCATTGTGCAAACAATATGTTATGCAGGTTATTGACGTAATGAAAGAGCAAGGATTAATAGTGGGTTAAGTAATGAAACACAAATGGAAAAAATTATTTGCATATTATAAACCATATAGAGGATTGTTTTGGACTGATATGTTTTTTGCAATCATGGGAGCCGGTATTACACTGGTGCTCCCTTTGATTGTACGCTATATTACCAATCATGTAATATATCTCCAGGGAGATGAACCGCTTCGGATGATTCTAAAATTGGGAATTCTGATGATAGGGATGGTTGCTCTGGAGTGTTTTTGTAATTTCTATATCACATGTTACGGGCATATCATGGGGGCTAAGATCGAACATGATATGCGTAATGAGATATTTACGCATTATCAGAAGCTGTCCTTTACTTTTTTTAACAACCAAAAGGTAGGCCAGCTTTTGTCCCGTATCACAAGCGATCTGTTTGACATCAGCGAATTACTGCATCATGGACCGGAAGATTTGGTAATATCCGTGATTAAATTGATTGGCTCTTTTATCATTCTGATAAGCATCAATCCGGCTTTGGCTTTAGCAGCATTTTTACTGGTTCCGGTAATGGCGGTTTACGCATTTCGTTTTAACAGGAAGATGAAACGGGCATTTAAAGAAAACAGGGTAAGAATTGCAGATATAAACAGTCAGATAGAAGACAGCCTTTCAGGAATCCGGGTAGTAAAGTCATTTGCAAATGAAGAAATTGAGATAGATAAATTTCGGACAGGAAACAGCCGTTTTGTAGAAAGTAAAAAGCGCAGCTATTGGTATATGGGCGGATATCATTCAGGATTGAATGCTTTGACGACTCTGGTTACGGTTTTTGTTTTAATTGCCGGAGCCGTATTGATTACCCAAAAGGGAATGCCTGCAACGGATTTGATTACCTTTTTGCTTTATATCAATAATTTTACAGAGCCGGTAAAGAAACTGATTAATTTTACGGAGCAATTCCAAAATGGCTATACCGGATATGAGCGCTTTCAGGAAATATTGGATGTGGAACCGGATATTACAGATACAGCCGATGCAGTAGAATTAAAAAGCATCCGGGGAGATATAGTATTTGATAATGTGTCTTTCCAGTATAAAGACGGTCAGGAAACTGTTTTAAGCAATATTGATTTGAATGTGAAGGCAGGGGAATATCTGGCTCTGGTAGGCACCTCAGGCGGCGGAAAGACCACATTATGCAGTTTAATACCAAGATTTTATGATGTGGCAGAAGGCCGCATCCTGCTGGATGGCATGGATATCAGAAATATAAAGATCGCCAGTCTGCGAAATCATATCGGTATTGTACAGCAGGATGTTTATCTGTTTGCAGAGAATATTATGGAAAATATCCGTTACGGAAAACCGGATGCCACCGATGCGGAAGTGATAGAGGCGGCGAAACGGGCCGATGCCCATGAATTCATTATGGCTTTACCGGATGGGTATGAGACAGATATCGGACAACGGGGGGTAAAATTATCAGGCGGGCAGAAACAAAGACTATCCATTGCCCGTGTGTTTTTGAAAAATCCACCCATTTTGATCTTTGACGAAGCAACCTCGGCACTGGATAATGAAAGTGAGAAAATTGTACAGGATTCTCTGGAAAAGCTGGCAAAAAACCGTACTACCTTTGTAATTGCACACAGGCTGACGACGATTCAAAATGCCGGGAAGATCCTGGTACTTACGGAAAAAGGGATTGAGGAACAGGGAACACATGAAGAACTATTACAGAAGAACGGAATCTATGCAAGTCTGTACCGCCATTGATGTGTGATTTCAGACTGCGGGAAGCAACCTGCGGGTATTTCAGATGTCCAAAAAGCACAGACATTAATAAGGAGAAGGGATACTATGATAGAATTTAAGCGACCTGAATTGAATGACAGGGATTTAATAAACGGTTATTTGGCGAAGCAAAAATCCAGAAGCTGCGAACATACGTTTGCAAACACTTATCTTTGGTCCAGGTTTTATGGAATGGAGTTTGCAGTTGTAAATAATATGCTGGTATATAAAAATGCTCAGGCTTCTTTTGGCTTTCCTGTGGGAAGTGTGGAAAATGCAAAAAAAACCATGGATATATTAATGGATTATTGCAGAGAACAAAATGTTTCCTTTAAGATGCATAATGTTTCGCCGGAACAATTTTCGCTGATGGAAGAATGGTATCCCGGAGAGTTTGAAATTGAGTACGACCGGGATACCGCAGATTATATTTACGAGGCAGAAAAGCTTGCGAAGCTTTCAGGTAAAAAATATCATGGAAAAAAGAATCATACGAATAAATTTAAAAGCCTGTATCCGGACTGGAGTTATGAATCTATCGGAGCTCAGAATCTGGAGGAATGCTTTCAAATGGCATTGAAATGGAGGAATGAAAACGGCTGTGATGATGATGAGGAAAAGAATGCGGAGATTTGTGTTACGTTAAATTCACTGCGGTTGTACAAAGAATTAGCGCTTCGCGGCGGGTTACTGCGCGCAAACGGAGAAATTGCAGCATTTTCCATAGGCGAGCCGCTGTGTGATGATACTTTTGTAGTGCACATTGAAAAAGCATTTGCAGATATTCCGGGAGCATATCCAATGATAAACCAACAATTCGTAATTCATGAAACGGAAGGGTATACGTATATTAACCGGGAAGAAGATATGGGGGAAGAAGGCTTAAGAACGGCAAAAATGTCTTATCGCCCGGTATTTTTAGTAGAAAAGGGCAGAGTCCGCAGGAAGGGGGAAGCATAAATGATTTCAAATAAGATGTTGTATTATGTACAGAATAATTCAGCTGTCCGTGCAATGTTTGAAGAAGGAAAGCGTTTGTCGCAGCAGTACGGAGCGGACAATGTCTATGATTTCAGCCTGGGAAATCCCAATGTGGCTTCTCCAAAAGAAATAAAAGAAGCGATAATAGATATTATCAATCAGGAAGATGCGCAGATGGTCCACGGATATATGAACAATTCCGGCTATGAGGATGTTCGTTTCGCTGTGGCAGATTCTCTGAACCGGCAGTTTCAGACATCTTTTGAAGGAAAAAATATTATAATGACGGCAGGGGCAGCCGGAGGGATGAATGTCATATTGAAGAGCCTGCTGAATCCGGAAGATGAAGTGATTGTGTTTGCTCCGTTTTTTGGGGAATATAGGGCATATGCTGCAAATTATGACGGCAAACTGGTGATAGTGCCTCCCGATACAGAGACTTTTTTGCCAAATCTGGGAACATTTGAGTATCTGATTACAGAGAAGACAAAAGCAGTCATTATCAATACACCAAATAATCCTACCGGTGTCGTATATTCGAAAGAAACGATTCAGGAAATGGCAGCAATCTTGTCGCGGAAACAAAAAGAGTTTCGTACAAGTATTTATCTGATCTCGGATGAACCCTATCGTGAGTTAGTTTACGATGGAGCAGAGGTACCTTATATTACCAAATATTATAAGAATACGATTGTAGGATATTCGTTCAGCAAATCGCTGTCTCTGCCCGGTGAACGTATCGGTTATCTGGTTATTCCCGATGAAGCAGATGATTGTGAAGTAATTCTGGAGGCTGCAAATGTAGCAAACCGTATTCTTGGATATGTAAATGCCCCGTCTCTTTTTCAGCGTGTGATTGCCAGATGTCTGGATACAAAGGTAGATATCAAGTACTATGACCGCAACCGGCTGACCCTGTTTGAAGGGCTTAAAAAGGCAGGACTTACGTGTCAAAAACCGGAAGGTGCATTTTATTTATTTGTGAAATCCCCGGTGGCGGATGAAAAAGTATTTTGTGAAGAAGCGAAGAAACACAATCTGTTATTGGTTCCGGGCAGTTCTTTTGCATGTCCGGGATATGTGCGGCTGGCATATTGTGTTGCCTATGAAACGATTGTAAATGCATTGCCGCGTTTTGAAGAATTGATGAGAAAATACCTGCGGTAAGGAGAAAGTAAAGGATGAAAACCTGGGAAAGAAATATACGAACAGTCATTCCCTATATACCGGGTGAACAGCCCAGACAGATTGGGATGATTAAACTAAATACTAATGAAAATCCATACGGTCCGGCTCCGGGGGTGGAGACGGCAATAAAAAATATGGATGCAGACGATTTGCGCCGATATCCGGACCCTGCTGCAGATATCCTGATATCTTCCCTGGCTGACTATTATCAATTGGAGAAAGATCAGGTGTTTGTCGGAGTTGGATCGGATGATGTATTGGCAATGTGTTTTTTAACCTTTTTCAACTCGGATAAGCCGATTTTGTTTCCCGACATTACATATTCTTTTTACGATGTATGGGCAGAACTTTTTCGCATTCCCTATGAATACCAGCCATTGGATCAGAACTTTGAAATCGTGAAAGAGGATTATTATAAAGTAAATGGAGGTATTATTTTAGCCAATCCAAATGCACCTACAGGAGTAGAGCAAAGTTTAGAAAGTATCGAAGATATTATACGGCATAATCAGGATGTTATTGTAATCATAGACGAGGCTTATATAGATTTTGGAGGTACGTCGGCATTGGCATTGACCCAAAAATATGAAAATCTGCTGGTGGTACAGACTTTTTCCAAATCACGTTCTATGGCAGGATTGCGTATCGGCTATGCATTAGGAAATAAGAATCTGATCAAATATCTAAATGATGTAAAATTTTCGTTTAATTCTTATACCATGAACCGGCCGGCCCTGGAGCTGGGAGTGGAAACTTTAAAAGATGATGCTTATTTTAAAGAAACTACCGGTAAAATCATTGCCACAAGAGAGCGGGTAAAGAAAGAACTGAAGGAATTAGGGTTTTCTTTTGCCGATTCAAAAGCCAATTTTATTTTTGCTACCCACAAAAGATATGCTGCCAGAGATTTATTTGAAACATTGAAAATCAAGAAAATTTATGTAAGATATTTTAATAAAGCACGTATTGATAATTATCTGCGTATCAGCATTGGAACCGATGAAGAGATGGACGCTCTTCTGACATTTTTAAAAAAGTATATGAAGGAGTAACAGTATGCAATCATTAGTTAACTGGTTTACAAAACATTTGTCGGGAATTTTTTCCAAGGAGCTGATTGTTTTTATCATATCCATGATTCCGATTCTGGAACTTCGGGGTGGTTTGCTGGCAGCATCTTTTTTTCAAATTGAGATGATAAAAGGAATTATAATTTGTGTAATTGGAAATATTATTCCAGTACCGTTTATTCTGCTTTTAATAACTCCTGTTTTCCGATGGCTGAAAGGTACGAAAATCTTTCTTCCTTTAGTAGAAAAGCTGGAAAATAAAGCGATGAGTAAAAAGGATACCATTGAAAAATATGAATTCTGGGGTCTGGTGATCTTTGTTGGAATTCCCCTTCCCGGAACCGGTGCATGGACCGGTGCCTTAATTGCTTCTATGCTGGAGATAAAATTTAGAAAAGCATTTCCGGCAATCATACTGGGTATCATGATGGCTACCGTGATTATGACTGTTATTTCTTATGTGATATTAGGCCAGGTGTGGTAGTTTTGCGTTTTTATTTTGTCAGGCAAGCTTAAGAGCCGCCCGCAGCAAGTATGCCAGGGCGTACTTGAACTTACAGGAAATTGATTACAGGGAAGAAATGGTAGGAGTATGGAAGCATATACGAGTTTTGCCCGTGTCTATGATACATTTATGTCTGATGTTCCTTATCAGGAATGGTGCGGTTATGTTTGTGGGTTATTAAAGGAATATGGCATTGCAGATGGTCTGGTGCTGGATCTGGGCTGTGGGACAGGATCCCTCACGGAGCTTCTGGCAAAGAGGGGATATGATATGATTGGCATCGACCTTTCTGTGGATATGCTGGAAATAGCCAGAGAGAAGCAGGTAAGATCAGGATTGGATATTCTCTATCTTTTACAGGACATGCGGGAATTTGAACTGTATGGAACGGTAAGAGCGGTTGTCAGCATCTGTGATTCGCTTAATTATGTAATGTCGGAGAAAGAAATGGTACAGGTATTTCGGCTGGTGAATAACTATTTGGATCCGGAGGGTATTTTTGTTTTTGATCTTAATACGGTTTACAAATATCAGGAACTGATTGGAAGTGCTACAATAGCAGAAAACCGGGAAAACAGCAGCTTCATATGGGAAAATATGTATTATGAAGAGGAACGGGTAAATGAGTACGATTTAACTATATTTCAGAAAGAAGAATCCGGGCTTTACCGAAAATACGAAGAGACCCATTATCAGAAGGCATATTCTCTTAATACAGTAAAAAAGCTTTTGGCAGAAGCGGGAATGCAGTTTGTGACAGCCTATCAGGCGTTTACAAAAGAGCCTCCGGGTGAAAAAAATGAGCGCATCTATATCATTGCCAGAGAGCAGGGAAAGGAACGAAAATGACAGATTATATAGTAAGGGCAACAGCGGCAAACAGCCAGATACGCGCCCTGGCGGCAACGACTTGTGACATGGTAGAATATGCCAGAATGGCACATGGTACAAGTCCTGTTGCGACAGCAGCCCTGGGACGCCTTTTGACGGCAGGTGCGATGATGGGTGCCATGATGAAAGGCAGGAATGATATTCTTACGCTGCAGATAAAGGGAGACGGGCCCATAGGGAAAATTACGGTAACGGCAGACAGCAATGCAAACGTAAAAGGTTATGTGGACAATCCCAAGGTGCTCATACCGGCCAATGGAAAAGGGAAGCTGGATGTATCCGGTGCCATCGGCGCCGGTATGCTGAATGTGATCAAGGATTTAGGCATGAAAGAACCCTATGTGGGTCAGACGGTATTGCAGACTGGGGAAATAGCAGAGGATTTAACATATTACTTTGCCACTTCGGAGCAGATCCCCTCATCTGTAGGACTGGGAGTTCTGATGAACCGTGACAATACCGTAAGACGGGCCGGAGGATTTCTACTGCAGCTTATGCCTTTTACGGATGAAGAAGTCATTGTAAAACTGGAAAAGAAACTGGGAGAATTGAAACCGGTAACACAGATGCTGGACGAGGGAAATACACCCAAACAGATCCTTGAACTATTGCTGGGAGATCTTGGGGTTGAAATCAATGAAACCGTACCCACATGCTTTTCCTGCAATTGTTCCAAAGAAAAGATGGAAAAAGCGTTAATCAGTATAGGAAAAAAAGATATACGGGAGATGATAGAAGATGGGGAGTCCATTGAGATGAATTGCCACTTCTGCAATTCTCACTATATATTTACCATAGAGGAACTAAGGCAGATAGAGAGGAGGAGTTCCAATGTTTGACGGATTCATTAAAGTTGCGGCAATTACGCCGAAGGTCGAAGTAGCAGACTGTATTTATAATGCAGAGCGCATTTGCAGTGAAATGGAACAGGCAGCAGCAAAAGGAGCCAAAATCATTGTATTTCCGGAATTATGTATAACAGGATACACTTGCAGTGATTTGTTCTGGCAGGAATTGCTGTTAGAAGAAGCAAAAAAGGCAATGCAGCAGATCATTGAGCACTCAAAAGGCAAAGATGCCATAATTTTCGTAGGATTGCCCTGGGAAAAGGACGGGAAGTTATACAATGTTGCGGCTGCAATCAGCAATGGCAGGCTGCTGGGATTGATTCCAAAAAAACATTTGCCCAATTATGCAGAATTTTATGAAGCGCGACATTTTCATGCAGGCGATGATGCAGTGGACCGGGTGGATTATAATGGAGTGCAGACAGCGTTTGGAATGAAGCAGTTGTTTGTATGTAAGGAGATACCGGGACTTTTAATCGGAGCTGAGATTTGTGAAGACTTGTGGGCTCCGAATCCTCCAAGCATAGAACATGCTATGGCTGGTGCAACGATAATAGTGAACCTGTCTGCCAGTGATGAGGCGGTTGGAAAGGAATTGTACAGAGAGGCTCTTGTAAGCGGACAGTCAGCAAGGCTTTTAAGCGGATATATCTATGCAAGTGCGGGAGAGGGAGAATCTACTACCGATCTGGTTTTTGGAGGACATAACCTGATTGCCGAGAACGGAGTGATCTTACAGCAGTCAGAGCGCTTTACCACCGGCATTGTATACGGAGATATTGACATTCGAAGATTGTGCAGTGAGCGCAGAAGAACCACAACCTTTGATACAGAGGGTGAAAGAGATTATGAAAAAATAGAATTTCACCTGAACCTGGAACAAACAAAGCTTAGGCGTCATTTTGATGCAGCTCCCTTTGTACCGGATGATAAAGAAAATAAAGAATGCCGTTGTGAAGAGATACTGATGATTCAGGCAATGGGCCTGAAGAAACGTCTGCAGCATACCAAAGCGGAGTGTGCGGTGATCGGGGTTTCCGGAGGATTGGATTCTACACTTGCACTGCTGGTAACAGCAAAGGCATTTGACATGCTGGAAATACCACGCAGACAAATCGTGGCTGTTACCATGCCTTGCTTTGGAACCACAGACCGAACGTATTTAAATGCCTGTGAACTTACGCGAAAATCAGGTGCCACACTGCGTGAGATCGATATCAAAGAAGCAGTAAACATTCATTTTCAGGATATCGGGCATGACAGTACCACACACGATGCGGTCTATGAAAACAGTCAGGCAAGAGAACGGACGCAAGTACTAATGGATATTGCAAACCAATGCAACGGGTTGGTGATTGGTACGGGAGACATGTCAGAATTGGCGCTTGGATGGGCAACTTACAATGGGGACCATATGTCCATGTACGCAGTAAATGCATCGGTGCCCAAGACTCTGGTACGGCATCTGGTACGTTATTACGCAGATACCGGTACGGATAAGGATCTAAGAAGCACCTTGCTTGATATTTTAGATACTCCGGTAAGTCCGGAGCTTTTGCCGCCCAGCCGGGGAAATATATCCCAGAAAACAGAAAATTTAGTGGGTCCATATGAACTGCATGATTTCTTTCTGTATTATGTATTGCGTTTTGGCTATGAGCCGCGTAAAATTTACAGGATCGCAAATATTGCTTTTTCAGGAATGTATGACGGAGAAACTATCTTGAAATGGATGAGGGTATTTTACAGCAGATTTTTTTCACAGCAGTTTAAACGCTCTTGTCTGCCGGATGGTCCTAAAGTAGGATCTGTTGCATTGTCCCCCCGGGGCGATTTGCGTATGCCCAGTGATGCATGTGTAAGGCATTGGATGGAAAATTTAGAAACTCTCGAGGACAGGTATTAAGATAAAAAACAGCCGCTCTGCAAATCGACAGTGCGGCTGTTTTTTATCTTATAGGAAATTAACGGACTCTGACAAGTCAGACTCTTTCTGGATGTGAAAACTTAATTTGAAGAAATATTACCCTCTGCCGTTGCAAGTGCATCATTTACTGCATTTAGAAGAATCTGGGACGTATACTTACTTTCCTCCGAATATGTAATATCTTCGGTGGACTGTTTCTCATATATCTGAACCGCAATTTCTTCAAGAGCAGGTTGAATAAGAGGATACATCGTAGTTACGGATTCACTTAAATTGACAAGCCGTATAGAATTGATATGATTGGTATCGACGGTAACTTCTACATCAAATACACTGTCATTTAAGGTGATCGGTGCAGCGTAGACTCCTGCAGTATACTTCCTGGCAGAAGCAGCTGTAGTTGTCTGATACTGTGTATCGGACCGCGCTGTGGAAGTTTTCTTTGGTCTAAACATTAAAATCAATAGTACAATTAAAATCAATAAAAATGCTGCAAATATTCCGGTATAAATCAGTTCCCTCATGCGGAATACCATAATCTTAGTCTTTGAACCCATCCGTAATCCTCCTGACCTTGTTTTATATATTGTATTGTAAGAACGAAGCGAATATGCCAGTGTTTGCAATCAGAAATAAATTTTTTATTTTATGCAGCTTATCCACCCAAAACGCAACTCATCCAAATATGCTTGCCATAGCATAAAATCTCGCTATACTGAGATTTTCAAACAAATTTGGATGACGGTAAATCTTGTTCTTTGGGTAAATGACAGAAAAACAGCGAAAGCGTTTAATGCGGCTTTATTGGAAATGCAAAAGCGTCTGCAGTGAAGATAGGACGCCGGGAACCAGCGCCAAACTTCTTATGCGAACCGGACTTCTTCGGGGGCTTATATTCAGCATTTGACAAATCCAAAATAATTTAGTATATTAGAAACAACTTAAATACTAATAAACAGCATGATGCAGATAATATGCAAACGAAAAAAAGGAGAGAACGCAAATGTACCCGAGAGCTAAAAAGATGGCTGAGATATTGAAGGTTTTGGGGAATGAAAACCGTCTCGTAATTTTCTGTGTCTTGATGGATCAGCCGCTGACCGTTGGCGAAATTGCGAAAAGCCTTCCAGACATTACCCAATCGGCGCTATCTCAGCACCTTAACATATTGAAAGCGCATGGGATTCTGGATTCGACGAAATCAGGTCAAAACGTGACTTACTCTATTGCGGATAAAAACATATCGGAGGTAATTTCGGTTTTGCGCAAATATTATTGCGACAGAAACCCGAAAGAAGCAAGTTAACTGCTGATGAGAAACCTCAAATACTCAATTTAGAAAACGGAGACATAATTAGAATGAAAAGAAAGAATATTGCAGTAATGCTGGCACTCGTGGTGATCATATCTCTCTTAGCTGCCTGCGGGAGCAGGGAAAACAATCAGACCATACTTCCCACAAGCGATATGGATACCAATGCGCCAAGTGGTACGGATACCAACGTGCCGGATGATACAGTTACCAACACGCCAGGCAGTACAGAGGAAAAAAGTGAAAGTGATGGGTGGGAGAATCTATCCATTGATACGACAGACTTAAACGGCACGGAGATCACAGAGGAAAACTTTTCGCAAAATAAGCTAACGATCCTCAATGTGTGGGCAACCTGGTGCCCTTCCTGCATTGCAGAACTGCCGGAGCTGCAGAAAATATCGGAAGCCTTTGCGGATCAGGGCGTGCAGGTGGTCGGCGTGGTGAAGGATGGCGTATCTGAGGGAGTGCCTAGTGAAAAAAACATAGAAAATGCACAAAAACTGTTGGAAGATGCGGGCGCAAGCTATACCGTTATTTTGCCGGACAAAACGCTGACAGCGAAATTTATCAGTCAAATGCAGTACTTTCCGACCACGTTCTTTATTGACAGCGAGGGAACGGTGGTTCATACGGTAATTGGAGCGAAGAATTTTGAGGATTGGAGTGATGAAATTAATGTGGTTCTCAGTGAAATTTCTTCATGACAAGCGCAGGTTTCAAATCCCTCTGCTCTGTGTGGGGATTCTCTTTGTATGCCTTGGAGTCTGGCGGGAAGAAGTGATGACCGTCATGCAAAAAGCTATCTATATTTGTCTGGAGTGTGTCGGAATTGGATAAGAAATTGAACATACGGAAGGTCGTGCAGGTGGGTTGGGCTATCCTCACCAACAGCTATCTGGCGGGCTTTCTTAAGGGTAAAATATATACCGGCAAGCTGAAGAGCTTATGCGTGCCCGGACTGAACTGCTATTCCTGTCCCGGAAGTCTTGGATCATGCCCCATCGGTTCCCTGCAAGCCGTTCTTGGAAGCTCCGGCTACAAATTTTCTTTTTACCTCGCCGGATTCTTCCTGATAGTGGGGACGCTGCTCGGGCGGCTGGCTTGTGGGTTCTTATGTCCCTTTGGTTTGATACAGGAAGTGCTGCACAAAATTCCATTCCATAAAAAAATAAAAACCTTCCGCTTTGACCGGCCTTTGCGATACCTCAAATATGTCATCCTGCTGGTTTTCGTTATTCTTCTGCCGATGTTTGCTGTGGATGTGGTGGGTGGCGGCGCACCGTGGTTTTGCAAGTGGATTTGTCCGGCTGGTACATTAGAGGGCGGGATTTTTCTGGTGCTGTCCAATCCGGCGCTGCAAAGCGCCCTTGGGTTTTTGTATGCCTGGAAAATTGTGATTTTAATAGTAACGGTAGTGCTTTCCATCATCATTTACAGGCCGTTCTGCAAATACATATGCCCGCTGGGAGCCATATATGCGCTGTTTAACAGGATATCGGTTTATGGATATTGGATTGAAGAGAGCAAATGTACAAACTGTATGCGTTGTAAAAAGGCATGCCCTATGCAGGTCAATCCCCGTACCCAGTGCAACCATGCGGAGTGCATACGCTGCGGTGCATGCAAAAAGAGCTGTGAAACAGGCGCAGTCATGTCGGGTTTTCAATTCTGCGCCCATAAGACGAAAGAGTACTAAAATGTAATTTTGTGGTATATTGCTATTATTGTTCGCAATCATACATAGACCTTGCTTTGTAAGCCATATTTTAGTACTATTTGCAGTTGGATTTCCTTTAGATATATGGACATGTATCGGTTCATAATTTTCATTTGACCAAAAGTATATTTTATATCCCAAAAACTCAAAAATACTAGTACAACGATCTCTAAATTCCTATGCAAAGTGCTGAGGATGGATTTTCAGATGCAAGGCAAGAAAATGCAGGCGTAGCGGGCTACGTCAAGTTTTCTTAACGCAGTCAGCTGGAAATTCAGACCAGTAATTTGCATAGGAATTTAGAGATCGTTGTACTAGGCACTTTCCGCACCTCCGACTCTGGCAAACTCATAAATCAAATGAATATTATGCTCTAGAAATTCTGTAAAAAATGATATTTCTTCATCTGAATAATTTTCTTTTATTATCCATACATATGTTGGAAGAACACATCTTGCAGTTTTAAATCCTGTTTCAATAGGCTTTTCAAAATGTACCTCTACTTTTTCCATTCCATCTTCTTCAATTATTTGTGTATGCAATATTTCTGTTCCATCACCTAATTTTATATATGGATACAACATATATAACACCTTCTTTCTCTTGCTTTTATCAATAGTATACCGCAAAATCTTTAAAAGTTCCAGTGGATTTCGGACAGTTTATTCACTCATTGAGCATCCGTGCTATTGCAGTTTTTCCATATCACTGTGAAAACAGGGAAAAGACTTCTCGGAGTGCTCTTTTTTTCTTTTTTACTTTGCAAAATATGGCAAAAAGTGGTATGATGATGAAAAGCTTTTGAAGGAGGAAACAGAGTATGTATGATTATGCAATTATGACAGAGGATACGGCGGATTTGCCTGAGGAATATATGGAAGAATACGATTTGGGTATGCTGAATCTGACTTATACAATAGATGAAAAAGCTTACGGTAAAGATTGCCAGCTTCCTTATAAAGAATTTTATGCGAAGATGCGGGCAGGTTCTATGCCGACGACGTCTCAGATAAACTTTCAGGAAGCAAAAGATGGAATAAAAGAAACACTGAAGAAGAATAAAGATATTATTTATATCGCATTTTCCAGCGGATTAAGCGGCAGTTATAACAGTGCACGCCTGGCAGCCGAGGAATTGATGGAAGAAGATCCTTCCTGCCGCATAAAAGTAATCAATTCTTTGTGTGCTTCTCTTGGAGAAGGGCTTTTAGTACATCAGGCTGTAGTGCGCCGGACACAAGGCATGCCGTTTGAGGAATTAGCAGAGTGGTTGGAAAATAACAAATTAAATGTAGTACACAATTTTACGGTAGATGATCTGTTTCATTTATATCGGGGCGGACGCGTATCAAAAGCAGCGGCGATTGTAGGGAGCATGATTAACCTGAAGCCTGTCCTGCATGTTGATGAAGAGGGACATCTGGTTGCAGTGGGAAAAGTAAGAGGCAGAAAGAAATCTTTACTGGAACTTGTAGACAAAATGGGAAAGCAGAAAGGTGACTGGAAAAATGATATTGTTTTTATCAGCCACGGAGATTGTGAAGAAGATGCCAAGTTTGTGGCAGATCAGATAAAAGAGCGGTTTGGGGTAGAAACATTTTTAATCAATCCGGTTGGACCTACGATTGGGTCACATGCGGGACCGGGGGTGGTTGCGTTGTTTTATATGGGGGATTATAGATAGAGAATTAATTTATCTTGAAAGAAGATAGGTGTGCCCTTATAATATAATAGAGACAAATCGGAAAAGCCTGTATCAAGGGTTTCACGGTTTGTCTTATTCTTTTTCCAATATAATTACCTTATGCAAATTAGCGCAAAACACCTGGATTCTTGGCGTCCCTCTTTCAACACTTTTTTTCAAAAACTAAAAATACCCTTATCTCATATAACATATTTAATACGATTTCCGGGAATGCTATCCTAATAGTCATAAAGGAGATAAGATATGGATAAAAAGATTACTGTAGATTTAAATGAAAACATACAATACTTCAATGCAAAATTAGATGTGAAAAAAAATTTTGACATTTTAAACCGTATGACAAAGGTCGCTGAACGAAAGGCCAGTTATTATTTTGTGGATGGATTTGTTAAGGATGATATCATGGAAAGACTTTTGGAATTCTTTTATTCAATTCAGCCGGAAAATTTAACGGGCGATAGCAATGATTTATCCAAAGATGCATTACCCTATGTAGAAGTGGATGTATTGGATGATAAAGAACAGATCATTACCAGTATATTATCCGGAATTGTCTGTTTGTTTATTGACGGATACTCTAAATGCCTTGCAATTGACTGCCGTACTTATCCAATGCGGTCCGTGGATGAACCCAGTAATGATAAAGTATTGCGGGGTTCCAGAGATGGATTCGTCGAGACTGTTGTGATGAACACGGCATTAATTCGAAGGAGAATCAGAACGCCCAGGCTTTCTTTGGAAATGATGAATGTGGGTGAAAGTTCTAAAACGGATATTGTGATATGCTACATGGAAGACCGGGTGGACAAAGCTTTTTTAGAAGATGTGAAAAGCAGAATAACAGGCTTAAAAGTAGATGCGCTTACAATGAACCAGGAGAGCCTGTCAGAATGTATTTATCGTAGAAAGTGGTACAATCCCTTTCCCAAATTTAAAAATACGGAACGTCCGGATACAACAGCAGCCAGCTTACTGGAAGGAAAAATAGCCATATTGGTAGATAATTCCCCCTCGGCATTGATTATGCCGGCATCCATTTTTGATATTATGGAAGAGGCTGATGATTTTTATTATCCTCCGGTTACAGGAAGCTATTTGAGATTGAGTAGATTTATAATCTCTGTTATGACCTTGATACTGACACCATTATGGCTGCTGTTTATGCAGAATCCGGAGTGGATACCGGATGCTTTAGACTTTATACGTATTACCGATTCAGTGCATATACCAATATTTTTGCAGCTCTTTATTCTGGAATTTGCTATTGACGGAATGAAGCTGGCTTCGATTAATACTCCCTCCATACTTTCCATGCCTCTGAGTGTGATTGCAGCCATCGTAGTGGGAGAATTTGCGGTAAGCTCCGGTTGGTTTAACTCAGAAACAATGCTATATATGGCGTTCGTAGCCATAGGAAATTATACTCAGGCAAATTATGAATTAGGATACGCCTTTAAATTTATGCGCATGATGACATTGGTGCTTACTGCTCTATTTAATTTATATGGATTTATAGCAGGTCTTTTGCTTACGATTGTATTTATTGTGAGCAACCGGACAATAGCTGGAAAAAGTTATATTTATCCACTTATACCATTTAATGGAAAACAATTAGCGCGAAGATTATTTAGAAAACGAATTGAACATTATTATGAATAAGGTTGACAAGAATAGTGCATATTAATTGCGTAGAGTAATCTTATAATATAAATTAATTAATTTGGAAAAGGAGATCTATTATGAAACAGTTAAAAAAATATGTGTTAGGATTAGTGCTGGGAGTATGTATGTTAGGAATAACGGCTTGTACAAATACGACCAAAAAAGATACTGCTAAAAATGAAACCAACACGGCAACAACTGAAACCAATAAAACAAATACGGCGGCAAATGAAACCAACAATGTTGCTGACAACACCAAAAATAATACCACAAACAACACCACAAATAATACCGCAACGGAAGGTACAACAAACAGAGAAGGTGTACTGGATGAGGTTGGCGAAGAAGTCAGAGAAGGTGTAAATGATGTGAAAGAAGATATTACCGAAAACAATACGGTTAGAGAAACTAACAGAGTAACAGAGTAAGTATCGAAATTATATCAATGTAAAGGCAGCTATACAGAAATAAGTATAACTGCCTTAAAAAACCGTTGCTGCCGTTTCTGCTTTTTGTTATGATAAACAAATAACCTTTTATAAAAGGAGGAACATATGAAATTCAGACCATGTATAGATATACATAATGGGAAGGTAAAACAAATTGTCGGCGGAACACTGAAAGATAAAGGTGATATGGCAGCAGAAAATTTTGTTTCTGAACAGGATGCATCATATTATGCAAAACTTTATCAAAGCAGCGGTATCTATGGCGGTCATGTGATCCTGCTGAATCCGGTGTCATCGCCATATTATGAAATCACCAGATTACAAGCAGTAAAAGCATTGAGAACATATCCGGGCGGGCTGCAGGCTGGCGGAGGGATAACAGATAAAAATGCGGCAGATTTTTTAAATGCCGGTGCTTCCCATGTGATAGTCACCAGCTTTGTATTTAAAGATGGGATATTAAATTACGAAAACCTGGAAAAAATAAAAGCAGCAGCAGGAAAAAGCCATCTGGTACTTGATTTAAGCTGTCGTAAAAAAGGTGATGATTATTATATCGTAACAGACCGTTGGCAAAAATTCACAAAAATTATTTTAACATCGAAGGTTTTAGACAACCTGGCAGAATATTGCGATGAATTCCTGGTACATGCGGTAGATGTTGAAGGAAAAGCAAATGGAATTGAAATAAAGTTAGCAAAGATGCTGGGAAATTGGCAGGGAATCCCGATTACATATGCAGGCGGCATAGGAAATTTTGCAGATTTGGAAAATTTAAGAAAATTTGGAGAGAATCGTTTGGATGCAACCGTAGGAAGTGCCCTGGATCTTTTTGGAGGCAGTATGCCTTATTTGAAAGTATTGGAAATATGTGACAGGTAGGGAATCACAGGAGAACTAGTACAGCATTGCGTAAATATCACTAAATAAAATATTCGCTATAAATATTTATAGTTCTGACTTTATGAAATATTTATTTGTCAAGATGAAAGAAAGAATATATAATAAATATACTACTTATGTTATGGAGGTGTTTGTAGATGAAAGGCTATGGAATGAAAGCGGTAAATCAGCCGGGCTGGTTAGAGAAAGAGAAACCTGTGGCAGGGCCTTTGGATGCGATAGTAAGACCAACTGCACTGGCTCCATGTTCCTCAGATACACATGCTATGCATGGAGGTTCCGGAGAGAAGACAGATCTTATTTTGGGGCATGAAGCCGTTGGTGAAGTAGTAGCAGTAGGAGAACTGGTGAAAAAATTTAAACCGGGAGATAAAGTTGTAGTACCCTGCGCCACACCTGATTGGGGAGAACTTGGCATACAGGCAGGAAAATATAATGCTCACGACGTCGGAATGATGGGCAGTTTCAAATTTTTATCTTTGAAAGACGGAACATTTGCAGAATATTTTCATGTGAATAATGCGGACTCCAATCTGGTGATTCTGCCTGAGAACGTTTCGGAAGAAGCAGCTTTGATGACAGTGGATATGATGTCCACAGGTTTTCATGGAGTGGAACTGGCAGAGATAGGGTTCGGTGATACGGTTGTAGTTATTGGTATTGGGCCGGTAGGACTTATGGCGGTTGCCGGAGCACGGTTAAGAGGTGCAGGCCGGATCATTGCAGTGGGTACCAGGCCGAATTGTATAAAGACAGCAAAAGAATATGGCGCAACAGATATTGTAAGTTATAAAGAAGGTGATATTGTAGAGCAGATCATGGCAATGACTGAAGGTGGTGCTGACAAAGTAATCATTGCAGGCGGCAATCAGAATACCTTTACCCAGGCGATTGCCATGACAAAAGAATGCGGAACCATAGCCAACGTCAATTTCTTTGACGTATCCGAAACACTTTCAATGCCGGCATATTTATGGGGCCTTGGGATGAGCAACAAAGACATACGCGGAGGATTCTGCCCGGGCGGCGCTCTCCGAATTATAAAAATGCTGAATATGATCCAGGCAGGAAGAATCGACACAACCAAGTTAATTACACATAGATTTTATGGCTTTGACAAGATTGAAGATGCGTTTAAGATAATGGATGAAAAACCGGCAGATTTGATTAAGCCTGTGATCTTTATTGATTGGAATAAGGAGTAGAAACTATTTTCTGATTGCAGGTACCGGATGGGAATGATATAATAGGAATATAGTGCAGCAGGCGTAAGATGATATCAGCCTGGTACTGTAAATTTATAATAAAGGAGTTGGACGGCATGAGTTTTATAATCAGCGGAAAGAATATTGAGGTTACGGAAGGCTTGAGAAATACGATTTTGGACAAGCTGGGAAAACTGGAAAGATACTTTACTCCTGAGACAGAGATTATCGTAACCCTGAGTGTGGAAAAAGAAAGACAGAAAATCGAAGTAACGATCCCGGTAAAGGGAAATATTATCCGTTCAGAACAAGTAAGCAATGATATGTATGTATCAATCGACCTGGTAGAAGAGGTGATCGAACGGCAGTTACGCAAGTATAAGAATAAAATTGTAGAGCGGCATCAGGACGGCGGGAATCTGAAAAAAGAATTTATTGAAAAAGAAGTAGAGGATGAAGAGGAAGTAAGGATTATCCGTACCAAACAGTTTGGGATCAAACCGATGTATCCGGAGGATGCCTGTGTACAGATGGAACTTCTGGGACATGCTTTCTTCGTATTCAGAAATGCGGAAACAGATGAAGTCAACGTAGTGTATAAGCGTAAAGGCAATACATACGGTCTGATCGAACCGGAGTTTTAGTATGCAATCAGACTATTACAGTCAAAAATGCTGCTGTAAATGACAAAAAAGTACGCTGCTGCCATCGATTCCAACAGGGCAGCGGCGTTTTTTGAAATATTTATTGTGTATCTTGGGGGAAAGTGGTAGAATATACGGTGAATCCAGTGCTGGTACACCAGGGGGAATGGAACGAAGCACCCTGCGGGTACTACGGATGTCCAAAAAGCACGGACATTAAAGATGATGCACCCTAAGGGTACTACGGATGTCCAAAAAGCACGGACATTAAAGATGACGTGAACAAGAGTATAGGAGAAGCAGTCATGAGTTTGATTCAAAAAGTATTTGGTACACATAGTGAGCGGGAAGTGAAGCGTATTACACCGCTTGTGGACAAGATTGAAAGTCTGAAACCGACTATACAGGCTTTATCTGACAGTGATTTAAAAGATAAAACAAAGGAATATAAAGAAAGGCTGAAAGCAGGTGAAACATTAGATGATTTGCTGCCGGAAGCATACGCAACCGTGCGTGAAGCTGCAAGACGCGTGTTGGATATGGAACACTACCGGGTACAGCTTATCGGTGGTATTATCCTGCATCAGGGTCGTATTGCAGAAATGCGGACCGGTGAAGGTAAGACCCTGGTATCTACCTTGCCGGCATACTTAAATGCACTGGAAGGAAAAGGCGTTCACATCGTGACAGTCAATGATTACCTCGCCCACCGTGATGCTGAGTGGATGGGTAAGGTTCATGAATTTCTCGGCCTGAAAGTTGGCTGTGTCTTAAACGATATGGACAACGATGCCAGACGTGAAGCATATGCCTGTGATATCACTTATATTACGAATAATGAACTGGGTTTTGATTACCTGAGAGACAATATGGTCATCTACAAAGAGCAGCTGGTACAGAGAGACTTGTATTATGCCATTATCGATGAGGTCGACTCCGTCTTGATTGATGAGGCAAGAACACCTCTTATTATATCCGGACAGAGCGGAAAATCCACCAAGCTCTATGAAATCAGCGACATATTGGCGAAGCAGTTAGAACGGGGTGAAGCCAGCGGTGAAATGACGAAAATGTCTGCCATTATGGGCGAAGAAATCACCGAAACCGGAGACTTTGTTGTCAATGAAAAAGATAAGGTTGTCAATTTGACGGAAGAGGGAATTAAAAAGGTTGAGAAGTTCTTTCAGATCGATAATCTGGCTGACCCGGAAAATCTCGAGATCCAGCACAATGTAAACCTGGCATTGCGTGCGCACAATCTGATGCACCGGGATCAGGACTATGTGGTAAAAGACGATGAAGTATTGATCGTAGATGAATTCACAGGACGTATTATGCCCGGAAGGAGATACTCAGATGGACTTCATCAGGCAATCGAGGCTAAGGAACATGTGAAAGTAAAACGGGAAAGCAAAACCCTTGCAACGATTACGTTCCAGAACTTTTTTAATAAATATACAAAGAAATCCGGTATGACGGGTACCGCTTTAACAGAAGAAAAGGAATTCCGGGATATTTACGGAATGGACGTTATTGAAATACCCACCAACATGCCGGTCATTCGTATCGATCAAAATGATGCTGTTTATATGACCCAGAAAGAAAAATTTCATGCGGTTGTAGAAGAAATAATTGAATCAAATAAGAAAGGTCAGCCTGTGCTGGTGGGTACTATTACTATCGAAACATCAGAGCTGATCAGCGCGATGCTGAAGCGCAGAGGCATCCAGCACAAAGTCCTGAATGCCAAGTTCCACGAAATGGAAGCGGAAATTGTTGCAGAGGCCGGTATCCATAAAGCGGTAACCATTGCAACAAATATGGCCGGTCGTGGAACCGATATCAAGTTGGATGAAGACGCAGTAAAAGCAGGCGGTTTGAAAATCGTAGGTACGGAGCGCCATGAATCCAGACGTATTGATAATCAGCTGCGTGGCCGTTCCGGGCGTCAGGGAGACCCGGGTGAATCCAGATTCTATATTTCTTTAGAAGATGAATTAATGCGCTTGTTTGGTTCCGAACGTTTGATGAATGTATTCAAATCTTTAGGCGTGGCAGAAAATGAGCAGATCGAGCACAAAATGCTTTCCAGTGCCATTGAAAAAGCGCAGATGAAAATTGAGAATAATAACTATGGAATTCGTAAAAACCTTCTGGAATATGACCAGGTGAACAACGAGCAGCGTGAAATTATTTATAATGAGAGACGCCGTGTGCTGGATGGAGAAAGCATGCGTGATTCTATCTATAAGATGATAACCGATATTGTGGAAAATACGGTAGACATCTGTATTGCAGACGATCAGGATTCCAGCGAATGGAATTGGAATGAACTGAATTCCCTTTTGATTCCGATTATACCGCTTTCCAAGGTCCGGCCTGCAGAAGAGATGAGAAAAAATGAACTGAAGCAGTATTTAAAGGAACAGGCAGTGAAGCTGTATGAGTCAAAAGAAGCGGAGTTTCCGGAGCCGGAACAGCTGCGTGAGCTGGAACGCGTGATCCTGCTGAAAGTAATTGACCGTAAATGGATGGATCATATAGACGATATGGAACAATTACGTCAGGGTATTGGTCTGCAGGCTTATGGTCAGCGCGATCCGTTGGTAGAATTTAAGATGAATGGATATGAAATGTTTGATGCCATGTCGGCAGGCATTCAGGAAGATACCCTGCGGCTCTTGTATCATGTGAGAATTGAACAGAAAGTAGAGCGTGAAGAAGTTGCCAAAGTAACCGGTACAAATAAGGACGAAACAGGCCCTAAGACTCCGAAGAAACGTTCTGCTGATAAAGTATATCCAAACGATCCGTGTCCATGTGGAAGCGGGAAGAAATATAAACAGTGCTGTGGGAAAAAATAGTCAGTTATAGGATATTTGCATTAATAATTATAAGAAAGAAGGTGAAGCTGTGGTAGAATTAGATCAATTTAAGTATACGTTAAATTCGTATGTAAAACCACTGTTGGAAGTGAGGGATTCACTTTGACCTGGCTAACAAGGAAAAGCGGATCCAGGAATTAGAACGGGAGATGGAAGCACCGGACTTTTGGGATAACCCGGAAAAGTCTCAGGAATCCATGAAAACCCTGAAGGCTATAAAAGATGATATTGAAACATATGATCATTTGAAGGAACAATACGAAGAAATCGAGACACTGATAGAAATGGGGTACGAGGAAAATGATGCATCTTTGATCCAGGAGATTCAGGAAACACTTGATCATTTTGTGGAAACCTATGAGAATATCCGTATTAAAACATTGCTGTCAGGAGAATATGATAAAGACAATGCCATACTATCCCTTCACGCAGGTGCGGGCGGAACGGAGTCCTGTGATTGGGCGGGCATGTTATACCGCATGTTCTGCCGTTTTGCAGATAAGCGGGGATATTCCGTGGAAGTGCTGGATTATCTGGACGGAGATGAAGCGGGTATCAAATCGGTTACCTTTCAGATAAATGGAGAAAATGCCTATGGGTATATGAAATCTGAAAAAGGCGTGCACCGACTGGTACGTATTTCCCCATTTAATGCAGCAGGGAAAAGACAGACTTCCTTTGTGTCCTGCGACGTAATGCCGGACATAGAAGAAGATATTGATATCGAAGTAAAAGATGAGGATTTGCGTATTGACACCTATCGCTCCAGCGGAGCAGGCGGACAGCATATAAACAAGACTTCATCGGCAATTCGCATTACCCATCTGCCGACCAATATTGTAGTTCAATGTCAGAACGAGCGGTCACAGCATATGAATAAAGATAAGGCGATGCAGATGCTAAAAGCGAAGCTCTATCTTTTAAAACAACAGGAAAATGCGGAGAAAGTTTCCGGAATCCGGGGAGAGGTCAAAGAAATAGGCTGGGGAAACCAGATACGTTCCTATGTTATGCAGCCGTATACCATGGTAAAAGACCATCGTACCAATGCAGAAACCGGTAATGTGGATAGTGTATTAGACGGCAATATAGATGTATTTATAAACGAATACTTAAAGTGGCTGACACTTGGCGAAAAATAAAATACCCTTAGGGTACGTGTGCTCTTAGGGTATGCGTGCCCTTTAGGGTATGTCGGATGTCCGAAAAATGCGGACAGAAAAAGGAGGCAAATTAGTGGGTATTATTAAGGCAGCATTACAAACCGCCCGGGGAGCATTGGCGGATCAGTGGCTGGAGGTTATGGAACCCTATGAAATGGGAGAACAGACCGTATTTACCAAAGGCGTACAGATGAGAAAAGGTTCCAACACCAAAGGAAGCGTCAACACGGTATCCAATGGTTCGGTAATCCATGTATATGATAATCAGTTCATGATATTGACAGACGGAGGCAAGATCGTCGATTATACTGCGGAGCCGGGATATTATACCGTAGATAATTCATCATTACCCTCCATGTTTAATGGCGGGTTTCAGGATGCTTTAAGAGAATCTTTTGCCCGTTTAAAATTTGGCGGTGTGACACCTACGGCTCAAAAGGTGTATTATATCAATTTACAGGAAATCAAAGGAATCAAATTTGGTACCCGTAATCCAATTAATTACTTTGATAACTTTTATAATGCAGAACTGTTTCTGCGGGCTCATGGAACATATTCCATTAAAATCATGGACCCTATCCGTTTTTATGCAGAAGCGATTCCCAGAAATAAAGAAAAAGTAGATATTGGTGAGATCAATGAGCAATATTTATCGGAATTTTTAGAAGCATTACAGAGTTCCATAAACCAAATGTCGGCAGATGGCATCCGAATTTCCTATGTAGCTTCCAAAAGCCGTGAACTTAGTAAATACATGGCGGAAACCCTGGATGAAGATTGGAATAATATGCGGGGCATAGAAGTGCAGTCCGTAGGAATTGCAAACATATCCTATGATGAAGAGTCACAAAAGCTGATTAATATGCGAAACCAGGGGGCAATGCTCAGTGATCCTACCATACGGGAAGGTTATATGCAGGGAGCAGTCGCCAGAGGATTGGAAGCAGCAGGTTCCAATGCAAATGGAAGTATGGCAGGATTTATGGGAGTGGGAGTTGGAATGCAGACAGCCGGCAATGCCATGGGAGCGGCTTCAACAGCGAATATGCAGCAGATGCAGATGCAGGCAGCCAAGTCCCCGGCATCAGGGACAGAGGAAGCAAAAAAAGCCGTGGCAGGCTGGACCTGTGAATGCGGTACCGTAAATACCGGGAAATTCTGTTCCGATTGCGGCAAATCAAAGCCGAAAGCAGACTGGACCTGCGAATGCGGCAACATCAATACCGGGAAATTCTGTTCAAATTGCGGGAAACAACAACCGGCAGCGGATTGGACTTGTACATGCGGAGCAGTTAATAAGGGGAAATTCTGCTCAGAATGCGGAAAACCCCAGAAATAGGGGGAGAATTAGATGGCGGCAATCAGTTATAAGTGTCCCAATTGCGGCGGTGAGCTAATCTTCGATCCCGCTTCACAAGAATATAAATGTGAGTATTGTGTTTCACATTTTAATCAAGAAGAACTGGATAAAGCAAATCCAAAGAAAGAGTCGGAGAAAGCAGGGGAGAGAGCAGCGGCAGAGGAAAACGATGCGGTTGCTTACTCCTGTCCAAGCTGCGGAGCCCAGATCGTAACAGATGAGACAACAGCGGCAACGTTTTGTTATTATTGTCACAACCCGGTAGTTTTACAGGGAAAGCTCTCGGGGAGCCATATGCCAGACAAAGTACTTCCATTTAAAATCAACAAAGAGGATGCCCGGGAAGCTTTTTTAGAGTTTGTTAAAAAGAAAAAATTTGTTCCCAGGGCGTTTTTTTCAAAGGAGCAGATAGAAATGCTGTCAGGGGTATATTTTCCATATTGGCTCTGCGACACAAAAGTAGATGGGCAGATGGATGCCAAAGCTACCAATGTACGTGTTTGGAGGATGGGAGATACGGAATATACGGAGACCAGATTCTATGAAGTTAACCGGGCAGGCAGCATACAGTTTCAGGAATTAACACGAAATGCACTGAAAAAAGCAAACCGTCAGTTGGTGGAAGGAGTGCAGCCATTCCAATTTGGAGAGTGTAAAGATTTTCATATGGCATATCTGTCAGGGTTTCAGGCGGAGATAAAAGATATGGAGCGCAGGGAATTTGAGGAAGAAGTAGCCCAGGAGCTTAAGAATTATACTACAGATCTTATGCGGGGAAGTATCAGCGGATATGCAACCGTGACCCCCAAAAAAACAGATGTCCAAATTCGGGAAGCACACTGGAGTTACGTACTTCTGCCGGTATGGGTACTGACCTATCAGGGGAAAAATCAAAAGACCTATTATTATACAATGAATGGACAGAGCAAAAAAGTCTTCGGAGAGCTTCCGGTGGATTATACGAAAGTTGCCATGTTATTTGCAGCCATAGCAGTCCCGGTATTTCTGATATTCTTGTTAGGAGGTTACTTCCTATGAAAAAGAACTACATAATACGGAAACTGCTTTGTTTATTGCTGCTGTTTCTTCTGTGCAGTATACATGCACAAGCCGCCCGGGAAAAGCAAATCTTTGATCAGTCAGGATTAATGAATGACCGGGAAATATCAGCGATTACAGAAAAGGCAAATGAACTGCGTGAAAAATATCAGATGAATTTTGTCATCCTTACCACAGATGATGCGGGTGGGAAAACGGCAATGGAATATGCGGATGATTTCTATATGGATCAGGGATTCTATGACAATGACGAAAAAGGCGGTGCAACATTTCTGATTGACATGGATAACCGGGAACTCTGGATAGGAACAGCCGGAGATATGCGGTACTTTCTGACGGATGAAAGAATTGAACAGGTGATAGATGCCGGTTATAGCTTTTTAAGAGATAGAGAATATTATGATTGTTTTGAGCAATTGCTGGAACAGACACGGATTTTCTTAGAGAAGGGCATCCCTTCCAATCAGTATACTTATGATACGGAAACAGGAGAGATTGTACGATATCGCAGTATCCGACCGATAGAGGCGCTGATTGCACTGATCGCCGCTCTGGCAGCAGGCGGTATTGCCTGCGCCCTGGTCGTTGGGAAGTACCGCTTAAAATGGGGAACTTATAAATATCCGTTCAGGGAAAAGAGCAAGTTGACGTTGACGGGGAAAGAGGATCGTTTTATGAACCAGGTGGTAACTACCAGACACATTCCACGTAATCCGCCCCCAGGTTCCGGAGGCGGAGGGAGGTCCTCCACTCATACTTCCGGCGGGGGCGGTAATTTTGGTGGCGGCGGACGAAAATTTTAGTTACGGTTTGGTTACATCAATGAGAGTTACAGGTAGGGGGCCATGGTGAGGACGCTACTGCGGGAGGCGATATGCTTCTGGCAAACAGGGCAACGCTCCGGCGAACTAACTGCTAACTCCGACCAAGTCAGCGCCCGGGAATGCCCGGGCGCCGAGGTCTACATAAGCAGTGGATTTCGCCGTCACTAAAGACGCCCTTTTATTGTTTGCCAGAAGCATATCGCCTCCCGCAGTGGCTGTTTTTTGGCAGTCTTTAAGCTCTGTGTGAATCAAATCCGCACTTTTAAAAGCGCATCTGATAGCACCTGTATTGGTACAAAGCTAAAATACCCTTGGTTCTCCGCTTTGGTTTCCACGTACTTTTATTCTTTAACCATTCAACGTTGCTCATTATTTTACGCTATTTCCATGCTCTTACACTTTCAAAAGCGCAAAACTGATTCGCACGGAACTTAAACACTGCCGAAAAACAGCCACCGTGGGAGACAATAGGCTTTTAAGCAAACGATGAAAGGGCGTCTTGGAGTAGTATTTCAAATGCACCTTTACCGGAAGAAAAAGTAACATTCACAATCAATCATCCCTTCTCACCTTTAAGGGGGAAACACTATGAGT